>Ga0302138_10001748_pt1 | contig 10306 bp, 6 predicted proteins | sample CBN3_321_MG_FD_203110 | JGI IMG/M metagenome (GOLD analysis project Ga0302138, IMG submission 203110) | Marine microbial communities from Western Arctic Ocean, Canada - CBN3_surface | ecosystem: Environmental > Aquatic > Marine > Oceanic | place: Canada: Western Arctic Ocean | collected 2017-09-15 | reverse complement strand
TCAGTCGGTAGTTCTGAAACTGAAATAGACAGAATACCTTTTAGAAGTTCAGCAAATGTTATGGGATCGGCCTTACCTATGTTTACTGGAGATAAAGAAGTTGAGTTTAGGGGTGGCTTTGATAATGATGGATTCATTGTTATTAAACAAAATCAGCCATTGCCAGCGACAATACTTGCTATCTTTCCAAGGCTACAGACTTTCGATCAATGATTATTGCTGATTATAAGCCCGAACATGGCAAAGAAATTTTAGATGGTAAAATGAATAAGGGTGCGCCACATCATATTAGTAAATATTTAGATTTTGCAGAAAGCTTATGTGTGCCTGGGCAATCGTTTAGCGCCATAGATAATGGACATTTAATAGCTTGCGCTGGGATAAAGCAGTTATGGCCTGGTGTTGCGGAGGTTTGGTTTTTATCAACTGATAGAGTCCATTCTAAAGTAAGGCCAATAATTAAATTAATATTTAAATACTTAAAAATTCTTATTAAGGAACAAGAACTAGTGCGTATCCAAGCAGCGGTTAGAGCAGATTGGCCAGAAGCGCAAAGGTTTGCAGAGTTTCTTGGGTTAGAAAACGAGGGTCTTATGCGAAAATATGGCCCAGATGGTAGCGATTATTTCAGATTTGCAAAGGTATTATAGATGAGTGTAGAAGCAGCTATCGCATCAACGATTATTTCCTCAGTAGTGGCGGCTAATGGAGCAAGAACTGTTGGCAAGCAAACAAAAGCGGCAAATGATTATAACGCTTCTATTAATGATAGAAACGCTTTAGCAGACGAGCAAGATGCCATTCAGTTAAAGCTTGCTAATGGATTAAGTATTGCTCGGTTTCAAAGAGAGTTTTCAGATTTACAAGATGCAACTAGTCAAGCCTTTAGGTTTAATGGTTTTGTTGCTGAAGGCGGCACACCACTTAAAGTAGCTCTTGCTAATGCAAAAGAAGCAGACGAGGAGATTGCTATTATGAAATATAATTCAGCGGTTGGTGTTCAAGAATTAGAACAAAGCGCTGTTCAAAACAAGATGCAGGGTAATTTAAATAGATTGTATGGAAGAAATGCAATGGCAGCTGCAAATATAAACGCTGGAACAAGTTTGTTATCTGGCTTTACAAGCGCTGCAAGTATTCAAAGTAACGCTAATCTAAATCGACAAACTATAAAATCAAATAGCGCACTACAAAAATCAATAATTAATTCAAGGTATGGTTGATGCAAGTACCAAGTTATAAATCTGAAATACAAAGGGCTGTTAAGTCTGGATCTGGTCGTTTATCTGTTCAAGCTAACCCAGGGCAATTTGCTCAAACTGGTCAAGCGTTATCTCGTTTTGGACAAGTTGCGCAAAGTGCATCTTTAAACGCTTTAAGTCTTGCTGAAAAAACTAAGACCTCTGAGTTAGAAAATGCAGAAAAAGTAAAGCTTCAATTTCTTGAACAAGAAAAGAAAAACATTTTTGAAGCTGAAAAAGAAAAGGCTACGTTAAATTTTAATGAAGGATTAATTGGCTTTCAGTTAGAAGCTAAAAAAATGGACCCAAACAAATCTGATAAGTTTTTTGAAGATAAATCAGATGCCCTCAGAAAAAAATTAGAAAAAGATTTTACAAGTGAAAACGCTAAGAAAGATTTTATATCTAAATCAAATTTTGATTATTTAAATAAAAGCGTTTCTGTAAGAGCAAATTCATCAAGCAGAAGAATTGATGACCAAGCTTCAGTCTATATTGCTAGAGTTGAACAACTTGAAAGCCAAATAGTTGTTGGTAATAAAGGAGAAAAAGGTGCAGCCACTTTTCAATTATTTGGTCAAGGTGGGGTTTATGATAAACTAGTATCTCTTGGTTATTGGACTAAATCAGAAGGTGTAATAAAATCTCAAAAGTCTAAAGAAAACATATTAAAAAATACGATTGTATATGATTTTCAGAACAAAGGCACACTTGAAGATAAGAAAGCCTATATTGATGCGTTAATCGAAAATCCACCAGAATCATTAGGTGTACTTGGTACAAGGGTTATTGCAACTAAATTAAGAGCTGATGTTACAAGACAAGAGAACATAATAAAAAGACAAGCTTTAGATTTAAAAGCAGATGTAAAAGAATTAAAGACTATCCTTGTAACTGGTAATGTAAGCCAAGAAACTATTGATGCGGCAAATGCAAAAGCAAAAACATTAGGAAATCTTGGCGTTGAAGTTCGGAAAGAAATTAATGAGTTAATCATAAAAAAAGAAATATTTGATGAATTAAAAAAAGGAAGTCCAGCTAATATTGCAGGCCTTTTAAATCAATATTCAAATGGCATAAGCAATGTTGGTGGCCCTGGTATAGATACCACTATAGAAGCTCAAGTGTTTAAAGAAGGAAAAGCTTTAGAAAGAAACATGTTACAAAAGTTAAAGACAGATCCGCTTACCTTTGCAACAAGAAATGGTAACTTTGATATAAAATCTATTAACTTTGGATCTGAAAATTCACAACAATTAATAGGAGAAAGAATAAATAAATCTTTTGCTGTTTCTGCCAATTATGAAAGTGAGTTAAAGTTTTTGACTTCAGCTGAAGTGTCGGCAATGAAAAGCTATTATAAAAATACTAATGTAAGTACAGATTTAAAATTAGCAATGGTGGCAAGAATTGTATCTGGTTTTGGAAGTAGGTATGCACAAAATGTTATAGAAGAACTATCTATTGGTAGTGCAAATGATCTTGCTCATATTGGGGGTCTAGTTAATCAAGGCAATATTCCAGCAGCCACACACGCTATGAAAGGTCAAGAGCTTATTGCCAATGATAAGATGCCATTAAACTATACACGACTAAATACTAATGAATATTCAACTATTGTTGGCCCTGCATTAGCTGAGCTTGATCCTTCTGTGCAAGGATCAACACAAAAAATAGTTAAAGATATATACACAGATAGAGCAAATGGTTTGCCAGAATTTGACGAAACTATTTTTAAAGATTCAATCCAATTAGCTCTAGGAAAAAACGGACAAAATGGAGGTATTCAAGAAGTTAATGGAACTCCAACATTGTTACCACCAAATTTAAATTCTAGTGATTTAACAACTATGCTTAAAAACATTAGTGCTAAAGAGTTGTTTGAGTTGGATGGAATTACTGTTGATAAAAAATTAATGGAAAATATTAATGGAAGTAAATTTTATAGTTTAGATAGCTCTCCTGGTGAATATAGTTTGTATGCAGTTGGAGAGGGCGTTTATAAATTAGGCAGAGGAACTTATGGAGATTCAAGTTTTGTATGGGCAGCTGATACTGATGGAGCTGAAATAGAAATTGATGCTATTGAATGGAAAAATACATATGGTGTTAGTGAATGAGTTTTGCATTTTCCCCTAAAACAACTTTTGCTAATAGACCTACAATGTCTAAAGGTTCTGACTCTTTTTCAACCACCAATAGTAAAGCTTATGAATATGCAATTACAAACAATGACTCAACCTCTGAGGGTATTGTTTTAGAGGAGCAATGGCAGCCAATCATTGATATTATTAATGAAAAAAAAGGCAGTCTTAATATTGATAATGAAGTTTGGAATCCTGGCAAAATGTTAACTTTGGGCATTTTTGATAGCGAAGGGCAACAAAGAAATTACGAAGGTAAAAGTAAGCAAGTTATGGAATTGATTAAAAACAATCCAGACATTTTGCCAGAGCTTCAAGACGTAACATTAGAAAATATTTATGAAAATGCAAAACAAACTGCACTAAATAAAAGAAAATTATATAATGAGAATGTTCAAACAACACCAGGCGTATCTGGAGCAATATCTAGATTTTTAGGAGAAGCAGGAGCAGCGGCAACTGACACAGTAAACATTGGATCTCTTTTAATTGGTGGTGCTGGCAATAAACTTTTAGGTGTCGTATTAAACAATGCCTTAGTTGGTGCTGGATCAGAAGCGTTAATACAAACTAAAGTTGAAGATTGGTATGGTAAATTAGGTTTAGAATACACCTCAGATCAATTTTTTAGAGCAGTTGGAATGGGTGCTTTTGTTGGTGGTTCAATGCCAGTAGCCTTTAGAATAGCTGGTAAAACAGTTAGGTTAACAAACGATCAAGTTAAAAAAGGTATTGATGCTTTTAAAGGAACTAAATTTGTAGATGAAGGTGAAGTTGCAGCAGTTGATAGCGCTATAGCACGAGGAGAGGATGCAGTTAATTCTAATCCATTAGTTGATAATATAGAGCATGGGCAACGATTATCTGAAGCTGACAGAGCTATGGAAAACAACGAATATCCTAATATGTCTGATATTCCTAACTCACCTATAGTTGAAAATTCTATTTTTGAAGCTCAAACATCACCAACAATAGGTGTAAGATTTAATCCAGATGAAATAGAGGTGGATGCTAAAACATTTCAGTTTAAAGAAGAAGCAGATGCTTTTGGACAAACAAAATATTTTAGTGGCACAGAAAAATGGGATCCTGTAAGTTCTGGACAGATTGTTGTTTATGAATACGCTAATGGTAGACAGTTTATAGCAGATGGACATCAAAGATTAGCCTTTGCTAAAAGAGTTAAAGCAGAAGGACAAGATGCTGTTTTAATAGGATCTAAATATAGAGAAGTTGATGGTGTTACTCCAGCTATGGCTAGACTTGCAGCAGCTAGAAAAAATATTGGAGAAGGATCTGGAACAGCAGTAGATGCAGTTAAAATATTTAAAGAAGATCCAAAAAAGTTTAAAGAAATAATACCACCTAGATCAGCTCTTGCTATACTTGCTAGACGATTGGTAAATTTAAGTGATGAAGATTTTGGATTGGTTATTAATGGCGTTGTTGAAGGTAAATACGCTCAATATGTTGGTAAGTTAATTCCCAATGATAGAGGATTACAAAACGCTGCACTTAGAGTTTTAACTAAAAATCCACCAGAAAATGAATTTCAAGCACAAGCGATTGTAAAGCAAGTAATTGAAGCTGGTTATGAGAAACAAACAACTGGTTCTTTATTTGGTGATGAAGTTATTTCAGAAAGTTTTTTTACTGAACGATCTAAAATACTTGACCAAGCGGTTAAAATTTTGCGACAAGATAAGAACGCTTTTGAGAGCCTTGTTAGAAATGCTGATCGAATTGAAGGCGAAGGCAATCAGTTAATTAAAGAAGCTAATGTAGATAGAGCAAGTCAAGATAGTAAAGCAATAGCTATGTTACTAACGCTTGCTAACAGAAAAGGAAACTTGAGTGATGCCCTCACAGAAGCCGCCAAAGTCGCAAGAGAAAGTGGAAACTTTGCCAACCCTAGCCGAAGATTTGTCGAGTCTGTCCGAAACGCAATTAGAGATGGTGAATTTAATGACATCAGAAATGATAATCAGAGATTCACTTTCAATGATTCAGCGCAAGGCGGCAAGGTTGCGAATGACCCAGGCCAGCAACTTGAAACTTTCTCAGAACCCAACGGAACTGGAACAAAAAGACAAGCCGATCAGTTAGAAGAAGATTTTTTTGGTGAAGGCATTGACCAAACGCCTCCAAAAACCTACAATGAAAACATAAAATCAGCTAATGATGGTTCGCCCATAGCTGATCCAGACCTTCTTAAAGAAATCCCTATTGAAACTATCGAAGATGGTAGTGGTGGTTTTACTGCTAGAACTCAAACTTTAAAAGAAATGCAAGAAGAATTTTCTCAAGATCAACGTATGCTTGACAGACTTGAAGGTTGTGTAAAATGAGCTTTGATGATTGTATTGTTAATGGCAATAAAGAAACTGATGATGCTGGAAACAAGCTTATATCAGATGAGCAGAAAAAAACCGCTTTAGATTTATTTGCTAGATTAGATAAAGAATACCAAGGTAAAATGAGTCGAGGGGAAGCCCAGGCTCAAGCGGCAAGAGATACTTTTGATGCTCTAAAATTTGAAGCTTTTGATAAAAAAAGAAAAAAAATGCTTCAAGCTTCAGCTATTAGGCAAATAGAAAAAAATCTTTCTGAATATAAAGATAAGAATGGTAATAACAATACTGGTGATGCAACTTTAGCTTTAATAGAACAAGACACATTATCTAGGTATTCTAGTTTAGAACAAAGAAAAGCAGCCCATCATCAAGAAGCTACTGGAAGATTAAGTGAAGTTTTAGCTACATTTAAAAGAAACCTTGTTGGAGAGGTAAGGAATAAAGCTCAATTAAAAAACATGGTTCGTGAAGTCTTTGGTGAAAATACTGGTGACATTAGCGCAAGAGAGTTTGCTGAAGCTTGGAAAGCGGCAGCAGAATATTTAAGATTAGCTAGAAATAGAGCTGGTGGATCAACTGTATCAAGAGATGATTGGGGTATGCCTACAAACTGGCAAAGCGAAGCAGTTGCTAAAGTAACTGAAAAAGAATTTATAGATGATATTATTGACAGATTAAATTTTAACAAAATGTTTGACGAACGATCTGGATTAAAATTCACAAAAGAAACTGTAGCTCCAGCATTAAAAGAAGTTTACGAAAGTATTAAAACTGGTGGTTTAAATAAGTTATCAAACACTTCAATGGGAAGAACTAAATCATTAGCAAATAGAAGAACAGACCATAGATTTCTAGCTTTTAATAACCCTGACGATTGGTTGTTTGTCATGGAAAAATATGGAGAAGCAAACCCTTTTGATACTATGATGGGTCACATAACTAATATGAGCAAAGAAATAGCTCAAATGGAGATATTAGGACCTAATCCAACTGCAACAATAAATTATTTAATGAATAAGATACAAAAAGAAGGCGGCAAAAGTGCAGATAAACACGCTTACAATTTAGGTATTCTTTATGAAGCATCTATTGGGAAAAATAATGTTCCTATTAACGCCACGTTTGCAAGCACAATGGCTGGAACTAGACAAATATTGCAATCTGCGCAACTAGGATCTGCTGCTGTTGCCGCTATAACGGATGTTAATTTTCAAAGGATAACAAGAAAATTTAATGGCTTGCCGCAAACAAGTGTAATGAAACAATATTTTCAGTTGCTTAATCCATTAACAGCAACAGAAAAAGGTAAATTAGGTATTAGGTTAAATCTAATAGCTGATGGCTGGACTAGCATTGCTTCTGGTCAAATGAGATATGTAGGCGATATATCTGGCCCAGAAATAACTAGGCGAATATCAGACTTTGTTATGAGAGCAAGCTTTTTATCACCTTGGACACAAGCGGGAAGATGGGCTTTCGGCATGGAGTTCTTAGGTTTTATGGGAGATTCAGTTGGTAAAACATTTGACCAATTAGATACACCATTAAGAAACGCTCTTGATAGATACGGAATTGGCTCAGACAAATGGGATATTATAAGATCAACAAACCTTTATAAACATGAGGGTGCAGAATTTATAGATATTCAAGGCATTAAAAAAAGAACTGACGTTGATGAAACCACAGCAAGAGAGTTAAGTTTGCGTGTTTCTGAAATGGTTAATACAGAAACTAACTATGCAGTACCTTCATCATCTTTAAGAGGAAGAACTGCTTTAATTGGTGGCGCTCCTCCTGGTTCATTAGGAAGGGAATTATTGAACTCATTTGCTATGTATAAAAACTTTGGTGTGACACTTGTTAACACTCATATGATGAGAGGTGTAACTGAAAAAGGATTAGGAAGAAAAGCAGCTTATTTAGGCGATTTCATAATTAGCTCAACTGTCATGGGTGCTTTAGCTCTGCAATTAAAAGAAATGAGCAAGGGTAGAGATCCTAGACCAATGAATAATAGTAAGTTTTGGGGATCTGCACTTTTACAAGGTGGTGGGCTTGGTATTTATGGAGATTTTTTATTCGCTAATGAATCTGGCTATGGTGATGGATTAGCAAAAACTATTGCAGGACCAGTTGCATCATTTGCTTCTGATTTAGGTAATCTAACTATTGGTAATGTCTTACAAGTGGCTAAAGGTGAAGATACAAAAGTAGCTAGTGAGTTTATAAGGTTTGCTGGCAAATACACGCCAGGCAGTTCGCTTTGGTATTCAAGGTTAGCTTTAGAAAGACTTGTTGTTGATCAAGCGCAATTATGGGCTGATCCTAAAGCTCGTAGTAAAATGAATAGAACAGTTAATAAATATAGAAGAAATTATGGGCAGAATTACTGGTGGAAACCTGGAAGAACATCTGCTTCAAGATCACCAGACTTAGATAATATAATGAGGTAGTTATGACAGTATCAACAACCATAATAAAAAATTCTGCTAGTGGTAATGGCACATTACATAGTTTTGCTTATGGGTTTAAAATTTTTGCAGATGGTGATTTAGATGTAATCATAAGAAGCTCAACTGGAACTGAAACTGTTAAGACATTAAACACACATTACGTTGTTACTAACGCTGGAACTGATAGTGGTGGTAATGTTTTGTTTAAATTTAATACTGGTAGTTCTGGTGATGCACATTTTAGTTCAAGTGATTTTAGGCCTGCAAATGGTGAAACTGTACTTATAAGAAGATCACTTACCTTAACACAAAGCACAGATTATGTAGCAAATGATCCGTTTGCTGCTGAAGATCATGAAACAGCCCTAGATAGATTAACTTTTATAACTCAAGAGATTAAAGAAGAATTAGATAGATCATTTAAGGTATCAAAAACAAACACTATTACAACTCCAGAATTTACAGATAGCGCTGCCACAAGAGCTAGTAAAACGCTTGGATTTGATAGCTCTGGAAACCTTACAACTGTTGCTGATTTCTTGCCAATAGGAGGTGATGCGGCTCAATTTACATATTCAACAACCACAACTGATGCCGATCCTGGTAGCGGTTTTATAAGATTTAATAATACAACTTTATCTTCAGCTTCAATCGCTTATGTAGACGATAACGAAATAAATGGCACAGATGTTAGTGCATGGGTTCAAAGCTTTGATGATGTTGCTGGCAATGCAACAAATCGTGGCAGAATAAGAATGTCTAAAGCAAACACTTTAGATACCTGGGCGGTATTTAAAGTATCTGGTGCTAATACAAATGCTAGTGGTTACACAAAACTAGCTTTAACTTATATAGATACAGCTGGAACTTTTGCTAATAACGACAAAGTGTTTTTAAGCTTTGTTGCGAGTGGTGAAGATGGTGCTATTCCAGGATATTTATATAAGTTTGCAACCTCAACTACTGATGGAGATCCAGGAGCAGGAATCCTACGTTTTAATCATGCGACATATGCAAATGTGACTGAGATATATATTGATGATGCTGATTTTAATGGTGGTGCAACTCAAGCCGATACTGCGACATGGGGTTCAAGCACATCAACGATAAAAGGCTTTTTACACATAGTTGATATCAACGATAGTACAACTTATGCACGATTTAAAATAACAGCGGCTGTTGATGATGAAACTGGTTACAATAAAATTACTGTTGTTCACTTAGCCAGCAATAATACGTTTTCTGCTGATGATTTATTATCAGTTCATTTTACAAGAACTGGTCTTAAAGGCGATACTGGCTCAACTGGTAGTCAAGGGATACAAGGGGCATCTGGTGATATAACTGGTGTTACTGCTGGAACTAATTTATCTGGTGGTGGCACTTCTGGTACAGTTACACTTAATTTAGCTGATGCAACAGTTAGTGCAAAAGGTGCAGCTTCATTTGCAACAGCAGATTTTACTGTGTCATCTGGTGCAGTTAGCTTGCAAGGTGTTGTGGTTAAGACTAGTGATCAAAATACATTTACTAAAGCACAACTTGCATCAACATATACTGCGGCTTTATCTGCAACAAGTGGTGTTCTTGACTATGACACATATCAAAACTTTATTATAACTTTAGCTAGTGGATCAAACACATTAGCGGCAGCTACAACAGAAGCATCTCAGGTAGGTCAAACTGGTGTGATTATATTTATACAGCCATCATCAAGTACGGCAGGAACAGTTAGTTTGCATGGTGACTATGAAACTGCTGAAGCGGCAGGGCTAACATTATCAAGTGCAAACAACGATTATGACGTAGTTCCTTATATAGTAAAAGCCGATAACAGTATATTGCTCGGTTCTCCACAACTGAACTTTGGGTGATTAGATGTTTAGTTCAGAGCAATGGTTAGCAAATTCAGGTGCAGATTTTTACAATGGTGTTGCTACACAGTCATTACGACTAAATAGAGCAAGTAATGCTGATTTAACTAGAACACAAGTTACTGGTACAAGCAGAAGAAAATGGACTATAAGTGTATGGGTTAAAAGAGGTCGCTTAAGCACTGGTAGCCAAGTTTTATTAGCAGCATTTGCATCAAGTTATTCAGACTTTTTTTATTT
>Ga0302138_10001742_pt1 | contig 10331 bp, 7 predicted proteins | sample CBN3_321_MG_FD_203110 | JGI IMG/M metagenome (GOLD analysis project Ga0302138, IMG submission 203110) | Marine microbial communities from Western Arctic Ocean, Canada - CBN3_surface | ecosystem: Environmental > Aquatic > Marine > Oceanic | place: Canada: Western Arctic Ocean | collected 2017-09-15 | reverse complement strand
TACTGTGGAAGGTCTCTCCTTTAAAAGCACCATCTTCTTCTGTAAAACGCTTGTCTTCTAGTGTTATAGTTAGTCCTTTGTTTAGGTAAGAAAGCTCTCTTAAGCGATTTGCTAAGGTGTCATAGTTAAACTCTAATGTTTGTTGAAAAATCTCGTGATCTGGCTTAAAAGTAACCATCGTTCCGCGAAAATCTGTTGTTCCAACAGATTTTACAGGATACATTGATTTTCCGCGCTCATATTCTTGCTCATAAATTTTACCTTCACGATACACTGTTGCTTTTAAAGCACCAGATAAGGCGTTAACAACAGAAACACCTACCCCGTGTAAACCACCAGATACTTTATAAGAATCTTTATCAAACTTACCACCAGCACCAATTTTAGTCATCACAACTTCAAGAGCAGAAACGCCTTCTTTTTTGTGAATATCTACAGGAATACCACGACCATTATCTGTTACAGTAATACTATTATCTTCATTGATCCAAACATTAACGGTATCGCAATATCCGCCCATTGCCTCATCAATAGAATTATCTACTACTTCATAAACCAAATGATGTAATCCTCTTACACCTACATCTCCAATATACATCGATGGACGCATACGCACATGTTCCATACCCTCTAGGGCCTGGATTTGATCTGCACCATAATTACCTTTATTTTGTTCTTCGCTCATAAATACTTAAATTCAAAATGTTTGTATGACGGCCTTAAAAAAACAGCTAAAAACACCTACTATAATCACCATGTTTATGCTCCATTTTAACAACCTTAACAAATATAACCAAACCGATAGGAATACCTAGTAATTAGGGAGGCTTTAGCGGCTAAGTTATTAACAAATAATTGTGAAAAACACTTCTGTTTTTTTTATGGAAAACATGTAGTTTGCAATGGTGTTATTCTTAGATAAAAACAAGACATATTTAGTGTAGTTTCCTTGTTTTAAAATGACAAACAAAAACTCAACAAAAATTAAAAAAACAACATGAAAAATTTAAAATCAACAATCCTTTTTTTTGCGCTTGCTTTAATGACGAGTCAACTCACCTTTTCTCAAGAATTTAAAAAACTAGACAAAAGCCCTATGGATGTGGCTTCATTTCCATCTAGCTATAAAATTTCTGCTAAAACTGTAAAAGTAACTTACTCTAGACCACAATTAAAAGGAAGAGCATTATCTAAACTAGCCCCAACTGGTGAGGTTTGGAGAACGGGCGCTAATGAAGCTGCCCAAATTACATTTTACAAGCCAATGATGGCTGGAAAAACACTAATTAAGCCAGGAACCTATTCTTTATTTACAATCCCTGGCCAGAAAGAGTGGACCGTGATTATTAATAGTGAAATTAACCTATGGGGAGCCTACTACTACAATCAAAAATATGATGTAGCTACAATGCAAGCTACAATCACTAAAGGTGAAACAGAAGCGTTCTCTATTGCTTTTACTAGTGCAACATCTGGTGTTGAAATGCACCTAGGATGGGGATCTGTCATTGCCTCCACTACTTTTACCAAAGTTGTAAAGCAAAAAGCTACACCAGCAAACAAAGCCAAGCTAATAAAACAGTAGTACAAATCCAAACCAAAAAAAGCCTAGAATATGTATTCTAGGCTTTTTTTATGTATAAAATATTTTGTTTCTATCTACTATAATTTGGAGACTCTTTGGTAATAGTTACATCATGAGGGTGACTCTCATTAATACCACTAGCGGTTATTTTAACAAACCTTCCAGTGTCTTTTAATGTAGCAACATCTTTTGACCCGCAATATCCCATACCAGCTCTTAAACCGCCAATAAACTGTGTCATGCTCTCAAGAAGCTCCCCTTTATAAGGCACACGCCCTACAATACCCTCAGGTACTAATTTTTTAATATCATCTTCAACATCCTGAAAATACCTGTCTTTGGAACCTTGTCTCATTGCCTCTACAGAACCCATACCACGGTAGCTCTTAAACTTTCTACCTTCAAAAATAATGGTCTCTCCTGGAGACTCTTTTGTACCCGCAAGTAAAGATCCTAACATAACACAATCTGCACCAGCAGCTATAGCTTTAGGGATATCACCTGTGTAGCGTATACCTCCATCTGCAATAACAGGAACACCAGAGCCTTTAATGGCCGCAGCAACTTCTAGTACCGCAGAAAACTGTGGAAATCCTACACCAGCAACCACACGTGTGGTACAAATTGATCCAGGACCAATCCCCACCTTAACGGCATCTGCACCAGCATCAACCAGATACTTTGCAGCCTCTGGAGTTGCTATATTACCCACTACTACCTCTAGGGTTGGAAATCGTTTCTTTACCTCTTGCAGCACTCGTACCACCCCTTTTGTGTGTCCATGGGCTGTATCTATAACAACAGCATCTACGTGAGCGGCTACAAGGGCCTCTGCTCTCTGTACTACATCTGGTGTAACACCAAGAGCAGCAGCTACACGTAACCTACCATAGGTGTCTTTGTTAGCCGTTGGCTTTAAGGTAAGTTTTGTAATATCTCTAAAGGTAATTAACCCTAAAAGCGTTCCGTCTTTTTCAACAACTGGTAATTTTTCAATTTTATTTTGCTGTAAAATAGCCTCTGCTTCTTGTAATGAAGTTCCTTTGGCAACAGTTACCAAGTTTTCGCAGGTCATGATATCTTCCAGCTTTCTTTCAAAGTTTTTTTCAAAACGCAAATCACGATTGGTTACAATACCAATTAACTTTCCTGCCTCATCTATAATTGGAATACCACCAATACGATACTCTCGCATTGTCTTTTGAGCATCGCCAACATTGTTGTGCTTTTTAAGTGTTACAGGATCCTGTATCATACCACTCTCTGCACGCTTTACTTTACGTACCTCTGCGGCCTGCTGGTCAATAGTCATGTTTTTATGCAAAACACCTATACCTCCTTCTCTTGCAATAGCAATAGCCATAGCGCTTTCTGTAACAGTGTCCATAGCTGCAGAAACAATTGGTACGTTTAAGGTGATATTTCTGGTAAATTGGGTTTTTATAGAGACATCTCTAGGAAGAACTTCAGAAAAAGCAGGTACTAAAAGTACATCATCATAAGTAAGGCCTTCTCCAATTATTTTATTTTCGTGTGCGGTCATTGCAATCAAGATTAAACGTTGAAAAAGAATACAACGTTGTTTGTGTTTAATTGCGTGTAAATATACTATTATTTATTGTGAATTTGATTTCTTAGAATATAAAACACTCCTACAGCTTAAACTGCAATAATCCATAAAAGGTTCTTGGCTGACTTGGTATGATACCAGGGCCTGGATACCCTGTCGCTCTTCTTGTAAAATAATTTGTATTGAGCATGTTATTAATGCCAGATTCAATTTTAAATCTCTTGTAAGTATATGACAGCGAAAGATCTAAAATATCATAGGATGGTATTTCACCAATCACACCGCTTTGACTGCTAAAGTCTCTTGGAGAATTTGTGGCGTCAGTAAATTGTTTTGTTAAATAGGTGTATTGAACACTGCTCAAAAAATCACCATAACCAAAACTAATACCTGTTTTTAAATTTATTTTTGGTATAAACTCTACCCGCTTACCTTTTACATTGTTTTCTTGAGATTTTATGTACTGGCTCTCTGTAAATGCAAGGTTTAAAAATGTATTTAGCCTGAAGTTTTCGTTTGACGAAAATGTTTCCCAAATATTCCAATCAACAAAACCCTCAAAGCCATAGGTTACAGCATCACCTATATTACCCCTGAAACGTTCATCCTGTATATCACTCACCGCTCTAACAACAACACCTAACCTGTCTTGATAACTAAGATAGAATAATCCGAAATCATACCTAAGGAAATTTTTAAACTTTCCACGCGCACCCAAATCAAAAGTATACCCTTGCTCATCGGTGATATTTGGATCTATTGTTAATGAAGGATTCGTAATTCTTATGTCACTAAAGGTTACAGACCTATAATTTTGACTCAAATTAGTATATATTTCGGTGGCATATGAGGCCTTATAACTAGCTCCAACTCCCAATAAAACAAAACTGCGTTCAAAAATACGATTATCTGGAATGGTTTGATTTAAAATAGCGTTACCCGCTAAATCGAAAATAATATTTTTATACACTCCTTGACTCTGTGTTTTTATAAAATCAACTCTTACACCTGGTGTTACCGTAAGTTTTTGAGAAAGTTTAAAGATATGCTCGGCAAATAAAGCAACATTTAAGTTTGGAAAAGTAAAATCACTTTGTCTTGAGTACTCAGGAAACGCAATATCTGCAAAATTAAAATCAGCATCGGCCGAAGTGCTTCCAGGTCCTTGACGCTCCTTATTATTTGATTGATAATATTTCGCGCCAATCAATAGCGCTTGCTCTGTCTTAAATAAATTATATCTTGTTAAAAAACGTGCCTCTGCACCCCAGTTTCTAAAATTACCAACAATTAAATCTCTAGGAGCCTCTAAATCATCTACCTGAGACACCCTGTTCTCTCTAAAACCCACAGACTTTCTAGAGGCATCAAGTGCAAATATGTTAATACTAATATCAGTTTTTGATGATATAGCATGCTGTAAAGCAAGGGAGTACAATTTCCAATCTACATCAAACCAATTACGTGTTCGATTGCTAAAATTTGGCTGTTGCTCGAATTGAGCATCTGTTAGACCTCCAGGTTGCTGAGCTAGATAATCTAAAAAACTAAACTCAAAAGATACTTTTGTTTTTTCAGAAAAGCTGTAATCTATGTGAGCATATGCATTGTAAGAATCAAACTGAGAATTAGGTCTAAAACCATTGCCTTTCTTGTAGTTAAAATAACTATAATAACCAAGCTTCCCGGAGGCACCACTTAGACTATTAAAACTAGTAAACAAATCATTACTGCCTATAGATTGCCTTGAAACTAAACTGATTTTTTTGGAAGTGTCTGGCATTTTTAACTTAAAGTTGATAAGTCCTCCAAATTGAGTTCCATACTGTAAAGATGCTGCACCGCGAACTATTTCTATTTGTTCAATAGCTTCGGCTGGGGGCGTATAATAACTCTCTGGATATCCCAAAACATCTGCTGATATATCATATCCATTTTGACGCGTGTTAAAAGAGGATGTTCTATTTGGATCAAGGCCACGCCCTCCAATATTAAGTTGTAATCCTGCATCATTATTATCGTAAATATTTAAACCTACAACTTGACCATATATCTGTCTAGCAGTTCCACTTGCTAAATTTGCAGTAAGATTATCTAGCACAACTACTTCACTCTTTTTACCAGCATAGATAGCCGTTCCTTCAATATCTCTTAAATTTCGAAGGGCAAAAATTCTTTCTTTACGTTTTGTGATAACAACCTCATTTAGAGTTTCGCCCAACCTAGGAAGTACAATAGTTAGAGAGGTATCTTTTGTTATATCAACAATGGTCTGGACAACTTTATATTCAAAAGAAAAAGCATCAAATGTATGGGTGCCCGCTGGAACATTTTCAAAAGTAAAAACACCTAAGTTGTTTGTAACTGTAGCACTAGATAGAGTTGTGTTATACACCTCTGTATCTGGGACAGGAGTGTTAGTGTCTTTAGAAATTACAATACCCGTAACTGTATATTGCCCATACATAACGCAATGAAACATCAAAAAAAACAAAACCAAATAATAACTAACGTACTTCATAAATTATATGCCTTGAATGGTGTCATTAAATTCTAAGATCCAATCTTTATGCATGAAGGTATCTTCTAGGTCAAGCAAGTTAACCTCTGGACTTATAAAAGGTTGGCTCAACCTGCCATTAAGGGCCACATAACTTTCCACGTGCACTGCTATGTTTTGATGCCCTTGAGACTTAAAATGTGCACCCAAATAATGAGCATACTCTAAAATAAAATCAGGCTGTGTACTCATTTGTTTTTCTTGAAATGGTGTTAAAAAATCACTATTATTTACAGCAAATTGACTTCCTGTTTTTGTGTTTTTGACTATAAATTGTGCATATCCTGCTTTTTCCATTAACATAACACGCCAAGAGAAACGATATCCTTCTTCGGTCCAAAATAATTCTTTTGGGTACAATGCATATCGCCACGGCAAAAGTAACTGAACTACTATAAAAAGTGCTACAACATAAGAGGCAATTTTAGCACTCTTTTCTTTTTGTAAATCGTTTACTTTTACTACCCTAAATAACCGTATTTTTTTGAGAAGCCAGGAGAAGAATGAAAGTATGCGCTCATGAAATGTAGCATCAAAAAAGATTAGGGCGCTTACAATCATTATATATGGAAACATCCCTATGGGAAATAGTATACGTGTTAGGACATGAAATATAACTACAAAAATAAAAGCAATAGACCGAGATGGTTTCCATAGCAATAAAAAAGGAATCGCTAAATCGTAAAATGCGCCTCCCCAACTAAAAGCATAATGAATCCAGCTTTGTTGTAAAAGATCACCAAGAAAAGGAATATCATACTTTGAAGGCAACCAAATTTGTAAAGGCATGGCATTTAAAAGCCAATCACTATTTAGCTTCGCAAGGCCCGCAAAAAAATAAACAATACAAAGCAGCAATTTAATACTGTTTATAGACCAAGCAGGGATAGTATTAGCTCGTATATTTTTTAAACGCAGCGCGTCTAAAGAATAATAACAATTCGCAGGTAAAAAAATAAGCAAAAAGCTTAAACAACTAATAAAGTAATAATGGTTGAGATAGGTTGTTTTGTCTAGTAACTCTATGTAAGTGAAACTTAAGAAAAATAGTACTATTGCTAATCTATATCTATAGCCAATAGCTACAGAAAAGGCCGAAACACCACAAATTATAAAAAGAAGATAAGTAAACTGTCCTAGATTTGGTAGCCAATGAAAACCATAGTATGAAAAAGAAAAAATTGGCTCTATATATAGGGTTTCTATCCAACCAAAACTCCAAAAGCGAATAATGCTTGCAAGCATCATAAAACCGAATAATATACGAAAGACCGCCAATGGGGCAGCCTTTGTTTGCTTGGTGATATATCTATTATAGCTTGATTTCATTAATCGCCATCTGCATCAATATAGTTGACATCAATACTCAATGCCTGTAACATATCTACTTTCATTAAAATTACATTACGTTGTAATTCGTCATAAGCCTGTAGCATTTTTGTATTATCGTTTGTAATTTGCTCAATAAAATTATCATCAAGTAGTTCAATTTTAGAGAATGCTACTTGAAATTGATCGTTGATCAAGGTGCTTAAATCACTTCCATTTTTTACTGTATTTAATGCCTCTAAATACGTATTTAAACTAAAGCCGTTTGATGGGAAATCTGCGGTGGCACCTTCTCCATTAAAAAAGCTTACTGTTGCAGAAAGTGCTTGAGTTAACAACAATTTTGAAACAAACTGGTTGTGAAAAGATTCAACGTTTTGTGGTAATGAAGTTTCAGAGAAAACACCTGCTGGTATCCCTACTTTCCCTGCACGAAGTGCTTTTTCATAATAAAATAAAAATGCATTAACAGTCTGGTCTACGGCTCCTGATGCAGAAGAACTTGTGTTTGTAATATAGGTTTCTCTATACCCATTTTCCCAATCAGAAATTACTTCATTGGTAAGTGTTTGCATAGTGGTAACCAAATCCAATAAATACATTGTATAGCTCGATGCATTTTCATCTGTGGTGTATTTATCAAGAGTTTCCTGATCTGTACCTAAACCATAAAGCAAATAATCTAAGGCCGGGAAACCTTGAGAATCTATAGTAGAGGGTAACTCAAGATTCCAAGTGTTGGATGATATATATCCGTCAATCTCACTGGTATTGGTTGGATAAACATTCAGTCTATTTCTATAGTTTAAAGTTTCTGCCCTACCAATTTCAAACATTGACACCTTTTGAAACGCACTGTAAGCAGTTAACCAAGATGCTCTTACTTCTTCTAAAGTAGCAGAACTTGGAGAATCTGCAAAGCTTTGTGAGGTAGTAACTAAAGTGTTTAGTGAGGTGGCAAAGTTATCATAACGAGGTATGATAATATTATCAGCCCAATTTAAAAGCAGTGCACCACGATCATAAGAATCTGTAGGTTGAGAATCTGAGGTGTCATCTTCACCACAAGCACTTACAAAAGCTAAAAAACAAAATAAAACGTAAATAATATTCTTCTTCATATTTAATTTTTCACAAAAATAATCAAAAGCAACTGCTTTCATTTACATAAAAGCAGTTGCTTGATAAACTTTAACAATTAATTAGAACTAGCAGCTTGAGCTACAGTAAAACTAAATCTTGATGCAATTTCATCAGAAATAGCATCTAGAGTATATGGAGTAACACCCCATAATCCATTTGGACCATCATTCATAAGATCTGAAATAAAACCATTTACGTCAGATTTAGTGAAAATAGATGTTCCATTTTCAGTATCTCTGGTAAAACGAAGGCTAGTTAGAAAACCGTACCCCTCAGACAAGTCATGGAATGCAGCACCAAAATCTCCAGACTCAATAGATGATTTACCCGTTTGCAAGTAGTAAACAGCACGAATAGCTATCACCTGAGATATTTTTTGTTGAAGTATTGCTGCTTGCTCATCTCTTACCTGATAATTTTTTGCAACAATAGCTGCACGACCTAATTTAAATGCGTCAAAAATATCTTGCGCAATAGTGTTAAAATCTGGGTCGCTATTAGTTTTTCCAACATATTTATTTAAAAAACTATCATTATCACCAATAGTTGGAAGAGGGTTAGATTGGCTTTCCTCTGGAACTCCACCAAATAAATATCCATAAGCTTCATCCCATTTATGCTCCATGGTAGTATAATTATTATCTCCATCTGTAACATCACTGTCATTATTAGAAACATTATCACCACCATCCAAGACAGAAGGGCTTAAGTAATTATTTAAAATCTGGTCTGTTACAAAAGCTCCTATTAGCCCTTTTGCAAATGCTTGATTGTATTCTAGACCATTTGCTCCAACATAACGTGTGGATGAGCCATCAGCAATTTGACCTGCAACTCCAGGAGCTGCAACAGTACTCCAGTTGTCGAAAACTTCTGTTGTTTGAATATTGATGTAGTTGTCAAACATTGCTTTAATTTCAGTTGCTTCTGTTGCATTGGCAGAAAAGTAATCTGAAGATGCAGCAGCTTTACTACGCACACTTTTACCAGAGGCATTTAATTCAGGATCAGAAAAATCTTCTGCTCCTTCTTGGTGAGCGAACATTGCTTGTAGTGATTCTTGTGTTTGATCGTCTACACTTTTAAAGGCAGTAATAATTTCTTCTGCCATAAAAATACGTGTAGTTTGACCAGTAAACTTTACCGTAGTCTCATTATTTCTTGTAAAAGTATAATCTGCAGGAGCTTCAACTTGAGTAGGAACGTTTTCAGACTGATTATCATCATCACTTGCACAAGATGTGAAAAGTGAAGCAACAAAAATGGATAGTAATACTAATTTTTTCATGTTATTCTTATTAAGACTTATTATAAATAGTTGATTAATTCAAGCACAAAAATAAAACTGATTTTAGGTTTATGCAAGTTTATTTAGATTAAATTTAAATAAGAATTATCAATAAAGTGTTAATGTATTTATTTACAAGGGGTTATGTTTAAAAAAATAAGTGACTATTTTTTTAAAAAAGATTTAAATACTTATTTGGCTAACTCAAGCATCTGTTTTTGATATTTTATTCGTGAAATTTGAGCCCATTGCAATAAGGTTTGGGTGTCTTTAGTAGATAAATCACCATGCAACCAAGTATAAGAATCTAAAGGCATCTCACCCTGCTCTACATACTCTATAAGTTCTTCAAGTTTGTGATCTTTTTTTCTTGCGCTGTATGCATCCCAATCAGAAACATTAAAATGTCTTTTCCCATCTTCAATATGCTCCTCTAACCAATAATTTATTGGGGAAATATTATTATACCAAGGGTAGTTTGTTTGATCGCTATGACAGTCATAACAATTATTTTTAAGAATCATTGCAATTTGTTTTGTGGGAACTGTTTCTTTTTCAAACAAAGACACAGACTGGTATCCGTGGTTGTTTTTATCTGGTTTTATAAACTGTATTACAACAAAAGTTAGTAGAAATAGTATTGAAAAGTATTTTAAATATTTCATGTTTATGTGTTTTTATTACATAAATATTACTTAGAATTATTCTAAAGTAATCTAAAGAATAGTTTTACAAAGTTTTCAGAAATGTAATTACCGCCCTGCGTATATCATAGGCAGGCTCAGACTCTGTTGGGCTATAAATGTTTATAATCCCTGGATTTTCTGGCGTTAAAAAAGGAATATCAAAACCCTTT
>Ga0302138_10001720_pt1 | contig 10418 bp, 7 predicted proteins | sample CBN3_321_MG_FD_203110 | JGI IMG/M metagenome (GOLD analysis project Ga0302138, IMG submission 203110) | Marine microbial communities from Western Arctic Ocean, Canada - CBN3_surface | ecosystem: Environmental > Aquatic > Marine > Oceanic | place: Canada: Western Arctic Ocean | collected 2017-09-15 | reverse complement strand
TACTTTTTACTTAATTAATCTTCTTTATTTAAGAGTAGATATTGGATATTGACTTATATTGATATAAGTTATTTAAAATAAATATTTGAGTTTGAAAACTATATTATCAAAATATAAAGAATTTCTAAAATCAAATTATAAATTAAGTTTTAAATCTTATAATGATTTACATTCTTGGAGTATTAATTCAATTTCTGATTTTTGGGAATCAATTGTAAAGTTCTTTGATATAGAATTTGACCAATCTTCAACAACAGTTTATAAATTCAATGATGATTTTACAAAAACTCTCTGGTTTGAGAATTCTAAGATTAGTTACTCTAAGAACGTTTTTAAAAATCATAAATTAAAAACTCCTGCAATAAAATATCAAGATGAAAACGGTAATTATATAGAAGTTTCCTGGGGCTCATTGAAAATAAAAACTTTAGAGTTCCAGAAGATTTTAGTTAAAAATAATGTAAAAATAGGCGATAGGGTAGCTGGATATTGTTCAAACACTCCTGACGTAGTAGCAGCTTTTCTAGCGGTCAATTCACTTGGAGCGATTTGGTCATCTTGTTCACCAGATTTTGGTTATGATTCTGTTCACGACAGATTTAACCAGATTCAACCAAAATTTTTATTTTATCATTCTGAGTATATGTATAATGGAAAAATATTTTCATTAGATTCAAAAGTTGAAAAACTTAAAAGTTCAATAAAATCAATTTCTTATAGTTTAGATTTAAATACGAAATCAGTATTTGCTAACAGTAAAGAAAATATAAATTTAACTTTCACTCCAGTTGATTTTAATCACCCTATTTGGATTTTATTTTCGTCAGGTACAACTGGAAAACCTAAAGCAATTACACATAGAACAGGAGGAATGATACTCGAGCATTTCAAAGCTTTGTCTATTCATCAAAATGTTAATAAAGCCGATACATACTTTTGGTACTCTACCACTGGATGGATGATGTGGAATTATTCCTTAAGCAGCTTATTAATTGGGGCTACTCTTTGTATTTATAATGGATCTCCAGTTTATCCTGATAAAGGTGTGCTTTGGAGATTTGCTAAAAAAGCAAAAATTAATCATTTTGGACATGGAGCAGTTTTTTTTCAAAATCTATTATCCGATATTCCAAAAGAGCTAATTTCTCATGATTTAGCTTTTATAAAAACTTTAGGTTCTACAGGTTCTCCGTTATTTAAAGAAACTAACATAGGACTAAATAAGCTGTTTCCTAAAGCTCATGTTGTTTCATTAAGTGGAGGAACTGATGTTTGTACAGCTTTTATTGGAGGAAATCCAGAAATGGATGTTATTCCGGGTGAAATTCAATGTAAAATGCTGGGTGCTTCTATTGAAGTTTGGAATGATAATGGGATGGAAGTCAAAAATGAAATGGGTGAACTGGTTTTAACTAAGCCATTTATTTCAATGCCTGTATTTTTTTGGAATGATAATAATGATGAAAAATACAGAAACAGTTATTTTTCAAAATTTAATAACATTTGGAATCATGGAGATTGGGTTACCCAGACAGTAAATGATGGAATTATTGTTCATGGGCGCTCTGATTCAACTTTAAATAGATTTGGAGTTAGAATAGGCACATCTGAGATATATAGCGCTATTAAAGATTTAAGCTATGTTGATGATAGTTTAATAATTCATTTAGATCATAGTAATGACAATAAGTTAATTCTTTTTATCAAATCCATTTCAGAGATTGATCATGATGAACTAAAATCTGTAATTCGACAAAAATGTTCACCAAGGCACGTTCCTGATTCAATCTTTCAAACTCATGATATTCCTTACACCATAAGTGGAAAAAAAGTTGAAGTACCTGTAAAAAAGATTTTGATGGGTAAAAATCCAAATGATGTGGTTAGCAAAGATTCTTTAAGAAACCCAACATCTTTAGACTGGTTTGTAGAATTTTATAAAAATTATTTATAAGTATCTAATAAATCCTTTTGCTCATTAATGGATGAAATAAATTCTTTTTTTAGTGAATTTACTAGTTCTTTAACAGTTGGATCATCCTCAATTGTAGTTACTCCCTGACCCGCAGACCATATTGTTTTCCATGCTTTTGCTTCTGCTTTAGCAGCATCTAATTCATCACCAAAATCAACTTTTTTAGAATTCCCCCACATATCTTCAGTAATTCCCATGGATTCTAAGCTTTGTCGAAGAAAATTTGCATTAACTCCAGAAACAGCTGCTGTATAAACAATATCACCAGCTTTTGAATTTATTATCATTTCTTTATAAGCATCATCAGCCTTACTTTCTTTAGTATTAATAAATCTAGTACCCATATAGGCTAGATCAGCTCCCATTTGCTTTGCAGATGCTATATCTCTACCATTTGAGATACATCCTGAAAGTAAAATTGTTTTTTTGAAAAATTTCTTTACTTCAGCTATAAAAGGAATTGGATGAAGAGTTCCTCCATGACCCCCAGCTCCAGCTGCTACTAATATAAGACCGTCCACACCAGCTTCTGCAGCTTTTTCTGCATGTCTTTTTTTAATAACATCATGGTATACCAAACCGCCATAAGAATGAACGGCATCAACTAATTGACTAACAGCTCCAAGAGAAGTTATTATAATAGGAACTTTATGTTTTACACAAATCATTAAATCAGCTTGCACTCTTGGATTTGAATGATGAACAATTAAATTAACTCCGTAAGGCGCAGCTTTTTTTCCAGTTTCTTTTTCAAATTTATCAAGTTCAGTTTTGATTTCAATTAACCACTCTTCAAAGCCCTCCGAAGTTCTTTGATTAAGAGCTGGAAAAGTACCAACAATTCCATTTTTACAACATTCAATAACTATTTCTGGTCCCGATATTAAAAACATTGGGGCTGCAACAGCAGGAATGTTTAATTCATTTATAAATTGTGGTTTATTCATTTTTTAAAATATGTTTAGTATAAATATCCTATTATTTTTTGAAATATATGTATTCGTCCTCAATTTTTTTAAATTTAAGCAAAAACATATCCTTTATGTAGTTTTGATTTAATTTCCATGGATATTTTTTCCCTTGTTTAGGAAGAATTTTTAGAGCTCTTTTTACGTATCCAGATTTTAATCCAATACTAGACTCTGTTTCTAAATTATTCTCTTTTATTTTAGGAACAAATGATTTTAATTCATTTTTATCCATATGATTTAAAATTCTACAAAAATATTCACACACTAAATCAATTTTTAATGTCCATGAAGCATTTGTGTATCCAAAAACAACAGTTGCATTAGGAATATCCTGTAACATCATCCCTTTATAACTTACTAATTTTGATGGATCAATTATTTTATTGTCAATTTTAATTTTAATTCCTCCCATAAATTTTAACTTTAATCCAGTTGCAGAAATCACAAGATCTGCTTTTAATTCTTTTCCTGACTCTAATAGAATACCATCTTTATTAAAAGATTTTATTTGATCAGTCAACACAGTGCACTTTCCTTCATTAATTGAACTAAATAAATCATTATCAACAACAACACAAACTCTTTCATCCCAAGGATCATATTTTGGATTAAAATGTGTTTCTATGTCAAAATCTTTTGTAAGATTTTTTTTAATTTCATTTTTAATAAAAGCTTTAACTTCTTTTGGTTTCCGCTTTGAGATTTGGTAAAAATAGATTTGTCGTAAAATGTATTTCCATCTGGAGATGAAATGAGCAATTTTTGATGGAATAAAACGGAATAAGAGATTTATGAATTTATCTTTTTTAGAAATATTCATCAAATAAGTTGGAGATCTTTGAAGCATTGTGACGTGTTTTGCTTTATCAGAAAGTGATGGTACAAGAGTTATGGCTGTTGCACCACTTCCAATAACAACCACATCCTTATTTGAATAATCAATATCATCTGTCCATTTTTGAGGATGAATAAATTTACCCTTAAAATTTTCAAGACCTTTGAAATCTGGAGTATATCCTTTTTCATAATCATAGTAACCAGTACAAGACATCAAGTACTTACTACTGTATTGTATTTTCTTGTTTTTTTCTTTGTCAAATCCAAATACTGTCCATTTGTTTATTGATGAGTCCCAATTAATTTCATCTATCCAATTATTGTATTTAATATTATTTTCTAAATTGAATTCTAAAATGGTATCATTTAAATATCTTAAAATGGTTTTTCCATCAGAAATTGTATTATCAAAGGTCCATGGTCTGAATTTATAAGCAAAAGTATGCATATCAGAATCAGATCTTATGCCTGGGTATTTAAATAAATCCCATGTTCCTCCCATTTTATTTCTTCCTTCTAAAATTAAAAATGATTTTTTAGGGCAATTTTTTTTTAAATGGCATGCTGCTCCAATACCAGAAATTCCTGCTCCAATTATTATTACATCAACAAATTTCTCTTTATTGTTTTTCATTAAGTCCTGTTATTATGCTCTATTAAATTTAAGTTTTAAAATTTATAAAAAAAAAAAGCAATATTTCTATTGCTCTTTTTTATATAATAATTTTATTAATTCTTAAAAGTCACGTTTTAAAGAGAACATAACTTGTCTTCCAAGAGTTGGCATGTTTGGAAACAAACTGTAAGCCTCGTCCATAAGATTAGCAATATTCATACTAACTTTAGTTTTAGCATTTATATCATATCCTAGGTTAGCATCAACAATGTTTCTGCTTTCTACAGTACCTGAGAATAAGCTACCCTGACTCGCTTCGAATCCTCCGTCATACTTATAAGAAAGTCCTACGTTCCATTTTCTACCATTATCATAAGCAAATCCAGCTTTAGCTCTGTGTGCAGAGTGATTTAAGTGATAAGATCCTGTTTCAAGTAACGACCCTAAATCGTCTTTTTTAAATACAGTTTGACTAACAGTAGAGTAATTTGCATGTAGAGTTAAATTATCTGTAGCTCTAATTTTTAAACCACCTTCAAACCCCCAGTAATTAATTTTTCCGTAAGTTCTATAACCAAGCATTACATTAGGTTCTCCATTGTCTGGAGCTTGATCAGTTTCTACAGTTCCTAACACTCCCATCGCAGCTATTCCGTTACCAACAGCTGTATAAGCGTTTGATAGCAATGTCGCGTAATAAGGTCCGTAAACTGGACCGTATACAGGTGTAAATGCAGAAGTAAATAAAGAATTTACAGCTCCACCTAAGTCAGCTCCTAAATTAGGAAGAGCTACCATTGGACTTATTTGTTCAATAGCTGTAAAGTTTTCTTTTTTAGAATTGTATACATTAAAACTAAATGTTGTTTTATCAGAAAGCATTCCTTTGTATCCAAATTCATAAGTAGTTTCTTTTCCAAGCTTAGCTGTATCTGCACCATCAATAGGTCCAAATGGATTTCCACTTAAATCAAACATAGCACCTTGTGAAAATGCGCCAAGTCCTGCAATTTCAGCTAGTGTATTTTGAGAGGTTATAAATGGAATAAACGCCTGTAAAGGAGTTCCTGCTAAAAGGGGCGCTACAGAAGCAGTTGCAACTGCATATGCTGTAGATATATTCATTCCAATTCCTGGATTAGAAGGAAGACCTGGAAGCAACCAACTTGTTGTTGGATTATTAAAAGTTTGTGCATTTTTATTTCCGTAAACCCATACATTTCCGTATCCACCTGGTATTTTCTGAACAGCTAAATCAACATAAAGAGTTAAAGCACTTGGTGGCACATAAGATTTATTGAAAGTAAACCTCATTTTGTGTCTATTGCTTGGGTTATAAACAAGCGCTGCTCTAGGTGAAAATGAAGATTCTCCAATTTGTGGATATTTATCATATCTACCAGCAAACTGTAAATTAAGCTTGTCTGAAAGTTTTGTTTTTGTGGAAAAATAAGCTCCGTATACATTGAAGTTGTCATTATCTTCATATCTACCAAAAGTTCCTGTTCCAGTTTCGAATTTTGAACTTTTATTTTCAACTCCAATTGACATGCCTGTATTAATAGCGTCGAAAGCTAATTCGTACTGTAACTGAAATTGTGATTGTTTACTTTCAACACCTGATGTTACACCTGTTCTGTAATTGAATCCACGGTATTTGTCTTCTTTAGGATTAGAAGTGTCTGTATAATTGTATTGCATGAATAAATTTCCAGATTGAACTCTAGTTTGTATAAATGCTGTTGTTTGCTGAGCTCTTGTTTCACCAGTTGAACTAATAAAAATATTTGCTGCAACTTCATTTATTCCAGCCACAGTTGTTATTGAAAGATCGTTTGAAGGTCTGTAGTATATTGTTGCGTCAGCACCTTTTTGAGAATTTCTTTCTTGATAACCATCTATAGTTTTTACAACTCTACCTGAAGCAGCATCTGTTATTTCATTTACAAATGTAGATGTTGAAGATTCTGGTAAATCAAAATCTTCGTTTTCTCCATATTTCAAGTTGAATTTATATCCAAATGTATTTTCATCATTACTAACAGCATGTCTGAAATCCATTTTGTACATATTCATATCAAAGCTTCCGCCTTTTTCAAATCCTCCAGCTTGTAAGTTAATAGTAGTTCCTGGGTGTTTGAAAGGATCTTTACTTAAATAATGTACAACACCAGCTCCAACACCAGGACCATAAAGTGCAGATGCAGGACCTAATACAACTTCAACTCTTTCTGTATCAATGTTACTTAAATTACTTACATCTGCGTCAAAGAAGTTAATTCCATTAACATTAAGACCTCTATAATCTAACATTACAAGAGTAGAAGTAGTAAATAAATCTACATTGTCTCTTAAAGCAACTGTTGTTCTGTTTGCACCATGTTTGTCAATTTGTACCCCTACCAAGTCATCTAAAAGAACAATAGAATTAAAAGCAGATTTATTTTCAATTTCTTTAGCTCCTATAACTTGAATTGATGAAGCCGCATTAATAGCTTTTTCAGCTTTTCTAGATCCTGAAATTACAACTTCATCCAAAGCTTCACCAGTAGATAAGCTTAATTGAATAACTTGATTTTCAGATTTCACTAAATATGTTTGTCCTTCAAAACCAAGAGAACTTATCTCCAAAGTCCAAGGCAAATCCTTTTCAGATGAAAGGACGAAGTTACCATCATCATCACTAATTACTCCAGTTGTCGTTCCTTGAATAATTACATTAACGCCGTAAAGCGCTTCAACTCCATCTGTAATTTTTCCTTTTACAGTTTTAGTTTGTGCGTTTACCATCATAAAGCTGGCAAGCATAAAAACTAAACTTGATAAATAAAATTTAAATTTCATAATTGTTTGTTTTGGTTATAATTTAATCTTCTAGTTTGGTTATTAATAAATTAATTAACATAGGTAATCAATATTACGAATTTTGTAATATATGTGGCAAAATAATACTATTTATTCGATTTTTAAAATTTTTATTGAAATCATGTCCCATTCCCTTGATAATTACAAGTTTTGAACCATGTATTAGAGAGGCTATTTTTTCTGAATGACTTGACTTTATTAACGTGTCGTCAGAACCGTGAATAACCAGAGTAGGTGAGGTAATGGTTTTTAACTTTCTGTATCTTGATCCTGAATTTTTTATAGCTTGTCTATGTTGATCAAATGCTTTTTTATTAAAACCGTTTCTAAATTTGATTTCATATAATGTTTTTTGAATCTGTTTTTCATAATTAATAACGTAATTATCAGATCCAACAAATAAGTGATCAAGTTTAAAATGAAATTTTAGAACTTTATCAATGTTTCTTTCATTGTTTCTGTAAGAAAAAATTAATTTTCTTAGTTGACCTAATCTTTTAGAGTCGGGCTTCTCGGCTTCAGGGTCTAAAAGATATCCAGTTGACATTAAGTTTGTCATTGTTATAATTTTCTCAGGATGATTTATTGCAAGTATTTGTGCAATCATTCCACCTGTTGAGTACCCAATTACATGAAACTTTTTAATCATTAAATGACTAGTTACGGCTAAACCGTCTCTGGCCATTTCTTCAAGATTGTAAGAGTTAGACTTTGACCAATCTTTTATCCAATCTGATTTCCCAACTCCTCTGTTATCAAATCTAATAACTCTAAATCCATTTTTTACAATAGTTCTAATCATTTGGTCCGGCCATTGAATCATGGTCTCAGCCGCTCCGTTTATAAGTAGAACGGTTCCTTTTGGACTTTCAACACTACATAGGTCTTCATAAAATATTCTAACATCAATATTTTTCGCATAACCTGTTTTTTCAGAAACAAAGTTTGGAATTTGTTTTGATTTTGTTATTGAAATTAACTTATCAATGTAAGAATCAATTAGATTGTCTTTTATAATATGACTAATATAAAATCCTAATAAAACACCTGAAATAATTACTATAAAAATCATTTTAACTATTCCCAAATAACTTTATCGTCATTTTTTTCCCATTTCGAATATTGATCTGAAAACTGCTCATCAATTTTTGATCTTTTTATTTTTAATGTTGGAGTAGTCATTCCGTTTTCAGGAACCCAGTCTTCTTTAACAAATATGATTTTTGAAATCTTCTTGTAATTATCTAGCTTATCATTTATTTGATCTAATGTTTTGGTAAGTTTAGTATTTACAGCCGCTTTATTATCTTTAGCTGACTCAGATGGAACTGCTAATAAAAGAGGTTGATCGCAATTTAATCCCACTACACATACTTGTGAAAATTCTGAAACATTTCCAAAATAAGCTTCTAAAACACCAGGCTCTATATATTTTCCTTTTGATGTTTTAAACATATCCTTTATTCTTCCAGTTATATATAGAAAACCATCTTTGTCAATATGTCCTTTATCTCCAGTGTGTAACCAGCCATCTTTTAGAGTTTTATTAGTAACTTCTTCGTTTTTATAATAACAACTTAATGTGAAAGGGCCTTTCATCAGAATTTCACCTTGATCACTTATTTTTAAATCAACGCCAGATGTGGCTCTTCCAACCGAACCTCTTCCTAATGGCTGGTAGGGATCTAGATTTGTACAAGTAGCACAATTTTCAGTCATGCCGTATCCGTTAGTTATGAAAATTCCAATACTTCTATACCAGTCTAACAACTCTAATGGCATTGCTGCAGCACCTGTGACTAAAGCTTTTGCTTTAGACATTCCTAATGCACCTTTTAATTTTCTTTTTATAATCCAAGAAACAATAGGTATTTTTAATAATTTATCAAGTTTTTCTTGAGGCATTTTCATTAATATCTTTTCTTGGAATTTTGTATAAATTCTAGGAACTCCTTGAAAAGCTGTAGGTTGAGTATCGTTTAAATTTTGGCCAAATGTTTCCAATGATTCTACAAAGGAAATAGTTCCCCCATATCTTAAAGCGACATGTTCAATCACAACACGTTCAAATATATGGTTTAAAGGCATGTAGGAAATAAATCTGTTTTTACCACTTAAATCAACTTTCAATGGATTACCATCTTCAGTTATTCTTTTAGTATTAAATAACGTTTCATAAGTTAAAACAACTCCTTTTGGATCCCCTGTTGTTCCAGATGTAAATATTACAGTCCAGATATCTTTAAGATTGGGTCTAAAGTCTTCAGTTTGGGCATCAAACTTATTAATAAAATCATGCCACTGATGACCAACTTCAATTTTTGAATGATCTTTATATTGAGGAAAAGCGATAATAGGCATTTCTAAATCAACACCTTTTTTCATTTCATCCCAGTTTTCTAACTTACCAACAAATAAAGCTTTAACATCACCAAAATTTAATAGATTTTTAATTTCTTTTGAATTTAGGGTTGGAAAAAACGGAACAGAAATATAACCAGCCATTGAAATTGCTAAATCTGCAATTATCCATTCTCTGCAATTTTTTGAAACTAATCCAATATGACTGTCTTTTTCTAAACCTAAACTTTTTAATCCATTTGAAAGTTTTCTAGCCATTAAACCAACTTCATTCCATGTGTAGGTTTCCCAAAGGTTTCCGAATGGTTGTTTTAAAAAAGGTTTTTCTGCCAATTCTTTTTCCCATTTGTAAAAAGGAAAGTCAAATAACTCATTGTTCATATTATTGTTGTTTTAATTCTTAATTAAGAAACACCTATTTCTTTTTCTCCACCACTCGAATATAATAAATATAATTTAGCATTTAAATCTTTAAAGATAAATGGATCCCTAAAATCATTTGATTTTTCAGCAGTTGCTACCTTATGGGACTCAACAGTTTTAAAATTTCCACCTTCCCAATTTGAATCTGCTTTCATAAGGATAAATTCAGGTCCTGCCCCCCCCCAATTATTACAATCTGAATTTTCAAGATTTACTTTCCTGTAAACTAATTTTTAAGGGGCATTACCAATCCTTGAATAAAAATATAAAATATTTTCTTGTATATGTAAACACGCGTGTCTTACATCAGTTTCAAGAATAAGACATTTTCTAGTTTCATGGTTTTTTTAAAAATCTCATATTAAATTAT
>Ga0302138_10001715_pt1 | contig 10443 bp, 11 predicted proteins | sample CBN3_321_MG_FD_203110 | JGI IMG/M metagenome (GOLD analysis project Ga0302138, IMG submission 203110) | Marine microbial communities from Western Arctic Ocean, Canada - CBN3_surface | ecosystem: Environmental > Aquatic > Marine > Oceanic | place: Canada: Western Arctic Ocean | collected 2017-09-15 | reverse complement strand
ACCCCCACAACATCCTTGCTCCGAGAAATAATTGTATTGAATTGAAAATTGTGCACCCATTTAAATCTACAGCTTCTTCGTCCCCTTGAACATACCATACTGCATCAACCCCCTATCGAACGCCCGGTGCATCCTCTCCAAGCAGTAGCCGTCCCTCAAACACTTGTAATACTGCCGAGGCTTGAAGATGAAGCCCCTTGGGTCGAACACTCCCACCCAGACGCTGTGCCGCCAGCTCGCAATGGTCTGCTCGTTCCAGTCGTCGGTCGCGACGTTCTCCATGACCCCCCCCCCCTCCCCCTCAATCAGCTCTTTGTACTTTTCGATGCTGATGAACATCGGATGGGTCCACTCCTCGTACAAAAACTTTAGGTCCTTCTTGTCCTTCTCGCTGAACTCCAATTTTCTGTCGTCCCTCTGGCACCACGTCGCCATGACGAACTTTCCTCCCGGCTTCAGAACCCGCAGCATCTCGCTAATGTACTTTTCCTGGAAGTGAGCCAAACGAGTTGGGTGGGTTAGCTTAGTAGTGGTGGGTGGCTGTAGCCATTTCCGCTCATTCGCTCGCTCACCTTGCTCGGCATGTGCTCCCCAGATTCGCACCCCCAAACCACGTCGAACGAGTTGTCAGGAAAGTTCATTTCAAGGGCGTTCATTACCTTGAACTCGACATTGGAAACTTTTTGCTCAACCGCAAGCTCGTTTGCCCGCGCAACCTGGTTCGGCGACAACGTTATCCCGGTGACGAGGGAGTCCTTGCCGGATAGCTGCTTGGCGATGAATCTGCTCGTTCCACCGACACCACACCCAACATCTAGAACCTTTAGCGACTCTTGCGCCTTCAAAGCGTCGTCAAGGCCACCAAACTTCATCATCTCCTCGGTAAAGTCATACTTGGCCTGAATAAAATTCTTCTTCTTATACCCTTTCACCATCTCCTCCTTGTTGTAGTAACCAAGGTGGATGTGTTCCCCCCAGTAGTACTCAAGAATGCCATCCTGAGTCCAAGCATCGTACTCCGAAGCAACCGAAGTTGGAGTGTATGGGATACGGCCTTGATTCAGTTTTTTTACGGTGAGTCCGAGAGCTGCAAGGGAAGTCAAGGCAGCGGCCGATTTGATTGTAGTGGGAGGGAGAGCAGAGAGCAATGTGAACGATTGTCGGAATTTCAGGGCAGCGAGTTTTTTACTATATGGAACATATACGAAGCCGCTCACACTTGTTGAAGCAAGAGCAATAGCAATAGCAAGCAAAAGTTGAACCATCGTGCGAATTGTTAAAAATCAATCAATCTTCAAATTTTTAAGTATCTCCCCTCCCAAAGGTGCAAAGCAACCCCCAACGATGCCAAAATACCATAATAGAACCCCTACACAATATCCACAGCATTCCAACACCCTTTTTTAAATGGTCCCTGTCCTCAAGCTCGGTCTCACCCTATTGAATACCATGATCCTATCTCTGTTCCTAGCCATCGCCAGACAGCATTTCAACTCTGGTAACTCGCGCCAGTCCTGGTCTGTGGCATTTTACTGCCTGTCAATTTCTTGGCTCACCCTACGTTCGGTATTCTGGCTCCTCACCATTGTAAAAACCTCGACCTGGAACTCTGGTGCCTTTTACGTTCTGTATTACCTTCCCAACCCCCTTCAGTTTGCGTCGTTCGTTCTGCTGCCCCTCTTCTACGCCCAGGTTCTTCACCGGAGAAGGTGGAAGTTCTGCTGGTGGGTTGTGAGGCCCCTCTACATAATCGTCACATTCGGCATGGTGTCGTTCATGACAATTTTCTCAATTATTGCAAGTTTCAAGGACGAGGAACCAATGCCAGTGTCCATCGGCGTGTTTGTTGTTTCGTACGACGAACATCCCGACTCGGCGAACTCAGCAAATAAAGCCCACCCAAAAATAAGTTCAATCTTCCGCCTCATAATTTCTGCCAGCTTTCTCGTGTTGAGCTTCCTCCTCGCGTTCTACGCGCTCAAGACTCACAGGAAGGTGAGGTGGCACCACCAGAACTCGTTATCAATTTCCCCCAAGAATTTGGCCGGCGTCAATTTCACGCTGTTTTTCATATTTTTCTCCCGGGCGATTTACCAGGTTAGCGAGCGAAGCGATCGAGCCTTGAGGAAGACTTCTTGCAATGGATTCCGCGAATTGGCTACGGACGGCTACATCCACATCCAATACTGAACTAACTAAAAACAACTCAACTAATTTTGTTTGCTCACTGCTCTCAACCTTCGTTTAAAATGCGAAAAAACTCGCTTCGCTCGACGCAGCTCGGCCAAGTCCTCTCCTGGTGGTCGCTCCCCGACCTGAATCTGCAGGCAAACAAGGACCTCAGGTGAGCAGCGTGCAAAGCGAGCGAACCTTCCTGAAGACGATAATACGAGCCACTGGTAAACTTACATTATTCCACTCGCTCCGCTCGGCGCTCCGCTCGGCGCAGCGTTTTAATCTTCCTGTGCTTCATCTTCTGGGATTATCTGCCAACAGTATTGGTTTTACTGACTGTAACGAACCACAACGTTCGGGAACTTCCAACGGCGATCCGGAGCCTACTTGGGGTTGGTGGAGGCGGCTCGTTGTTCATGGGCGGCGCGGATACCTCGAGCGGCGACCACAACGGGGGAAGGAGGCGAGGCCGGATGAACGAGCAGGAGAGAAGGCTGGTGGGGAGCGGGAAGAAAAGGAACATTCCCACCTACGGTGTCTTCGCGATGATTGACGACGATAACAACTTGAACCTTGCGGGGGGATTGGTTAACAATATGGCTGGCAACAACAATAGTGGCAATAATGGCAATAATTGCAACAATAAAAGCAATACCACCAGCATCAGCAATAAAATGGTTGACCTCGAGTCTGGGGCAATACAGCATGATGGAAGCGGCGGCGATTCGTCCATCGAATCGTACCTTGACTCAAGAACAGCCTTCACCCCGGGCAGCTCGGGAGCAACGCTCGCACATTCCGGGTCGCACGCTCACATCCACGGCCTTGCCTGGGTGGGCAGCGTTGGAAGCAATGGAGGAGGTAGCGGCGATCGTCCACCGATGAACAATATTCATTCAAATTCGAGCGGGCCCTGGTCGAAGAATGGGCTTGTGAGAGGGGCCATCTTCAACGACGAGAAACGATACTGGAAGGGGGACGAGTCTGACATTGCCACGCCGCCCACGAGCATCGGGGGGGGAAACTCGTACACGAACTGGTATTACATGCCAGCGCCACCAATTGCAACAACAGCAACAGCAACAACAACAACAACAACAACCGTACCCTTAACCAAACCCAAAAAGAGTAGATTCACCAAGGTAAACCCTGACAATTAACACTTTTCCTTTAAAAATCGTATTCGTCTTCTATATTAGTCTTATTGGTTGCCACCGCGGCAACAATTTCCTGCTTCACAGGACTCTCTCTCCCACTTCTCTTCTTCTTCTCCTCGTATTTCTTCGCAAAGTAGTCTTGCGCCCAATGAACTATCTCACTTGCCAATTTCCCGTCTTGCATCAGCTCGGCCTTGCTGAGAGGAACCCCGCTCAAGGGGTCGATGGAGCCCTGCTTTGAAATCCATTCCACTATCTTTTTTTCTTCGTAGACATTCCCGTTGGGAGTTCTCATAGGTCTCTTCATTATTTTTTTGGTAATTTCGCACTTGAATTTGTCGGGCACGAGCTCCGGCGGGATCTTGCTAATGTTGAGCTTTTCCTTTGTCCGCTTCCCCTTCTCTTTCTTTGCGCTCTTATTCAACTTTTTATCCTTATCACCGTCACCGCTGCTTGATGGCGACTTCACGGGCGTTAGACTGGGAAGATCGCCAAGTAGACCGCCCTCGTTGAGCATGTCATCCTTCTTGTCCTTGTCCTTGTCCTTGTCCTTATCTGGAGTTTGATTTTTCGCTGTGGGTGATTTTGCCAAAACCTCATCGTTCTCCTCGCTCTCCATCTTCCTCTCTGCTTCCCTCAGCCTCTCGCTCTCCTTATCAAAATCGTCGTCGTCCTCGTCGTCTTCGTCATCGACAAGCTCAATATAATTCATTCTGCCGCCGTTATTAATATAGTTTTCGTCAACTTCGTCGTCGTTGTCATCACCCGCACCGAACGCGTCGAACATGAATGAAAAACCGCCCCCCAGCCCGCTGCCGAACATCAAGTTGCTGAAAGGTTCGTCGTTATCTGGTAGGCTACCCTTCCCTCCAAACTCAGTTATGTAGGCCCGAATCGCTGACGTGACAGCGAGCTGGTATGGGAGAGCTGAGCCGAGCGAAGAAGGTGCGAAAACGAATTGAGTGTGTTAGTTTAGTAGTGGCTCGTATGATCGTCTTCCACAAGGCTCGCTCGCTTCGCTCACTCACCCCCGTGCTCGGTCTTGGTTGTGGAGTCGGCTCCCTCGTCCATTAGCATTTTGACCACATCAAGATGGTTGCAAAAGCACGCCTCGTGGAGGGGCGACCACTTCAGGTCGTTGGCCTCGTCCACTCCGCAGCCCGCCGCCAGGAGCAGCTTGACAATGTCCAAGAAGCCGCACCGGGACGCTTCGCCGATCGGCCGTTGGGGGTGGGGCCGGATGAAGGGGGCGCCGCGGAATTTTTCCTTTTCCGGTAGGTAGTGCACGTCGGCACCTGCGCGTATCAGAATCTTCGCTATTGATATGTAGCCCCGGTAGCAGCACTCGAGCAGAGGGGTCATTGAGTTGCCATTGACGCAGTTGACGTCCACTGTGTCGTCATTGCACAACCTCTCGACGACATTCTCCAAGCCGTAAGCGCATGCCATGTGGAGCGGAGTCCAGCCCGAATTGTACGCCCCAGGTCCTTAAAATTGTAGTGTAGTGGCGTTGTGTTAGAAAAGAAATAAGTTTGTCGAGGAAAGTGGGGTTGTCGAGAGACTCTTACCGTTAAGAGTCTTCTGGTTCAGGTCGCCCTTGGATGCCGCCATCTGGTCGATGAGGAGGAGAGCGGCGGAAGCCGTCGTGAAGGAGTGGCAGCACGCGTGCAAAGGAGTCCAACCGTCTTCGTTAGCTTTGGAAACATTATCCAGGATGACCCTGTCTTCCCCCGTCACGATTGCGAACCTTCCATCGTCCGTTACACCAGACTCGCCGAGCGGAATTTCCTCCTCCTCTATATTTTTGGGATCAATTGAATCGGTCTTTTCTTCTTCTGGATCAGCCTCTATGCCATTCTGCAGATCAAACTCCTTCTTGATCTCGGCGAAGATCCCATTGTTGCCGAATATTGCAGCGAATATCGGGGGCATGCCCACCTGCTTCAGGGGTGGGGCATCGTCAGAATGGAAGTCTTGGATTTTGTACAAGTCTGGGAAAGTTATTGCACTAAAGGCTCGTCCAACCATTGCAGTGGCCGAAAGCACATCCACTTGGCCGCCATTTCCAGAGCTGGCTCCTGCGCCCATTCTTGAACTTGCAAATACTGAAATACACAAGAGCAACAAGAAAAAAATTGAAAATTTTTTCAAGTAATTTCAACATTCCCAAACATTCCTAGCAAGTATGCTACCTTATATTCGGCTCTATATATAAATAAACACAATCAGGAAGATCGATATGGAAGATTTGGAATCTTCTTCTTCTTCTTCCCCACTCCTCCAACAACCAAGACAATTATATCTTAGTAAACTCAACATTGTTATTTTCTTTGACTATGTGTGCAGTTCAGCATGCGTTGCCTCGGTGATTGTCTCCATCCCCAAAATAGCAAGTGATTTATCGGTTTCTTCCGGTTCACCCAGAATGTCCTCCTCCCAATTTGCAAGTTCTGCGGCCTCCCTGGCGGTGTTCGGCACCGCTTCTGGCAAAGCTCTGACGGGTGTTCTAGGCGACTCCCTCGGCGCGAGACGAGTGATTGTCACCTTCTTCGTTGCTCTCTCCCTCTCCCTTCTCCTCTTCTCGCAAGCTGGTGAGCGAGCTAAGCGAGCGAGCCTTGATGAAGACGAAAAAGCAGTCACAACTAGTGTACAGACGACAATACGAGCCACTACTAACCCATTCTCACCTTCTTCGCACGGCGCAGCCTCGGTTTTTCAGGTGGGGCTGATCGACGGAATGGCCGAGTTCTTCAACGGGGCAATGTGGCCGTCAATGACAATCATCCTTGCTACCCACTACACTGGCGATGTCACGAGGCTCGAGGCGGGTTTAATAGTCCTTTCGCTTGCCTCTCGGTTCGGAGCGCTGTGCTTCATGCCTGTTTGGGCAAGCTTATTAACTATCATAAGCTGGAGGCAAATCGCCATGATCAACGCGTTTTTAGCGCTAGTTGGGAGCGCAATTGCGTTTACCTCCTCAACGATTCACCCGAGAAAAATCACGAGCCGCAAGGGAAGCCACTGTCTTTCAAGAATGTCAGAAACAGTTTGGGTGACGTTTTGACGCGTAAACACTTTTGGATGGTGGCCTTTGGCCAGTTCAGCAATTGCCTGGTTCGAACCGCGGAACTTATCCTCGGGTCATTTTACGTTGACACGACGGACGTAGATGAAGCTACCGCCGGAGGTCTTACGGTGTTTCTCGCTGCTGGATTTTTGGTTGGAATTTTTATCCTCGGGCCAATTTTCAGGTGAGCGAGCGAGCCTTTTGGAAAACGAGAATACCACTCACTTACAATTACACCCTCGCTTCGCTTGGCGCAGTAATTGTAAAACAAGAATACGAAAAGTCATCTTACTCGGCACCCTCTATTCCATCGCAACAACTGCAATCATACTGTTGGGGATCATCAGCGTGGACACAGCTACCATCACCCATTACATGAGCAACGCCACCAAGTTGTACCTAGAAATATCTCTCTCTTTCGTTGCAGCCGCTGCTATTGGCGTTCTTTACTACGTGGTACCCACGTTGTTTTCCGCCACACTTGGCGAGAACAAAGGACTCGGGTCCGCATTTATCGACGGTTTCGCCTATTTTTGCTCTGGATTTTTATGGGCCGGGCTGGGAAATATTGTGAAGATTCCAATTTATGGGTGGCTGTACACGTGGTTGGTTGTGGCTGGAATCCTCGCAACGGGGGGTTCAATAATGACACTTTTCCTGCACCAACATATAAATTGTATTAAAGAGTTTCCAATTTTAGATTGACAGGTCGTTTACAATTGCATGTCCTCCATGCCTCCTCTTGTTTGAAGAGTTGTACCAACGCCATCACCTCCATCCCCGCCCCCAACCCCGCCCCCAACCCCCACACTCGAATCCACATCCAAATCAAAATCTCCGTAGTCGCCCCCCTCTCCATTGCTACTTAGCGGCGCGTAGATGAACGCCATGGTCCAGACGTACAAATTGTACATGGCCGTCATGGCCAAAAAGTCCGTGCTGCTTGCAACCTGTGGGTACATGAACCCGCTGTACATGCCAACGCACGTTGCTGCGCCGAGCGAAGCGAGATTGTGCGCATTTTTAATGGAGCAGGGGGGAGGGGCGAGCGAGCAAAAAAAATGAGAATATAGTCGTGAGTAATGGAACGTAAAATATTTCTCGTCTTCATCAAGGCTCGCTCGCATCGCTCGCTCACCTGCGAACGTGAAGAAGGTGATAACAAACACAAAGAGGAAGGGTGGAGGCATTCTGCGGATCTCCCTCAACGCCTTGCAGGTGTAAAGGAGGAACCAAATGTCGTAAACAGTGACAAGGATTGCGCTGAAGGCGACCGATGGCATGAACCTCGGGTCACTCCTCGCCTCGCTCCACGCAGGATTGATGTCCTGCTGAAACCTCACATAAATGAACAACGTCGTGAACCAGAACCAGTACACGAACATGAAGCTGAACTTCGCCACATGACGCTGGCACAACGCCGATCCGCACAGCTTCTTCCCCCCCGCATTCGTCACGCTCGCCGTTTCATCCAGCGCGCACAGCCAGAACAGCATGAGAAGGCATAAAAATGCTCCCATCCAGCCAATGTAGATCGCCGAGAGGATTTCGCTGGTCCTACTGTCGTTGTAGATGCTGTATCGGAACAGCGGGTCGTTGAAGAAGAACAGTGCAATCAACAGCACGCCCACCCAGCGCTGCTGGTAGCTCCACTGCTTCCTCGGAACCGTGCATAGTTTCGCAAAGAAACCTTCGAAAATCATCGAGAACGAGGCGAAGCAGCCGACGCTGCTGCAACTCCCCCCCCGGTTTAGCCTAGGGAAGAACATTGCCAATATGGTTATGAACAAGAAGGCGGTCTTCCACTTCATCTCAAAGACAGTATAGTCCGCTTCTACGTAGGTGAGCCGGAAGTCAGCCTGCATGCTGGAGTCATCAGATAATGGCAAACCCTTCATGGGGGTTAAGTCCCCAACATTTTCAAACTGGATGATTATCTCATAATAAAGGTATGGCACACTGTGCATGTTCAACAAGGTGACCTGATCGTGTTGGGGGTGTCGGTGGGGGTTTAAGTTTCGCGCAGTGCACAATGTGTTTTTGTTGTTGGAAATCAATCAACTCACCTCCGAGCTCCAGTGGCTGCCAGGCTGAAACTCCACAACTCTATCCGCAAAGAAATTCTCAACGATTGCTATATCGTCCTCGGGGGCAGGTTTGAGAACATCGTGGAGGTCAATGTTTGATCCACGGACGTTGATTACCAGACTTTGAACATAGCTAAAATCTTGGTCGAGAGGAATTGAGTTTGGTCTTGAGATACGAGAAGTACACCATAAAAGCTGGTTCTCCGGGCTAATCATCGATAATTCGGTCTCCCACATGGCGGCATACTCGTCTACATTGATTGATAGAGTCTGGGCAGCGTCATGGTTGTGAAAGACCTCAGGCCCTTTGTACCCAGCCACCAAAAATATAATGAAGACAAAGAAGTAAACCAACCCAGTAATTAGGACTCCCGGCTTTCCAAACCGCGAACTTTCAATGCGAACAGCACCGTAGGATTGGTTTTCCAGCGTCATGGAAGAGTTGTTTTTGTGTTGAAAAATTAAAAAAAAATCTTTTTTTTTTTTCTTCACAAGACTCTGCCTCCTCACTTTGCTCTTGCAACCTCTTCTTCACGCAGGTTGAAACATGTTTCTAACGAGTGTCCTGTTTGTTCTAACATCTGCCATGGCCACCCAAAGGCTATTGCCAACTGATGATGGACTATACTCCCCCAAAGAGTGCAACATGACTCATCCTTGCCAATCCTTGGAAGAGTTCAGACCGTGTGTTGCTGGAGCATATTCTACCCACACAATTGTGACTTTGGATGGGGGAAAGTGCACAACGTACGATCAGTGTCAAGCGACCAACCCTGAAACCGGCGAATCTTATTGCGGGGATGGTGAGAGAGACTGTTTGTCGTCTTTTCATTTACTAAATTGCTCACACACAAACTCTCTTACAGAATGCGACAACATAAGCAACCCTAACCCCGATAACGGAGGAGGAGGAAGCAACCCTTGGGATGGATTGATCCCTGATAATATGGACGGCGACGACGACGGTGAAGGCGATGGCGAGGGCAGTGGCGGCGACGGCGGCGGCTCCAGTTCCAGTTGCGAAGCTGGTTTCGAAACAGATTGCCTGGGAAAATGTGAGTTAGCGAGCTTGATCAACAATTGGCTGGGAGATAGCGTTTGCGACGATTCCGATTCGCCACGTTTAAACTGCGCGAAGTTTGGTAACGACTGTTGTGATTGCGGAGACGCGAACTGCGACAGCAGTGAACATAGTAGGTGCCTTGGCAAACGACGCCGGTCTCTATCACTAGAATTCCTTGACGTGGACGTGGACGTGGACGTGGACGTGGACGTGGGCGTAGCGAGCCAGAGCAGCCGCCGTCTCGAAACTAAGGTCAAGATGAGTGCATGCACGTGGTGCTCAAAAGGAATGTACTGCCCTCTCGGCGCGGCGCACACCGACAAAAATCTGAAATGTCAAAGAGGGTCTTACTGCCCAACACCAACAGAACAGATCAAATGCCCGCGAAACTCAATTTGCTCACTCACCACTCACCGAGCATGCACGCTTGGGTCGTGGTGTCCAAGGAATGCCACCCGAGAATTCCCGTGCCCGCACAGTTTTTTCTGCCCGGAGCCGGCGGATAAGATAGAGTGCCTGGAGGGAAACTTCTGCCGGGGTGCGAACACCGAACCCCAAGCCTGTCCCTTCTACGCCACTTCTTGTCCGCCTGGGAGCAACATTCCCAAAGGAGGGAAAAACATTTTTTTCGGAGTCCTCGTCGCATTGTTTTTGGTTTTCGAAACCTTTCACCGTTACTCCATCAACAGAAAAAAACGACTCCAGAAGCTGAAGGAGAAGGAAGCGCAGACCGTCTTCCACTCGAAGGCTTTGAAGAAGAGAGGTCTGCAGCACGCAAATAGCGAGAAAATAAAGTTCTCACACCTGAAGCCTGACGCAACACCAATTTCGTTCGAGTTCGACAACTTGTCGCTCCGTCTGAACAATGGGAAGAGAATCATTTCTGATGTGACC
>Ga0302138_10001709_pt1 | contig 10457 bp, 12 predicted proteins | sample CBN3_321_MG_FD_203110 | JGI IMG/M metagenome (GOLD analysis project Ga0302138, IMG submission 203110) | Marine microbial communities from Western Arctic Ocean, Canada - CBN3_surface | ecosystem: Environmental > Aquatic > Marine > Oceanic | place: Canada: Western Arctic Ocean | collected 2017-09-15 | reverse complement strand
TGTACGCCAACTGCCTCGTGAGCTTCATGCCCTTCATGGCCCTCATGGCCTTCATGTGCCTCATGAGTTGCCCCATGGTCGGCTCCTACTACACGATGATCCTGTGCCAAGACATTGCTGTGCACAAGCAGTACAGCTACTACCGCACCTGACAGGGGAAAAAGCCTAGTTTTTTAAAGAAAGAGAGGGCTTTGCTATTCAATCCTTTGACTACGTTATGCACAGTTATTTTTGATTAACAGCTGTGATCGCCACAGGATAGACAGTTTGTAGTAATTTGGCTAACTGACCGGCTACACTAGCGATTTAAACGCAAGCTATTATCTTTATAATCTCCAGCATCAGGATGAAATTAATCCACCTGCTAGCTAAACAATGGGTTCAAGAGAAAAAGCAGGCCAGACCCACCAACCCTGCCCCCTTATATGACGCTATTGCTGATGGTACGATGCCCGCAACCACGCAAAGTTTTCCTGATGTTTTGTGGCATTAGCAGATTTTCTATCAACACCCTATAACGGATGTGGACGAAATAATGGCGAAGCAAAAGTTCTATGTAGTCTGGGCGGGTAAAAACACGGGTATATTCAATAACTGGCCTGAAGTTCAAAAATCCGTTATCGGGTATAAAGGGGCCAAGCACAAGAGCTTCCCTACTCTAGTTGAAGCAGAAACGGCTTTGCGTAACCCCCCCGAGCAAACCAAGGCCTCATCAAGCTCCACCAAGGGATCGAAAACCTCTACTAGCTCTACACAGCTTGCCGCTGCAATGAGCCCCTTTTTCGACGTCCATATATTTTCTGATGGCGGTTGCGACCCTAACCCCGGCGAGGCGGCATCGGGAGTTGCGGTATATGAATCCGGCAGCCTTAAAAGCCTGTATCACGGTCTTTATGAGCCTAATGGCACTAACAACACAGCAGAGCTTAATGCTCTGCATCAAGCCATGCTAATTGCACACAAAGAGCTTAAACAAGGCAGGAAAGTTCAGATACTTTCTGACTCCACCTACGCAGTGAATTCAATGACACTCTGGGGAGAAGGCTGGAAGCGCTCTGGCAGATTATTTGGCAAAGGCAAGGCTTTAGTAAATCGAGAACTCATAGCCCAGATGTTAGAGGTTTACATCGAGATAGCGGCGCACATCAACTTAGTCCACGTGAAAGCACACATCGGTATTGAAGGAAATGAACTTGCAGACAGGATGTGTACTTTAGCCATACGAGGCAAGGTTGTTGATTTTGAGCCGTTTGAAGAGTTAGATATTCCAGCGCTATTAGCAGTCGATAGTTGCTAAATTGGTAGGGGCTAGGAGGCGGTTAACTTGCCAAATCATGCACTAAGGAAATTGGTGGGGCGTGTGCGACTTGAACGCACGACCAATTGGTTAAAAGCCAACTGCTCTACCGACTGAGCTAACGCCCCAATGAGAGGGCGTCATAGTACTATCATAATAAAAAAAGACAAGTCATGACGGGCACTTTTTGCCCTCAAACAGACGATTCTCACTATTGATAGCGAGTCGGGTCCTCTACTTCTGCTTTTTCAAAGCCGCTAACTCGAAATCGACAACTATCACACTGACCACAAGCTCTGCCTTCGGAGTCCGCCTGATAGCAGGATACCGTTAGGCCATAGTCCACAGACAGGCCTATCCCTGTCTTAATGATCTCCGCTTTAGTCAGATCGATCAGTGGCGTTTCTAGGCTGATTACCGAACCCTCAACGCCTACTTTTGTCGCCAAATTTATGAGTGTCTGAAACGCCTCAATATACTCTGGCCGGCAGTCCGGGTATCCCGAATAGTCCAGCGCGTTCACCCCGATAAAAATAGCATCGGCATTTAGTACCTCAGCCCAGGCTAAGGCATAGGACAGGAACACCGTGTTTCTAGCCGGCACATAGGTGACAGGAATTCCCTCTGACTCTTGCTCCGGTATGGATATGTCCGTATCGGTGAGCGCAGAGCCGCCAATAGCGCCCATATTGAGCTCGATAACCTTGTGCTCTAACACGCCTCCAGTTTCGGCTAGGCGCCGTGCAGCAATGAGTTCACTGCTCGCTCTTTGCCCGTAGTCAAAACTTAGCGCATAACAGTCGAAGCCACGATCGCCGGCTATCGCCAGACAGGTTGCCGAATCCAATCCTCCCGAAACCAAGACTACTGCTCTGTTTTTCTTTACTGCGCTCATACTTCTTACTCGTCGCGGCTCACTTGCCTGCGACTGAACCCCATATCTGTTTATGTAATTGCATTTGCATGCGAATTTTTAGTTTGTCCCTCAGGATCCATTCGGCTAACTGCGCAGGCTCTATCTCATCAAACGAAGGCGAGAAGAGTATTTCGTCCACCTTCGCTGGCAGGTCGTATTGATCAAGTTTCGCTTTAGACCAAAGATAATCTTTCTCATCGCAGATCACGAACTTAACTTGGTCGCTAGGCTTTAGGAATGCGATGTTCTCGTACCGGTTTTTATTAACCTCTGTCGAGGCAGGTGTCTTAAGGTCCATGACAATCGAAACTCTTTTATCAACCCCCTCTATAGGCATCGCGCCACTCGTTTCTAGCGACACGTTATAGCCAGAATCACACAGCTGCTCAAGCAGCGGCAGACAATTTGGCTGCGCCAATGGTTCGCCCCCTGTGACCGTCACATAATCGCAAGCAATTTCTTCTAACAGCGTTTTTATGGCGTCCAACTCCATGAGTTCACCACCGTCAAACGCATAGGCTGTATCGCAGTATTGGCAACGAAGTGGGCAGCCAGTCAGGCGCACGAATACGGTTGGAATGCCCACTGTTTTCGATTCGCCTTGCAACGAATGAAATATCTCAGTGATACGTAGTGTGGTTGTCGTGTTCATTGCGCTATCTCTTCGGAATAGTAACGGCGGCTATCTCGCCCTGCATAATGCACGTCGCACAGCTTGAATCGCGTTTTTCTGAAATCTGATTGATTAGTCGAGGGATAGTAGCCGGGTATCAGCTAGATTAGCGACACCGGTATTAGGAAATCTTCTTCTTATGTCACTTAATAGCCGTTTAGCTTCCGAGATATTTCCCATGCCTTCGTAAGCGAGCGCCAGCCCATAAAGCGCATCTGGGAGCTTCGCCGAATCTTGATGTTGATTACCGATCACCTCATAAGAGTCTACTGCCTCGTCGTATCGATTCAGGTAGAGATAGGCCTGTCCTTTCCAATAGTGCGCGTTGGCAACAAAACGACCCTCAGGATAGATGCTCAGGTACTGATCGAATTCCGCGATTGAAAGATCGAAATTGCTCTTGATTACCGAATCATAGGCCATCTGATAAAGCTGTTGTTCACTGAGTACTGCCGGCTCTAACGTGCCCCTGCCTATATTCCGCGTTGCCGGTGCTCTGCTAGGAGTCGTTGCTGGTGACAGGGATACTGGCGGCGCCTGTGATTGAGAAACAGAATCTGGACGAGGAGTAGAAATTGATCTTTGCGTTAATGGCACTGCACTGGCTACAACTGGCCCTGCGGAGGTAGTACTCGTTTCGAGGCCACTCAATCTGTCATCGACATTGGTATAACGACTAAGAGAATCGCGCTGCATTTTGCGCAGCTCAAAACTCTGCTCCTCAACCATCGCCCTTAAAGACTGCACCTCGGTCTGCAGATCACCAATCTGATCCAGCAAAAGCGACATGGCATCATTATTATTGGAGACGGCAGCTGAATTGACTGAGCGAGATTGCCCTGGAGTGAAGGGCTGTGATTCGACTACTGAACCAACCCCTTGGGCTACAACGGATGAACTAAGCAGGCTGGCACAAAAGAAAATATGCAGCTTACGCGTTGCAGCCTTCAGGGTGTGATTCATAGTTTGTTACTACCACGTAGTTAAGTGCTTATCGGGCAACGACTTCCACGCGACGGTTACGGCTATACACATTGTCGCTTTGGCCAGCTTGCGCAGGTTGTTCTTCACCATAACTAACCACTTCAATCTGCGAACGCGAAGCGCCATTTACGATTAAGTAGTTAAGAATGCTGTTGGCACGACGCTCACCCAAGGCTAGGTTATATTCGCGCGTGCCGCGCTCATCAGCGTGTCCTTCAAGACGAATTCTCTCGCCTGAATTTGCAGCAAGATTTCGGGCGTGAAAAGTGAGGGTCTCACGATCCGCAGGTTTGAATTCGGCAATATCGAAATCAAAGTAGAATACAGTCTGGCGCAGAGCATTCTCAGCTCGAATTTCTTCCTGTGTCAGTTGACCCGAGGTAGAACCTGCGTTTGTGCGCGCAGAGCTATTAGTCGACGAGTCACTGCCCGAAGAACCATCGTCGCCCATTGCACCTTCTTCAGTGTCACTGGTTGAACTACATGCCACTAAGGCAAATAGTGAGATAGCCATTAGGCCCATTTTAATTGTTTGTGTGCTTTTCTTTGTCACTCTTTGAGTCCTCCAAAGACTTAAATCGTTATCTAAAAAACCTGCGGCTCACTGCACTATACTGCTTAATTTAGGAACGGAGACCACGCGGGTTCCCGCACATCGCCCTGCGTGGATGGTAAACGGAATCTCACCATTCCGTCAATGGATACGGCGTCTAGAACCCCTCTTCCATTGAATTTCGTGGCATACATTATCATGCTGCCATTCGGCGCAATACTGGGCGATTCATCTAATGAGGTGTTCGTCAAGGGTATGACTCTCAACGTTTCGATATTGAGCACCGCAATCTGATAATTCGGGTCCTGACGCGTCTCGCGGCGCACATGCACTAGATTCACACCATCGGGAAGGAACATGCCATTAAGGCATTGAAAACAGTCATAAGTTAGCCGCTCTACTTCAAAAGAACTGGCTCCCAGTTCGATCTGGTAAATTTGCGGCTGCCCAGTGCGCTCTGACATGAATACGATAGATTGACTATCGGCAGTCCAGCTTGGCTCTGTATCAATTAATGGATGATCTGTAATCCGAGTTAACTGGTTAGTCGTGAGGTCTTGCACATAGATATCTGGACTACCGTCCTTGGATAGCACCATTGCCAGCTTGGTGCCGTCGGGCGAAAATTCGGGCGAACTGTTTAGGTTCGGATAATTTGTTATCTGACGTCTTTCGCCGGTGGCGATATTCTGAATATAGATTCGCGGCAGGTCAGTCTCAAACGAAACGTAGGCGACGTCTCTTCCGGTCGGCGACCAACTAGGCGACATAATAGGCTCGACAGACTCCAACAAAATCTGTGCACGCTGCCCGTCGTAGTCTGCTTTCTCTAGACGAAAATTTGTTCTTTCAGGGTTCACGTATTCGGCAACCACGTACAATATTTCGCTGGTGAAGGCGCCACGTGTACCGGTTACTTGCTCAAAGACCACATTGCTAATCTCGTGTGCAATATCACGAAGCTGGGTCACACTTCCTGTGAGGACTTCGCCTGCAAGTTTTATCTCGCGGTTGATATCGAAGAATTCGTATTGCACTTGAACTAATTGACTGCCGGGAGTTCTATCGATCTTGCCAACCAATAAATAATCCTGAGCCAAAATGCGCCAATCGCGGTAAAACACCTCCTGTTCTTCACTCGGCATACTGAGCATGTTCGAGCGAGACAGAGGACTAAATTCGCCAACCTGTTCTAAGTCGTTCATCACTATCTGTGAAATATCTTCACTTAACACACCATTGCCCTGCCAGGAAAAAGGCACAACGGCTATAGGAATTGGATTGTCTGAGCCCTGTGTGATCTGAATGCTTAGTTCCGCGTGTGCAGAAAAAGACATCAAATATAGACTGCCCACCAGAATGATTGTTAGCGATTTGCGTAGATTCAATTCAGTAAATCCTCGGGTTGGAATATCAGTGAAAGAGACCTGAAATTCGCATTAAACACATTAATAGGCAATGCCTGTAATTCTCTGAACGGTGCCGCACTATAAACCGCATTCTCTGCGGATCTGTCGAAAGCTGGATCACCACTGGACTGCGTGATGAGCGCATCAATCAACTCACCTGTAGGCAACATCCTAATCTGCAAGATCGCCCGCATACCATTTCTGGCACTAGGCGGTCTTGACCAAACACTCTGCACAGCTTGTTGAATTATCGCCGTACCACTTTGTACCATTTCGAATTCTGAGGTGGCCAGTTCAGCAGCAGCAGCGTCCGCACTCTCTTGCTGTCTTTGCCTATCACGAACCTCTATCTTGCGTTGCTCCTCGGCGAGCTCCCTTAGCCTGCGCCGCTCTTCCTCAATTTCTTCTTGCTCTTTGCGCTCGCGCACAAGTTGCTCTGTATCCAGCTTTTCCTGTTCCTGACGTTGCCGCAAGGATGCCAGATCTCGCGCCACTCTTTGTTCTTCCGCCCTGGCGTCTGCTTGTTCTTTCCTGTTTTGTTCTGCGTCAACAGCTTGCTGCGCGACTTCCCGTTCTTGAGCCCTCTGCTGTTGCTGCCGCCGCTCCAAACGCTTGCGCTCGTTCGCAACCTGAGGATTCTCTTGAATCAGCAATGCCTTCACCACTGTAGGCTGGACTAATTCCAAAGCCTCGGGGCTCTTACTGCTTTGCAGATATAACAGCAATGCCAATATTACACTGTGAAAAGTCACGGCCACCACTACCGAAAGCGGGTAGCCGTTGTAGATTACAACATTGTTGAACGTGTCTTTCATTTGTCGTTTGGCAGACTCACTGCTGAACACCCAACGGCTGGGTAATAAAATTAGGGTTCACGACCCCAGCCGCCTGCAGCGTTGTGATCAGATTTACCATCGCCCCCCAACCCGCTTCCGTATCACCCTCTACCAGAACCTGTATGGTCGGATTCGCGGCGGTGATTATGCCTACTTGCTGTCCCAACGTTTCCAAAGTCACCGGCTGACGATCTTCACCGGTTGCCCCAACGCTAATGAAGTAATCTCCCTCGGCGGTAAGCGAAACGACCAACGTTTCTTGGTTCTCATCGATGGCCAAGGGCTCGTTATTCGCCTCTGGCAGCTCCACCTCGATGCCCTGATTGAGCAAGGGAGCGGTCACCATGAACACCACTAGCAATACCAGCATAACGTCGATAAAAGGCACGACGTTAATCTCACCCATTGGTTTGCGTTTCTTACGGACAATTGTTTCCATCAAGCAAACCTATTCAGTAGCTGCGCTTATTCAGCATGTATCTGTCGATGCAGAATACTTGAGAATTCGTCGGTGAAAGTAACGTAGCTGCCGGTGATGCTATCGACATTCGCCGTGTACCGGTTGTATACGACCACCGCTGGAATCGCTACGAACAGACCCATGGCAGTGGCGATAAGCGCCTCGGCAATATCAGGCGCTATTACCTGCATCGTTACCTGAGCCTGACTGGCAAGCCCAATAAACGAATTCATGATGCCTATTACGGTCCCAAATAGGCCGATGTAAACTGAGACTGATGCGACAGTTGCCAGAAACGGCAGATGCTTCTCGAGCTTCTCCTCTTCTCTGGAATAGGCCACGCGCATCGCTCGCTGCGCGCCCTCCATTATCGCTTCCTTGTCCATGTTAGGCTGCTGACGCAGACGCATAAACTCCTTAAAGCCAGCGCGAAAGATACTCTCCATGCCCACGAGCGGAATATCCTCCTTCTGCATCTGACTTCCTTCTTTATAAAGCTGACTCAGGTCCATGCCTGACCAAAAACGGTTCTCGAAACTAAGCACTCCTTTAGCGGCAGCCGACAGCACCAACGCGCGCTGAAATATCATCACCCAGGAAACTATCGAAAGCCCGAGCAACGTAAGCAGGACTAACTGCACCGGCAGGCTCGCTTCCAAAATTAACAAGGTAGGTGTAATCCCTTCGTTCACTATCTTTCTCCAAGTTGGGTATCTGTTTTAGATAACCCACAATCGACCTCGGCTACGCCGCAGATTGATGCAGTTAATCCTCGCGGATTGAATTCTCACAACCTATTACTCTTACTCTTACTCTTACTATGACAAGCAAAACCCGCAGGAAATCCGCGGCATCAAAGGGATTATTCGGCCAAAACGACAAATAGTTTTGTGAAAAGGCATTTAACTGACTAAATGTAACCGCGGCGAGGTAAATCGAGTCATTACGGGGATGAATCATGACTAAAACGTGGCAATACAGGGCAGTGCAAGAAACTGCTCGAACAGGGGCACAAGGAAAAGAACCCTAGTTAGTCATTCTCCGGTTGAGCCTGACCCTGATTATACATGTCAGCCATCTGCTGCGAGGGTTTGATGCCGAAATGGCGGTACGCGAACTGAGTGACTACGCGCCCGCGTGGTGTGCGCATGATAAAGCCCTGCTGTATCAAATAGGGCTCCAGCACATCCTCGATCGTGTCTCGTTCTTCGCTGATCGCCGCCGCGAGACTATCTATTCCAACAGGGCCACCTTCAAACTTCTCGATCATGGTCATCAGCAGGCGCCGGTCCATGTGGTCAAAGCCATTCTTATCGATGCTGAGCATATCCAAGGCTAAGCCCGCCGTTTCCAAATTCACTTCGCCGTTCATCTTCACTTCCGAATAGTCTCGCACCCTACGCAGCAATCGATTCGCGATGCGCGGCGTGCCGCGCGACCGCTTGGCGATCTCTGCTGCACCGGATTCGTCGGTCTTCGTACCTAGAATTTTTGCAGAACGACTCACGATATGGGTCAATTCTTCTACCGAATAGAACTCCAAGCGCTGAATGATGCCAAATCGATCTCGCAGTGGTGAGGTGAGTAAGCCGGCTCGCGTGGTTGCGCCAACCAGTGTAAACGGTGGAAGGTCTAACTTGATCGAGCGCGCCGCAGGGCCTTCGCCGATCATGATATCTAGCTGATAATCTTCCATCGCCGGGTAGAGTATCTCTTCGATCACTGGGCTCAATCGATGAATTTCATCGATAAATAACACATCACCCTCGTCTAAATTGGTTAACATTGCCGCAAGGTCACCAGCCTTTTCCAGCACGGGCCCCGAAGTCGCCTTTATTGAAACCTGAAGCTCATTCGCGATGATGTTCGCCAGCGTGGTCTTTCCCAGACCCGGAGGACCGAATATCAACGTGTGATCCAGTGGCTCTTCTCGGCCTCGAGCGGCGCTGATGAAAATATCCATCTGCTCTTTGACTCCGCTTTGTCCGATATAATCTGTCAGAACTAGAGGGCGTATCGCACGGTCTCCCGAATCTTCTACAGGTGCCGCCTCAGGCGAGATGAGTCTATCTTCTTCCATTGCATTTTGATTCCGTTTCGATCTAACGATCACTATTTACCTAAACGATTAAGCCATACTCTTCAGTGAGCGCCGAATTAGTTCTTCCGATCCTGTGATTTCTGGGTTTGCCTTTAATACTGCCGCAATAGCATGGGCTGCCTGCTGCGGCTTATAACCAAGAGAAACTAGCGCCGTTTCAGCGTCGTTGGTGATTGAGGCAGATACTGGCGCCTGGGTGCTACCCGCTTCGGTATCGTCATCCCAATCTTTGAGACGATCACGCATCTCTATCAACAATCTCTCTGCGGTCTTCTTGCCGATGCCTGGCATCTTCACCATTGCATTGATATCGTTGCTGCGTACTGCTCTCACAAATTCGTTGGCTTGCATGCTGGAGAGAATGCCCAGAGCCATCTTCGGGCCCACGCCATTGATCTTAATTAGCGAGCGAAACATCGACTTGTCCTGCTCTTCGAAAAAACCATAAAGCAATTGCGCGTCTTCACGCACGACAAAGTGGGTGTGCAGAGTTAATTCTTTTCCAAGCTCGGGCAGTTGGTAGAGCGTGCTCATAGGTACCTGCACTTCGTAGCAAATACCAGCCACATCGATCTGAATTTCTGGAGGTTTCTTGTCCACTAGAGTGCCGCGTATTCTTCCTATCACCTGAATCTCTTCCTGCTAAATGATTTTGCGCCAGCCATGCGAATCAAACTGGCTTCGGTATTGGCATGACAAATAGCTACTGCGAGTGCATCCGCCGCATCTTCGGCTATGTTATCACTTATCGCCAGCAGCGCTTTAACCATGTGCTGAACCTGCAACTTGTCCGCACTGCCAGAACCAACCACGGCCTGCTTCACTTTGCGGGCCGAGTATTCAGCCACAGGCAGATCATGCGAGAGACAAGCGACCATCGCACTGCCCCTTGCCTGTCCGAGTTTCAATGCGGAGGCTGCGTTCTTGCCCATAAAGACGTCTTCAACGGCTGCCTGCTGCGGAGAGTATTCCTCTATCACCAGGCAGATTTCTGAGAATATGGTTTTTAGGCGTTCAGGCAAAGACGCGCTGCTTGTTTTGACACAGCCGCAGTGGATGTATTCCAGTTTATTACCGACACAGTTAACAAGACCATAACCCGTGATACGGGAACCGGGGTCAATGCCGAGAATAATGGCCATTTTGTTCCTCAGTCTGAATACGCCAGAACAGACAGCGTGTGAAGAATGTGATGTCTGCTTCGATGCTTGGCAGGCGTACTTGTTTA
>Ga0302138_10001708_pt1 | contig 10457 bp, 10 predicted proteins | sample CBN3_321_MG_FD_203110 | JGI IMG/M metagenome (GOLD analysis project Ga0302138, IMG submission 203110) | Marine microbial communities from Western Arctic Ocean, Canada - CBN3_surface | ecosystem: Environmental > Aquatic > Marine > Oceanic | place: Canada: Western Arctic Ocean | collected 2017-09-15 | reverse complement strand
CTGATGACCTGGTGGGCATCGACGGGGAAGTTCACGTCAAGACGCCAATCACCATCGAGTGCGTCGCGGGGGCGTTCACGACGCTGGTGTGAGGAGGTATTTATAGCACGGGTGTTGGTGTTGGTTGTGTCGTTGAAACCACCATTGATACGGGAAGAGGAACAGGGGGCGACTGACCTGCTGGACATGGCCACCATAAACAGGTAAGAAGGAGGTGGAGGTGGAGGTGACACGAGAAATATTTGGCCAAAAGGGGGCCGAGAGAAGAGACCGCTTTTGTCGCGGGTATGTATTGTATTGTTTGAAAGAAATGTTTTTTTGTTTTCCTTTTTCAGTCACCTCCGTCCTCGTCGCCGATGCCGAAGTAGCCGCGGATAGTGAACGGCACTTGCTTTATCTCGGGCTCTTGTTTGATCTCGGGCGAACTCTCCGGCTCGCGCTTGACCGGCTTCGATCTCGGCGGAGCCGCGCGTGCCTCTTTGCACTCCGCGCACCTGGTCTTCCGCTTGCCGTGGGGGCAACCGCTGCACGCCACGCAGTCGCTTTTCAGCTTGCCGTGCGGGCAAGGGTTGCACTGCGCGCAGGTACTTTTCCGCTTCCCGTGAGGGCAGGGGTTGCAGTCCGCGCAGCTGCCTTTCCGCCTCCCGTGGGGGCAGGGGTTGCACGCCGCGCAGTTGCGTTTCAACTTGCCGTGGGGGCAGGCGCTGCACTCCGCACGGCTGTACTTCACCCTGCCGTGCGGACACGGGTTGCAGTCTGCGCAGTTGTTCTTCAGCTTCCCGTGCGGACACGGGGTGCACACCACGCAGCTGTTTTTCGTCTTGCCGTGAGGGCATCGCTTTTGTCCCATTACTCGCGGTCAGCTGCCTCTGTTCGATCTCACCCACGATCACAAGTCTCGTTACGCGCGCGTCAAGATGTTCGGTCGAAGCGGGAGTGTCGTGGTTTTGAGGGGACGTTTTGTTTTCGTTCGTCCCGAGAAAACATGATCTTGCACTTCGACACACTCGTCAGATCTTCTCGCGCTCTCTCGAAACCACGCACGATGCTCGTCCCCGTGACCACCTCCGTGTGGGGCATGGAGTACTCCGTGCACGCGTGTCCCAAGAAACATAAGGCCGAGGCGCAGGCGATGTTCCCCGGGCTGGACGTCTCGGATTTGCTCGTGGTGCCAACCTGCCAGGTGCGACGTTTTTGCCGAAAACACGCCACAAACCTAGAAAACGCGCTCCACGTTCTGACACCACGCACCCCCACCCTGCCATCCCCACAGCGCACTAAGATGGACATCGTCAAAACCGGCGAGGAGGTTGACGAGGAGAAGGATTTCTGTTTAGAGCGTTTCCTGGATTTCGCCAAGAAAGTGTGCGACGCGCTCATCGCGAACGGGCACTGGGCGGATTACATCGACCCGTGTTCCGGTACGTCTTTCCCATTGACCACGTTCCGCCTCTGCGATTGCCCATACTCGTACCAGAAGGGACTATTCCCTCGGACTGTTACCCTGACTTTTTACTCATACCAATCCTTCATACACATGGCCGAGAGACTGACCCTTTCTTGTTAATCGCGCCAGGGCTGTCCATGGTGCACCGCGATTCGCAAAGCATCTACGGCGAAGTCGACGCGCTTGTGACTTTGCTGAACTACCAGACCACGAACAGCGGGTGCTGCAAGGTGGTGCTGCACCCGCAGTGGGGAAGCGCGGTGTACCCCGCGAGCCTTTTCACGAAAGCGCCCGCGGCGGAGTTTCAAGCCGCGGTCGCGGCGGCGGAGACCGCAATCAGAGCGGCGGACGAAAAAGCGTAAACGGGCGCGTTGTTTTGCAAAAATTCATAACTATTAGTACACTAGTATACGGCTCCCTTCTATGACTATCCATCTATAGCGTATACGACTCCCTCGTATACCTATCCATCTATAGCGTAAACGACTCCCTCGTATACCTCTCCATATATAGCGTATACGATTCCCTTCCATAACTATCCATCTACAGCTCCCCCGCGAGCGGCGCGGTGAGCGGCAACTCGGGGTGCGCCAAACAAAGCATGAGCTTCACCACCGCGCACTCGGGGGTCATGATGGGTCCGGCGATCGCGCCCAAACCCAGGGCGGCGCTCCCCGTGGCGTACAGCTCGGGGTGCATCTGCTTTCGGAACAGAAAAGTGTCAGTCTTTTAAACGGTAAATAGTCACGTACAAGGGACAAGAAACAGTGTGCCTGGATTTGGGAAAGCCCCGACACGTACGTCGCCGGATTCGCACTGCGAGGTGAGGTAAATCACCATCCCTTTGTTGCGTTGTCCTCGGAGCCACGGGATCCACCCACTGACGTCATCAACACTCATGGGCATGTTCCCCACCCCGAACGCCTCCAGCACGATACCGCGGACGCCTCTTCCGTGTAAATCGCCGTACGCCAACTCAGGCGCGCATCCCGGGACGATGGGCACGCGCAGCACGTTTGGGTTCAGTTTCAAACGAGGCGTGTACTCATCAGCGTTACTAGTGTTACTAGTGTTACTAGTAGTGTTACCGGTGTTACCGGTGTTTCCAAAACCTCCGTGAAACAGCAGCGCGTCTTTTTTCCACTCCACACCAACGCCCAGTTGCGCGAGCGGCGGGTACTGCGGCGACCCGAAGGCGCTGATGCGAGTATCAAGAAAGTGTCAGTCTCTCGTAATGTGTATGAGGGATTGGTATGAGTAAACAGTCAGGGTAACAGTCCGAGGGAATAGTCCCTTATGGTCGTAATAGTCCCTTCGCAGGACGAGTATGGGCAATCGCAGAGGCGGTGTGTGGTATCTTATATTCGGGAAAGGCCCTTACCTGTACACCGTGGCGCTCGTTTTCCGCGTGCGGTTCGCGCGCAACAGCTTCCCACCGAAACACACGGCGACTTCGCGGAGGGTTAAACTAGTAACGGTTTTTTCGGGCGCGCCGATTCCGTCGTTTGAGGAGTCACGCACGGTCGCGGTGTGACCGTTTCCCGCATCAAACCCCGCGGTGGCGCTTACGATAAATAAAAGAAAGTGTCAGTCTTGTATATCGCGATGTATGGACAACAGTCACCAGCTTCGGTAAAACAGTGTGTCAGGATTTGGGAAATGCAACGCGTACCACGTCACCGCGTCGATTAAGTTCTGCCTCGCGTCGCTCCTCGGCATGTCAAGCGGGAGTTGCGACCCGGTGACGATGATTGGTTTTTTGAACCCCGCGAGCATTAGGGACAGGGCGGACGCGGTGTACGCCAAGGTGTCTGTTCCGTGCACCACGATGAAGGCGTCGAATTTTCCGCGTTGTTCGTCCAATTCGGTCGCGATTTGTACCCACTCGTGCGGGCCGATTTGACACGAATCCTTGTTCATAAGAACCTTCACCTCCAGATTGGCAAACGTGCGGAGCTCGGGAACCACGGTCACCAGGTTTAACAACAAATTACTGGGCTGCAACGGCGTGGTGTAATCGCCACCCGTGCCTTCCTTGAAAACCACCGCCCCCAGCAAGTCGTCTCTCGTTTCAAGCGCAAGCGACGACATCCCTAACGTGCCTCCCGTGTGGAGGATCAAAACACTCGGCAGAGGTTTCGTTTGGTACACGATAGGCCGGTGCGTGTTGCCCTGCAGGGGCACCAAACACGCCTCGCTTCCCAGGGAAAACGTCTCGCCGGGCTTGGTACCAGCCGCGTCCAAACGCGAGCCGTCGCCGGAACCAACCGCGATGGCGGTGGGAAAGAAAAAAGAACGCAGGCTCCATCTGCGGTGACACCGCGTCCGCGTCTTCGAAGATTTGAGAAACGCGTTTTCCTCTGAACGTCCGCCGAGTCGCCGAGGCGGTGCAGCCGCGACCGCCATCGCGCGCGCGACCGCCATCGATGATGTCCTCGCGTGAGGCGCTTTTCGCGAGTAGGCGACGCGTGTGACGCTTTCTGTGGGAAGGAACGACGCGGAGGACGACGTCGGACGTCGCTTCGAAATGGCGCGAGCATTTCGAGAATTCGGTTGGCGCCAAAACAGAATGACGTCCCGATTTCAGTCAGGATGAGTCACCACGGATGGTCCCCACAGAGTCGTTGCGTCCCACGCACGGGCACAGTCTGCGCACGCGCGCGCGCTCGCGGCCGAACCACCGCGCGGTCCACGTTTCCCGCCGTGCTCCGGTTTCAAGACCTGTCACGATGGCGAGCCTGTGTGGGTGCACCGCGCCGTGGGGACTTCGTTTTCGGCCGCCTTCGCGAGGTTTTCGTCGCGACGACGCGGTGGCGGGGCGGCCGAAATCCAGTGCCCACGCGTCATCGTCGTCCGCCCTTTCGCGACCGCCACCTGGTCGTCGCCACTGTGATGGGTTTCGCCAGCCTGGTGGTCTCTGTGGTCGCCACGTCAAGCACAGCAGGGGCGTCTCCGTGGTCGTCCGCGCCGGCCCCAACAGCCAGCAGAGCGGTGACTTGTACGTCCTCCTTGGCATCTCGCCGACCGCGACGAAGGCCGAAATCAAGTCGGCGTATAAAAAGGCCGCGCTCAAGTGGCACCCTGATGTGAACAAAGCGGCTGACGCGACGTCACGGTTCAACGACGTTAAAAACGCGTACCAGACCCTGGCCGACGCGGACACGCGGCGGCGGTACGACACGCTGCGGAACAGCGGAGGCGGCGGCGGGTCGACAAGTGGTTGGGGAAGCAACCCGTTTGGAAGCGGCGGAGGGAGGAGCGAAAGAAATCCCACCGGCAGTTCTTCCTCTTCCACGTCTTCGTCGCGATCGCAAAAACCCGACGACCCGTTTTACGGGTTTTCCGATTTCTGGGCGGACATGGAGAAGGAGTTCGGGGAGTTTGAATCGCAAAGGCCGAAAAACGCAAAGCCGAGGAGTTTGTGGGAAGAGCTGGAAGCGCTTGGCGAGGAGTTTGTGGATTTCCTGGAAGAAGCGGCGCCCGAGGTTTCGGCGAGTGGTTTTGACATTTTTGGCAACAAAACCAGCTCCAGCGCGAAGAGTTCTACAAAGAAAGACGGCAGGAGTAGCAGCAGGAGTGGTACTTCTAGTGGAACCAGCACTAGGAGTAGCACTAGTGGAACCAGCACTAGTAGCAGTAGTAGCAGTACTTCTAGTGGAACCAGCACTAGTGGCGCGTACTCCAAACCGTGGAACTCATCCTCGGCGTCCGCCGCGAAACAAAAAAAAACCGAATCCGTCGACGAGATGCTGGAGAAACTGAAGCGGGATATGGGAATGAAGTGAGCGCATTTTGTCACTGTCTTTTGGCGGATGGCAGTGGTGCGCGGCGGTTTGAGCGTGCGAATAGGGAAACCCGGACCGGAAAATACGTTCATTGAACCGCGAGCTAGCGAAGAGGCGTACAATTGTAATGTTGCATTCGATTTCGTTTCTTTTTCGCTTTTTATTCGCTGTGTTTTCGCCCCTCTTCGCAACCTGATTGCTCATCGTCGCGCGCGCGACCTCCGGGTTCGCGAAATGGCGCCTTTCGCGAACCACGTGACCCGCGAGATTTTAGGGCACCGCAGACGCGTGCACAGCGTGGCTTGGAACTGCGCGGGGCGCAAGCTCGCGAGCGCGAGTGTGGATACGACGGCGAGGGTTTATGATGTGGAGCGGGGTGGTGTGCATTCGGGGCGAGACGTGGAGCTTAAAGGCCACGGCGATTCGGTGGACCAAGTCGCGTGGGACCCGGTTTCGCCCGACCGGCTCGCCACAATCAGCGCGGACAAAACCTTGCGGCTGTGGGACGTCCGGTCGGGGGGAAGCCCCATCGCGACCATCAATCTTGGCGACGAAAACATAAACCTGAGTTGGACAAAAGATGGATCCCAAATCGCGGTTGGAAACAGGAACGATTTGTTCCACTTCATCGACGCCAAAACTCACAAAGTCACACACACCACGTCCAAGTTCCCGTACCAGGTAAACGGCGCGTGCTGGAACGAAACCGGGGACGAGTTCGTCGTGACCACCGCGGACGGGTTCGCGCAGGTTTTGAGTTTCCCGGATTTGAAACCGCTACGCCAGATGCGAGGCCACACCTCGTCCGTTTACGCGATGGCCTTGGACAAAGTAAACGACCGCTGGGCGTTCGGAGGCGCGGACGCGGGCGTGAGCGTGTGGGACCATCACGACTCGGTTTGCGTCGGGGTGGTGGACCGACTAAACGCGCCGGTGCGTGCGGTTGCGTTTTCGCACGACGGGAAGTTCCTGGCGTCGGGGGGGGACGACCCGGTGATCGACGTCGCGGACGCCGACGTCGACGGGGGAGCAACTTTTTCCGCAGTCACGCAAATTCAGCTGAAAAGCGTCCTCCACGTCAGCTCGATGGCGTGGTCACCCACGCACCACGTGCTTGCGTTCGGTGGGAACCCGGGGGGGGGCGGGGGGAAGGACGGGGGGGTCGCGCTGTGGGCTTCGGCGAACGCGCGAGGCTGAGGAACAACTGTAGCGACTTTTTATGACCGGTCACGTACGGCTCGTGTTTAAAGCCCAAGGCTATCGCGGAGTTTTCCGAGTCACCGCTTTTTGGGTTGTAAATCTAATGTCTAGATTCTCGCGAGCTAGACCGATAGTGCTGACACACACCGCTGAACCCTTGGTCCGTTCCATCCGAGCACGCAAATCGGCGCGGCGGGGTGTTTCAGCGCCTCCGCGGACGTCCCGGTAAACACCGCGTTGGCGTCGGTGAGCACCGCGCCGTTCCTCAACACGCGATTTGCCGGTACGTACGCGGCTCGGCGGAACGACCCCAGGCACGCGCGCGCGCGCGCGCCGCCGCCGCCGCCGCCGCTCGCAAAGTCGGCGGTCCGTACCCCGCGGACGACGCGGGGTACCGTACGGAGCGGCGCGCGTTTTGTTTGGCGGTTCCTCCTCCGCGCGGTAAACCTTCGTCTCGCAATTCGGTTCCATCACCGGGACCAACCCGGGTGAATCGCACCGCGCTGGTGCGTGAAGAGGTAACGCGTTGACCTGGCGTCTGGCTTTTCGGGGTGGCGTTTTTGTGTCGGGTATGCGGTGTCGTGAACTTTCCAAAGTGTCAGGGCTTCGTGCGTCTCGCTCGACCAGGGTTTTAACACCATCCCTGGATCGCGCAACGAAACGACGACTGCGTGCGCCCGGGTAGATGGACGACTTCTTGGTACGCTCTGTCGCGTTCGCCAAGACGCTCTCCGAGCGCGCGCTTACGCACAACGCGTGCTGGATCTTTTCATGACATCGCTCAGAGACGCGGAAGGGGACGCGAAGGTTTGTCCAGGTCGTGTGCGTCGTGGCCCTGCGCGTCTTTCAATGGAAGCACGGCAACCACAAAAGACAAAACCGCGCCAAACGAGACCGTTGCCGACAAAAAGCGCTTCGAAGATTCTTTAATATCAGTCGCGAAGCGTCGCCCTCGGGCCAGTGTGTCCAGCGCGTAGTCACTGAAGCCGAGAGGTGGACCATGACCGCCTCGGTCACCGCGCACGCGCGTGCTGCTGTCGGGGTCGGGGCTGTGCGGTTCCGGCGCGCTCCTCACGGCGCGGAGCCCGGCACCGCGTCGCGTCACGGCACGCCCCAAAAGAATTCCCCCACCCGTCGTTTCGAGGCGCGCGTGCTTCGCATGCCCATCCCCGCCGGGTGCGGCACCCCTAGGTCCAAGCTGTGCATCCCCCGATCCCTGGACGAAAAAGACGAAGCGCGTGACGTGCGCCTCTCTGCGTCCGCGGCTCCAGCGCTTTCGAACTCCTGGGACGCGGACGACGAGGTGGTTGCTGTGAACGTTTCGTCGGATGAGTACGTCAAGAAAGCCCGGAGCGGGGTCGCGGGGTTACAGCCGAAATCCGCGGTGTGCGAGGACATGTACTGCACGGACCCTGGGTTGAACCAGCTTCTGATTTCAGAGGGAAGCTCCATTTCGCGGTTATTCAGCCAAGATGAATGGGAGCGCCACCGAAGCGTCGGGCGGTACTGGCGGCACTTGTTCAGCACGTGGAAGTCGACGATATTTCTGCGAGTCCTGGAACCCGTGCTTTTAATCACCGCTGTGGCGGCGGCGTTAGCGCTGTGGAACCTGAAGTTCGCTGTCATGCTCAACGCGCCGGTGCTTCAAATCGCGCCGCTGGCACACCAGCTCAGCGGCGGTATCGTGTCCCTGTCCCTGGTGTTCCGAACGAACAACAGCAACAGGCGCGTGATCGACGCGCGGTCGCTCCTCGCGAAAATGTCCAAGTGTACCAGGGACCTGACGCGTATGTCCCAGTACGTTCCGAACCAAAACGGGCTGAGGTTGGATATTCTGAAACACCTAAGGAGTTTTCCGTACGCCCTGGAGAGCCATGTGCGCAAGGGGAGAACACGGTCGGACTCACGCGACCCCACCGCGTTCCGGGTGGACCCGGTACCGGGCATGGCGAGGGCGCTCGGCGCGAAGAAAGCACAGCGCCTCGCGTATTACGAAAACATTCCAGCGCAGGTTCTATTTGACATGTCCCAACTCATGAACGCGGCGCTCGCGCTGGGAATGTCCACGCAGATGCACCAGCAGTGCGAAATAATCATCAAGGAGCTGAGCTCGGTGATTTCCGAGAGCGAAAAGATTCTCTACACACCGATTCCCATTTCGTACACCAGACACACGAGCCGGACCCTAACCCTGTGGTTGTTAACGCTTCCGTTTTCGTTATGGGGCGTGTTGGGGCTCGCCACGATTCCCGCGATATTCATGCTAGGCTGGCTCATGTTGGGGGTGGACGAAATCGGGATAGAAATAGAAGAGCCGTTCTGCATTTTGCCCGTAAGGCCCTTGTGCGACATGGCCGAGCGGGAAATCGTGGGGGGGATGGCGCAGGCGCTGCGGGCGGACGACTGGCTGCCGGCGGCGGCGAAAAAGTGAGTTGGACAATTTGTAATTTGTTCCTTCCAAAAAATCTTATCGTAACGCCCGAGAAAACGACGACGAAGAGCCACGACTACGGGCATACTACGACGCACGACGCGAAACACACCCCGACCGCGATGTCATTGAAGGGACACTGCGAGACGTGCGGCGCGGTGAAATCCTCGGATGGATCCGCGTGTAAGAAGTGCGCGTGCAAGCAGGTGTACTACTGCTCCAAGGAGTGCCAACGTACGGACTGGGACCACAAAGCGCGTTGCAAGAAGGCCCGAGCGACCGCGCACAACGCGGGAGAGGCCATCCCCGGCCTTCCGCAAGACGTCGTCGTCACTCACATTCTCAGATCTGACACAGATCCAATCGTTATCGCGCGCCTCCGCGCGGTGAGTCGCCCGATGCGCGATGCGGTGGACCAGACGGGACTTTTCGTGGAGGAAATGCCGACTGAACGAGCCGCAGAGCTCGGGTGCTTAGATACGCTTCATCACCAGCTCCTGAAAGGTCGTCTGAACAAGTCAATCGTGTGCGAGTTTGCGGCGCAGGGCGGGCAGCTCGAGATGTTGCAATGGGGGCACGCAAATGGCTGCCTTTGGGATGAGAAAACGTGCATGAACGCGGCGCAGGGCGGGCACCTCGAGGTGATACAGTGGGCGCGCTCGAACGGCTGTCCTTGGGACGGGAGGACGTGTGTGCTTGCGGCGCACCTCGGGCACCTCCAGGTGCTGCAATGGGCGCGCGCCAATGGGTGCCCGTGGGACGAGGTAATATGCCAGGTGGCGGCGCAGGGCGGGCACCTCGAGGTGCTGCAGTGGGCGCACGCGAACGGGTGCCCGTGGAACGAGATGACGTGCAGAGTGGCGGCGTTCTGCGGGCACTTCGAGGTGCTGCAGTGGGCGCACACAAACGGCTGCCCTTGGAACGAGCACACGTGTATGAGTGCGGCGCGTGGCGGCCACCTCGAGGTGCTGAAGTGGCTGCGCCAAAACGGCTGTCAGTGGGACGCGGAGGCATGCGCAGCGACGGCGATAGATGGACACCTCGAGGTGCTGAAGTGGTTGCGCGAGAACGGCTGTCCTTGGAACGAGCGGACGTGCGTGTGTGCAGCGCAGGGCGGGAACCTCGAGGTGCTGCAGTGGGCGCGCGCGAACGGCTGTCCGTGGGACGACAAGACGTGCGCGGTCGCAGCGCAGAAAGGGCAACTCGAGGTGCTGCAGTGGGCGCACGCGAACGGGTGCCCGTGGGACGAGCACACGATGCTTGTGAGTGTGGCGCATGGCGGGCACCTCGAGGTGCTGAAGTGGTTGCGCGCAAATGGCTGCCAGTGGGACGCGGATGTATGTGCAGCGGCGGCGGAGAAGGGACACCTCGCGGTGCTTCGTTGGGCGCGCGCAAACGGGTACCCGTGGGACGTGCGCGGTCGCAGCGTGGAAAGGACACCTCGAGGTGCTGCAGTGGGCGCACACAAACGGGTGCCCGTGGGACAAGGAGACGTGCAGGCTTGCGGCGATGGGCGGGCATCTTGAGGTGCTGCTGTGGTTGCGCGCGAATGATTGCCCTTGGAACAAACAGCAGTGCATGCTATTCGCGACGG
>Ga0302138_10001705_pt1 | contig 10476 bp, 12 predicted proteins | sample CBN3_321_MG_FD_203110 | JGI IMG/M metagenome (GOLD analysis project Ga0302138, IMG submission 203110) | Marine microbial communities from Western Arctic Ocean, Canada - CBN3_surface | ecosystem: Environmental > Aquatic > Marine > Oceanic | place: Canada: Western Arctic Ocean | collected 2017-09-15 | reverse complement strand
CTTTGAACTTGACATTAACTTCTAAGACTTCCTTTTGTTAATCACCCCAACACACAACACACTCAAACAACCTAGCCCACGAAAGCCGAGCCCCCCACCCCCATTTGGGGAGTCACCCCGACATATAGGTTATGGACCCAAATTTCAAACCTCTCTTTAAACAATACAACAACAACAACAACAACACCAACAACAACAACACCAACAACAACAACACCAACAACAACAACAACACCACCAACAACAACAACAACAACAACAACAACAACAACAATAACAACAAAAACAACAAAACCAACAACAACAACAACAACAACAACAACAACAACAACAACACCAACAACAACAACAACAACAACACCAACAACAACAACACCAACAACAACAACAACAACAACAACAACAACAACATCACAACCAGTCACATGAGCAAACCTCGTCTTACAGACAAAAACGAAACCTGAGCTGAACCAGAGCCCCAACCAGAGTCAATGCCAGAGCCCACAGATATTGAGCCAGTACGCCAGATTAGTGCCAGAGCTCAGGCCAGAGCATGACCCCAGTCGGAACGAGCCAGAACCACTCAGACAGAAACAAACCAAAGCTGTACAAACGAACCCGAACACTCTTGACATCGTCCAGCCCCATTCCAATATTCAAAAAAAACAAAAAAAACAACACTTGAGCGGACTAGACAACAACAACAACAACAACAACAACAACAACAACAACAACAACAACAACAACAACAACAACAACTTTGGGGAGTCACCCCGACATATACATATTCAGGAGGGCAATGCCCTTGTGCAGGGTGCGGAGCTCGGCCTCATGGGTGGGTGGGCTCGTTGGCGCCTTGCACGTCTTCTTGTGCTTCTTCCACGCAGACTTCATGCAAGGGAGGGAACAGTAGAACGTGTTCTTGCACCGGGCGCAAGGTTTCGCACCGAGGGAGCTGCAGACATCGCACTTGCGAGTCGGGTAGAGCATGTCTTGAATTTCAACCAGCTCAGCCTTGTCGTACTTCATGTGCTTGATGAACTGGCAGACGGTGTTGTAGGGGCCGTAGATCTCGTGGTGTTTGGTGGGGAGGGATTGGAGGAGGAGGGCGGGGAAGAGGGTGCGGGATATGTACTTGGGGGTGAGCCGGAGGACCTTGACTATCTCTCGGCACGCATTGAATTGGGGATCTTGTGCCCATTGGAGGGCTGTCTCTGCGTGAACTGTGTCTTTATCTGTAAGGGCAAGTGGGTGCCGATGGATCATTCGAAGAGCTAGAAACACGAGGGACTCGCTGTATGTCTTGCTATAGCCAGCAATATTTAGAAGAAGAGCAGAATTGTTGAATTTGAGCACTTCACGCACCAACTCGTCATCGTGCTCATTGATGAACTTGTGGCAGCCTGCCCACGATCGTGATCTGATCCACTTAAACATCTCATTCCTCCAATAAGCCACTGGTGCGTACAAGCGGGCCATCTCCATCTCACCCAACGAACGAGCTTCCTCGGGTGTGTGGGAGAACAAGCCGATGATCTCAGCACAGGCTCCACTCCTACTGGCAATGTCGATGGGAGTTTCGCCTTTATTGTCTCGTGTGGTGAGGCCCTCGTCATTGAAGCAAATCGACTGCACGCCCACCAAGGCAAGAACATGTGTGTGTGTCTGAGCTTTCGCTGCCATCCAATGATGTGGCAGTCGTTCATGCTCATCTCTCTCCTTGTACTTTCTCGCGAGCAAATCTATGTCCAGATCTGGGTGAGTCATGGATCCATACACAGTGGGCCAATCACGCTTCTTGAGCCACTTGTGGTGCTCATTGGAAGGCATAAAGAAATGCTTGTGAAGAGAAGGGTGAGGGTAGAGGTTGGTTGCTGTGAAAGGAGGCAGGAGAATTGGGTTAGAATGGTGAGCACATGCGTTAGGGACATAACAAATTACCTATCAGTAGTCAGCTTAACTTTTTATTTGAGGTTTTGGTTTCGAAGCAAACGTGCGAGATCTGAGAAGCCAAAGCTGCAAAAGTTAGGATAATTTTTAACGTGAGTCCCCTCGTTGATTTGCTCGCCATACCCGCCCATCTATACCCCACCGCTGGAAAACCCAATTTGGGCACACAGCAAATCACAAGCTCGCACAAGTCCTGCTTCACAATCCAACTAACACCAAGTCTCCTTTTCCCAGCTCCACCCCCATTATGATATCCTTCAGCAAACTCACCCCCACCCTGCGAACATCCATGAGCGCAAATTGCCGCGCCATGTCAGCGAACGCGAAAGTGTGGGTTGACAAGGACACCAAGGTGATTTGCCAGGGTTTCACCGGAGCACAGGGCACGTTCCACTCCCAGCAGGCAATTGACTATGGGACAAAAATGGTTGGAGGTGTGACCCCCAAGAAGGGTGGAACCGAACACCTTGGTCTTCCCGTTTTCAACTCAGTGGCGGAGGCCGTTGCTGCGACTTCCCCCGACGCTTCCGTTATTTATGTTCCCCCTCCTTTCTGTGCCGCCGCAATTTGCGAGGCCATTGAGAATGAAATTCCCCTTGTTGTTGCTATTACCGAGGGAGTTCCCCAGCAGGACATGGCTAAGGTGAAGTGGCACCTAAAAAATTCCGACAAAACTCGGCTCATTGGCCCCAACTGCCCGGGAATTATCAAGCCCGGAGAGTGCAAGATTGGAATCATGCCTGGTTACATTCACCAGAAGGGAAAGATTGGAGGTGAGTGAGTCACACACACGTTCTAACTAGCCCAATCCAACTAACCCAATCCAACTAACCCAATCCAAATAGTTGTCTCCCGCTCTGGAACGCTCACTTATGAGGCTGTTCACCAGACTTCCACCGTTGGCCTCGGCCAGTCGACTTGCGTCGGAATTGGAGGCGATCCTTTCAACGGAACCAACTTTATCGACTGCCTGGAGAGGTTCCAGAACGACCCCGAGACCGAGGGAATCATCATGATTGGAGAGATTGGAGGTTCTGCTGAGGAGGAGGCTGCTGAGTGGATCTCTGCCAACTGCACCAAGCCCGTCGTTGGCTTCATTGCCGGTATGACTGCCCCCCCAGGGAGGAGGATGGGACATGCCGGTGCTATTATTTCTGGCGGCAAGGGAGATGCCGGGAGCAAGTTTGCGGCTCTCGAGGCTGCCGGAGTCTTTGTGACGAGGAGCCCTGCCAGGTTGGGAACAACCATGTTAGAGGCTATGAAAGGGTTATAAAAGATAGATCAAAAATATTTAAAAGACGCCAATATATAAAATCTACTTATTTCCCTCCCCTCCCCCACCTCTTCACCTCTTCATGACAATGATGAAGCTGCCATCCCCGCCCTAGCTTCGATTGCCCTCCTCAAACTATTCAACCTGTAGAAACTCGCCTCCGTGTACATCTCCTCCAGCAAGGGTGCGTCCCGGGGCAGGGTGTTGTTCCTCAGGAACTGCAAAATATACCTAAAAACCCACCAGTCCCTCTCGATGAAGAAGCAGTCGTTTTCGTCCTTCTCGATTGGTGGCGACTGACTGCAGAGGGACGCCAGTATACTGAACTTATCCTTCGTAAGAACTTTCGCTGTTGTTTGGAACACCTGCCCTCCAACGTTCAGCATGATCTGAGTGTCTGGCTCCACAAACTTGAGGGCAGATTCACTGTCAAAATTTAAACGAACCTCCTCATTGGCTTTGTGCATTTTAGAAATTTTAACCCATATTTCGCGCAGCTTTTTCTTCTCCATCTTGAGCTGGAGGTGAGGAAGAAGTGTCCGTGTTGCGAAAATTCCCAAGAGTTTGTGTTGTGTTAGAGCAAATCACAATGTTTCAGTTGTTCTCATTTCAGATTTCGTCCGTTTCACTGAACAAATGAGAACCAAATTACTAATGTTATGTTTCACCCACCTGCCGCTCTTCGCCGTCAAGTCGTTCCCATAAATGTTCGATCTCCATGTCAGCAGGTATCTATTAATGTATGAATTTTAAAAGAAAAAGAAACTGACCCGTCAAGACAGGTGCGAATTTAAGTGTTTCAAGATTTATTTGGTTATTTTACTTTTGCCTGCACTACTCTTTAAAAAAATACACTTGACCACAGAGCTTGATTTTGCCAACGCAAATTTATTTGGTCTTTTAGAGTTCCTCAATCTGCAATTATTTCTCTGCACGCTCTCGATCACACGAATTAAAGATGATCAAATGCCATCAACAAGACAAAGCTGCTCACACTAAATTCATCAGCTCTCTCTTCTCACCAACAACATTAGCTCCTGTCTTTCCAGTCATCACGCCAAACGAGCAATTCACCATCAATCAAATAGACCAGACCCTCTCTACGACAAAGGATGAGGAGGAAGTACTGGAAGATAACCCCCTTTTCTTCAAAAAAGTGTTCTTCAGAGAAGGACTTGTTATTGGGACTTGCACCGGGGTGGTTCATTCAAGCCCAGAAGAACTTCTCGCCTACAACTATTTAACCAAAACCCACCACGCTCGCGAATCCCACATAGTGGCCAACGGTCAAGACAGCTCCAAGTATCCAAACAATACAATACGCACTATTAATGACCACCATCAAATACTCTATTCATGTCGCAAACTTCCTCCTCCCCTAAAACCAAGGGAGTGGCTCACCCGTGTCATCTTCCAGCGAGTCAACGAAGACACCATAAAATATTTTTCCACTTCCATCCACGACAACGACCCTGATCTCCCTCCCAGCGGTTTCACCAAAACAACCATGACAAATATTGTCAGAGGCGTAATCTCAATAATCCACGAGTACGAGCGCCTTCCCCAAAATCAGACAAGGTTCACACTTCGGCTGAAGGTGGACATCAAGGGAAGGTGAGTGAGCGAAGCGAGCGAGCGAGCCTTGATGAAGACGAGAATACGAGCCGAGCCACTACTAAACTAACTTTAAATTATTCCACTCAATTCGTATTTTGCACCTTCTTCGCTCGGCGCAGCGTCCCCAATAAAATCGCCAACATGGGCATGTCAGGTGCTCTAGACCAAGTTTATAAAGCCTACAAATATTTCCAGCGTGACGAGGAGATCGACGAGCTGGAGGTGAGCCTGATTGAAATGATAATGTATGCGCAGGGCTCAACAGACAATATAATATAATATAATATAATATCCCCCAGCTAACCCACTCACTCTGCGCATCTCTTCGCTCAACCAAATCAAATCAGCGCTCGTCGTTCATCGACAGCATTCCCTCAACCCCAGAAACATCAATAGAAGAGAAGAAACTACTTAACCGCAGCTTGCAATTTGCCGACATGCTTAACCTCGGAGGAGGCGTTCAGCGGCAGCAGACAACAGCTGGGATGGACAGCAACATGCGCATGAACTGGACTCGGCTACGTGACGGCGATTTGAGCGTGAAAAAATTCAAGAAAATGAAGGAGGGAGACTCCTCAGCGTGGGGAAAAGCTTCCGCAATAGTTCACACCACGGCCGAACAAGCCCTCGCTTTTGTGTGGTTCTACTGCAGCAATTTGAGAATGAAGGAGCACCAGAAAAAGGACGGCAACCTCATTCGACAGGTGTACGAGCCCGTCGCCACAGACACCACCGCCGCCACCGACACCGTCCTTCCCGTCCAACACCGCACCCAGCACATCGTCGTGCAAAAATCCATGCCGACACCCTTCCAAACCAGAGAAACTAACATGAGATACGTATGGGGCGAAATGAATACCGAGAACGAGGAGGACTCCAAAACCCTAATCATGGCCTTCGAGCCAGCAGAGATCAACCACATCAGCGAATGGTGGGGGTTTAGAAGGAGAACTGCCAAACTTATATCAAGGAGACATCTATTGAGCTCGCTATCGGGCTCGCTGAGTTCCAAAAACCCGTTCATTGCCAAAAAAATATCCAGCCGAAAGAATGATTCTTCCGTTCATCCCGTTATTAATGACGGCGAGGAGGAGCAGAGCTTGGGTGTTGTGCAGCTCGAATCAAGGGGCGTGTGGGTTATCAAGCCCCTCGCGCAGGACTTGTGCGAAGTCATGTTCGTGGTGAACATTGCGGACAAAGGGAAAATTCCCACTTCCTTGATTAACGCGAACATTGGACGTGCCTTTGACGTTGTCACGATTTTCAAGACGTTCTACGAGCGCAACGGGCGGACGGTGGACGCGGAGGTGAGTGAGCGAGCGAGCGCGCGAAATTCGGAAAGCCGAGCGCAGGCGGAAAGGGGGGGGGGGGGGTCTCCCCCCCTCCACAACAAGTAATTTCAAAATGTTTGGCTTCGCTCCGCTTCGCTCATTTCTACAGCCACCCACATCCACTACTAAACTAACCCAACCTAACCTAACACAAACCGCTCGGCGCAGCTGCGAGCCGAGTTCGTCAAGAACGTTCCCAGAACGGTGCAAGCAATCACCAACAGGCAAGAATTATTCGTCCAGCAGGAAATAGATTTGGTCGACTACAAGAACGACAACTGGTGGAAGAAGCTGGACAAGGGCTCGAGCGTCTTCGTCAAACTGTCGAAGAAGCACAACAATACGGAATCCAATGCCTGGGGCAAGGCTACCACCACAATCGACACGTCAGCCGAAAATGCGTTAGCCTGGTTCTGGGACAACTGCTCCTTCGAGCGCCTCGACGCCGTCAAGAAGTTGCACATGAACCCCCGCGAGGTCATCAAGCAAATAGCTCCCAACCACAACGTGCTCAGCACCATCAAGGAGATGCCCTGGCCCTTGAACGCTCGTCAATTCGTAAGCGAAAACACGTGGACGAAGCATGACGACGACGCGTACGTCTTCGCTTGGAGACCACCAACCACCGATGCATTTAACGACAACCGTCTGGTTGACGTTTGCAGCCACAGTGCCAAGCTGCTGGTGCAAGGGGAGGTGCGGGGATTCGTCATTCTGAAAAATGTTGGCAATCAGGTGAGTGAGTGAGTGAGTGAGCGAGCGAGCGAACTTGCCCATGCTGAACTAACATTCTTCCACTCAATTCGTATTCGCCTTCTTCGCTCGGCGCAGAAATGCGACCTCACCTACGTCCAGCACGCGGACGCTAAAGGATACCTTCCGGCGAAGGTCATGGACAGAAAAATCCATCGGGGACTAAGGACCGTGATCCAGCTCCGCGAGAAGTTCAATCGGGACGACGAGATCGACCAAGAGGAGCGAAACGAGTTGATGGGGGTGATGAAGAACAACAAGAACGAGGTCTACAGTGAGGAGGAGAATGAAATGGTGGGAAGAATTACCAAGAAAATGGAGAACGTCAAGGAAGACTTGTTCACCCCGTTGAACTCCTCCGACATTCGAACCAAGGTGAGTGTTCAATTTGTTCCATTTTTTCAATTTGCCTCAATGAAACTAACAAACTTTTGCTCGCCTCGCTCAGATGAGCATTGCGCACATTGAGGGAGAGTCCGACGCGTATTTGAAGTGCGTGGTGAATGTTGACGCGAGTGTGGAGGAATGCGCAGCCTATTGCTTCATGATAATGAGCAGGAAGAGAAGGCGAATTAACGACCGGAAAAATGTGCTCGCGCGAGAGACCAAACCTCACAACCGTCACAACCAAGAAAACTTGCTCGTTCGAGATCTTGGCTTCGGCACACGACCTCGACAATGGTTAACGAGGCATGTTTGGAAGCGTGTGGGGAGGGAGAGACTTGTTTATCTCACCGAAAGCATTGAACACTCCAATTTGTTTCCCAGCGCTGCCAACGAGAGCAATAACTTTGCGCGAGCCGGTGGGACCGGTTTCCTCTCCTTTGAGCCAATCACCGACTCAACAAAGTTGACATTCGTGACGCAGGTGAATCTAGGCGGGATAATTCCACATCAAGTTGTGAATCTTTCTGCTGTTGGATTTTTGAGCGATTACATCGCAATGAGGCAATTGTTCAGCAAGGACTACGAGATCGACTTGAAAAAGAGGAGGGGTTTGTTAATGGAAAAACTAATTAGCACCCACGAGCACAGTTTTGTCGAGAGAGACGAGATTGAGCGGGGGAAGCTGCTATTCAATCAGTTCCGGAACAGCGAGCAAAGCAAGGTGACGGTGAAAACAGACAACGAGCTGGTGAGCGCAGTCGCTGTTGAGTTTGGGGGGATACTCTGGTGCAAATTGAGCACGACGGTGCGGTGCGGGGGGAAGGAGGCTCTGGCGTTTCTATTGAGCGTTGACAGTCGGTCGTTGATTAGCGAGCACGATTTGAAACTGAGCGAGGTAGTCACTGATGACCGCAGACTTGATGACAACGACAAGGAGGAGAACGACAAGGGCCACACGCAGGTGGTTAGCATGCTGGAGAGCAAGGTGCTGGGTGACGGAACGGAGGTCCAGAACAGTATGAACAGGCGAATGACGTGGAAAGAGCTTGACAGCAGTCTCAGTTTGTATACTTCGCCCACGACTTTGCTGGAGGCAAGGGCACGTAGAAGGTCATCAAACAAAATATTGTTCCTACGAAGCAAAGAAATCCCCATCGTCCAGGACAAGAGCGTTGCTGCCACGAATATAACGCAAGTGAGCGAGACCGAATGCAAGGTGAGCGAGCGAGCGAGCCTTGTGGAAGACGAGAATACGCTAAACTAACATTATTCCACGGCGCAGATTGAGATGATTTTCGATCCGATCCCGAAGAAAACAAAGCAAATGAAGACCAAAAATACATATGGTAGAACTCTGCCAATCGGAGAGCATCATATCTCCACCGGGGTTGTCCAAACCAAGGCCAAGAAGGAACTTGAAGACGCGCTGCCGACCAACCGCGACTACAGAACGTTGAACAGAATGCAAATGAAATTCCAGAACTGGCGCAAGTTGGAGAGTGGGCTGGACGAGAGAGACGGGGAGGGGATGGGGGAGATGCTGGTGGCGAGCAGCAGCAAATTGTTGAGCAAGAACAGGACGAAGAAAATGAAGGAGCGACGAGTCAAGCATTTCTTTGAGGAGTTCCACGCTATGAGGACAATGAAAATCGCGCACCCTTTCTTCGAGAAAATGATTAAGGCTATAATAGTGGGTTCAAATGGGAAGGAGGAGAAGGGGCAACACATCGAGGGGAAGCTCGCAGAGCTAACGGTTCGCGACGGAAATCATTTGGGATCCTCGTTCGTGAAGTTCTTGAACAATGCGGCGACCGAAGAAGGCGCGTTCGCCTCGTGGGCGAAGAAGCACCCAGCAATGAACGAGGTGGGTGAGCGAAGCGACCTAGCCTTGATGAAGGCGAGAGAACGAGCCACTACTAAACTAACATTATTCTCAATTTTTTTACTCGCTTCGTTTTGATGCGTGCTTCATTAAAATGCGCTTCGCTTCGCTGGGCGTAGCTTTCGCTATCCACCAACCACAAGTTCTTCAAGCCGCTCATGCTGACGATTGGAAAGGCGACCAGACACTCCACAACTTGGCATAAGCTGGCGAAAAGTAGTGGGGCATCGCTGATGAGCATGCTTGATGTCGCAACTGACATTTACACGATTAACATCTACCGCGGCCTTGGAAAGCACGAGCACGATACAGCTGACTTGATGACATTGCTTGTGCTGTTGAGTTTGGGGCTGCAGCTGATTCTGGTAGCTGCAAATCACCACAGAAACAAAAGGAAAATGCTGATTGAGATGTTCGGCACGGTGACATTCACAAAATCGGCCTTCAACAAGTTCCGAGTTCTGACCAACGCGAAGATGGAGAGCCACGCAATCATGCCACACGTGAGCGAGATGATGATGTTCAAGATGTGCGAGGTTTTCAGTGAGAGCATTCCAATGAGTGTGATCCAGGTGTCGAATGTACTGGAGAGTGAGGAGTTGGATTTAATAGTGTTGGGGGCACTTTTCACGAGCGTCGTGTTCGTGGCCGAGTCCGTGAGCTACATGACGTACATGAAGGACATCAGTGAGGATAGTAGGTAAGAGGAGGGAGGGAGGGGGAGCGTTAGGAGTGAGAAGTAATTGATAGCATGCTAACCTAACTAACTAAACCAAACTAAACCACATCCGCTGCAGACGCACAGGCGATATCTTCTACGGGTTCGTGCCGCTGCATGGTTTGAGGTTGGTGGTCGTGCGGTGGAGCATGTACTTGCTGAGCTTCTGTCAGCTGTTGGGGAAGGGCTTGGCAATGGCGATTCTGAATCAGGTTGGCGGTAAAACTCTTGCTGTTGGCGTGCTGGTAGTTGACATGGGTGTGTACTTTCTTTACAAGCTGGTTAGGGGAGACCTCAGGTATTGGCTGCCACTACCGCGAGGGATCAGTTTGGTTGTCAGTCTGATTGAGCGCGTGGCGGTGAAGGTGATATGTGATTTCACAGGATTTTTGCACGCTCGGCATCCGTACGAGATGGGCGGATTCTACTGGCTGATGAGCATGATGTGGACCCAGGCGAGCGTATTTGGGGCGATAAAGTTGAAGGAGGAGTTTGGGCGGGGGATGGAGGAGGACGATGTGGGAGATTGGGCGATAAAGGAGGAGGACTACTTGACGATAGCAAC
>Ga0302138_10001686_pt1 | contig 10540 bp, 8 predicted proteins | sample CBN3_321_MG_FD_203110 | JGI IMG/M metagenome (GOLD analysis project Ga0302138, IMG submission 203110) | Marine microbial communities from Western Arctic Ocean, Canada - CBN3_surface | ecosystem: Environmental > Aquatic > Marine > Oceanic | place: Canada: Western Arctic Ocean | collected 2017-09-15 | reverse complement strand
TCATACCTCCTGTGTGTACGTGTGGTGGATTAAAATCTCCAGCAACACTTATATTTCCCCACACTTCATGTATTTGGACATTAAGAGCATTGTCTTTCATATTATTTTCAACAATTTCTTTATGTTTAGGAGTAACAATATCTTTTTTAAAACTCCAGTCAGATTGTAGTGAACTAACATACATCTGTGCCGCTATATCACTTAACTGATCTGTCAATAAAGATAGTTTATCGCCTAGCAAAGATTCAGTAATATTAAATTCTTTTTTCATATTTCCTGCAAGTTGGTAACTAGCATCGTCTTCATCAGAGATTGCACCTGAGTCACTGTGTACCAGGAAAATATCAGACATAGCCTGTATTAATTCTGGTTGCATTTGTTTTTTTATAATATTACAACCAAAAGGTCTAAGCACTGTGTAGTCTTTTGCAGGTTGTACTGCAAACTTATCTGATACTTGATTAATGTTATTAGACATATCTACTCCTTGTTATGAAAATATGGATTATTGTTTACTACTTCATCTGGTGATTCATACCAGTAACGGTCTATACTAGTGGTATCTATCTCTATTAACTTACCGTCTATGACTTCGTTAGGATCATCAGGTAATACAATTTTACCAGGATAAGAATGAATAAATTCTGACAAATCGTCAGCATATACAACTTTATGACGATCGTCGGGTAATAAAGACATATTATGGTCTACTATTATATAAGGGCAATCCCAAATTGTTTCTGGGTCAACACTACAAGCTGTATACTTGTCAATAAAACCTGTCTCTTTATTGTAAGGCACCCTAAACTCTAATTTAAGAAATTTCATTGCCTGCACTTCTTTAAGTGCTTCAAAAAATGCTTTGCTCATATCTTTCTATTAACTCCTTTGTACAAAAATCTTTTTGAAAATAGTGGAAAGGATAGTTTTGTGCATATCCTCCCACAATTAGATCCAAATCATCAGTAATTGTCCATGCAACTGCATTTCTCCAATCCCAATCTTTTGGAAAACCGTTAATAGCACCTTTCATATGTGTAAATGTAGGATAACTTAACGGACTATGATGAATATTATCAGTTAGAAGAGAGGCCAAAGCCCAAAGGACATCAGTATCAGGTTTATCATAGATACTATGCTTAAGAACGCGATCCCGTAGAGTGTGAAACTCCCTCCAGGCTTTTTCCACAGTACCAAAAAACTCAGCACTAGTGCGGCTATGCCTAAAATATGTAAAACCGTTATAAGAATTAACAAGGTTGTTGGCATCAAAAAACTTTCTATATGTTCTATCATTACTTATCTGTCCTTTATAATCTCTTACGTTAGTTGTATAAACAACATCTTGTACTCTGCATCCATCCCACCAATGGTCAATATTACGAGGAATAATTACATCCGCTTCTAACTTAAAAGTTTCTTTATATGGTGTAATTTCCCATGCAAGAGATTCGTTCTCAAAAGGTTCACTTTTTGGTACAACAATAACATGATCAAAGACCTTTCTTTGGTTGTCTGTTAATGTTGCTTCACTATCTTTGTCAACTGCTACTGCAAAACTATTAATTTTACATGTTGCCTTAACACTTAATGCTAACAAGTAAGCCATATCAACATAATTTGTTGTTTCACTGTTTTGTGCAAAAGTTAACCAACCTTGTGATTCGTTTTTAGGATGCATAATGCTCTAATTCTCCTCTAATCTCAGGATCCATTAAACATGCTTTATTCATACAATGTAAATTAGTATCTTTTATCCTAACTGCATTATATTCTTGGTGTGCGTGGCGATACTTAATTAATAATTCACTTCCTTTAACACGGTATATCGTATCTTCAGTGCTTAAACTAGGCAACTTGTGTTTAAAATATGTTCCTTGGGTATACCCATCCATTAAATGATGTGCTATACTTAAACTAAAGTCATTACGATAATTATTACTCTTAAATCCCCAAAGATTACTAAAAAACTTCCAATTAGATTGTATATTCTTCATCGTCTCAAATACATTATATGCAAATTCACACTTTCGAAAATACACAACTGTTGCCCATAGCATAGGGAAACCTGCTCTTGTCATCTTCTCATCTGCATTAAAACTATCTGTTCCTGTTACGTCACAGACTTTATCATAACATAAAAATTCAAAACCTTTATCAAAATAGTCTAACATATTATTATTAAAAGTTAAGTAATCTACATCTATCAATAGTGTTTGATCAAAAGGACTTATGTCATATGCAAGTGTTCTACTATTGTTCTTCCATAATACTGTTTGTGTTTTTTCATCATGCCATCTAAATTGTCTAATGTTGTGAGAATCACTTCGATCAATATGTATATGTGTATCAATACCTAAGTGTTTCTCTATAAGACGTGCAGATAGTCTAGCAAAACCAATATAATCAATTTCATCATGTGGTGTTGCTATTAATAAAGCACCTTTACTCATTAAGTTGCCCTATTCTCCTAACTTTTTTAAGACTTTCGTACTCATTGTACCAGTCATTCATAACTTCTTGCCAACGTTCTTCACAAACATTAAGTAAGTCTTTTGTAGAAACCTTAATAGGAGCATCATAACTATCTAAAATTACTATTTCTTTCAAAGTTTCTGTTCTTAAAAAAGTTAAAAGTTGTATGTTAACTAAAAAAAGTCCACCACTAACTGCAACAGTTAGTCTTTGCTCTTGTTGTTCTAGTAAAGCCAACCGTTGTCTTTTATGATCAAGTCGTTGGCTTGCAAATTGTTCTAAGTTCATCATGTTTAAAGTATAACAGGCCCTATAAGGCCTGTCAAGTAATAAGTTATATTTTGTTAATTATTAAGTGAATGTATTAGTGCCTGGAGTCCATGCTGGTGTGCCATAGGCTGCAGGTATTGATCCTACTGCAGCTGCTGAGTAACTAAAGTTTGTTGTTTTAGTCCCGTCAACTTGATCTTGAACGTTGTATATATTTTTGTTAAAGTTAGTAGTATCTGCTGCCGCATCAGTCCATAGACTCTTTACTGAGATACTAACCGCAGTCGCAGGTGCCGCATTTAATGTTACAAGTAATTGTATGTGGTTTGCAGTATAACTAGATGTAGCATCAAACTGTTTAAAAAGAGTCTGTTCGCTTGAAGATAAGTTATGGAATCCTTTTGCTTCTAGATTTATATTAATAGTTCCACTACCGCCAGTCTTTCCACTGGCCTTACCAAAAATTTGATAAGTTCCAGATGCAGTTGCAACTGCTGCCCATCCGTTTGCCTTAGCATCTGATGTATGGCCAGAAAGGTCCCAACTACATTCTACCTTCCCGCCTAGATTAAAAAATGATCTAGCACTTGCACTATTAGCAAACGCAAGTACATTAATCTGAGTACCTACACCTACAAATGTACTAGTGTTAGTCATATTTGACGCAACCGCACTAGCAAACCCAACTCCATTTGTTTGAGCTGCCGCTGAAGTAGTAAGTGTTCCGATATCAGTTGCTAAGTTTGCAATAATATCAACAGTGTCACCTGCCGCTACGTTATCAACAGTATCTATTGTAATGTTTCCATTATTTCCTTGGTGCGTTGAGATTAATTTTAGTTTTGCTTGTAAGTTTGTCCAGTTGACAGCAGCTATTGTATCACCTGCTGATACTGTCGCCAGTGCAGATTGGTTGTATCCTAGATCTGCACTACCTGCTGCAAATATTGCGTTTAAACTTGTTACAAACGCATTATAATGATCATCTAATATTACGTCACCTGCCGCATAAGCCATATTTTATTCTCCGTATGTTAGTTTAGTTTATTGATACAAATGCTTCAATTGTACCTTCAACTTGTGTATTTTTTGATTGTATTGCTCGACCTATAGTGCTAAAAGCAGTTGCCTCATCACTTTGTGCTGCTCGGGCTAACCCGTTTCCAGCAGATACTAGTCTATCACCTTTATTTATCGTGCCTAATACTCTTACTGGCACTCTTCCGGCAACTGCAACTGGTAACCCAGTCTCTAATCCTGCATTCATTAAGTATGCTGGCTTTTCAGAAATAACACCAAATACTTGATTACTTACTTCATCATTTACTCTTGTAATTTCTGCTACTCCACCTAATGCTACAACAGTACCTGGGGCATAACTTGCGTCTGCTGTGAAATTCTCCGCGACATCAGCATACTGTGCTGACGTACTAACACCACTAAATGTTGTTGCGTGAACTGTTGCAAATTTTGTTCCACTTGCACCTAAGTTTCTTGTATTGTTTCCGTCTGGTACTAATATACCAGCAATAGCAACACTACCGTTTGCTGCCAATGCGCCTGCACTACTAACTGTACTATCTACATATGCTTTTGTAGCAGCATCATTAGTTGCAGTTGGAGTTGCTAGACTAGTAATTTTTTTACTACTAACGTCAACTGTTCCTGATCCGTTAGGAGCAAGAAGAATACTTCCGTTTGTGTTAGTGTTTGTAAATACTGGCTGACTTGATCCGTTAATGTTAATTGTTAAGTCACCATCTGCACCAACTATCATTGCAGTGTCGTTTACTATACTTAATGTACCTGATGTACTATCTGAAGCATTACTTCTTAAATAGTTTGCTGCCGTTATGCCACCTAGTGCATCTGAATCTGTAGAGGTTCCTTGAAACTTTGCATTACTTACAGTTGAACTTATTTGAAATCCTGGTGATATAGTTGTAAACCCACTCAATGATGTTTGAGGAGTGAATACACTATCTTTACTAACTACTCCAACTACTGTACTTGAGACAAAAAGTTTAACAACAACATGATCTACTGCTCCATTATCTGTAACAACTTCGACTATTGCACCTGAAGTTCCTGTGCCACTTGTAAATGCTGGGCCAATTGTAGTAAATGATCCACCGTTATAAACTTTTAACTGTCCATTAGAGGTATCCCACCAAAGATCTCCTGTTACACTAGTTGATGGTGCAGTTGAACTTGCAGTTGAACTAGATACTGTTTTAAACGTAGATCCTGTATAAACTTTAAGTAAACTGTTTGTGGTGTCCCACCACATTTGCCCTGCTAATGGTGCCCCTGGTTGGGTAGTATTTGCAAAGTTTTCTAATAACTTGACGTAATTCTCATTTAAGAACTCGCCGTATCCTGCGTAGTTTTTACCTACTAAAACAAGATCAGTAGTAGTATCTATAGTACCGTCTGATACTGTTGCTAGTACTGCACCACTTGTTTTGTTGACTGTATATGCCATTTTAATTATTCTCCATGAACTTAACTTTATTTATCTAGTTTAAAGACTAGTTAAATTTGTTAGGGTTTGAATTCTTATTGTGTAGTCTATTTGTATTAATCTATTCAAACTTTTTTGCACAGGATGGAAAATAACATGGGTAAGTAACTTACCAGTGTTCACTGTTCCGATCCAACTCTTTAGTCCTAGTTCATCAAACGTATAAGTATCATTAAAATTACTAGTATTGTCGAAGGCTTGTTGCCCACTTGGTTCACCATAATCTAATAAACAACTAATAACTACATCACTGTAGATATTACCACTTACGTGATTAATAGAAATCTTGTTTCTACTGGCGTCTGTATTTAAACTACTATTGTCGTCTATAACTTTATAGTACGTTTGGTTGTATAAACTTGCGTTTTGTCCAGTACTATTTGCTGGCAAGTATGTAATAACACCTGTTGGATCAACGTTTGTTCCGCCGTTCCCAAATGCAATCTCATGCACAAACCCTGATGTTTTATTGCCCACGCTCTGAGCCAATGCTTCACTCATATTCTCATAGTGAATTGCATTTCTTTTATTAACAATATCTTCGCCTGTCTCAGGATCAAAGATACGAATATGACCTTCCATCATAACTCCGCCGTTCTCTTGTAGGGGTGGCTTTTGATTTTCTGTTAAATTTTCCATACTGTCTTTCTCATTGTTATCTTGCATTATACTATACCTTTAACATACATTCAATAAGTTTTTCATCTAAATTAGAATAATTTATCATTACCTAACTCCTACTACTACTTCAATTACACCTAAACCTTCATCTGTTTTGTTTTCTAGTGCTTTACCGATAACTGTTCCCATTGGAGGATCAATATAATCACCCCAAGGTATCCAAGCCTTTGCGTGTCCTGCAATGTCACTAGTAACCATTAAGTCACCTTTACTTGTGACACCAGTTACTTTACAAGGAACACGACCCGATAATGCTAATGTTGTTGTATTGTCGCCTTCTAAAGTACTGTTCATTAGATACGCAGGATCTGTTGAAACAATTCCTGCTACTCTACGGTCTATTGCATTTGTAGATTCTGTAATTTCTTCTTCGCCTCCAAAGGATACTACTGTACCAGGAAGGTAATTAGAATCTGATGTATATCTCTCAGCCAAGTCACCATATACTGCTGCGGAAGCAGTACCAGTTAATCCACCTGAGGCTACGATTGTTTGTGAGAAAGTACAACCTCCTCCTGATGCCATAGTTAATGCAGCAGCAGTTGTTGCAGTACCGATAGTTCCACCATCTTTTATTACAAAGTCATCTGTAATCGTAAGTAAACCTGCACTACTTAATGTCATCTTTGGAGTTGCACTACTAGCCGCTGTTTCTGATACACCACATGTAAAACGTAATTCAGTTGCGTTCGCTGATCCAGAGAATGTTCCTTCTGCTACTGCGTGAATGCCAGCTGCGACTGTGGCACCATCTGTTCCATCTGAGTCACCAGCAGCAAATTCTAATGACCCAATAACATCATCGTCGACGATTGCATCTTCTTCTGACTTTAACTGGAGTACACATGGTCTGTTATCTGTTCCATTTATTGTGTTTGTAATTGTTAATCCTACATCAGCAACATGTTTAAGTGTAATTTCTGAATCTGCTCCTAAAGCAATTTGGGCAGCATCACTTAACATAATAATGTCATCACCAATAACTGCATCTAAAACAACAGATAGACCTCCGTCTGTTTGTAGTGATCCGTCAGTTGTACTTGTTGCAGCCGTACTATCATCTGTTTTTAGAACACCACTAAATGTTCCTGTAGTTGCAGAAAGTGTACTAGCACCAACTATTGTGCCACTAACATCTAAGTTACCATTTACATCTATTAAAGTTGAATTAAGTTCTATCTCATCATCGGCATTAATATCTAAATCACCATCTGCTGGAGAACCAATGTTGATTGCAGAGTCTCTGAATTGTACTACCATTGCAGCATTTAATAACACACCTGTGTCTGCAACATGTGTTATTTTTACATCTGAGTCTGCACCAAAGTTAAGAACGGCTGCATCACTTAATAGAAACAAATCATCACCAATGACTGCATCTAAAACTACTGATAGACCACCATCTGTTTGTAAGGAGCCATCTGTTGTTGACGTTGCGGCAGTAGTGTCGTCTGTTTTAATAATTCCACTTGCAACTATTGTGGACGTTGTAACAGCTGCAGCTGCAGTTGATCCACTAATCTCTACATTACCATTTATATCAATCAAAGTTGAATTCAGTTCTATTTCATCATCTGCATTAATATCCAAATCACCATCAGCAGGTGAACCAATATTAATTGCTGCATCTCTAAACTGAACTACCATCGCTGCGTTTAGTAATAATCCAGTATCAGCGACATGAGTTAAAACAACATCATCATCAGCGCCAAAGGATATAGTTGCAGCATCATGTTGTAATTCTAAATCTTGTGATAATGTAACATCTCCATCTGATCCTATTTGAATAGCATCTACATCTGTTGCTGATCCTATAGTTCCAGCATCTGGAATTACAATATTAGTACCAAATGTTGCCGTTGCACTTATAATAGTAAGTTCTGCAACGTTGTCAACTTTCATTACAATACTGCCTGTGCCAGCATCAATAGTTTCTACACTGGTGTTACCTTCAATAATTTTATCTGCACTAATTCCACTTACCGAAGCGTCAACATATGCTTTAGTTGCCGCATGTTGAGCCGCAGTTGGGTCTGTTACGTTTTCAATAATCGATGTGCCAACATCAACTCTACCACCACCATTTGGACTAATAAGGATATCTCCATCAGTATTAGTACTTGTAATGTTATTGCCATTAATATTAATATTATCAACACTTAATGCAGTTAATGTCCCTACACTTGTAATATTTCCTTGTGCAACAGTTGCTAAAGTACCTGCAATTGTGCCACCTGAAACATTTATACCTGCACTAAAAACTGGAATCTGGTTCATTGTTACGACACCAGCACTACTAATAGCAATTGCGTCTGCATCTGAGGCTGAACCTATATTTCCATCATCAGCAACTTTTATACCTGTAAATGACGGAGTTGCTGCGACTGCAAGTGTAATATCGTCTGAATTTTCTGTTGCCGAAATACCTGTGCCACCAATAATCTTTCTTAGTTTAAAATCAACACCAACTTTACTTGTAAATATACTAGCACCTGAACTTCCTAAGTTAGTAGCAGTATTGGCTTCACCGCCAGTTGCTCCTGGAGCCGCTGCTGGTTCAAATTTACTAGTACTACTGTTAAATGTTAACACATGGTTAGCAGTAATGCTACCAGGAAGACTGATATCACTTAATTCATTAATACTTGAACTATTGAGTCTAGACTTTACTTCTGCAAGACTTGGACCAGTATACGTAATTACACCAGTTGATGCGTTGTATGCAAGAGATCCATCACCGCCTGCATCAGTAACACTTATATGTGTTCTTACTTCTGCGGCACTTGGTCCAGTATATGTAAAAACGCCTGTGCTACTATTAAATGCTAGACTTCCATCTCCGCCTGCGTCTGTAACACTAACTGCAGCTCTAACTCTTGTGTCTGTGTAATATAAATTTGTACCTTCATCGATGTTTGCAGTTGTCAGTACTATCGCCTTATTTGTTGGCGAAACACTGTTTACTGAATTAACAAACGAACCTTCAACTGTAGTTAATCTACCATTAAGGTCTGATATATTTCCATCCGCTTCAACAAATGTTAACGGAACACTTTTATTACTTCTGAGGGTTATTGTCATTTTCTATCTCTCACTTTAAATATTATATGAGTCACAACTTTATGCTTCTCATTATAATGTATTTATTCTTATTACAGCTCCAGGTCTGCAATATAACCAGTATCTACATAATCATCTAATACATACTTAGGACTCTGAAATTCTGAACTATAATTTGGAATAAATGCTTCTGCTTGTCTTAAGAAATCAGCATTTAAACTAGTTGCTGTTTGTATTCCATTGTTATCTCCAGGTGTATTTTGTGTAGATGCAAGTATTGTAGTTCCGTTTGTAACACTTAAATAATCAGCAGTCAAAATATTCTGGTCGACTGATTCAACGCCATTATCATACCAAGTTTGTGTATGAGTATCTGTTTGTGGCAGTGCTTGTGCATCTGTAGTATCATACACATTCTCACCTAATAGATGTCTTGATGCAAATCTAGTTCCCCTGGTTGCACGTCTTAACTGTGTTAAGTAATTTCCTTCATAACTTAACTCCCAATATGTAATTCTTTCGTTACCGACATAAACAACACCTGGTTCATTACTGCCTGCATCTGGTAACTTTAACTTAGTTGCATCTGCAACATAAATGAACTTGTCTGTTGACACGAGATCTTGTGTTATAGTAGTTGCTCCATCTACACTTAATCTAAAATACTCATAATTGCCAAGCATATCATTTATCATTCTATAACCAACAGTTGGCTCTAGAGAATTTTCTGTAAAGTGCGTAACAATAACTTCAGCAGTAGGACTTATTCGTTGCGAAGCATCAGTATTGTCAACAGTAAATGTGTTACTATCAGCAGACATAATATCAAGGATACTTTCCCTATCTTGTGAAGATAAGTCTATTCTGCCAAGATCATCAACTTCGTACTCATCGTGATGTAATCTTACTCCGTCTAGTGTTACCCAAAGATTATCTTTATTAGGTTGTTTAGGTGCTACAGTACTATTATCAACAGTAACCGTTGCACTATCAGTAGTTAAAAGTATACCAGATGATAACTTACCATCTCTAACAGTTGTTACCATATCAGCAGTAATACCTGTAGTTTGAAAACGGTCTAAAGCATATAAAAGGTCAGCAGTATTAAGTGTATCAACCCTACCACTACTATCAGCAGTAACTACGAAACTATCAGAACTATTAGAAACATTAGGCCCTATAAACACTTTTGTTTGTATTCTTAAAGGATCATAATTTTGAAAACTAGTTACTACTAATTGATCACCTGTATTAAAAGCAACATCATTTAAAACAATAGAAGTTAATAAATCAGAAACATAATTATTGGCACCATCTACTTGGTCAACGTATCCTGTGTCGAAGTAAGGTTGTGGAGCATCAGTAATTGAAAATTCATTTGCATTTGTTACTGCAATAATCATTCTATCTCCCGAATTACGGGAGTCTAGTAAAGTGACTCTAAAAGTCTCTGAATTATCTGCTGTTTCTGTTATATCATCAACTGTAATTGTACTAAAATCTGATGATAAAGTGCTTAAACTATAATCC
>Ga0302138_10001682_pt1 | contig 10553 bp, 7 predicted proteins | sample CBN3_321_MG_FD_203110 | JGI IMG/M metagenome (GOLD analysis project Ga0302138, IMG submission 203110) | Marine microbial communities from Western Arctic Ocean, Canada - CBN3_surface | ecosystem: Environmental > Aquatic > Marine > Oceanic | place: Canada: Western Arctic Ocean | collected 2017-09-15 | reverse complement strand
AACCAATTGAAACCAAGTTTGAGGGCATACCGACCTACGATGAGTTCTGGGAGAAGAAAATAACCGAAGAAGACAAAACGAAATACGGCGCAAATGTTGTTTTCTTTCCACCTTGGTAGTTATTCGGTTGAGTGAAATGTAAAACTGCAAAAAAAAAATAGGTATAGATATTGGACTTTTTTTCGTTCTATACCGCAGCGCGAGAATCACTAGATATAAAATGACGTCTTTATCTATACCTATTTTTTTCCGACCAAGTTGGTCTCAGCTTCGTCGTGAAAAATATGAGTTTGGTACCGCATTCTCATTCTCAAAATTTTGCAGTTAAGTTTTCCCCGGGTCCCGACGTCACGACGGGACCGGAAGAGGAGGATGGTATTGGCCGTGACTAATCAATACGTATTTCAGACTCCGTAGTCAGACTCAGGCGTCTTGTAGGTCATGGCTTTGTGCTCCCGCAGGAACGCGATCTCTTCGGGAAAACGGGCACATATCTTACTAAAGCCCCTGATAGAGTGGTCGGTCCATAAATGGGTAATACAGCCGAGAGCTTTTTTCGCCTCTGTGAAGTACTCCCCCTCCTCTCCTCCGTGATGATTGTACTCTCCTTCTTCATCCCAGTTACTGGCGCTGTCGAAAAGGTCCATGAGCGCCGCCACGACGTCACGGTCAATCTCCCTCTTTTTCCTCTTCTGACCGGTGGCAGGCTCCTGGGCAGGCTCGGTCTCGTTCTTGGTGGCAGGCTGCTGGGCAGGCTCGGTCTCGTTCTTGGTGGCAGGCTGCTGGGCAGGCTCGGCCTCGTTCTTGGTGGCAGGCTGCTGGGCAGGCTCGGTCTCGTTCTTGGTGGCAAGCTGCTGAGCGGCCTCGGTAGCGTACGACAGGGCTGAGGGCATTTTTTGTTAACGTGACTGTGGGAAAATTTGCTTGCTTTTTGTGCGGCGCGAGAATGTTGTGATTTTTGAAAATGAAAAAAATGTAAATAAAAACTAATTCTGAAAAAAAAAAAAATCTGAAAATTTTCATAACCCATTGTCTGAATCTCACGGAGGCGCACTGTAGTTCGGAAAATCGGACAGGTTTCCCGTCGGAGAAATCCTGAGACCTTGCGAGTCAAAGCCAAAACTTGGCTTTGGTACCAGTGCTGCTGGCAGCCGACCTCTCCACGCATAGCTCCAATACAGCAAGGTCCACCACGCCCTTCTGAATTCGACCTCTCCGGTGTCCCTAACACCCGCCCTCTTCCTCTTGGATTGCAGAGCGGCGCGCTCGAAACTTTGTACGACCCTTTTCGCGTCGCATTTCGCACCGGAAGCCGTGACCAAGATGGCGTTTGTTCTGTTGTTCGCGAGGGCTTTCATGGTTGGCGCTACCCCAAGGTTTTGAACCACCTTGTCGACAAAGTCTGTTTTTTGGCAGATGATCCAATACACAAATTCTTCGATTCTTGTGCCCGCTTCCCGTATTTCTGCGTTTAGGGACAAGACATTAACGAGCGTGTGTCCCTCTTGTGGTAGAGAGGAGTAGCCGTGCAACGGTATTTCGTCTTGCTTCCTGGGAGTGACCAGCCATATAAACAACGGCGCAGTTCTGTTAGCGATGTGCGCCCGTATCATGAGAATCGGTATCTGATCTGTGTCGAGCACGCGTACGATCACGGCACTGTCGTGGAACTGTTGCACCCAGTATGCCACTGCGATGTCACCCTCTCCTATGAAAGTCGCCGGAACGTGCTCTGGACAATCTACATATCCTTCGACGCCTATCTTCTTCACGGTTTCACCAACCCCAGAAATGAAAATAGTATGGTCGGAAAAGTGGTAGGATCTGGAGGCGAAGCGTCTCGACAAGCCTTCTGTTACGTAGTGAATTATTTCAGCTCGTGTCTTCCGGTCCGCCAAAGCGCTGTGCCATGGTGCCGGTAACTCAGTGTCCGAGCACTGGGTCGAAACCATTGGTTCCGAGCTTCTTGAGCCGTACCGCTTCTTGTGCTCTTCTGCCTTGGCTACCGGTACGTACTGTGGCATGTCGAAAATGCATACGTAAGTGGATCCTCCTTTTATAAAAAATCGTTCGATGGGGTTCCAAATAAAGTTGACAAGGTCCTCTGCGGTAGAGTCCTCTTGCGGACAGAATTTGAACAACAACCACATGAGATCGCACACGAGAACCTCGCAAGGCTCTGTCGGAATTTCATTATTTACGCTTTTCTTGAATTGATCACAAAGAAATTTCTTGACATCAGGATGCAGGCCCATATCGAAATCTAGGGACGGGGTAGTATGATAAATGCAAATGCCACCCTCAGGCTTTTGTTCGATGGACGCGAGGTGAAGCGGTGGCAGATCGACAGAGAACTTTTCAAACGAAAGTGTTTATTGAACCAAAGTTGGTTGATAGATTTCGCAGCCTCCGTTCACGTGAATATGATCCGAGACTGGCTGTGCGAAGTGCTCAGGTTAAAAGAGGTTCCTCGCGTGGCGTCTGGCGTCGAAGTATGGATAGCCTCGGGAGCGGGGACAGAAATTGGGGTGTCGTTATCACAAGTCGGACAGGTCTTGCTGTGGCCTATAGACCCAACTTTGCTACGCCGCGCTTCTTCCGACCTCGCTTCAAGCATCGCTTCAGGCGACTTGAAACTACATTTGCGTATTCGAGAGGAGAGCAGTCAAACATGGGGAGGGGCGCTACATTCCGAACTGAAGCTCAACGCGACATGGAGACGTGAGCGGTTCGACATGGTGCTGCAACATTTCACAAAAGACCGTTTGATGCAAGTGGTTACCAAACAGAGGGAGAAAAGTGACCCGGACGCATGTGCGATGTACGTCGCTCTGTTCACCGACGTTTTGCAATTTTTGGCGATGTATCCAGGACCGTATCAAAAGCAAGACTTTATCGCTTGGAAGCGTTTTGTGACCGAAATCGTGGGCAGGGACATCAACCTGCTACTTGCGTTTTGTCCAAGAAAACGTGTTTTTTTGGACACCACCGTTCTCTCCGATTCGTTGGATTTGTTATCGCCTCGATGCTTTGGGCCGGTTGAAACCTTGAAGGAAGTTCTGCAACTTTGCATTAAGGGTTTGGGAAGAAGGCGACTGACTCCTAGCTTGCTCTTCGCACACGTCAACGTCAAAAACCCCGCGTGCACTTCAAACTCAGTTATAAAAAAGCGGATCAACCCCAAAACGAACATCAATGGGTTTTTCCTCGGTTCCGCATCGCAAACCGAAGTGGAACAATACGCATCCGAGCAAGACTATGACATCGAAGTGAAAAAAAGTGGAAGGATGATTATTTCAGGGAAGTGCGCTTCGGTAGTGCATACAATAAAGTTGGATCAGACGATCAATATTCATTTTATAGACCAGTGGATTATTGATTCGTTCCCCAAAAACCTGCACATAGATCAGCGCATCTTCTCTTGTCAGGCTGACGGGGATGTGCTCACGCACGCAATCGCTCTTCTTATACGGGCCTCGCAGCAAAAAGAATGGGAGAAAGTCAAACAATTAAAAACTGAAATACAAAGCTTCAGCAACGAGTCGAAGGTCGGATTTCCGATGATTGATGGCAACAAACGCCAGCGAAAGAAAAAGCATATCTACTTTTCGGATTACAATAAAAAATTTTACTACCGTTCAGATCAAAGCTCGTCTTTCCCCTGTGAGTGTGTTCCACTGGCGTATTCCAAAGAGATGTACGAGAACGCGGTTTTAATTTCACTATGAAGGAAGTGGGAATTTTTTAGTGCGTGTGGCGGACAAGAATGTCGAAGTCTCCGCCGCTATCTGCCTTAGACAGAGCGGTACCGATGACGCGCGAATCGAACCTCTTAGACATCTCTAGGTAGCAATCCAAGAAACTTTTCATCTGATCGATACCGGACGAGCCGCTCATACCAGTAAACATACGCGCACACATATCCGCCTCCTTGTTATCGGTGCTTTTATCGCCAGCCTCGATGGATTTTTTTACCGCAGCAAAGTGAGAAGTGTTCCCGCCACCAAACATTTTACCGTAAGGCATGGTGCGAAAAACCTTCCTTCCAGCTGTATCGCCGCCGATATCCCAGACGATTTTGTCACCCGCTTCGATGCGATGCGGCCCAGTGTTTTTGATAGTGGTCAGACCGGCGATAGTCACGGCCGCATGTCGATGAGAGTTTGCGTCAATGTGCGCGTTGCTTATACCGATGAACGAGCAAGATTTGCGTTTCTCTTCATCAGTAAGGCCATCGAGGCCGTTGCTCGAGGCGAACACATGAAGGTCTGGCTCGTTGTAACTCGTACGCTTGCGCTTAGAGGTAGCCTTGTCAATGAAAACGAGATCCTTCTTTTCGATTCGATGATACTCCGAATTGCCGCCATCAGGTTTGTTGCTCGACGTCGCCTTAGCGAAGTGGGCGTAATCGTAAGACGCGTTTACCACCACCGAGCCATGAGGCGTGATGGGACCAAGTACCATGTTTGAAATGTTTTTCATTTTTTTCTGGCTCGTATTTATACTTGCAGCCTTCTCATCTATCAAATTAAAAAAATAACACCATGTCTTCCCAAAACACTGCAAAATCGTCCGACCCCTATTATTCGACAATCTTTGCCAGAACTGGATGTTCAACGCGCAATCTTCGCTGCAGAGGTTTAACGGCCGTGATGAAAAAAAGTTATTTTCCGGATTATCGTTTTGTCTCGGGCGGGTGTCTTCAACGCAGGGAAGGCTCTGAGAAAGTGTCGGGTATGTCCCGAGGACGACGAGTAGACGCGGAAATACAGAAATGGGTCAAGAGGCAGATTAGCTCGCCACATGCGAAAACAAACCCTAAAATGCATAAAAAACTTCACCTCTTCTCTCGTGCTTTCATCGCACTGACTCATAGACTCCAACTCGTTCCAATAGGAACGCAGGTCGTCGTGCGAGATGAACAGTGTGACATTGCGACCTTGGTTGATGTCGTGTTCGTCGATAAAAGTGGAGGTGTCGTGGTTGTGGAACTCAAAACGGGATTCGAAGGTTATAACGAGCGGTCCAATGCACGTATGAAGCGCGAGTTCTCGTCAATTACAAATGCACCAGTAAACCAACACCACATGCAGCTCGCCTTCACCCATCATATGTTTGAACACACGTTCCCTGAATTCGGAAGCGCGGCGGCGCTTCTCATACGCATGACAGATACAGGGGCACATGTTCGCTCGCTAGATAAACATGTGCAAAAAATAGTGCGCCGTGTGCTGGCTAAAGGAAAAGTCATTTAGGCTTATAAGCAACTGTTGTCGCTCGATGCTCAATGCGTATAAACCCTTATATACCTTCGGACCCTTCGTATGAGCCGAAATGGGGGTCCAAACGTCGGAACTTCCTTTCTATTTTTGACACATTGGTACTTGCGGAACTTGCGCGCTGGACGGTTGGATTTGGGGGGAGTCGTTCAAAACGAACACCACCTCGACACGACCCTCCCATCTCGGTACGCGTTTCTAGTTTTGCGTTTAAATCAAACGCCTTTCTTAGCGCGACATTGGACGCATTAAACATATTCGTATTGTATTCAAGCATTAATTGCTTGTAAAGTGGATTAGATTGTAAAAAAGCACTCGTCTGTTCGACCTTTTGAGTTACTGACGATGATGTGCGTTGGTGGAGCGCCGTTGCTTTTTCATCCAGGTAGTCCAAATGCTGGCGAGTCTTTACTGCATCTCTTTCTAGCTGTCCGATTAACGCCAACAGCTCGTCGCTGGAGGGAGAATACCGGCCCTTAAAATCTTTTGTATTTTTTTCGTTTTGCGGTTTAAAACAACTCCACATTCTATATATAGATTAGAACCTTCCAAATTCTAAAATTAGAACCTTCTAGAACGAAAAGATTTATTATAAACATGTGCACATCGGTTTATGCGTTTTCCAATGATCTTTTTAATTCTTGAGAGCTAGAGGTGATATCGTCCACGAGCTCCTCGTCTGACTCACATTCGAGCTCCATTTCAAATTCAGAGTCAGACGTCAAGTCGGGCCCCCAATCCCGCCCTCCAAAACGATGTTCCCCCCCCTCCTCATCAGAATCGCTTTCCATCCCACGATGAGCAAAATCATCCGAAAAGTCTGTGATGTCGGTGTTGGGTGCTGACAGAAACCTTCGCGCGCGAGTCAACATCATCTCTTGCTTCTGCTGCGTCTCGTGAAACCTGCACATCGGAGTTGACCAGTAATCTGCGATTGGCTCCCTCATCAGGCGACGGGAGGATTCGCAACGCTCGTCGAAAAAATCGATCGCTTTTGACTTCTGCGCGGCGCGGAGCAAATCCACACACTCCTTGTGCCCCCCCTTCTCCGCTACCACCACCACTGACCCCCGCGAGGTCGTGAGACGAATACCCCCGACGAGGAGCAATCGCTCGATCACTTGTTTGAAACCACCTTCAGCCGCGAAGAACAGCGGCGTAAAATCGGAAGCCAACTCCGGTTTATTAACTTCGATGGTCGAGACGCCCAGAAACAGTTCAACCAGACCGAGATTTCCAGATGACGCTGCTGCAATCAGAGGCGTGCGACCAGTCCGCGTTGAAATCCCGTTGACGTCAGCTCCAGCCGCGAGTAACGAAGACACGATGCTTTTTTGCACATCGTCAGAGATGCCTGGACTTATTGCTGAAACGCTGGTGTTGCAATACTGTTGCTTGGTCCTACACCGAGACGCTATCGTAGCCACGTGCAGTGGCGTCTGCAGTGTTTCCGTAGTGCACGTGGCGTTTGCGTCGACCTGCTTCTGTAGTAACAAATCCACGACATCCACAAATCCATGAATGATCGCAAAAAAAATAGGAGAGCACCCCGTCTCACTGTCTGCCTCGTGCGTGTTGGCTCCATCGTTGATGAGCTTTTTCATGGCAGCCTCAACGCCACGCTTGCATGCGGTAGACAACGAGGCATAAGGGCACTGTCTCTCGTGGTTGCGGATCTCTCCTCGCAGAAAATGACCATCGCAATGGATACACACTGTTTGCAGGTTGTAAATCGCTTGTTCCGCCACGATGTTGCGCTGTGGAATGTCTGAAAAAGGCACACGGCAAGTAGGACACCTCGCAGCGTATATTGCTTTCTTCGCGTGGACACGGAGTGAGGCGAGACAACATCCCACTACGTCCGAATGCGATTCACAATCTTCTGATGGCAGAGGATCGCCACATATGATGTGACCGTTAGAGCACTGCACGACCGAACCTGTCGGAAGATCGAAACAAACAGCACATTCCAACCATTTTGGGGAAGTCGCCATTTTTTTAGGCAGCTCAACGTGCGTAAAAAAGTGAAAAAATCCTTGTGCGATTTTTACAACTTAACTTTTTGAGTTTTTTTGCACAGGGGAGAAAAATCAGACAAATCCCAAAAATATTTTTCCAAAGGAGGGCCCAACTTTTTTTTTTAGATTTTTCGAATGTTATAGTCGGCGCGGATGATTTTCTCCGTATAGAATTAAACTTTTTGCCGATCTATAAGGCAACTTTCAGATCTTTTTTTCCAAACGGTGGAAAAAAATAAAACCTCAAACAGTGCCCCAACTTTATTTTCAAAAACTTTTTTTCTTACAACCTAAGCCGATGTTACATTTTGCACGTTTGAGTTTCGTAAAATGGCCTCGATCACTCGCGACCCCCAGGAAAATCATTGTCGGTGAAAACCAAGTTACCTTTATGCCACATCTCTCGGATATTCATACGTTCTGTATACACAGCGTGATCTTTAGCATAGGAATCGTGCCAAGACTTGAACTCCCCTAACTTCAACACGTGTCTTGGCTCCTTCGAGTAGTACTGGTCAATGATGGCGTGTTGCCACTCCGCATCGGAAGTCGCTCGGAACTTCACAAGGCGCGCGAGGTGGTTTTTTTCACCTTTGACTTGTTCAACTGGGAATAATTTATCATTGTCCCCTTGGTCTTTCCGATCCTGATACACAACTGTAAAATCGAAAAAGTCACCTCTAGCCTTTGCCCTCTCGAGATCTTGCTGCTCGGTTTCTTCGGGAGTAAGATCCGATACAAGTTCTACTTCGTCATCGTCTTCTTCAGGAAGGGGAGCTGCACCTTTCCCCAAAAGCACATTCCTAATCTCGGGTTTGCCGACGAACATGGCAGAACCACCACCTCTGCCTTCATCTCTCAAAATATTCAACATGTCCATGGCGAACTCTGTATCGTACCCATAAGGCGTCTTGATTCCAGCCGGGGCTGGCTGAATCTCGAACAAAACGTCTTCTCCGGTAGCTAAGAGCACATCTCTGTATTTTTTTTCATAAAATTTGTTACGCATGTGTTCTTCCAACTCGTTCTTGGCTCGTTCCACACGGCTCTGACAGTGCTCGAGCCATGTCTTGATGACGGAATCTAGTTTTGTTACGCCGTTCACCCGATTGATTCCCAATGCTGCAAGGATCGGATACGAGTTCTCCCCAACTGCGGCTCTCTTCACAAGGATGTTCAGGATCATCCTCGGGATCACGCCCGTCGGTACGGAGTCGGGTACTTCTTCGAAAAGATTTTCCCACGTTGGCGTATCCACCTTCGCTTTGAACATCGATACCATCACTTTTTTAAGGTTATCCATTGTCCATTTGGCGGCTTGTGCTTTCATGTCCGTCAATTTGGCGCGCGCAGATGTATCGAAAAGATCGACAAAGCTCGCCGTGTGTGGTTGCAACGATGCGTCATCACCCCCCTTGGTAAAAAACGATATCGCGTAATCCCATTCCACGCCTCCGTGAAGGTTCGAGAGAACACCGATATCTTCATATTCGTCGTCGAATTTGAACTTCCTAATTCGCGTCGACGACGAGTCGACGCCTTGAAGGACTTTTATCGCCGCATCCCATTCGGGCTTCACCCTCGATTCATGAACGACGAGTCCCTCGTCGCTCTTGTCCCTCGAGAGAAGTCGTCCGTATTCGTTGTAAAACAACATTTTCTTTTTAATGTTGTTGAACGCCTCCCCGACCTCTTCCGGTCGCGCGAGGGTGACGTAGTGGACAATCGGCACTCCGTACTTCACATTGTCGTCGTCACCGAAGTACTCCAAGTGATCTTTATGGAAACCGTACCTGTAATGGGGGTAGTGTTCCGGGTCGCTCGAGCGTGCGATGCGGCCGAATTTCTGCAACAGTTTGACCACGTCCGTCTCGGGGCTCGTGAAAAACATGTGACGCGTGTTCCTGAAATCGTTCGATTCTCCGATCTTGTCCGCGCCCGCGATCACTCGTATGATCTCGCCGAACCTGTTCGCGGGATGGTTGTACGCCCCACACCTCTCGTTGAGGAGGTAAGAAGCCCACTCTCTCGCGTTCTCCCCGTCCTTCCCGGTCACGGTGCACACAACGTGATTTAGCTCGGGGTGGTCGGTAAAATGTGTTTTCGCGGCGTTTACTTCATCTTCGCTCATTCCCATCTTCGCCAACTTGTCCCATAGCTTCTCTCTCACAGCCTTGACGATAGACTTCTTGAGCTTTGGTTCGTCAAACTGTGGATTTTTACGATCAGCTCTCGCGGAGTAGAACTCGAGACACTCGGCTATGTTCAAGCCCAAAATGTTGTCGTCTTCGCGTGCGCGGAGGGCCTTTGCGTTCATGCCTTCGCGTAGCTTGAAATCCTTCGTTGAATCTCCATCCGTAAACTTCAAAACCCAGTAGTTGTGTGCTTTGAGTGCGTCTTCACCGTCTTCGCCGCCGTAGTAGTCGTTGTTCCAGTGTCTGTTTCGCATGTTGAGGTACCACTCGAAACCCTCGAGATACTCGAGGGAGTGACCGCTGATAAACCGGAAAAACAAAACGATGGGAGTCATTCGTCGGGTTTCTTGAGTCTCTAGCATCCTGAATAAGAGTTCATATCTCGGGCTGTAGGCTCTCAAATGCTCCCGAAGGTGCGATCTCTTTTGAATCGGGTTCTTGCCGTCTTTATACACTTCTATCCATTCATCACTCATCAGATGCTTCGAATCCAGTGTTTCAACATCAGCGTTCGATCTCGAAACATCGCGAGTCGAACCCGGGGATTTATAAACCTCGTTTAATTTCATAAGCTGTTCCTGTCGTAGCTTAGGCTCCACGGAAAGCTCGACTTGCGAGACGACCCCTTCGTGATGTGTGTAAACAACTCCGACGTCTTCCGATGTGGCGAACAAGTTGTGTACCCTATTGATCAAAGTCTGGTTCTCGATGTTTATACTTTTCACACGGAAGAGTTCGATACTCTCACGGGCGAGGTTCAAATGCGTGTTTACTGTATTCATTGATAGAGGACCATTCACGATCACCGTCTTGTCCTCGCCTGAATCTGAAGAATATGTCACGACGTGAGTTTCGGACTCTTTACTACCAAGTATTGTGTTTCTGAGTTCTGATTCCGCCGCAGGACTCAATCCTACAGTCAAACTTCTTGTTGTTTTGACTTCTTTCCTTAGGTACATCGGTGTGGGTTGTTTGTCGCCAATAGCTTTCTCCTGCGATGTTCTGATGTTCAGGATGGTGCTTTCAAGTAGCTTGTCTTTCAACCACGGCACACCCCCGTT
>Ga0302138_10001666_pt1 | contig 10596 bp, 16 predicted proteins | sample CBN3_321_MG_FD_203110 | JGI IMG/M metagenome (GOLD analysis project Ga0302138, IMG submission 203110) | Marine microbial communities from Western Arctic Ocean, Canada - CBN3_surface | ecosystem: Environmental > Aquatic > Marine > Oceanic | place: Canada: Western Arctic Ocean | collected 2017-09-15 | reverse complement strand
GGGTGGACGCAGGGGTGGGAGGACAATGAAGCTACCTCCGAGGGGGTCGTTGTCGTAGCCTTGCCCACGCAAAGAACTGTTGTTTTTAATGTCATTGCCATTTCCATTTCCTTTTCCGTTTCCATTTCCATTGCCATTGCCACCGTCTTGGTCTTTGTTGGTGCCTTAGTTGGCGCCTTAGTTGGCGCCTTAGTTGGCGCCTTAGTTGGCGCCTTAGTTGGCGCCTTAGTTGGCGCCTTAGTTGGCGCCTTAGTTGGCGCCTTAGTTGGCGTGAGCTGAGGAAGCAGCTGAGGAAGCAGCGCAGCAACCTGCGCCGGGGCGGCTTTTCCAGTGGCGATTATTCGGAGCTCGGCGTGGTCGCCATAAGGAAAATCCTCGCCCGCTATGGTTACAGTTTTCGTCTTTGGGTTGAACTGGACCACGGCCGGGAGGATGGTATGAGGCAGGAGGGGCGTTAGTGATGTGTGGAGCAAACTGCCGACGGTTGACACGACCGCTGAGGTTCTCATCGACGGTGCTACGTCCGGTTTTTGGTGCTATGAATTTTTACTTTTTTGAGTGTTTTCAAAAAGATCGTTATTATCAGGTTTCAGTTTTTTCGCCACAAATATTTCTGTGAGTCCCTCGCAGCCCATTCACATATATCTTGCTATCCTAAATGTTCATACCGAACTCTGTATAAAATTTCTGCCCGCCCAATCCCATCGTGTTTAAACGAAAGTCATTCAAACTCACACCAAGACTCCTTTCATTTCATTTATGTGTGTGTCATGTCATGTCATTTCTTCCCCCATCTCATTCCTCATTCGCAGTCACCTCTCTACTCTACTCTCTACCACCACCTCAGTCTTAATGTCCGATGCCGAAGAAATCCAAGCCCTTGTCGTAGACAACGGGAGCGGAATGTGCAAGGCCGGGTTCGCCGGAGATGACGCCCCCAGGGCCGTCTTCCCTTCCATCGTCGGGAGGCCCAAGCACCCTGGAATCATGGTTGGCATGGAGGCCCGGGACGCCTACGTTGGGGACGAAGCCCAGACGAAGCGAGGCGTGCTTACGCTCAAGTATCCCATTGAGCATGGGATTGTTACCAACTGGGACGACATGGAGAAGGTGAGAGTGGAGTGGTGTGAGAGTGGTGTGAGAGTAGAGTGAATAACAACTGAGAGTGAATAACAACTGAGACTGAATAACAACTGAATAACAACACAACTGAACAACAACACAACTGAACAACAACACAACTGAACAACAACACAACTGAACAACAACACAACTGAACAAAAACTAACAACACTTCTCATTTTTATTATATTTTTTTTCAATTTCTTCTACACAGATCTGGCACCACACCTTCTACAACGAGCTCCGAGTCGCGCCCGAGAGCCACCCCGTGCTCCTGACCGAGGCCCCCCTGAACCCCAAGGCAAACCGCGAGCGCATGACCCAGATCATGTTCGAGACGTTCAACGTCCCGGCGATGTACGTCAACATCCAGGCCGTCCTCTCCCTCTACGCTTCCGGGCGGACCACCGGCTGCGTGCTCGACTCGGGGGACGGGGTTACCCACACCGTTCCGATCTACGAGGGGTATGCTCTTCCGCATGCGGTGGTTAGGCTGGACCTCGCGGGGAGGGACATCACCGACTACATGATGAAGATCCTCACCGAGCGAGGGTACAGCTTCACCACCACGGCAGAGAGGGAGATTGTCAGGGATGTCAAGGAGAGTTTGACCTACGTGGCTCTTGATTTCGACGAGGAGATGAAGGTGAGTGGAATGGCATCGCGTTTGGCGAATTTATTAAGTTTACTCACTCACAACAAATTCATTACACATTACACATACACATTTAAAAAATTAACAGAACGCCGCTGAGAGTTCCGAACTCGAAACGAGCTACGAGCTCCCCGACGGCAACATCATCGTCATCGGAAACGAGCGCTTCCGCTCTGCCGAGGTGCTCTTCCAGCCCTCCTTCATTGGCCGCGAGTCCCAAGGAATCCACGACTGCACCTTCCAAACCATCATGAAGTGCGATGTGGACATCCGCAAGGACCTGTACGCGAACATTGTATTGAGTGGCGGAACGACGATGTTCCCCGGCATAGCCGAGAGGATGACCAAGGAGATCAGCGGACTGGCGCCGAGCTCAATGAAGATCAAGATCGTCGCTCCCCCAGAGAGGAAGTACAGCGTCTGGATCGGAGGGAGCATCCTGGCGAGCCTGAGCACCTTCCAGAGTATGTGGATCAGTAAGGACGAGTTTGACGAGAGCGGGCCATCCATAGTGCACAGGAAGTGCTTTTAGGGGAAGGGCAACAAGCATGCAGATTGAGTCTTTAGTGATTCTCTTGCGGTCTGGTATAATAATAGGATAGAGTGCGACACAAGTTTTACTTTCCAACTTCAAATTAAGCTGTGTTCTACAGTCTTTACTGCTGCCTGCCTGCTCTGATTTATTTCGTTTCGCTGGCCTTAAGCGGAAACTGGCAGAGAGGAGCAAAAGAAACATGGAGGAGATCGTCCTCCCGTTTGAAACCGTAAACGACGTCATCCTTCCGAATTTCCGTCTCCGCTTTCGCTCTCATCATGCCAATCTTCTGCCTAGCTGACTTTAAGAGGTCGACGCCGAACAAATCGTTGTACGCGTCGTTCGCCTCGGTTGTCCACTCAGTATGGTCGCCTTCCGAAAGTAGCCTCAACAGTTCCAGCTTCTTCTCAATCGTTTCAAGGTCGTAGGAGTAATCTCCTGCGCCGAGCAAAATGAAGCGAGATTGTGCGCATTTTTAACGAAGCACGAATAGTGCGAGCAAAAATAGTTGAGTGGGTTAGTTCAGTAGTGGATGTAGTGGATCTAGAGGATGTAGACATGAAAAGGCAAATTCGCACGGAGCTTCGCACGGAGCTTCGCTTTTGTCACGGCGAGCCGAGGCGGAATAACCCTCACCTCCGTTGCTTTTCTTCACGCTCTCGAGCCAGCCGTGCAGCGAATACTTCTGGATGAAGCCCTGCGCCGAGCGAAGAAGGCGCCGAACAAATTGGGTGGGATAGCTTAGTAGTGGATGAAGCCATTATAATTATATTATGTCTGTAGCCATTTCGCCCACTTCATTTCATCGCGAGTATTCTCGTCTTCCTCAGGCTCCCTCAAGGCTCACCTGCAGCCAGAGGAATCGGCCGTCTCCGATCGAGACGATGACCCACGTGTGTGAGAACGGCGTGTGCTTGTTGCTGCGCGCTGCGCCGAACGAAATATGCGAGATTGTGCGCATTATTAATGTGGACGAGCGAAACGAGTGAAGCGAGCAAAACGAATTGGGGGGGGTAGGTTAATAGTTTAAATAGTTGATGTAGCCATTACATAATGTCTGTAGCTCGTTTCATTTCGCGCACTTCATCGCTCGAGACGACTCTAAAGGGGGCATGTGGAGGTGGGATGAAACATCACTGTCGGCCGTAACTCCAACGTATGGAGGTTTTAGACGCGATGGATTGGACACGGTGGCGGGTTCGGCCAGGCGCATCTTTTTGTGCAAAGGGGTTGTTGCTCAGGTTGTTGCTCAGGGACGGTAGCCATTTCGTTTCTACGTCGTCTCGTATTCTCGTCTTCCAAAAGGCTCGCTTCGCTTCGCTCACCTCCGATCGAAACCCTGACGACATCGCGAGTGTTTAGAATCGCCGCAGATTTCAAGAACAAGTTCAGGCTTCCGTCGTCGTTGGAGTACTCCGGTAGCGTGCCGTTGCTGTACGCCGTAACAGCATCCCCGCCACAAAAGTACGCCGTCAAGGCCGCTGCGACTGTCGAGCACCTCGTCACCCTGAGTGATTCCCCGGTTTCGGACTCGTTGTCAACGTCGATCGCCTCCGGGACGTGGCCGTGGCGTCCCCCGGCTGAGGCGGAGAGCTCCTCCCCCTCGTCGAAGCCGCTTCGCCAGAAGCTGTCGAGGAATTTTCGGGACCCTGTCGAATTGGTGAAGTTTCGAGTAGTCGGAAATCGAGGTTCCATTATTGTTCTGACCAGCATGTCATCGGAAGCGAAATAGGGAGCGTGGTCTGCCGGGTGTCGAGCAGCCGCTGGGATGGAGTGGAGGCGGAACGGATCGCTGAGGTACGTTCTAACGGAGGTTGCAATCACAATGAGGATGAGAAACGTGAGGGCATTGTAATAGTAATAGGGGCGATTTGCTTGAGCAAGTTTTTGAGCGTGATAAGCTATGGCACGAGGATCTTTAGGGTCCTTCACGACAAGTCCGTTGATAATCAACATTTGCTGAAAGCTCTTGTTGGGGTTGTTTAAGACACGACCCTTTGGTGTTGGTGTTGGTGTTGGTTTGCTCAAAGGTTGGCTGGTCTTGGAATTTTTGCGAATTAACTATTCCGTGCTGAGGCGTGAGGACTCGAGGGGCAAATCAATATGAATAGGCAAGTCAAAGTCAAAGTGTCAAGGTGTCAAGATGTCAAGTGTTCAATTTGTTTAAAATCAAAGTCAACTAAGGTGCTTTGCTATCATTATAGCATAAGTGGGCTCAAATTCCCCTTCGCCACAAAAACGTGACACCTTCACCACATCACATCGCTATAAAAGCCCCGCCAGCTTGCCATGCACAGGCAATTACTCAAGTCCATCAGCGACAAGCCACACTACATTTACCCTGTCCTCTCCTCTACCCTCCTCTATGCATCATATCATAATTCCTCCTCATCTGACCCTGAAATCCTTTCCCCTAAGCTTGGAACCTTGACTAAATCATTTGACGAGTTCACCAAGATAGCCTCGACTCTAGATTTCTCTGGGGCAAGCATTTCATCACTCAATGAGGGCAAACCGAAACAGACCAAGCACCAGCTCCAACAATCCTATAGACAATCTCGTAATAAGCTCACCGACCAACTCAACAACCTCCTCTCTGAGATCGTTGAACCTGGCACGGTTCCCCTCCTCCTCTCTGTCAAATCACCACCAACATCGTCTTTACCATCGTCCAACCTCTTTTCAATCCTAGACCATTTTCTCAAACCCCCACCAACACCAACACCAACTCCCACACTCAATCCCGGCATTTTCCTTTGTGTTGGTCGCCCAGACCCCTCGGAGAATTTCTTCCAATACCAACCTCGAGTAACCCTCGCAGTCTTCTCCCTCCTCACGCGCCTCTCGGACGTTTCAGTTCCTTCATCAATCCACCTCATAGATTCCATGCCCAACCTCCTTCCCCGTCTCGCTTCAACCTTCCAAGCTTCGGTTTGGGTCCTCGACGCAACAGTCAGAAATCAAACCCCTTCACCTCCTCCAACCCCCCAAAAGAAATCTCCCAAAGCCAAAGCCAAAAACAAAAACAAAACACAGATCCAACAGCTAAACAAAACTGCTACGCAAATCCAGCAAAAGCAGACCGCCGAGCGTTCAATATTGAAGAGGATGTCTGCCAACCTTGCCGAAAGGCACCAAATCAAGAAAATGGTCGACGAAATTGAAAAGCGAAAGCCTGGATTCCCAACTCTTGTCAAGGACATAACCCAACAGAAGCTTGAAAAATACGATCCAATACAAATTCAGGATGACTTGCACAATTTGCAAGCCGCACGCAAGCGTGTTGCACACCTCAGGTCCGAGCTCAAACTTCTTATGAGTGAGGTCGAACAGTTCAACAAACAATTCTCCCCTTCTCCCAAGATCGATGCGTTGATCAGAAAGCCAGAAAACCGGGAGCTAGTGTTTGAGACCAACCCCCTCTCCCCCCGACAAATGTTCGATAAGCTTCCCGGCGTTTTTGGAACGAAGCAGCAGCAGCAGCAGGTGAGCGAGCGAGCCTTGTGACAGAAATTGTGACAGAAGAGTGAAGCGACTAATCCACTCGCGCGCAGCAGCAGCAGCCACAAAAGTCCGAAGACCCGCAGGAAATGATCGATACCACGCTGGACTTGCTGCGATCTCTCACGAGGGACGAGCTCACGTTGAAAAAATTAATCGAGACGAATGCCACTCAGAAGATGATGAATTTGGAGGTGAGCGAGCGAAAATACTGCGAGCGAGCCTTGATGAAGACACGGCTACATCCAAAACTAAAACTAAACCACCCATTTTTTTTTGGCTCGCTGAACTTGCTCGGCGCAGTTTATAGTTGAGGAATCGGTTAATTTGCTCAATGTGAGCTTCCCGAGCTTCAAGAAGTATCTGCGGGATCACGGGGGAAATTTCGTTCTAGATTTGGACAAGGAAGATGCGGATGAAGAGATTTGGGACTTTTTCCTCGACATCGACGACCTTGTGAAAAACATGAAACAGCACCATCCCAAACAGCAGCGCGAGTCAGTTACAGTTTTGACGCAAACTGTGAAGTTCCTGAGCGAGCTCTCGACCCACCCCGAGGGGTGCAAAATGTTGATGTCGGAGGACTACTTGCGATGCTTGGGGAGCATGCTGTTCGTTCAGAACGACGAAATTAAAACGGCAGCGAGAGTTGCGTGCGAGAACGTCGTGGCGGCAATTTGGGCCGAGGAAAAGGTGAAACTGTGGAAACACAGCGGGTCTGCGTTCTTGGCGGGAGGACGAGGTGATATGAGTAGGAGAGAGAGTGATTGGATGAAGGGTTGGTTTGCGCCAGCACCACCAGCAGTAGCAGCAGTAGAGGCAACAGCAGCAGCGGATCTGGAGGACCTGCAGGCAACAAGGGAAGAGACGCTGAGGTTTGCGAGCATGCTGATGATGATGATTCAGGTTACCGACGACAGAATGCTCCCCTCTCGCTTCTACGATGCCCTCCTCAATGAAATTCGGATGGGCAAGGAGGTGAGTCTGTTACAGCCGGCTACATCCACTACTAAACTAAACTAAACTAAACTAAACTAACCCACGTTTTGGCGCTTAGATCAACGACTTCTTTACGTACGCCCCATTCTTCGCGCTCACCGGATGGCTCTACGGCTACAAGCAAATAGCAACCTCCCTAATGAACAGAGGCGAACATTTCGCGTCCGGGGCCCTAACCAAATCCGCAACCCCGCAACAACGCGCAATCTTGCGGGTCGTTTCGCGTCGTTCTGCCTTTGGCGTTCTAGCACTTTGCATTGGAAGCATCATCAGCGACGACCTGAACGAGCGGAGAAGAATGTTTGTTGGGTGGACACCGGATTGGAAATTTGAGAAAACGTTTGCCGAGCAGAAAGCTATTTTTCTCCGCAACGAAGGTGAGCGAGCCATAATGGCTACACCTCCACTACTCATTCATTATTCAAAACATAATTCACTAATTCTTATCCTATTGGCTCCGCTCCGCTCAAAAGTTCTCCTACACACGGTGGACAATGTTGGTCTGTTTGCGATCTGCTCCGTTGCCCCAGCGGCGTTCATAGCCATGCTTCTTGCCCAAATCGGCTGGACGGTGATGCCTGAAGATTTTTTCAGTGGCTCCCTGTTTCGAGGTTGCTTGCGAGAAATTGACCAGGTCAAGGGTGACATTGAGGAGGAGAGTGAGGATGAAAAAGATTAGATTTCTTGTTTTTTATTTTGGGTTATTTAAAATTGTCTGCAGGTGCAGCATCAGCGACACCTCCACGACACCTCCCCTACTACCTTTTACGTGATTCACTACCCCACTTTTGTCGTTGTGTTCCACCCCTCTGCGCAGAGCGAAGGAGGTGCGAAGGGGTAAGTAGTGGCTTCGCTCGCTGGCTCGTATTCTCGTCTTCCTCAAAGCTCGCTCGCTCACCTAATTCTCCTCGCCTCGTGAAACTCGGCATCTGTCAACAACAGCCTCCCGTGCTTCTTCCACTCCTCAAGCAGCAACCAATCCCCAATCTTCAAGTCGTTTGCCAAGCTGCGCAACGGATTTCCGAGCAACGGCGCAGGATAGTAGGAGTTTATTCCGTTGCACGTCGCCAGAGCTCTGAGCCTTTCCAGTGTATAATAGTTTTTATTATTGATGTTCAGCTTGACGTCGAAAGCCTCAAATACGTCAGGAGGGAGTGGGGAATGGTGCGATCTCAGCGCGGCCCGAACCTTGTCCACCGAGATGACTTTATCCACGGCGTCCAGCACTATTTCCCGACCCTTCGCTCGCGATTTAATCTCCTTCTGGGCAAACTCGACCCGCTCGGAAGCGTCGTGGAAGTGGGACGAGAGGAACAGGTGCGGGTTCGTCAGCGCGAGGAGCATGGGAATGTAGCCGACTAGTGGGGTGAATGTAGACAGGGCCAAGGGGCCAACGTGCCACTTGTCCTGGTCGAATTTGCGGATTGTTTCTACTTGGGAACGGGTCAGGTGATGGAGTGGGGGAGTGGAGTGGTGGATGAGGGAAAGAGGGTGGGAATTGGAATTGGAATTGGAATTGGATTCGGAATCGGAATTGGAATTGGAATTGGGGTGGGAATTGGATGGGAGGGGAGGTGGAGTGATCGACTTGATATTGTTGTAGGTTGTAAAATCAATCTTCAGGGCGTTGAGTCCAACGATGAAGGACGAGACTTTCTTGTAAAAGAGGCTTGATGTTATGGAATGTGGGAGCCGCCTCGACAGGTTTGAAATCATAGCTGGGCACCTGGCAGAGCCCTCGAGCCAAAATACTCACAAATTTTTTTACGCAATCTCCAAAATGGCGGTTAATATCCCAAATATCCGATCAACACTGCGAGGCATCCTTCGGTACCTACACAGATACGGAGATGACGTGTTTTTGCCGCCCCAATCATTTCCTTCGCCATCGAAACAAATTTTATCAATGTACAAAACAAATGCCAACCTGACCGATCCCACAATGATAAATCGTGCACAGGCCAAAGCCAGCTCCTACCTCTCCATGGTGCAAAGCGTAGAAACCCGCAAGTATCTGAATTCATTGGACACAGGAGCGGAGAACAAGCTCGGGCACAAGGAGCTTACGAAACGATCCGCTTCGAGGAGCGGGTTTCAGATGCCGAAGCCCTACGACGAGAACGATAAATCGGATGTGAAGGCAGGAACGAAATTGTGGAAGGAGTAGTGGCTTAAGAAAATAAATAGAATGGTTTAGACATCATCTTCATCACACTTCTCGTGTTCCACTAAAGAGGATGAGGAAGAGGACGAGGAGGAGGAGGTAAAGGAAGAGTATAAAAAACGCAAAGTGGAAGCTGTAAGAGAAACAGTAGATTCATTCGTTAAAAGATGCTAGTAAAGTAACGCTGAAGGAAGCAGATATTTACTTAAAATTTCTTCATAGGTTTAAGTGTTTAAACACAACTACCTTGAAATCATAAATATTTAACCTCTCTCTCTCACGCTCTTACAAGTTTATATATTCCGAAGAGAGACTCAGTCAACCTTCACTCCTCCGAACTCACCTAACTCCCATAGCGTGATCTCATGGAGTTTGACGAAACTCAAGAGCCTCCCATCTTCAAAGCTGACTTTGACAGAGTCATGCTAGAAATGAAGCAGCAGCAGGACGAGGCTTCGGAGCAGCGCAAGGAGATGAAGCGTGTGCTTGAGGAGCTCGTTGCTTCTCGTGCTGAGGTTGCTCGCCTGCAAATGGCAAGCAAACAAACACAAGAACGAGTTCAAGTTGATGTCCATTACCAGCATGTGTTGAAAGAGATGCTGAGCACTAAGGAGGAAGCAAAGAGGGAGAGGGACAGGTTCGAGGAGCGCCTCGATAAGCTCCAAGAGGTTCACAGAGAAGATGCTCGTGAGCAGCTTCGGCAAGCCAAGGAGGAGTCGAGACAGAGGGAGGAGGCGATGTTGAGCCGGGAGGAGGCGCGGAGAAAGGAGGCGATAAAAGAAGCAAGAGCTCTTCGTGAGGAGGTGGTCGAACTAATGGAAAAGGCTCAGAAGAAGGAATTCGAGACCTTGAGCGAGCTGTTTTTGATGAAGAAGCGGGAAGTGAGAAGCCCAAAGGGTCGCACTGAGCGAAAGTATGAGCGAAAGTACGCCCCGCACAACGACAGCGAGCACAAGAACGAGCTCGTACACAACAATGAGCAAAATTGTGAGCTACCAGACACAAATCAGAGCAAGGTCAGTCTCGGGCTCGAGATCCCACTCGACGATGAGCACAATTTCGAGCTAGTACACCACAATGAGCACCATATTGGGCTACCAGACACCAACGAGAGCAGGGTCGGGCTTGGGCTCGGGCTCCCATACAACGATGACGATATCGATGACGATAACATCGAGCAAATTAGCAATGTCGAGTACCTATACAACGATTCTGACAGTGATGAGCCCGAGATCAATTGCGAAGAAGAACACAACACTGAGCAGCAGCTCCCACAAGGCCAGGTCACCGAGGAACGAGAAATTCTTATTCTCCCCTCGACCTCGATCATCACCCGGCCAAAGCCAGCACCATCTGCCGACGAGATTGATGCTTGGAGCCCTGCAGAAGTCGTCAGAGCTGTTCAGGAGGTCATAGAAAAGTGGAAATCCCTCGCGGAAGAAGTCTACGGAAAGAGAAGCAACAGCTCGGTGCAGAACCTCCACCACATCAGGAGTGTCATGGCCGAGAACGAAATGGCCTTCAAGCCCGTGCTGAACATTTGTCCCAACCTGCCCATTATTATAGCGCACATGATGGTCATTCACGTGGGTATCTCTGTGAGGACGGTCAGCTGGACTT
>Ga0302138_10001657_pt1 | contig 10611 bp, 10 predicted proteins | sample CBN3_321_MG_FD_203110 | JGI IMG/M metagenome (GOLD analysis project Ga0302138, IMG submission 203110) | Marine microbial communities from Western Arctic Ocean, Canada - CBN3_surface | ecosystem: Environmental > Aquatic > Marine > Oceanic | place: Canada: Western Arctic Ocean | collected 2017-09-15 | reverse complement strand
TGAGTTCTGGAAATGATGAATGGCAAAAGCGCACCATTTTGAATCACACCACACCACTTTCCCGATCCTTGACCTAATCCCCTGATCCCCCTAGCGTCCCGCCCTATTTCTCAATAGATCGCTATGAGCACACCAGAAGGTAAATCCTACAAAGAAACCCTATTTCTGCCCAAGACAGACTTCCCCATGAAGGGAAATCTGACGGTGCGGGAACCGGCACGCCTCGAAAAATGGAATTCCGAAGGTCTCTACGCAAAAATTATCGCCAAACGCAAAGCCGAAGGTGCACCGCGCTTCATCCTCCACGACGGCCCTCCCTTTGCAAATGGCGACGTCCACATGGGCACCGGCCTCAATAAGGTCCTCAAGGATTTTGTTATCAAGTCCAAGTCCATGGCGGGCTTCGAAGCCCCCTACATCCCTGGCTGGGACTGCCACGGCCTCCCCATCGAATTCAAGGTGATGCAGGACGAGGACGCCCGCGACGTCGAACCAGCCGAAATCCGCCGCCGCTGCGAGACCTTCGCCCGTGGCTGGATCGATACCCAACGCGAGTCATTCAAGCGCCTTGGCGTCTTTGGCGACTGGGAAAATCCCTACCTCACCCTTAATCCCGACTACGAAGCCAACATCATCCGCACCTTCGCGGCCCTGATCGACAAAGGCTGCGTCTATCAGTCCCAAAAGCCCGTCCAGTGGTCCTACGGCGCCAAAACCGCGCTCGCGGAAGCCGAGGTTGAATATAAGGACAAGAAATCGACGGCGGTCTTCGTAAATTTCTCCCTCTCAGAATCCTCTGCCAAGGTTCTCGCTGAAAACTGTGAACTGAAAACTGAAAACTTAGGCGTAGCCATCTGGACCACCACGCCCTGGACCCTTCCCGCCAACCTCGGCATCGCGGTGCACGAGCGCTTCACTTACACCATTGGCAAATATTCCAATGGCGAAACCATCATCGTGGTTCGCGATCTTCTCGGTGAATTCCAGGAAAAGACCGGCCTCACGCTTGAGGAAGAATTAGGCGAAGTCAAAGGAGCCGAACTCGAGGGGCTGGACGCACAGCATCCTTTCCTCGATCGGACTTCCAAGGTGATCCTCGCTCCCTTCGTAACCACCGAATCAGGAACAGGTGCAGTCCATATCGCGCCCGGTCACGGTGCGGACGATTACACCATCGGCCAGCAAAACGGTCTCGCCGTTCTTAGCCCGGTCGATGACGACGGACTCTTCACTGACGAATGCGGCATCCCCGAGCTCGTGGGCGTTCACGTCTTCAATGGCAACGCCCGCATCGTCGAGATCCTCACGGAAAAAGGAGCCCTCCTTGGCGAGGAAACCTACTCCCACAGCTACCCCCATTGCTGGCGTTCCAAGACGCCCATCATCTTTCGCGCCGTCGAGCAGTTCTTCATCTCGATCGACAAGCTCCGCGATAAAGCGCTCAGCGAAATCGATGAAGTCGAGTGGCTTCCCAAATGGGGCCGCAATCGCATCTATGGAACGGTTGAGTCTCGTCCCGACTGGTGCATCTCGCGTCAGCGCACCTGGGGCGTCCCCCTTCCCGTTTTCTTCGAAGAAGATGGCACTCCTATCGTCTCCGCCGACCTCGCTCGTAAGATCGCCGACCTCGTCGAAAAAGAAGGCACCAACATCTGGTTCGAAAAGACCGACGCCGAACTCGCCACCCTCTTCGACCTTCCCAAAGGTGCGACCAAGTGCCGCGACACCCTCGACGTCTGGATCGATTCCGGTTCCTCCCACGTCGCCGTCCTTGACGCCCACCCCGAGCTCAGCTCCCCCGCCGACCTCTACCTCGAAGCGACCGACCAGCACCGCGGCTGGTTCCAGTCGTCCCTCATGCTCTCCGTCGGAGTGCGCGATAAGGCCCCTTACAAAACGGTCCTCACTCACGGCTTCGTCGTCGATACCGAAACCGGAAAAAAGACCTCCAAGTCCGACGCCAAGAAAAAAGGTAAGCCCACCGACGCCGCCCACTTCTACAACAAATACGGCTCTGACATCCTCCGCCTCTGGGTCTCCTCCGTCGATTGGCAGAGTGAAGTCCCCTTCAGCGAAGCTCTCTTCCAGCAGGTCAGTCAACCCTACCGTCAGCTCAGAAACACCTTCAAGATCCTCCTTGGAAACATGCGCGACGAGAAAGTCTCCGAACCTTCGGAACTCCCTCTCATCGACCAGTGGATCATGGAGCGCCTCCAGGTCGTTACCGCCGAAGTCCGAGAGGCTTACGAGAACTACGATTTCCGTAAGGTCTTCTCCACCATCAACCAATTCGCCTCCAGCGACCTCAGCGCCTGCTACATCGATATCACCAAGGATCGCCTCTACTGCGATGCTGCCGATAGCGAGTCCCGCAAAGCCAGCGTCTGGGTCATGGGTGAAATCTTCGACTCACTTGTCAAACTCCTCGCCCCCGTCCTCGCCTACACCGCGGAGGAAGCATGGGAGCACGCTGGAGGCAGAGGCTCGATCCACGAGCAAAGCTTCCCCGAAGTGAATCCCAAGTTCGCGGGGAAAGAAGCGATCGCAAAAGTCGACGCCCTCTTCGCAGTCAAAGCCGTCATCCAGACCGCCATCGAAAAGAAGGTACAAGCTAAGGATTTTAAGAAGAACAACGAAGCCAGCGTCCTCCTCACCCTCCCTGCGAACCACCCCGTCTGCAGCCTCCTAGAAGACGCCGCCTTCGCGAAAGAATTCTTCATCCTCAGCCAGCTCAACCTCGGCGAAGGCCCTGAAGTCTCCGCCACCGTCACCCCAACAGGCCACCCAATGTGCCCCCGCTGCCGCAAATACGAGCCCGTCGTCAAAGACGACCTCTGCCAGCGGTGTTCGGACGCCGTCTAAAAGGAGTCGTGGCGCGTTCGCCGCCTATCAACCAAGTCAAAGCCAGTGCCCAAATCTCCGGTTTTTTCATCAACAATGAGGCAGCTGAATCCACGGGAACGCGTACGGGAACGATCTTAACGAAGGCAACAAGCCCGTCTCCGTGATCAATCACTTGAAAGTTTAGATCGGGCTTCATTTACTGGTGCGCCCGGGATTTTAGTCAGGTCAAACGGCGTGCTTTGGATGGCGCAGGGGGAGGCTCCACGAATAACCGCGAACTTGATGGCTGCTTTCGCCAAGGCTAGAGTGTTAGGCTGAAAAGGAAATTTTCCGGAGCGAACCACGCCTACCACCACCAAGAAGAAATGAAGCGATTGATAACCACTATAGTAGTAACACTGTCCCTTGTGACCGGTGCCTATGCCGACCAGTTCAAGGAGCGCGCAAAAGAAATTCAGAAGCTCTACAACCAAGGGATCATTGCCATGAAAACCGGTAAGATGGATACCGCTAAGACCTCCTTCAGCCGAATCCTCAAACTCCAGCCCGGCCACGGCCCGGCGAAATACCAACTTTCGCGACTCGCTGTCGTGGGGCAGGATTTTAAACTTCAGCAGCGCAAGGCGAAGTTTAAAACAACCAAACTCAAGGAGGTTGATTTTCACGAAGCCACCTTAACGGAAGTTATTGAAGCCCTGAATGTGATGTCCAAGGAAGCAACCGATAAGAAATGGAGCCCCAACCTCATCATCCAGGACCCAAAAGGGAGACTGAAGGGGAAGGAGATCAATCTTAAGATGTCCAATGTTCCCGTGGCCGCTGTCCTCCAATACGTCATGGATATGACTGGAGGCATCATTCAATACGATGAATACGCTACCGTGATTCGCTCCAAGTAAGAGCCCTCACTTTTTTCGCGCCTTCAGGATCAATTCATCTTATGAATTGGCCCATGAAGAAATGGACCTTCCAAGATCGGATTATTGCACCCTCTCTCCTCGCTGCTGACTTCGGTCGGGTCCGAGATGAGACCAGCCGCGCCATTAATTCCGGAGGCGATTGGCTGCACCTTGATGTTATGGATGGCCATTTTGTCGATAATATTTCCTTTGGACCCGCGATGATCCAAGCGGTGCATGAGACCAACGACATCTTTCTCGATGTCCACCTCATGATCACCCGGCCCGATCATTTCCTCCCCCGCTTTGTCGAGGCAGGTGCCGATATGATCACCGTGCACGTTGAACCCGAGTCCGATCATGATGTCTCAAAGACCCTCGCCGCCATCCGAGCTGCGGGCTGCCAAGCAGGCCTCGCGCTCAATCCCGCGACGCCATTTGAAGAGGTTGAACCTTACCTTGATCAGATCGACCTTCTCTTGGTAATGACCGTTGTTCCCGGATTTGGAGGGCAGTCGTTCATGGCGGAGGTCATGTCCAAGGTTAAGTCAGCCGTCGCCCTTCGCGAAAAATCCGGACTCTCCTACCACATTCAAGTCGACGGAGGCGTCGGCATTTCGACCGCCAAGACAGCAGCGAACGCTGGAGCAAATGTCATGGTGGCGGGCTCTTCCACCTTCTCTGCTGAGGACATGGGGGCCGCAATTCAGGCCATTCGTGAAGCCTGATCTTATTTGCGCCAGTCCTTCAGCTCTTTCAAGGCATTCGCCCGATGGCTGGACTGGTTTTTAACCTCAGCCCCCAGTTCCGCATAACTCTCTTCATGACCTTTAGGCATAAAGAGAGGATCATAGCCAAATCCTCCTGCACCCGCGGGCTCTTCAAGAATGCTTCCTTCAGCGGCCCCAGAAAAATGAGCAATGACAGAGCCGTTCTCGGCTAACACGATCACACAGCGGAAACGCGCCGTCCGGTTAGCCACTCCGGAAAGCTCATTGAGAAGCTTTTCGTTATTGAGGGCATCGTTTCCTTCTTCTCCTGCATATCGGGAAGAATAGACGCCTGGCGCGCCACTAAGGCCGTCTACTTCCAATCCAGAGTCGTCCGAGAGCACCAGCCCATCGACGATCCTACTGATCGCTACCGCCTTCAGGGTGGCATTCTCAAGGAAAGTCGTCCCTGTCTCCTCGACTTCGGGGGGATCATTGACGACCGAGAGATCGCACACCTCATATTCGGTCAAAATTTCACGGATTTCTTCAACCTTATGAGCGTTTCGAGTCGCGACAATGAGACGTTTTTTCACGTCCCGGAAATAGCAGTGGAGAAAACTTTTTCGATGAAATTGGAATAAAATGGCTCCGAATTACGCCTAATACCACGATGAAACACTTTAAACTAGTCGCCGCCCTCCTGATCACCTCTGCTACCTTTGCAACCGCAACAGTCAAGGGATGGACCACCGACTTTGAAGCCGCCAAGGATCAGGCCAAGAAAGAAGGGAAAGAAATCCTCCTTGATTTCACCGGCTCCGATTGGTGCCCCCCCTGCCAGGCCCTTCACAAAGATGTCTTTTCCAAGAAAGCCTTTATTGATTCCGCTAAGGAGAACTTCGTTCTCGTGGAGCTCGACTACCCGCGCAAAAAGAAGCTCGATGAAGAGCTCAAAAAGCAAAACGTTGGCTTGGCCAAAAAATACAAGATTCGGTCCTACCCAACCGTGCTACTGGTCGATGCCAATGGCAAAGCCTTCAAGAAGGTGGAAGGAAATCCGAACTTCAACCTGAGCTCCTTCAACAAAATGCTAAAGACTGCGCTGAGTGCCAAGAAGTTCAGATAGAACCCTCTTTCAATTTCCCTAACAATTTGTCGGGGAAAGAAGAGATACCTCGTCGCAGTTTTTCGGTGCTACTGTGACGGGGTTTTCTTTTTTAGGTCAGGGGTCTGAGACCGATGGTCGCCTCAACCTTATGAGAGGAATTCGGGTAGAGCGTCGGTCTATCCAATCCAGCGTTCGTCGTTTCGATGCAGAGAAACTCGCGATAGTCCCGATCCGGCAAATCCTTAATTTTTTTGGATTTATTGACCCAAGGATTCCAAACCACCGTCGTGCGGGAGCCTGCCTTATCGATAAAAACAGACCGGTGCCGATCAAGATCGCGAATGAGCACGGAAGACATTGATTTATAAATACGGTCGATCTCTTTATCGATGATTAATGCCCCCTCTTGATAGACTTCCTCTGCATCTTCAGGGAGCAGGCAATCGACGTAGTGGGAGCCTTTAAGCCCCTCCACCATAATGCGATCGGTATCGCCAACCGACAGGTAAGTGTGGAGAGCAGTGGAGACTTTGACTGGTGTATCACCGGTATTTTTCATCTTCAGAACGACCCGTAGCTTGTCTCCAATGGTGATCGTGGCCGAGAGTTCGAAATCGTGAGGGAACATCTTCTTCGTCTCCTCATCAGAAGTAATGGTGAAAATGAGCTTGGCCGAGCGACCATTACTTTCGGCCGACTCCAGCTTCCAAAACTTAGTTCGCACGAAGCCATGGGCGGGAAAACTCGCATCCGATGGATGCTTATTGAACCAAGGCCAGCAAATGGGAATTCCACCGCGAATCGGCTTACTTGTGTCCATGATCGCCTTCGGGCTCATATAGAGAACCGGAGGGTGATCGGTGGGGGCCCATTTACAAACTTGGGCTCCAAAGGGAGAGATAGTGGCACTCGAAAGCTCGGTCTTTACTTCTATGAGCGGAAGAGCCGGCTCGATGTCATCGATTGAAAATTCCGGGGCATTGCCAAGAATTACTTTAAGTTCGTCAATAGACTGGATCATGTTGTTAGGTGTTACCCTTGGGCTCACACAGCTTAACTCAAAAAGCAACTAAAGAATCATCTTTCGTCACTCTTTATCTCCTAGCTGCCCTTTTATTCACCGAAATTAGGCCTGACTCACGCAGGAAGAAATGGCGTAAGCGCAAAGAAAAACCCGTAGCCCTGAAAACAGGGCCGCGAGTTTTAGAAAATGGGTCGTCACTCCTCACCGCACGAGCACCTTCAGAGTAGAATGGTGCCGAGCTGCGGCCCACCTGTCCCATTCTGAGCGGTGAAACCGCGGGTGGGGAAGTAGGCAATTTTTCCCATAAATCTTCTGCGTCTTGAACGCTTCAGCAACCGAAGTAAACCAAGGGACAGATTGTAGAGGAAGGATTCACCTTTCTTGATAAACTTTTAGGCGATGGTGAGGACCTGTTTCACGATACGGGCAGCATTGGGAAGCTGATCGGCCTCCACGTATGGCGAGTAGATTGCAGGAGCATCAATGGTGCATACCCGCTTGATTGGGGCATCGAGGTAATCGAAAGCATATTCCTGAATCAAGGTCGCGATCTGAGCAGAGACTCCACAGAAAGGCTTCGATTCATCGACGAGAACAGCCTTATTAGTCTTCTTAACTGAATCGATAATGGCGTCCTGATCGAGCGGACGAATCGAACGAAGGTCGACGACTTCGGCATTGATGCCGTGCTCGTTCTGAAGGATCTTGGCGGCCTCTAGGCAACGGAGAACACTGGCTCCGTGGGCGATCAGGGAAATATCACTGCCCACGCGTTTGATGTCGGCCTTGCCAAGAGGGATAGTGAAATCACCATCGGCTGGGTCGGGCACATGGGCCTTCATGCCATAAAGAGTGGTGTTTTCCATGACGTAGACGGGGTCATTGTCACGGATTGCCGTTTTCATGAGCCCCTTCGCATCAGCAGGAGTTGCGGGTGAGCAAACCTTCAGACCAGGGAACGCCGCAAAAAGGCCTTCAGGTGTGTGCGAGTGGGTCGCGCCCACATTAGTTCCGCCGTTGGCAGGGCCTCGCATCACGATGGGGACATTGATGAGCCCTCCGGACATGTAGCGGCAACAAGCAGCGTTGTTGACGAGTTGGTCAAAGGCCACCGAGTGGAAGGACCAGAACATGAGCTCCATCACCGGGCGAATACCGAGCATGGAGGCACCGATTCCCATGCCAATAAAGCCGGCTTCAGAAATGGGGGTATCGACGACTCGCTTATCACCCCACTTTTCCCAGAGACCTTTGGTGACTTTGTAGGCTCCGTTGTACTGAGCGACTTCTTCGCCCATAATGACGACATTTTCATCGCGTGCGAGCTCTTCGTCGAAGGCTTCGTTGAGGGCGTCTCGGTATTCGATTTCGCGCATGGTATTAAAAAGGGTAGAAAATTAATCGTTGAAGAAGTAGCGGCCAATTTTTGAAGCCTCGGTAGTGTTGTCAGTCTCCCAATAGACATCCTCGGTGATGCTCTCAACTGTAGGAGCAGGTGACTCTTCGGCAAACTTAACCGCGGAATCGGCTTCAAGTTTACCTTCTGTATCGATTTTCTTAGCGCTTTCCTCGGTAAGGAGATTCTCTTTAATCAGGCGCTGTCGCCAAAGATTGAGCGGGTCGTGATTATCCTTATAACTCTGGATTTCCTCGGGAGAACGATACTTTTTATGAGCAGAGTCTGCGATCGAGTGACCTTGATAGCGATAAGTTTGAATTTCAAGAACCGTTGGGCGAGACTCGTTTCGAGCGCGCTCCATGGCAATATTTACCTTAGCTCGGACTTCGTAGAGATCTGAGCCGTTCGCAAGATCCCAGTCGATGTCGTATCCTTCAGCACGCTGAGCGAGACAGTCCTTGAAGGCACTGGACCGGGCTTGGGAGGTTCCCATTGAGTATCCGTTATTCTCGATGATATAGACGATTGGAATATCGAAGAGAGCAGCGATGTTGAGCGACTCATGAAAGGCACCCTGATTCACCGCGCCGTCCCCCATGAAACAAAGAGCTGCACCTTTAAGTCCTTTATATTTTAGGCCGTATCCAAGACCCAAGCCAAGAGGGGTTTGGCCCGCGACGATCCCGTGCCCACCCCAAAAATTCTTATCCGGTGCGAAGAAGTGCATCGAGCCTCCTTTTCCCTTTGAGCATCCGGTCGCTTTCCCAAAAAGTTCAGCCATGCACTCATTCATGCTCATTCCCACCGCAAGAGCGTGAGCATGACAACGATAAGCGGTAATCATGTGATCATTTTCACCCATCAGTGAAGCACAACCGACTGCAACCGATTCCTGACCAATGTAAACATGGAGAAACCCGCCCATTTTACTTCCATTGTATTGCTTGAGCGAGGCTGTTTCGAATCGCCGGATACGAGTCAACTGTCGATAAAGATCGATCTTTTGCTCCGCGCTTAAACCACGGTTGATAGGGGAACTGGCGAAGTCGAGGGGTGATGCAGAAGTCTCCATAGCAAGATTAATTTCGAAGTGGGACATATCTGGCTTACGAGACGCTTGCAAGGCTTGTCTGGAACTTGCTGTAATTCAGAAAAGACAACTAGGTAGGCACAAGTTCGGCAGGAAAAAACCACTGCATCATCAGAGTTAGAAAGAAGTTAGCGATGAGAATCGCGAGGGAGGAAAAGACCATTGCATCGGTGGTTCCGCGCCCCACCCCGACGGCGCCATTGCTTACACGAAGCCCCTGATGACATGAAATGACCACGATGAGCATGCCGAAAGAGAGCACTTTTACCACCGCGATCAAAAGATCGGACAAATCGACATATTTTTCCATATTCGCGACCCAGTAAGCGGACTCGACCCCAAAAACAAAGACCCCGACGATATACGAGGCGATCATCCCGGCAGCGGCCGCCTCCGCAATCAAAAGCGGCGCGGCGATCAACATCGCCAAGAACCGCGGCGTCACGAGATAGTCGATTGGATGCACCGCCATGGAACGCAAAGCATCAATTTGCTCAGTCACCTTCATCGTGCCGATCTCAGCAGCCATCGCCGATCCCACACGCCCTGCTAACATGAGCCCCGTAATGGACGGGCCTAATTCACGGAGCATCGCAATCGTGACCAGACCCCCGGTGACAGTCTCCAGATCAAAGATTTTGAACTGAAAATAAACCTGAGCCGCAAGCACCGCGCCCGTGAAAGCACCCGTCACGATGACAACCACTTGCGAGCGGGCTCCAATTTCTGCCACTTGCTCAAAAAGCTGCCTTCCCCGCCGCTGCCCTCGAAAAATCGAAACGAAGATTTCCCCGACGAGCATTCCCAGCTCACCAAGGTAATCGACAAGCCGTAAAATAGGACGACCAAATGCCTGGAACATTTTCAACGGCAAGAGAGTAGTTCCCTATGCTTGAAAGCCAAACTCTGATTCCTGACTGCGCCCGCGCAACCGCCAATCTGCTCACGATTCCTCCCATCTCATGAGGGAATGGCGCAAATGAGGGCAAAGGTCGTTCGTTTCATGGGTCGAATAAGATTTGTTTTCCTCTCCGCGAAACGCCGCAGCTCAAAAAATTTGTCTCTTTCTTCAAAAGCGGCCGTCGTCCCCTCCTCGACTCAAACTTAGTTTAGAACACTTTTCCTTGGCCTGGCATCTCAAACATCGGAAAGTCCTCCCGATATGAGAACCCTCGCTATCGGAGACATTCACGGCTGCCTCGCCCCCCTCAAGCAGATCTGGGAAGTGATCGACCCACAGCCCGAAGATCGTATCATTTTCATGGGCGACTACGTCGACCGCGGCCCCGACTGCAAAGGGGTCATCGACTTCCTCATCGGCTTAAAAGGCCGGTTCGACATCACTTTTCTTTCCGGGAACCATGAGGAAAAATTCTTCCTCTCCGAGATGGACCTCACCGACCGCGACCACTGGCTCCGCGTCTGGGGTGGCCCCGAAACCCTCGAGTCCTATGGCCCGGGAGGCTTCGAAGACATCCCCGAATCTCACTGGGAGTTCCTCCGAAAATGCAAACCCTCTGTAGAGACCGACACC
>Ga0302138_10001654_pt1 | contig 10616 bp, 11 predicted proteins | sample CBN3_321_MG_FD_203110 | JGI IMG/M metagenome (GOLD analysis project Ga0302138, IMG submission 203110) | Marine microbial communities from Western Arctic Ocean, Canada - CBN3_surface | ecosystem: Environmental > Aquatic > Marine > Oceanic | place: Canada: Western Arctic Ocean | collected 2017-09-15 | reverse complement strand
ACTCCAACCTTATGGGCGCCGCAGCAAGCGTTTGTGATTCATCTTCTGACAAAGAGGAGTTTATCCAGCAGTGCGCAAAAATCTACGAGGCTGCGAAGATAAACCACCTAGAATCATCTCCAGAAACATTGGTACTGATCAAAGATTTAATTCAGAAATTCAACACCGAGCAGATCTCGAAATCGCAACGAGCGGAATCCTCCCCCAACTCCCCCTCTTCCTCCCCCAACTCCAATTCCAACTCCAACTCCAACTCCAAATCTTGCCCCTCCAACCCCAACATGTCCGTCCAGTCCTTAGAAGAATTTTCAGAGGAACACGACCTCGACATAGACCCTGAAGATCTGGAAGCCACTGAAGAGATTGACCTTTCTGAAAAGAGCCTAACCGCCCTTCCGCCTTGCCTCGCCGCCCTAACTTCTTGCACCGAACTTGCCCTAGAAAAAAACTCCCTCACCTCAATTCCCGTGTGGATTGGAGACTTCACAGCTCTCGTGGAGCTGTACTTGCGCGAAAATCAGATTTCCAACTTGCCCGACACAATTTCCAACTGCGCAGAGCTCGAAGCAATCTACTGCGAGACCAACAAGTTCGTTGGTTTGCCCGAGTCCATTGGCGAGCTCTCTAACTTGAAGGGCCTGACCTTCCAGCACAACCTCTTCACTACCATCCCTTGTGCAATCCTGAATTGCAGCCTTTTGGAGGAAATATATTTCGACCACAACAAGCTCATTAGCCTGCCGGACGAACTTGGTCTGCTGAAGAACTTGCAAGAGCTGGGAATTAGGAACAACCAGATCATCGATATCCCCTCCTCCATTTCCGCCTGCAAGGCTCTACACACCATCCATGCTGAATCCAACTTGATCGAGAATCTCCCAAAGTCCTTTGGGAAGCTGTCCGCCCTCCGTAGGGTTTACCTCACGAACAACAAGATGACTAAGCTCCATGCGTGTCTAGGAAAGTGCAGCAAGCTCGAAGGTGAGTGAGCGAAGCGAGCGAGCCTTGATGAAGTGAAGACGAGGCGAGCCACTAACAATTATATTCGTTTTGCTCACTCGCTCCCCCCTGCTTCGTTAAAAATGCGCCTCGCTTTTGCTCGGCGCAGTGATCAACGTAGAGAACAACGCCATCGAGAAAGTTGCAAAGCGCATAAAAGATCTGCCTCTACTGAGATTCTTGCTATTAGCCAACAACAAGCTCGTGAGCTTGCCGTTTAATCCAAGTGAGAGCGCCCCGGGCCTGAGAAGGATGACGTTGAGCGGAAATCAGCTGGACGAGGCAACTATGAAACTGGAGTTGATGGACACAATGGGAGAGGAGGGCGGGGATGATGAATGATCATGATAGATGTTCCCCCAGCTTTCACAAAAATTAACTTTTTCTCAATTATTTCACGACTCCTCTTCGTCTTCCCTCTCGGCAAAACTCATCTCATCCTCACTCTTGTTGCTCCCTCCAAAACTGCCACTGCCCCCTCCCCCAACCCCACTAACACTCCCCAGACTACCGTTGCTCTTGTTACTCGCCAAGCTCGGCCTGCTGCTGCTGCTTCCAATGGCGCTCCCTGGATTGCTCCGCTTAATGAACCCTTTCCACCTCGCCTTGTTGGCCAAGACGTTCTCCATGCAGAAGTCCAACTCGGGCAGAAACTCTATCACGTCTTTCCACATTGGCTCTATAATGTACTCGATGAAGCTCGTTTCCTGCTTCGCCTTGCTCTCGTCGTTCTCGGTGCTCATGAACGGCAAGTACGGCAACTTCATCTCCTTCTCTTTCTCCACCTGGCTGTTGAACTCAATGCTCACGAGGCTCGCCCAGTGCTTGCTGGTTTCCCACTCCCTGGTCGGGTTGCTCAAATCAGCGGCGTGAAGCAAAACGCTGATCAGCAGCTGCTTGTCGGCGTTCTGCGCCGGTGAGAACCCTCCCTCGCTGTGAACGGCCTCCCTGAACTTGTTCAGCAGGTTGAAGTGGGTGGCCATGTCCGTTGCCAAGATGCTTTTGCACATTACGCTGCGCCGGCGCCGAGCGAAGCGAAGCGAGGCGCAAGATATGATTAGTTAAGTTGTGAATGTCGCTCCAAGAATAGCTCGCTTCGCTCGCTCACCTCCGAAACTCCTTGTGCTCGTCCTCGGTCAAGCCGGCGAGGATGTTGCAGTTCTCCGTCCGCATGAGTCGACTTGCGGTGCTGCGCCGAGCAAAAATAGAAATAGTTTAGTAAGGTTGGCACCCACCATTCACATTCGCTAGTTGTGACTAGCTCGCTCGCTTCGCTTGCTGCTCGCTCCGCTCGTTGCTCGCTCACCTGCAGTGGTGGTTCTCCAAAACGCTTGTGTCGTTGTACAAAAGCGCTAAATCACTCCCTGAGTTCACCTCGAACGCATTCGTATGTCCCGGGTGGTCTAAATCGTGGCACAAACTGCTCACCATTAACGACAAAGCCTGAACGGCAGACAAACACGTACCGGCCTCTGTGCAAGCAATAAAGTAGAACGACATGTGCGCAACCGCCACGCCGTGCTTGAAGTTGTGAAATGGAACCTCGTTGTAGCGGTTGTTGACCTCGGATATGAAATTTTCCAATTTCTTAGTCCCGATTGTCCACTGGTCGACAAAGTTCAGCTCCTCGAACATTGTTGTTAGCGCCTTGCCCAGAATGTTTTGGTCCTCGACCAACAGGCAGTTCCAGTTCCAAGACTTTAGCGCCTTAGCGGACAGCACGCTCTTGTGCTCCATTAAGAAGCCAACAGAGTTCGGAGACCCTGCGTTTGCGAACATTGTGTCATCGTCGACGCTCGCCTTCCGACGCACGGGGGTGTGCTTCAACCTCTTGCTGTTGCCAGTACTGTAAATTGGGTCGTTCACGCAAAGAGCCAGGTTGGCAAGCGCCCTTGCTGTCTCCGGCTTGATTTGCTCCAAATCGTCAATTTCCAAGCTCTGCAGCTTGTTCCTCAACTCGGCGTAATCCTGCACCTGCGCTTCCATTTCGTTCAGCCTCTTCTGGTAGCGCTGAATCGCCGATTGTGATATCCGCTCCTTTGTGATGTTCTCCAGAACGATCACAACGCCTTGGCACGCTTCGACATTATTGCTGGCCAGGCTCATGGCTGATGCCGATCCGTTCATGTCATTGTTGATGTTGGAGTAGTCGTTGTTGTGGTTGTCCAACGCGCTTTTGTCCAAGGCGGCACCAATTCCGCCTAATCCTTCATTCGCCATCTCCCGCTGATGCTGCTGCAGCAAGTTCAACGAACCCTTCAACAGCGGCGAATTTGGCTCCGACGGCGGACCATCCGCACCAATGCAGCTACCCATCGAGTCGGTCCTCACGCGCAGCATCTGCGCCGAGCGAAGCGAGGCGAGGCGCATTTTTAATGAAGGACGAGCGAAACAAACGGAGCGAGCCAAACGAATTGGGTGGGTTAGCTTAGTAGTGGACGGATGGATGGATGGATGGATGGATGGATGGATGGATGGATGGATGGATGGATGGATGGATGGATGGATGGATGGATGGATGGATGGATGGATGGATGGATGGATGGATGGATGAGGCCGTCTGTAGCCATTTCGCGCACTTTATCGCGAGTATGCTCGTCTTCCAGAAAGCTCGCTCGCTTCGCTCGCTCACCTCCGACCTCCGTCTATTTCGGGTCTTTTTGTCGTCAACTTTTAGGGCCACGATGCTGTAGTTCACGGTAATCGTTCCGTTGTTCCTTGCGCTTATCCCGATCGATGCGTTCTTGACGTTGACGCTCTCCCGGGTGTTGTACACGCTTTGGATGTGCTCTCTGAACAGCGCGTTCTTGCTGTCGCAGATCCAATTCGTATAGGAACTTGTTAGCATATCTGCTTCAGCTGCGCCGAACAAATCAGAAAGATTGTGGTTGCAAGATTTCAGTTTTCCCTGAGTCGAGCGAAGCGAGGCGCATTTTTAGTGAAGCACGAACGAGCAAGGCAAGCCAGACGAATTGAGTGGAATAATGTTTGTTTAGTAGTGGATGTAGCCGTCTGCAGCTATTTCGCAGGATTCATCGCGATTAATTTTCTCGTCTTCACGCTCACCTGCTGATCCAGAGTGATTATGTAGCTCGAAATCCCTTCGAGCGTGCTTTCCACCATGCTAGTGTGCACCTCCAAGTCCTTGTAAATCAGACTGTTGCTCAAGGCACCACTCACAACATCGGTAAAGTTCTCCAGGACCAGCTCGTCCTCCTTGGAAAACGTGAGCAAATTTCCGCTGCGTTGAGTGGAATAATATAATATAAAATGATAGATAAAAGAATGTTAGCGCCTCGCCTCGCCTCGCCTTAACGTTTCGCTCGCTCACCTTTCGTCCACCTTGTTGATCATCTCAATAACGCCAACCATGTGGTCGTCGCTAGTGAGAACCGGCACGCACAAGATGCTCTTCGTCCTGTATGCGCTCTGAGCGTCGATTTCCGCGTTGAAGAAGGCACTCTTGTAAGCGTCCTTAATGTTCAAACTTTCCTTGTTCTTGGCCACCTCCCCGATGATTCCCTTGGTGACTGGAAATCTAAATTCTATTTCGCTGTCAGTGACAAAGCTCCAGAACTCCTTCGTGCCGTAGTCGATGAGGAACAGTGAGCACCTGTCGGCGTGTAGAAGGGTCTTTGCGTGTTGCATGATAGTTGTGAACAGCGCGTGCGTGTCCAAATCGCTCGACACCGCCTTGGCCCTGTGAAACCGAAGCGTGTTAGTAAATTAATTGTTCGTCACGTCACGTCACGACACGTCACATCAAGTCAAGCAAGCTCACTCACACTTCAAGCAACGAGGTGTTGAGCGCCCGAGCGTGCTTCTCGTCTTCGTACAGCTGGCTGTTCTGGAGCGCAATCCCGGCTTGCGCCGCAATGCCCCGCATCAGCTCTTCGTCCTGGCTGTCGAAGCTCTCCGCTGACTTTTTGTTGCACGCCTGGAGAACGGCAATTGTGTTGTTCTTGGAGTCCACCACGGGCCCGCCGAGAATGTTCTTGGTCCGGTAGCCGCTCTTTTGGTCCACCTCAGGGTTGAACGAGTCAAAATCGTAAGCGTCCGCGACGTTCAACACCTTGTTCCCTCCGTTGAAGATTGCGCCAACCACGCCCCTGTCGGACGGCACTCTGAACCCCCGGACGTCTTTGGACACGTTGCACACAAGCTCTTCGGTCTGAGGGTCGTAGATGAACAGGGACACTCGGTCGGCGTCGAGGATCTCGGTGGCACATTCGATGATCGTTTCGACGGCTTTCATCGTGTCCAACGAGACGGTGAAAGAGGTGAGAAGTTTGGTCATTTGGGAAGAAGTTTGAGCATTCTTCCGGGTCTGCGCCGAGCGAAGCGAGGCAAATTTCAACGAAGAATGAGAGCAGTGAGCGACCAAAATTAGTTGAGTAGGTTAGTTCAGTAGTGGATGTATCCAGAAAAGAACAGTTTCGCACGGGTTTCGCACGGAGTTCGCACTTAATTGTCACAGAGCTCGCTCGCTTCGCTCGCTCACCTTCTCCAGCAATTTGGCGTTCCTGAGGCAAATTCCGGCCTCCGTCGCCATGTGTTCCAGCATCGTTTCGTCCGTCTTGCTGAATGAAAAGAACTCGGAGGACGACGGTTCTTTTTGCTGTTGCTGCTGCTGCTGCTGCTGCTGCTGCTGCTGCTGTGTGTCTGTTTTGTTCTTAATGAAGGCAGTGTTGATTGACGAAACCGGCTTGTTCTTGTTGATGGCTTGGATTACGGCTTCCACGCGGGAGCCTGTTTCGCTGTCGAACTGGATGGGCGCGCACAGCACGCCTTTCGTCCGATAGCCGGTTTGCTTGTCCACCTCGGGGTAGAACCGAGAATCCTTGTACGCGTCTCGAATGTTGATAGGCAGGCCGGTTTTTGCAACTTCACCGGCAAAACCGGTGCCGATCGGAATAACGACTCCCACCATTGAGTCACGGGAGTGGACGCACCGCAAGGTTTGAGTGTCGTGGTTGACGAGGTAAAGTGAGACTCGATCGCAATTTAATATGTAGTGTGCCGAGTCCATGATTTTTACCACCACTGAGTCGACATTTAGGTCTGAGGGGGGGGGCGGAGGGGGGAATGGGGGGTTAGATATAATATTTAGTTTTTGGCATGGAATATTCATCACACTCACCCTTCCCCATATAACTCTGTACTGTCAACAACTGCCGACAGGCCTTCAACTCCCAAGCCAAATTGGCAACGTTCGCCATCAAAAATTCCTCGCTCAGCGGCTCCGGGGAAAATTTGACGGTTTTGCCCATTTCTCCCCTCGTGTCATTTGTGAAATTTTTAATCACCGACATGAACTCGTCTACCTCCATAGTGTCCAATCTGTCTGTTGCCACGATTGATTGTTGATTAGTGGGGTCGACAACAAAATCTTGTTGGATTTTCACCGGAGTCAAACGCGAGATTGAGGAGAGTTTGCGCTGATCCCTTGCGCTTTGGTTTGGAGAATTTGGTCTTGAGGATTTCTTTCGGTTGTGGGAGGGAGGGGTGGGGTTCAGAGGGTTGGAAGAGGGGGTGGTTGTTGTTGCTGAGTAGATGTCTTTGACCGATGATTGCCTCGCGGGAAGAGTTCTGGAACGTCTCCTTCGTTGTGAATTTTCATTTGTGTTTGTATTTTTCTTTGGGTCTGAGCCGGAATTGGTTTGGGCATCAGTTCCATCAATATTGCGTTTTAAGAATATCATTGATTGCTTCTCGCTACTGGTGCGCTCGGGGGAGCTGTTGCGCCCCCCGCTACCGCCGCCGCCCAGGTTTAGGCTGGACATGACTTTTTGCAAGGGAAGGGAAGAAAGTGAAGAATAAGACTTGAAAGAATTTGCAAAAAATGCTTCGTTTCGAGCTGTTGGAAGAGGAGGTTAGGGGGAATGAATTTTTATTGTGGGGGAATGGAAGGGGAGGGGAGGGGGGTGGAGGTGGTGTGATTTTCTGTGTGAGGCTGATATAATTTTCTTTTTTTAACTTTAGAAACTTTGAGTTTAAATTTTTAGTTTGTGAAAATATAAAAATAAGTTCCAGTTCAAAGTCACAATGGACACTATGCTGCCGAAGTGGCTGGAAAACACTAAAGAAGCTTTAACTTCAACGAAGCAATGGAAACAGTTAGTAGCCGAGATCCACTCACGAGTTGCAAATTCTCTCCAAGCACAGCATGTTAAGTTCAGTGAATTGAATCCTCAAGAACAGCTTGCGCTGTGTGAGGGCGTGCACGCCGAGCTTCAAAATGAGCTCCATTCGAGCGTGCAGAACTTCAGCATGTCAGTGTCCAGTATTCTTGACACAGAGATTGCCACGGAAATTAGAAAGATTTCGGTGATTGGCAAAAATAGCGGCGAGGAAGCGAAGAAGGGTCAGCAATCGCAATCATCATCGTCGCAGTCACAGCCTGGTTCTCCCCGTTTCATGGAGCAGGCGAAAGTTGCCGCTCCCTCTGAGGAAATGAAGAAGGAAAAGGGTCAGGCTGAGTTGATAATTGAGGTATCTACGAATGCAATAATCTCGCTTCTGGAACAGCTTCCTCCGGAGCACCGTGCCCTCACCAGGCTGATGCTTGGGCAGGCGTTTCCCTCGACGTTCCGCCTGCGTGCCTACAGGCTTCACTTGAAGCACGTGAAGGCAAGTATTGAGTTTGAGACTGAAATGACGCGTTCAAGGATTGAGACAATTTCGACCATTGACGCCTTGATTGTTAATGAGTCTCAGAGTTTTTTGAGCAAAAACCAGGAGTACAACTACAGTAGGAGGAGGCATGCGATTATGGGCAAGGTGCTGAGTTATTACCACACAAGGTTGATGAAGAGGGGCAAGGGAAGGTCGATGGTGTTGCCAATGCGGTACTATTGGCTCGTTTCGCCACTGGTGTTTGTTTACACGGGCGGGAAGATTGAAGACGGCGAGCTTACTCCCGCGAAAGAAGCCGCGTTCTTTGTGAATTTTGTGGAGGGCTGGGAAGGTGAGTGAGCGAAGCGAGTGAGCTTTGAGGAAGACGAGAATACTCGCGATGAATCAACACCCGCGAAAAGGCTGCAGACGGCTACATACTCACTCTACTAAACTAACCCACTCAATTCGTATTCGTTTGGTTCGCTTGGTTCGCTCGTTCTTCATTTCGCTTCGCTCGGCGCAGCATTGTGCAACGCCGATTCGGGCGGGTGTGAGACGCTCCACGAGGGAGAGGAGTGGGGGGAGAAGAGGAAGGATCTGCTCGACAACATCAAGGAGCTCAACACGGCCATCACTCCAATTCCAAGTTGGGCCAATTCGCTTCGCGAGTGTTTGCTGGAGAGCGATGAGGGTTTTTTTAACCACTGCATCGGGATTTTGCATAATAATGATGGGGTGAAGAAAAAACTAGAACCGGAAGAGGAGGCGGCTATTTTGGCAGTCGTTTGTGGGCCGGCCGTGTCGCGAGGGCTGGTGAACTGGCTGGAGATTAGCGTGCTTTTGTACGTGTGGGATCAGGCAATCTTAACGAGGTTCGATATGATAATTCCCCGGGCGGCTTCCGCCGTGCTCATGGCGATAAAGGACCAGCTGCTGTTAACGAAGGACCGGGTGAGTTTCGTGGAGTGCATTGATGAGCAGGCAATGACAATCACACTGCGAAGAATGCAGGGAGAAATGGAGGTCAAAGCGCTTCCGCAAGTTAGGAAACATTTGAACATTAACGATGACGGCGGCTTGGACAGTTTAGGTGGGGGAGGAGGGGAGGGGGGGGAGGAGAGGGGAGCAAAAGGGAGCGAGGCGCTCACCTCGGTGCTGGCCAGAATGGACAAAATTGCAATAATCAGCAACAACGAACTGCCGAATCTGGTCACTGACGAGAAGGCGAGCGCGGAAATGCTGGAAGTAAAGACCAAGGAGATCAAGGCGCTGAGGAAGGTCAAGGCGAGGGAGAAAGAGAAGGAGGTGGCGGAGAAGGAGAGGGAGAAGGAGTGGGCGAAGTTGAAAAAACAGGAGGAGGAGGTGAATGTGAAGGTGAAGGTGAAGGTGAAGGAGTTTGAAAAGGAGGCGAAGGAGGAAGTAAAGGCGAAGGAGGAAGTAAAGGTGAAGGAGGAGGAGGTGAAGGAGTTTGAAAAGGAGGCGAAGGAGGAGGCAAAGGAGGAGGCAAAGGAGGAGGCGAAGGAGGAGGCTAAGGAGGAGGCGAAGGAGGAGGCGAAAGTAGAAACAAACACACCTCCAACAGCACTGCTCACAAACGTAGCCCGTTTGAAAGCATTTTACACAACGTACAATCAGGACAAAATCGCCTCAATCCCAAAAGTTATCAAAAAGTACGATAACCCAGAGAAGATCGAGGAGCTCTTCGTAAAGCTCGTGTCGCAGTATGGGGTAGAGGAAACGGACCCGTTTGTGAGATTTCAAGCCAACAAGAAGGAAGCCACAATCGACATTTGGGGGAGAGTTCACAGCGACGAGGAAATCGAATCATTAGGGCCCGTCGAGAGAAAGCGTTTTGACGACAAAAAAACACAGTTCGTTGCGAAGATGGCAACTAAGGGTTGGCTGGTTGTTTGATAAAACTACGCCTAATTTTGTAATTCTGTCTTTCACAATATCACGCAATCGTTTCCTGCATCATCCTTCCTCGTTTGCTGGAAGTTTCCGATCCCACGTGTGGATCGAAACGCGTAGGGGAAACTCGTGTACGACTGTAACTTGGACGTTGCCAAATTTTGTTCATCTATTATTCGCTCCGCGGCAATGAAGGAAAGAAACTGCGTGGAATTTCGCAAAACGACGTTTTGGAAAATTTCCTGCAGGTAGTCATTGAGCAACGCGCTGCGCTCCTCAACAAACTTGTCACTGAAATTTCCGAAAAGCTTCTTTTTGGGAAGCAATGGCTTGGGCACCCCTGCTGGCAATGTTCGGTGGAGCTCTAAGAAGTTGTTGTAGCGACGGTGAACACCCCAAACGAATGCACCATCGTTCGCTTTTATTGTTATTTCGTATACAATGTAGCCAGAACCGGGTGAGGGGGGAGAGTGAGGAGTACGATTCTTACGACTACTTGTTGTGAACTCCCAAAACGAATTAGATTTTGAAGAGTCATGCTCATTCTGGGAAGAAGAGCGCCTCTCGTTTTGGCCAGCCATCTGCCGTGTTGTGTTTACAATTTCGAGCGAGTCTAGCTTGTTGCCAACTTCCTGGTCTGCGGCAATGGTGAGCCGCTGTGTTTGGAGGTCTTGGTCATCATAAGAGTTTTCTCTTGAAGTTGGTTTGTGATGAACTTTGGGTTGTTGCACAGGAGAAGAATCAAAGCTAGACGCTCTTGACGATGTTGGCGAGTAGTCCATGAATTGGGTGTGGGATTTGAAATTTTAAACAAGAATTTAATGGAATTGTAAGACGACGAATTTAAAACTTCTTCAAACACGCTTTTTACCAATGTTCTCGTTCTCGTTCTCGGTGGGTGTCGGCAGCCTTCCTACTACCAAATAAAAGGCCACGCACAAAACGTGACCAGCAAAATAGTTCGACTTCAAAATTTCCCAGGACCACTCCCAGCTCTGTAAAACGAAGGGCGTGTTGAAGTAGGCCATTGAAAAGTGCGTGAAGACTGTCGTGGTCACCCCCCAGACGCACCACCGACTTCCGTCCGC
>Ga0302138_10001634_pt1 | contig 10698 bp, 5 predicted proteins | sample CBN3_321_MG_FD_203110 | JGI IMG/M metagenome (GOLD analysis project Ga0302138, IMG submission 203110) | Marine microbial communities from Western Arctic Ocean, Canada - CBN3_surface | ecosystem: Environmental > Aquatic > Marine > Oceanic | place: Canada: Western Arctic Ocean | collected 2017-09-15 | reverse complement strand
GAGGTTGTTGATACCGACACAGAGCGGGCTCAGGGCTTGATGCACCGCGATAGCCTGGCCAAGTTTGCAAGTATGTTGTTTGTTTATGATAGTCCACAGCAGGTGGCATTTTGGATGAAAAATACTCTGATTCCTTTAGACATCTTATACTTTACTGCGGAGGGTGTTTTGCTAGATATTCGAGAAAATGCGGTACCTGGGGACCTGACCCCTTTTCGCAGTTCTGGCCCAGTTCAATATGTTCTTGAGGTTAACGCGGGGCTCGCAAAAACCCTAAAATTTGGCTCAGATACTATTTTGGGCCATGCGCGCGTTGCGCATAGAAAAAAAACCCAGGCTTGCCAGTGAAAAGGCCCTTTTCATTTCCAATTCAATTGCCTAAAGAAGCAGCAGTGTCGGGGCGTGGCGCAGTCTGGTAGCGCACCTGTTTTGGGTACAGGGGGTCGTGAGTTCGAATCTCGCCGCCCCGACCACTTTTTATATAATCAATAATTATGGGTATATTTATCTATCTGATAATTCAGATATTTTCGACTGTATATCAATACCCAGCTCTTACCTTAACCTTCAATTAAAATTCCAAATTGTTTGCAATATTACTTTAGTTAGTTGGGTGTATTCAGCTGTTTTGGCAGTGGATTGCGTTGACGTCCGTATTTGGTTTGTTCGAATCTATAATAAATTATAGGTCAAGCTATTTTTCGATAAATTTTCTTAAAAAATGCGTTGACGAAATACCAAAATAGGGATCAATTAGACCCTGCAGCTATGAGATACACCATATGTGGTATTTCGCACTAGGCGGAGAGGTCGCTGAACCGTTTATGAGTTCAGTCATGTGAGTGCTGATTTGGTATAGATTAGACCGTATTTGGGCGGCAAATGAGGCAAAAATGAAAATTGAACGGCGTTTTACCAGTCCCAACGAGGACGCATACAGCTCTATCGAGTTTACAACTACCACCAGCGAAATTCGTAATCCGGACGGAACAATAGTGTTTCACCTTGCTGATCTGGAGGTGCCCGCGGAATGGTCTCAGGTTGCTTCTGATGTTTTGGCACAAAAGTATTTTAGGAAAGCGGGCGTACCGTCTTCCACTAAGTCCGTCAAAGAGACCGGCATGCCACGCTTTTTACGCCGCCACGTGCCCACCGACGATGCCACGTTCGGTGGTGAGAAATCAGCAAAGCAGGTTTTTGATCGGCTGGCTGGTGCGTGGGCTTATTGGGGTTGGAAGGGTGGATATTTTTCCACAGAGGAAGATGCCAGCGCCTATTTTGATGAGATGCGCTATATGTTGGCTACTCAGCGTGCGGCCCCCAATTCACCCCAGTGGTTCAATACTGGCCTACATTGGTCTTATGGAATCAATGGCCCTGCCCAAGGCCACCACTATGTGGATTTCAAAACTGGGAAGTTAACAAAATCTACTAACAGTTACGAGCATCCGCAGCCTCACGCTTGTTTTATACAGTCAGTATCGGATGACCTTGTAAACGACGGCGGCATTATGGATCTTTGGGTGCGTGAAGCACGCCTGTTTAAATATGGCTCTGGTACTGGGACCAACTTCTCATCCCTGCGCGGTTCCGGTGAATCGCTTTCGGGAGGTGGCCAGTCGTCTGGGTTGATGGGTTTTTTAAAGATTGGAGACCGGGCAGCTGGTGCTATTAAATCTGGTGGCACAACTCGCAGGGCCGCGAAAATGGTTATTTGCGACGCCGACCACCCGGACATCGAAGATTTCATTAATTGGAAAGTGATTGAGGAGCAAAAGGTCGCCTCTATCGTTGCTGGCTCCAAAATGCATGAAGAGAAGCTCAACATGCTTTTTGCCGCAATCAAGGCCTGGGATGGCGCTGTTGAAGACGCCTATGATCCGAATGTAAACACGGTGTTGAAGGACGCTGTCAAAGCGGCGAAGAAAGTGTCTATTCCCGAGACATATGTGAAGCGAGTTTTGGATTACGCAAAGCAAGGCCACACCAGCATTGAATTTCCGACTTATGACACCGATTGGGATTCTGAAGCTTATAACTCAGTGTCAGGCCAAAACTCTAATAACTCGATCCGGGTTACAGATGCTTTTCTTTATGCTGTTGAAAAAGATGCAGATTGGGAATTGATCAACCGTACTAATGGTGCAGTGTCTAAAACTATGAAAGCCCGGGATTTATGGGCACAGGTGGGCCACGCGGCTTGGGCCTGTGCTGATCCTGGTATCCAATATCACGATACAGTAAATGCTTGGCACACTTGCCCCGCTGATGGTGAAATCCGTGGATCAAACCCCTGTTCTGAATATATGTTTTTGGATGACACTGCTTGTAACTTGGCATCCATGAATCTGCTGACTTTTTATGAAAATGAAGAGTTTCAAGCTGAAGACTATGTTCATGCCACGCGCTTGTGGACTGTTACCTTGGAAATTAGCGTGCTAATGGCGCAATTCCCATCCAAAGAAATTGCGCAACGTTCTTATGACTTCCGCACCCTAGGTCTTGGCTATGCTAACATAGGTGGCCTGTTAATGAATATGGGCTATGGCTATGACAGCGACGAAGGGCGTGCTCTCTGTGGCGCCTTGACCGCGGTAATGACTGGCGTGGCTTATGCGACATCAGCTGAGATTGCAGGCGAGTTGGGGCCGTTCCCAGGATATAAGAAAAATGCTGAAAGCATGTTGCGAGTGATGCGTAACCACCGGCGTGCGGCCTATGGTGAAACGGACAGCTACGAAGGTTTGGCTATCAAGCCTGTGGCTTTGGATCACAATAATTGTCCGGACAAGGGGTTGATTGCACTTTCAAAATCCAGCTGGGACAATGCAATTTCTCTTGGTGAAAAGAACGGTTACCGAAACGCGCAATCGACTGTGATAGCGCCGACTGGAACCATCGGTCTAGTAATGGATTGTGACACTACGGGCATTGAACCTGATTTTGCCTTGGTAAAATTCAAAAAGCTTGCGGGCGGTGGCTACTTTAAAATCATAAATCGCTCTGTGCCGGCTGGTTTGGCAAAGCAGGGCTACCGCTCCAACCAGATTGAAGAGATTGTGGGCTATGCAGTTGGCCATGGTTCCATGGGAAATGCGCCCGGGATCAACCACACATCATTGATTGGCCATGGCTTTGGGCAAGCTGAGATTAACAAAATTGAGGCTGCTCTGCCATCCGCATTTGATATACGCTTTGTGTTCAATCAGTGGACCCTTGGAGCGGAATTTTGTACTGATGTTCTTGGAATTCCGTCTGATAAAATGATGGACCCAACTTTTGATCTTTTGACGCATTTGGGATTCAGTCGCAAAGCAATTGAGGCTGCAAATGACCACGTTTGTGGTACGATGACGCTGGAGGGCGCACCACATTTGAGGGAAGAGCATTACAGCATCTTTGACTGTGCAAATCCTTGTGGCAAAAAAGGTAAACGCTACCTGAGCGTGAACAGCCATATTTATATGATGGCTGCCGCACAGTCCTTCGTATCAGGTGCGATTTCTAAAACTATTAACATGCCGAATGATGCGACAATTGAAGATTGTCAGAAAGCATATGAGTTAAGCTGGTCGCTCGGGATCAAAGCCAACGCGCTGTATCGTGATGGTTCTAAACTGTCACAACCTTTGGCAGCATCTCTGGTAGAAGACGATGAGGAGGCCGAGGAAATTCTGGCAAGTGGATCTGCACAAGAAAAAGCAGCCGTCTTGGCTGAGAAGATCGTTGAAAAGATTGTTATCAAAGAGATAATTCGGCGCGACCGTGAGAAAATGCCTCAGCGTCGCCGGGGCTATACTCAAAAAGCAATTGTTGGGGGGCATAAAGTATATCTCCGCACGGGCGAATATGAAGATGGCCAATTGGGTGAGATTTTTATTGATATGCACAAAGAGGGCGCAGGGTTCCGTGCGATGATGAACAACTTCGCTATCGCTGTATCTGTTGGTCTGCAATACGGTGTGCCGCTGGATGAATTTGTTGATGCGTTTACCTTCACCAAATTTGAGCCAGCCGGTATGGTGCAAGGCAATGATAGCATCAAAAATGCTACTTCAATCTTGGATTATATTTTCCGTGAACTGGCTGTATCTTATCTCGACAGGACTGATCTTGCCCATGTGAAGCCTGAAGGCACATCCTTTGACGATTTGGGACGTGGTGAGGAAGAGGGCGTATCCAATGTACGCGCTGTAGAAGATGCCAAAGCTGCCAAGGGCATCGAAGTTCTGAAGCAGATGGTATCCACTGGCTATCACCGCAACCGGGTGCCACAGGAATTTGTGGTTTACCAGGGTGGGCAGGCGGCTGGAGCTACGGCTATGGACTCGATGCTCGACTCGGCAGTGGGCGTGGCGACGCGGATGCCCGAGATCAATACCGCACCGATGACAGCGGCTGGTACAGGGGTTGTGTCGGCGCTCGACCATCGGGCCAAAGCAAAGATGCAGGGCTACGAGGGTGATCCTTGCGGAGAATGCGGGAACTACACTCTGGTGCGTAATGGTACCTGTATGAAGTGTAACACCTGCGGCGGGACATCCGGGTGTAGTTAACACTGGTTAGGGGCAGACATGTACGTTTGCCCCTGATGAGATTTAGGCCGCAGGCATCGAGCCGAGCCGTATAAACGAAGAATTTGAACAGCGAGATTTGGGGATTACCCCCCCCATTTTGTAAAAAATATTGTCAGGCGCCTATTCGCGGTCATAGGCTGTTAGGCGGGTTAGGAGTGCGCTTTGGTTTGCATGGCCAAGTTCCAGTGCAAAGACATAAGCATAGGTCAGGAAAAAGCACTCTGCGTCTTGGCTCTCGGCTAAATCTGCGGCTTGTGAGTAGAGCGCAATCAAGCCCAAATAATCTTCACCAGCATGGGCAGCGAGGATTGAATTGTTCAGGTCTGTGCAGCTGCTAGCCACGATACATTGCTATTTTTCGAGCGACCCAGTCGTGATAACAGTGGGTTGGCTCATCCATCACAGGACTAAAACGGCCACCGTCAAAAGAGGGGGCATAACGACCCGACTGCATGCCTTGGACCACAAAGATGTCCTCCTCGAATACTTCTTTCCATTGTTTGGTGTTCACAGAACGGTTTTTGGGGTCTGTTGCGTCGGATGCGTAGTAAAAATGGATATGCTCAACGGTCTTGTTATATGCTCTAGGTTCTAGCACGATTGCATAGGAATGGTCACGTTGCACACCCAGCAATACATTTGGATAGACGGCGATATATTCAGCGCCATCATTCCAGTGCTCTGACAGGTCTGGGAAGTCTGGGAAGGCGGCGGTGCCATCTTCTGCTTGAAATTGACGGTATACCAATGTGCCCTGTCCCGAATATTTTCCATACTCCACTATATTGTAGTGATCCTCCAACCGCGAGTAGCTGTTGAGGCCGGGATGCACCCAGGGAAGGTGGTAGCTCTCGCAATAGTTTTCCACCGCCAGCTTGTAGTTGGCCGTCAATTCCAACTCAAATTTACTATCGACTCCGCCATGGTAGATAGGGCAGTCGAATTCAGACCAGCGGGCGATTAAATCCACATGTACCTTAGTAAACTCTGGCGCATCTCCTGTAATATTGATAAAAACTACATCGCGCCAAACATGACTACGCACTTCATTGAGACCGAGGTGCTCTTTAACTATGTTTGGATGGGTGTTGTGGCCCGCTCCGCCGACATGTGGGGTGCTTATGAGTTTTCCTTCGGTGGAATAGCACCAGGAATGGTAAGGGCAGCGTATTGCTCCTTCGATGGTTTTAGCTTCGGTGACTAATTGCATTCCGCGGTGGCGGCAGATGTTCTCAAAGACCCTTAAATTAGCATCTTTATCGCGCAACAACAGAAGTGGAATGCCTAGGAAGCTGACAGGTTTGGCATCACCTGGTTTTGGAACGTCTGAACCCACCGCCAAGCCGGCCCAAGTAGCTTTTAAAACCGCCTCCGATTCCTCACCAAAAACCTGCTCATCGATGTAATGCGCATTTGGCAGTCCGTTGGCTGTTTCCACGTGTAGCCGTACGGAAGAGATATTAGTTGTCATTAAATGTTTGGCCATGATCTTCTCCAATAAGATCATCCGTATAATGTATTTTGGGTACAGACTTTGCTTATCGCGACAAAAATTTTCTGTCTACGACCTGAATATTGTAGCAAAAAATCAATATAAACACTTAAAGGCTCACATCGGAATGCAAGCATTTGGGCGTTTATATAGGTGATCCCCTGGAGTGGTTGTGCAATTTTAGCCTCGTGAAAGAGCCGCTACACCCGTGCGGGCCATTTCTGATAAGCCTAAGGGGCGCATTAACTCAGCAAAAGCATCAATCTTATCTGCGCTTCCCACCACTTCAAAAGTGAAGCTATCCAGGGTGCTGTCTACAACGTTTGCTCGAAAGATATCAGCCAAACGAAGTGCTTCCACTCGTTTTTCGCCCTTACCACTAACTTTGAAAAGGGACAATTCTCGCTCTACGGATGGACCTTCTACGGTGAGATCATGTACTTCATAGACTGGAATAATTCTACCCAGCTGAGCTTTGATTTGCTCGATAATTTGTGGGGTTCCGATGGTTACAATGGTGATCCGGCTGGTATGGCCTTCGTGATCTACCTCAGCCACGGTTAGACTTTCGATGTTATAACCACGACCAGAAAACAGCCCAATTACTCTTGCTAAAACTCCTGGTTCATTTGCCACAAGAACGGTCAATGTATGCCGTTCTATCACATCTTCATGACTAGAGCGCAGGTTGTAGGCAGATTTTGAAGATGATCCTTTAGTTATATTTAATGCGTTCATGTTATTTTTCCCTATACTAAAACCGAGCCAGCAGCATCGATGGCGCCCTTTATAGCTGTATCCCCCAATAGCATTTCATTATGAGCTTTGCCTGATGGGATCATTGGAAAACAATTTTCATGCTTCTCAACCAAACAATCAAAAATAACTGGACCATTATATTTTATCATTTCCATGATGGCATCATCTAAATCTGCAGGATCAGAACATAGAATGCCTTTTGCACCAAAAGCTTCAGCTAATTTTACAAAATCAGGCAGGGATTCCGACCAACTTTGCGAATAGCGCTCACCATGCAGCAGCTCTTGCCACTGCCGTACCATACCAAGGCGTTCGTTGTTGAGGATAAACTGCTTTACTGGCAGGCTATATTGCATGGCTGTGCCCATCTCTTGCATATTCATTAGCCAGCTGGCTTCACCAGCCACATTGATTACCAGGCTGTCGGGGTGCGCTACTTGCACTCCTATTGAGGCGGGAAAGCCGTAGCCCATTGTACCCAAACCGCCAGATGTCATCCAGCGATTGGGGTCGTTAAAACTCATATATTGTGCTGCCCACATCTGGTGTTGGCCGACTTCGGTGGTTACGAAGCGATCGTGATCTTTAGTCAGGGCCTCAAGACGCTCTAATGCATATTGTGGTTTGATTGTTTTTGTAGCTGGTTTATAATCTAAGCAGCGAATTTTGCGCCAGGCATCAATCTCGGACCACCAACTATCAATATTCTTTGTGTTAGTTTTACGGCCACGTGCTTTCCAGACCTTCAGGAGATCTTCCAAAACATGCGCCACATCGCCTACAATAGGTATATCAACCCTGATAACCTTATTTATGGAAGATTGATCAATATCTATATGTGCTTTGGTTGAATTGGGGCTAAATGCATCTAGGCGCCCGGTGATCCGATCGTCAAATCTCGCACCGATGTTTATCATCAAATCACAATCATGCATTGCCATATTTGCCTCATAAAGACCATGCATCCCCAACATTCCCAACCAATTGTCACCTTTTGCGGGATAAGAGCCGAGGCCCATCAGGGTGGATGTGATTGGGAAGTTTGTACCCGCAACCAATTCGCGCAGCAATTGACTGGCGGCAGGCCCAGAGTTTATTATGCCGCCCCCGGTGTAGAAGATTGGCTTTTTGGCAATCTCCATTGCTTCAACTAATTGAGTGATAGCGTCAATATCGCCCTTCACCTTTGGTTGGTAATGCGATTTCATCTTTGATGGTCCATGATAGACACCATCAGCAAACTGCACATCTTTTGGAATATCCACCAAAACTGGGCCGGGCCGGCCGGCCGTCGCCACATGGAAAGCAGTATGTATAGTTGAGGCTAAGTCATTAGTATCTTTTACTAACCAGTTATGTTTAGTGCAGGGACGTGTGATGCCCACGGTATCGGCTTCCTGAAATGCATCAGACCCAATCATGAAGGTTGGAACCTGGCCAGTAAGCACAACAAGAGGAATACTATCCATTAACGCATCTGTAATTCCTGTCACTGCATTTGTGGCACCGGGCCCGGAGGTTACAAGTACGACGCCGGGCTTCCCAGTGGAGCGGGCATAGCCTTCGGCCGCATGCACAGCCCCTTGCTCGTGGCGTACCAAAAAATGCCGAATACTGCTTTGTTGAAAAATCTCATCATAAATCGGCAATACGGCACCGCCAGGATAGCCAAATACCGTATCAACACCTTGATCAATCAGAGCCTGAACAACCATTTTTGCGCCGGACATTGTTTTGGTCATATTATTCTCTTTCACTTTTAGCATAAAAAAGCCCTCGGCTTGCGAGGGCATAGGGGCGACACAGAGACTGAAATTCAGTTTCCATTGCGGCCCCTTTGCCGCATGACTACCTTGAATATCATAGTTATCATGCAATAGTTTCCTTTGTTTGGACTAAACTTATGAGGACATGTATGGGGCGTCAACCAGCATTTAAAAATTTTCTAACTTAAAAGTGTTATTTTTGGGTTTATTATTTCAAATAATATACCATAAGCGTAAGAATTGCAATTTAGTGGAGGCTTTTCACTACTAAACGCTATTATGTTTCGTCAGAAAAGAAAGGTGGCTGTTGGTGTAATTCCTAATTTACGTTTGATGTTTTTGCTGTGTGTTTTGACCTTACGGACTGATATAATTTAAAATTTTATAAGAACTCTGTTAGACTTTCTATAATTGAGATCCATTACAACTATATATTAGAAACTGGTAAGCACGCCTTATTTGAGGCTATTAGCTTTTCTACTCAGCGCCCTAAGGCTTAGTACTTAAATACTGCAGGGGGCCCAAAAGTCCCCTTGTTTATATCTGATTGTGCTTTGGATAGCACGAAGAGCGAATTCATCTTGTTGACATAAGTTTTAAAATCACATTTGGTAAATTTTTTAGGGAGAAATAAATGGAACGTCGTAAGTTTTTAAAAGGAGCAGCAATTGCTGGTGCCGGTACCGCTTTGGCCTCACCGGCTTCTGCAAAAAGTTCAGTCGAAATGGCCATCGTTGCTACATGGCCACGTGATTTCCCAGGTTTAGGTCTGCCAGCCCAACGAATGGCAGCTCGCATTCAGGAACTCACAGATGGCGAGATTCAAGTAACTTATTTCGCTGCTGGTGAAAAAGTTGGCGCATTTGACTCATTTGATGAGGTGGCTTCTGGCAATTCGCAGGCATACATTGGGGCTGATTATTATTGGAAAGGTAAGCATCCAGGCTGGGCACCGTTTACAGCCATACCATTTGGCTTAACAGCTGGCGAAATAGATGCGTGGGTGAAATATGCTGGGGGCCAAGAGCTTTGGGACGAATTAGCCGGCAGCTTTGGGCTGAAAAACTTTGCCATGGGCAATACTGGTGTCCAAATGGGTGGCTGGTTCAATAAAGAGATAAACTCAGCAGAAGACCTACAAGGCTTAAAAATGCGGATACCTGGTTTGGGTGGTGACGTTTTGGCTAAATTGGGTGGTTCACCTATCTCAGTACCTGGCGGCCAAATTTATGAAAACCTTGTGTCTGGTGCTATTGATGCCACAGAATGGGTTGGACCTTACAATGACTACTTTATGAAATTTTATGAAGCTGCTAAATACTACTATTACCCAGGCATGCACGAGCCTGGTTCAATGTTAGCGTTGGGCATGAATGCATCCTGGTGGAGCAGCTTGTCTTCCACGCACCAAGCAATAATTGAGGCTGCATGTAATGAAGAGAATTCTCGCACGCTTGCTGAAACAAATGCTAACAATGGTGAGTATTTGAATAAATTAGTCAACGATCACGGTGTTCAGTTGCGTGAATTCAACGATGATATTTATGATAGCTTTGGCGAAGCAGCATCAGAAGTGATCGAAGAAGCACGTGATCATTCAGAACTGTCAGCTCGTATTTACGATAGCACACTGAAAGCACGTGAAGAAATTGGAGCATGGACTGCGTTGTCTGATACAGCCTATGTGATCAAACGTAATAATGTTTTAAACCGTTAATTCGGGTTTTTAGGCTAAGGCAGTCTTCTGCCTTATACTATTTATACTTTAGGCTAAGGCAGTCTTCTGCCTTAGCCTATTTATAATTTAGAGGAGAGCCGATGGCTTCGATAACAGTCCAAAGTGGGAGTGGTTTGTTTTCAAATCCATTATTAGTCAGATCAATTGGTTGGTCAAATTTGTGGATTATGTTCGTATATCTATTTAATAACTTTGCAACTTTTTGGGGTGGCTGGCCTGGGGCATCGTTTGGTAGTGGTCCAATTGGTTTATTTCAAATATTGCTTTACCCGGCCGCGGTTGTTTTGGCTCTAATATTAACATTCAGACAACGTGATACTACATTACGCCAAGACAGTAATCGCATTTCTGATATGAATGTCTTTT
>Ga0302138_10001622_pt1 | contig 10784 bp, 11 predicted proteins | sample CBN3_321_MG_FD_203110 | JGI IMG/M metagenome (GOLD analysis project Ga0302138, IMG submission 203110) | Marine microbial communities from Western Arctic Ocean, Canada - CBN3_surface | ecosystem: Environmental > Aquatic > Marine > Oceanic | place: Canada: Western Arctic Ocean | collected 2017-09-15 | reverse complement strand
CGATTGGTCCATGGGATTTCGAAACGTTGATGAAAAGAATTTAGCCAATGTTTCTGGATTTTCAGAGCTCGGAAGTGATGAATTTTGGGAAAATGTTAAAAAGAAAGGTTTGCCTGACGCGTTGTCTACATTGCGCAGCTTCTATGACGGGGTGTAATGCCGGTCCTTGGTACTGTCAGATAAAACTACTTGAGACGGGCAGGGCGGATCTGGTACGTATTGTTGCCTTTGGCCTTAGACTTCTGACAGCGGAACTTCTGACGCACATCATGGAATGTAGTATCGCCTCACCCGCCTCAAAGTTCTGAATGGCTGCTTAATTGAATGGTTTTTTCTTCAACTATTATAGTTTTTATGTTATGTTTTTAGTATATAAAAAGGAGATGTAAAAATGATTGAATCAAGTGGTGGAATACTCAACTTTATTGCGATCCTAATTCCTGCGTTGATGGGAATTTTTTATGGTTTTCGCTGCCTATTTCAAACTGATGGATTCATAGTGCAATATGGGCTTGGCGCAGGATCAGAGTTTATGGTCAAGTTAAGTGGGACTTACACAGTTACTCAAGGTATCGTATACGTGATATTGCTGCTTACCTCACCAGCTGGAGCATGGTCAGTGTTTGCGTTTGGCACTATTCAGGCTGCGCTATTTCTTATCTTTGGTTACACGACAGTAAAGGGTAAGTGGGCGCAAGTAGAAGGTGTCAAAGCTACAGCCGAGGGTTACATCGTACCCGCAATCCTTTTGGTTTTTCACCTGTTTATAATGTTTAATATGGGCGCGATCATTTACGCTTGAAACTTTAAGTTGAACTAGCAGTCAGATCATCATCGGACGACCTATTCACCTAGGTTGTCGTAGTGCTCTGATGAGCATTTTAGCCCTTAGGGTTGCACTACTGACAGCGGAACTTCTGACGTGCGCCATGGACCGTGGCATCGCGTCCCTCGACAGCTATTATGAATAATCAACTGCCGGACTGTGTCGTCTCCAAAAACGATTTAATTCTACCCAATGCACTGGTTATGTTTTTCTGGCTATTAGCATAGGATATTCGAATATATCCCTCTCCTAAGGTGCCAAAATCTGGACCTCCGATAGTTGCAACGCCTGTTTTTTCGAGTAATTCGCGTGCTAGGTCTTTGGCCCGCCATCCTGTTAGGGATATGTTAGGAAAAGCATAAAAGGCGCCTTTTGGAACAATGCAGGAGACACCTGGGAGATCATTTAAAAGGTGTAGGATATGCTTACGTCGGGCGTCAAACTCTGCAACCATTTCACCTACAGCATCCTGAGGGCCGGTAAGCGCTTCAATTCCGGCATATTGTGCAGGCGCATTGACACAAGACCATGCATTAACTGCCAACTTACGAGCCTTATTATACAATTCATCAGGCCAAATAGAATAGCCTAACCGCCACCCAGTCATTGCATATGTTTTAGACCAACCATTGAGCACAATTAGCCGATTGCGGATTTCGGGATATGATAAAAAACTTACATGTTCCTCGCCATCGTAAAGCATCTGATCATATATTTCGTCAGATAGTATGGCGACATGTGGATGGTGGGCCAAGCCAGCAATCAACTTGTCTATCTCCGCGCGGGGCGTAATCCCTCCACAGGGATTGGCTGGAGAGTTCAAAATGATCAATCGAGTTTTTGGCCCAATCAACTTTAGGGTCTCGTCAGCCGAAAACGCAAAGCCATTTTCCTCACGAATGGGTACTGGAATAGGTGTTGCGCCAGTGTACTCGATCATAGAGCGGTAAATTGGAAACCCAGGGTCCGGGTAAAGTATTTCAGTACCAGTCTCCCCGAGCATCAATATGGCCGTAAACATGGTGACTTTTCCACCAGGCACAATCAACACATTCGCCGGGCTCACCTCAGTTTTGTAGCGGCGATATAAATCGGCGCTGACTGCTTCACGCAAGGCCAAAACTCCCGTGGCATCAGTGTAGCCGTGATGGCCATCGCGCAGCGCTCGAACAGCAGCTTCGACGATGTTTTCTGGTGTAGGGAAGTCGGGCTGCCCAATACCAAGGTTAATGACGTCCATTCCACCAGCGGCTAATTCACCAGCACGCCCAAGTACAGCAAAGGCGTTCTCTTCGCCAATCCGATCAAAGTTTTTGACTGTTTTCATCGTGTGTCCTCGTTGATTTCCGGGCTTTTGTGTTTGGATCCTAAACTATAGCAGAAATAGTTTGCAGCCACCTAGCCGCTAATAGAACTAAAATAGCTTACATCCAAGTATGTTTTCCCAACAAAAATGTTAATGTAATAGCTTAATGCTGGGGAGTGGGATGAAGTTTTAGCAGTCGAAAGGCTCATTTTCATTTATTAGAGGGCATTATGTGGTGAGATTGTTAAGGTTACCCAAATTGATTACAATAAAGTTGAACAACTCGTCGTTTGGTTGGTCGCTTGTCGACCGTCTCTTATGAGTACGCAGAAGTAGACACATTTAAGTTTTAGGGCCATTCAGCGTGAAGTGTATAATTACTGTATTAGCTACCATATTGTCTTTAGCGCTCTCTCCATTGGCAGCGCAAAATTTTTATAAAGGCCTAAAGGCCCATGACGCAGGTGATTACGATACAGCCCTGAGAGAGTGGGAGCCCCTAGCTGAACAAGGTAATATTGAAGCTCAATACAATCTGGGGTTTATGTATGACAACGGCCAAGGCCTCACGCAAGATAAAGCGAAAGCAGTGAAATGGTACCTGTTGGCAGCTGAACAAGCACATGGTGATGCCCAATTAAACCTTGGTGCTATGTACCGCAACGGCGCAGGCGTACCTCAAAATTTTGTTGAGGCTGCTAATTGGTACAGGCTGGCTGCTGAACAAGGCAATGCGATAGCCCAAGATAATCTAGGAATTTTATACTACTTTGGCGATGGTGTCTCTCAGAGCAATTTAACCGCTCACATGTGGATCAACCTAGCCTTTAAAAATGGCGCGCCCGAAGCGGGAACGCGAAGAGATTTTATAGCAGAAGAAATGACAAAAGCCGACATCTCCAAAGCCCAAGATATGGCTAAAGACTGTATCAGAAGTGCTTATACCAAGTGTGGTAACTAAAGGCGCAGTAAAATTTCTGGTAGCTTGGTTTAGTGTGCTATGAGTGAAACTTGCGACAAGCCATTAATGTAAGCCCCACTACCCTTAAGGTTCACCTCAGTTCAGAAGATGCCGAGAAACCTCGCACGTGCCTGGGCAGGTCTTTTATCCTCAAGCAGCCTGGTGAGGGTCTGAATGCTCTCATGATACTGTTTCCTAGCCTCGTCTGTTCGCTCCTCAGCTTGCTCTGCCCGATCCTTGGCTTCCCTAGCAGTTACCGTTAACTGGTCAACCTGTTGCTGTAGAAGTTTACGCTCGTAGGTTGCAGCCTTAAGAGCAGCCTCAAACTTTAGCTCATGAATTGTATTTGCCCGATAAATACTCAGATCAAGGGGTGCAGCTTTAGGTACACTGTTATCCTCAGGTGACGGTGTTAAAGTTCTAGATGACGAAACCTTTTCGCGGTGCGAAGTAACTCTCGCCAACTCACTTTCATCAATAGCGTATGTACCGTCTTCAAGCTTGGAAGCTGACAGCTTACCAGACTTGATCCACTTGTGAATCGTAGTCTTGCTTACCCCTGACACCCTTGCTGCTTTGCTTGTAGAGTATGGCATTTTAGCTCCCGTTACCGTGTAGTACCTTACTGGTGTAACCTAGTTAGCTTCGGGTGTTAACTATTTATTCTACCAATATGTCACGGTAATTGGTTTGCTACGCTTTCAATCATACACTAGATAAATATGGGCGCAAAACTGCAATATAAAAAAATCATTTTAGGGTGACCTAGAAGCAATACCGTCTACAGTGCAACGTTGATTAAGTGAGAATTCTTGTTATGATTTTAGAAGGATGGGTACCTATGGACGACACCATGGGGCCATGCGCCAGGCTACATTAGCCAGGCTTTTAATTTTTCCATGATGGTGTGATCTATATTCATAATTTTTGCGTATTACAGCTAAAGGAGTAACAAAGAGTGAAAAATTTATCAGCTTTCATTTTGGCCATAAGCATATGTGGTTACTCTACACAGGGCGTGGCTGAGATTGTCGACATTTCGTTCCCATCGATTTATGGTGAAAAAATTGAAACTCAGCAGTGGGCCGGTAAACCATATTTGGTTGTAAATACAGCGTCAATGTGCGCGTTTACTCGCCAATACGCCACTCTACAAAAGCTTTACGACGACTACCGTGAGGCAGGTTTTGGTATGGTTGCAGTACCGTCGGATGACTTCAATCAAGAGCTTAGCAGCGATGCTGAGATTAAAGACTTCTGTGAACTCAACTATGATATTGATATGCCAATGAGTGAGACATTGTCAGTTAAGGGACCGAGTGCGCACCCATTCTTTAAGGCGGTTGAGGCCGAGGTTGGCTTCGTCCCATCTTGGAATTTCAACAAGATTTTGATTGGTGTAGATGGTCATGTTGTAGGGACCTGGCGTTCACTTACTGCTCCGATGTCGCGCAGTATCACCAAAGCTATTGAGGCAGAACTAGCCAAAATGGAGTAAACAACTATGCTAAAATTGAGAGCATGTTACCAATCATCAACAATAGTAATTTAAATTACACCAAAAATGGTTTTTGGACGGGGGCAATGGAATAGGGCCCTTGAAAACTAATATGACCGTTTGATTCAAAAGTGCTGAATAGTGGTTATTACATCTAAGTGCCAACGGAATAGGCACGACAGCAGCACTATGAAAACTTCCCATTTTGAGGTTACATGGGCGTGAGAAGTAGCCCGGTGGAATGGGGGGGTACACTTCCGGACTTGACGTCAAATTTTGGCTAGCATACTCCGAAGCTACGGTGCGGGTATGGTGAAATGGTATCATAAGAGCCTTCCAAGCTTAAGGCGCGGGTTCGATTCCCGCTACCCGCTCCAATAAATTTCCATCAATGTTTATAAACACTTGATCTGTAGGCATGTTTTGTTTTTCAGGTGATGTGGAGTATACGACATGGTAGACAAAGATGCTCATTATTTAATGAATAAAGGCGGCGTATTTTACTTCACCAGACATGTGCCGAATGATCTGCAATATTATTATGCACGACCTCGCATTTGTACGATGCCCTCTTTGACAAATACCTGATCTCCTTTGATGACGAGGGCAAGATAATCATTTCGGGTTCAATCAAACCAAAAAACCTTGAAAAGCTGGGACTTTCCAAAGCACTTAGAATACATATTACAAGAGGGATGATCCCATATTTGCGTCAGCATCGCAAAAAACTGTAGGTTTGAGAAGGTTGCTCAATATGGACGCATCATCAAATTTTCAAGACTCATTGCCAATATCGTCTGATGCACTGCTGAAGCAATTAGATGTTTGGGAAATACGCTACAAAAAATATGATCATGTCCCACTACGAACGGTAGAGGATTCCAAGAAAGTTCAAGATATGTTTTTACCTACTGAAGCAGGAGGTGGACATATAAAGAACCTCTACCTTCGGGATCGGAAGAAAAAGAACATCCTTTTCGTGGCAGAACAAGACGCTAAAATTGATTTGAAAAAACTTGGCAACGCTATTGGCTCTACAAACTTATCTTTTGGATCACCTGAGAGGCTGATGGAAAACTTAGGCATAAGGCCCGGCGCAGTTACTCCACTATCCATGATCACAGGCGTCAAAAATGGCGTTTCATTGTTTTTGGACAGCAACTTAAAAAACTGTTTGAAAATTTATGCTCATCCTCTCGTAAATGACAGAACATTGGAAATACCCATAGAGGAGTTAGAAAAGTTCCTACGCATCGTAGGCGCAAGTTTTGAATGGGTAGATATTGAAGATAACCCCCCAAACCATAACTCCTGATCTGTGTAACTGCCCATGTATATAGATCCACCCATACGCCACTGGCCCTTGACCCCCAATGTAACTACCCAACACATGAACACACTTACGGTTAGGGTCACTGTAAGTGATCTATACGTATAGCAGACATCTTTTGACCCTCTGGTAGGTTTTAGACTTTCAGTTTTGCTCAGCTCTTGTTAGAAACTCCCAACAAAATCAGTGAAAAGCAAGAATTTGATGCCTAGTATTCTAGTAACAGTAAAAATTTCAAAAGGTTTTAAAACTTGGTCAGAAATGGCGAAGTCATTTGATGACGAAATGCCTGAGCACGGCGGTAAAATAGTATGGGCCGCGACTAACCCCGATGAAACTGAAATCTATTGTATGATGGATGTGCCCGACCCAGAATTTATGAAAACATTTGGTGAGCGTCCTGATGTCAGAAAAAGACGTGAGGATGCTGGTGCTGATGTTTCATCAACTACAGTTATAACTCAGATTGGCGATTATTGGTTAGGATAAGGTAGTCATTTGGTCTTCGAAGAATAAACTATGGTACACTACCAGTGGGCTATTACAGCCTGCTGCTTAACCAAAAAAGAAATATAATCAGAATACTAAAATAATGTCGATTTATGAAAAATGGAACGAAGCATGGAACAATAATGATGCTACTGCAGCATTCGAATGCTTCCATGATGATTTTGAATTTAAATTTCATTCAAGCGGTAATGTAATGAAAAAATCTGACATGAGCGTTGAGATGATGACGAAGATGATGCAAATGAAACGCTTACAAACCAACGCTGTATTTATGAAAATGATGACATTTGCGTTTTCCACCAGGTTTCTAAGTTTGCAAGCGGTGACAAAGAAGCCGTTATGATGGTCAGTCTCAAAAAAGATGGACTGATATGGAGAACTGAGACAGGGGCAACGCCACTCAAGTAATCATTTTTATAGGCTCTCTTTAAGCATCTGAAATCAAAAAATAGGAAAGAAAATAACAATAGTTAAGACTAGAGTTCTTATGAATTTGTGTACCTATTTTGTGTACCAATATTTAGTGGAGTTAAACGTGCGTTATCACTTTATTTCCAATCAACACGATACATGGCTTCGTTTCGTTTCATAAATGGTAGGGTGAACGGGCCGTTATAGGTGGCCATCACTGGGTCTCCGATTGTAGGAATATTAGCTTTTCCTAAGGCTCCTTTAAGTAAAGCGGAGTGTTTATTGTAGTTTTTATTGGTTGAGCGCCCTGAATATTTAATAACCGCATAAAATCCACCTTTAACCGTAATCAATTCGATATTGTCCGCATCTGGGGTTGGGGCTGATTGCTTTGTGAAACTTTTAGGCAAAAAGAAAATCATGGCAGAGCTGTTATCGTTGTTCGACTGCAGCACAGGAACAGTCATCGCAATTTTTGATGAACTTTCATTTGAGCCTGAGATATAGTTAAATAACCGCCTAAAGGCTCCATTTTGACCGCTGGTCTGCATAGTTTGTACGGCAAGCCTATCTTGATATAGCCTTATTTCATAAACATCTGTCGCTTTGATTAGTTTATAATCTGGTTCTTCATACGCCATTGCGTTTCCAGCCATAAATAAGAAAATAGCAGCAATAAGACCAAAGAATTTGCACACTAATTTAATGTGTTTTGTCATGATGCTATGGCCCACATTCTTCATGTTGATTGCAAATAATTAGCACTTTTGTGGATTGTTATCAATGTATACTAAACTAACGCAATTTATCAGCCTCACTTCAATTCAATTAACCGCATTTCATTACCCAGACTTTTACATTCAAAGACAAAACCCCCGTGTGTGTAACTGCCCATGTATATATATCCGTGTAGGGGTGGGTGGCCCTTGACCCCCAATGTAATATCAAAATGTCGCAACTGCGACGTTTATGGGTAGGGTCACAGTAAGTGACCTACACGTACAGTTACTTACCTTGGCTGACAGTCTGTAGGTGTGCTTAACAACATGTATATGCATCACCATCACACCCATCACATCCCCTGTATTAGTAACGATAAGGAATTACGTCAGGCATACGTAACGACATACGTACATTGTCATCACGTATAGTGACTGCAGTTAACGGTGGTACGACACAGTAGACAAAAATAGCCACTTGCGTTTCATAGTGGTTGTCATAACTTATTGATATTGCTTACTTGGATATTTGATTGGTACTGGTCAAAGGAAATGAATTCCCGCTACCCGCTCCAAACTCTCTATTTTATAGAATATTAATTACAGACTACGAATTGTGAGCGATTTAGTTCTCAAGGCAGGCGTTCTGTGGAAATGGCATATGCGGAACATCTAAAATGATTGATAATTACTATTGCCCTCTTGTTGGCATGCATTGTGGAAGATACATCGGATGAGAAAATAGGGGAGCGAGTATGGCACGGGGACTAAAGTCAGTTGCTGATGTGACAGAGGATCGCGCATCCTCCAAGCAGGTTGGGGTGTTGCGCGCGTTGGTTCCTTATTTTGCCCCCTATAAGCTGTTAGTAATTCTTGCGCTTATTGCTTTGACCATCACAGCCAGTGTTTCGCTTGTGCTGCCGTTGGCTGCGCGCCGGGTTATCGATGGTTTCGCGGTCGGCGACGTGGCCCTTTTGAATCGGTATTTCCTCGGTGCCATTATAGTCGCTGCGATCTTCGCGCTAGGAACTGGGTTGCGATATTATGTTGTCACCCGTCTAGGTGAACGTGTGGTGGCTGATATTCGAAAAGCGATTTTTGAACGTATGATTGGGATGTCGCCGGCCTATTTCGAAAAATTGATGACGGGTGAGGTGCTAAGTCGAATTACTACAGACACAACTCTTATTCTTTCGGTCGTTGGATCTTCAGCCAGCTGGCTTTTGCGCAATATGTTAATGATGTCTGGCGGGCTTGTGATGATGCTTTGGACATCGCCCAAACTCACCGGTTTGGTGCTGTTGATCGTGCCACTAATCCTTGGGCCAATTTTGGCATTGGGCCGCAAGCTGCGTGGGCTGTCACGCAAAAACCAAGATTGGATTGCCGCCTCATCAGGCAAGGCCTCCGAATCCCTTCTGTCGGTACAAACTGTGCAGGCGTTTACTCATGAGGCCCGAAGCTTAAAAGAGTTTGCAGATGTGACTGAAAAAGCTTTTGAAAGTGCAAAAGCCCGCATCAAAGTGCGCGCATTAATTACAATGATTATCATTTTTGTGGCCTTTAGCGGCGTGATGGGCGTTTTATGGGTTGGTGCGATTGATGTGCGAAGCGGCGTCACCTCGGCCGGCCAACTGGTCCAGTTTGTGATTTATGCCACCATCGTGGCCAGCTCCACTGCTGCCTTGTCGGAACTTTGGTCAGAGTTACAACGGGCTGCTGGTGCCACAGAGCGCTTGGTCGAGCTGTTGAATGCGCAAGACACGATTGCAGACCCCAAAAAGCCAAAGGCTCCAAAAGCTGGTGCTGTGGTTTTTGACAAAGTTAATTTCACATTCCCCAATCGCCCTGATGCCTTGGCGCTTGATAAAGTTAGTTTCACTATTAATCCGGGTGAGACCGTTGCCTTGGTAGGGCCGTCAGGAGCTGGAAAATCAACGATCATTCAAATGCTGCAGCGTTTTTTTGACCCGCAAGAGGGCAAAATTAGCTTTGGCGGCATCGCTTTGCCAGAGATGGAGCGCAGTGCATTTAGAAGGTTTATGGCTTTGGTACCGCAAGACCCAGTAATTTTTGCTTGCTCTGCCTATGACAATATTCTTTTTGGTCGTCCTGACGCGAGCAAAGATGAGGTGATTGCAGCTGCAAAAGCAGCTGCTGCCCATGACTTCATATTAGCTTTGCCAGAAGGCTATGACAGCTACGTTGGTGAGCGTGGTGTTATGTTGTCGGGTGGGCAGAAGCAGCGGATTGCAATTGCGAGGGCCATATTGCGCGATGCACCTGTTCTTTTGCTCGACGAGGCAACCTCGGCGCTTGATGGCGAGAGTGAGGCTCTGGTTCAAAAGGCATTTGAAATTTTGGCTAAAGGCCGGACTACATTGGTAGTAGCGCATCGTCTAGCTACGGTGAAAAAAGCTGATCGCATTCTGGTAATGGATCAGGGCCAGATTGTTGCGCAGGGCACACATGCTACATTGGTTACTGAAGGCGGGCTTTATGCGCGCTTGGCCAAGTTGCAATTTACGGAAGAGAGCGCTTCCTAAACTGGCTCAAGCTAAGGCTTTGCCATAAGCCTTGCGAAATCTGTTAAAACTAATCATCCTATTAAAAACACTACGGAAAGTAGTTTTGGTTTCAAGATCGGGAGAGAATGATGAGCTTTGCAACAAAAGCCGATCGGGACGCAGTTGAAAATGAAATGCCCTGGGTTGAGCGTGACGTTCCCAAAACCATGTATGAGTTCATAAATTCTGTCGCACAGCGCCATGGTCAACGCCCAGGCGTTAGCTTTCAGATAACCTCTGGCCCAAAAGATAATGCCGAAACCCTAAGCTGGCAGGAATTTCGTGATAAATCGGTGCAGGCAGCGAATATGTTTCGACGCTTGGGGATCGGTGAGACTGATGTTGTGGCCTATCTGCTACCAATTTGTAATGAGGCAGCGCTTACCCTGATCGGTGGCAGCATCTCTGGTATCGCAAATCCGATTAATCCACTGTTGGAACCAGACCAGATTGCAGCGATTTTGCGCGAAACCAATGCCAAGGTTTTGGTCACACTGCGCGGGTTCCCAAAAACGAATTTGGCACAATTGGCAGCTGATGCAGTGGCCCAGGCCCCCAATGTGGAGACAGTTTTGGAGGTAGATCTCAACCGCTATCTGACGCCACCAAAATCTTGGATTGTATCGCTGGTTCGGCCAAAGGTGGTGGCCACTCAT
>Ga0302138_10001615_pt1 | contig 10805 bp, 7 predicted proteins | sample CBN3_321_MG_FD_203110 | JGI IMG/M metagenome (GOLD analysis project Ga0302138, IMG submission 203110) | Marine microbial communities from Western Arctic Ocean, Canada - CBN3_surface | ecosystem: Environmental > Aquatic > Marine > Oceanic | place: Canada: Western Arctic Ocean | collected 2017-09-15 | reverse complement strand
TAGTAAAATATTAAATAAAAATATTAATATTACATTAAATAATGAAGATGTTAGTCTTTCATGTAAAAAAAGAAATGAAATTAAATGTTTAGAAATATTTCAAACAATTAATGAACTTGGTAATTACTCCAATCATTATTGGTTTTTAAATTTATCTAGAATTAAAATTATTAAATTTATTAGAGAATTACGGGACATCTGGGAATATAGAGCAGAATTATCTACTGACAAAAAATGTAAAATATGTTATCCAAACGGTAATCCTTTCAGGCATTGTGACATTTTAAGAATTAATAATTTGAATTATGTTCAATTACAAAAAAATGCACTCAGAATAATTCATCAATTTATTACTACCGGAATATCTCCCGAATATTCTAACTTGGGTGCATATTATGTATTGGCAGCATTAACGTTAGTTAGTGAACCTGCAGCAGAATCTTTACCTTGGTTATTTCAATCGGTTTCCTAAACGCATTTAATATAATATTTTTTAAAATATTAATTAATACATTAAAGAGCTTAAAAAAGATTTATTATGATAGATTATAAATATGCCGAAAGCCAAAAGCCCAAAACCAACCGAGTCCATGACCAGTGGGTCTGACGTTCCTGTAGTCGATGTAACTGTTGTTGCCGATTCTAAAACTAAGTCTAAAGTTACTAAAAAAGCCACTAAAGAGACTGTACCAAAAGAGACTGTATCAAAAGATACTGTTGTTATGACTAAAAATGAAGTAGTAGAATCTGCTACAGAAACTGATACTGATACTGGTGACATTGCTCTTACTGATACATTCTCAAGCTTTTTACAAAAACTACAGGCAATGGCATCACATATGAATATGCTAAAAACCGAATTCAGATCGCTCGAAAAGAAAGCTACCAGAGCGCTTAAAGCCGCCGAAAAGGTAAACGCGAAACGCAAACGTAAATCTGGTAATAGAGCGCCTAGTGGGTTTGTTAAGCCAACACTTATCAGCGATGAGCTTGCAACATTTCTTCAAAAACCATCGGGTACAGAGATGGCGCGAACTGAAGTAACTCGTGAAATTAATACTTATATTCGTGCTCACAATCTACAGGATAAGACAAATGGTCGTAAAATTATTCCTGATCAGCAGCTTGCGACTCTTTTAAAGATTCAGAACGGAGATGAGCTTACATATTTTAATCTCCAAAGATACATGAGCCCACATTTTGCAAAAGCTGGACAGCCCAAACCTTAAATTGTTTTATTTTGTTTTATTTGTAAAATAATTTCATATAATTTATTTTACAAATATTTCATACCAATCCCCCGGTTGGGTCGTCTGAATACTGGTTTATATAGTTTAACATAGTTATTCTGTGTATTATTCGGTGCAACATAGTTATTCGGTGCAACATAGTTATTCGGTGCAACATAGTTATTCGGTGCAACATAGTTATTCGGTGCAACATAGTTATTCGGTGTAACATAGTTATTCGGTGTAACATAGTTATTCGGTGTAACATAGTTATTCGGTGTAACATAGTTATTCGGTGTAACATAGTTATTCGGTGTAACATAGTTATTCGGTGTAACATAGTTATTCGCGCGGGGTTTTTTTGGTTCACGAACTTTTGCATTTAATAAATCTGCTGGAAAAAAATGTACTGTTTTATTTATAACTTCTAAATCGGTTGAGTTAATTTTTAAGTTTTCTTCAGTTGCTTTAAATACTGGAGATGTCATATACAGTATATAAATATATTTTTAGGCAGACTTTGGTTGTATTATACTTAAATCATCCCCAGATATTTCACTATCATCTTTTTTTTTATAAGTAATTTTTTGAGGTTTATATTTGATTGACCTTTGTAATTTAATATATGAATTAAAATCAAACTTATTTTCTATAATTAACTCGGTTTTAAATGGTAAATTTATATTTTTTATATTTATTTTAGGATTTTTATTATAAATAAATAGTCTATATTCTTGAGTTTGATTAGACTTTATAGGAGTTACAAGAATAAAATAATAATTATTTGATTCACTTTTATTACTAATTAAATATGTTTTATTATTTTCATTTAGTTTGATTGTTGATAATAATATAATTGGTAAATTATAATAATTACTTATTAATAAAATATCTAAATTAGTTATATAATATAATTCATTCATGATAGCATTTTCTAAAGTTATTTGACCCATTAATAATTTCTCTCCTAAAACTATTTTGCCTTGTAATTTCCAAATATTACCAACGCGATATACATCAAATTTATATAAATTATATTGACTTATCAATATTTCTTTAAAAATATTTACTGATTTTATATCTATACTTGGATTAAAATCATTAATTATTTCAATCATCATTTGAAACCCACAAAGAGCAGAAGTGTTACTATATACAACTAAAGTTGTACCTCTAACAAATATATTTTGCCATTTTGATGTTAATATTTTTATTTCCCTTTTGCAATTTAAAAACGGAATAACTTCTTCTTCTAATTCTAATTCTTCTTCTGATTCTTTTTCTAATTCTGCTTCTGCTTCTAATTCTTCTTCTTCGTCTTCTTCTTCTTCTTCGTTTTCTGCTTCTAATTCTTTTTCTGCTTCTTCTAATTCTTTTTCTGCTTCTTCTAATTCTTTTTCTGCTTCTTCTAATTCTTTTTCTGCTTCTTCTGCTTCTTCTAATTCTGCTTCGATAAAAGATTTGCTAGTTGATGCTTTAGAAAGTGGTTTTAAATTTGAAACTATTGTTAATTTTTTTTTGGATTTTTCGATTAATGGCATTTTACTTATTGTATCTTCAATTTTTGCTTCTTTCACTTCTTCTATAAAATCTATTACGGGGGCATATTTTGTTGTTATATCAGGATTTATAGTATCATATGCTGTATTACTAATAAAGATTGAATTATTTATTGGAACTAAATCAGTAAAAAAATCAGCATTTAATAAAGATTGTATTATTAATAATTCATTATCTTTTAAGTTATATTTTGTATTGGAAAATGATAAAAATGATTGAGGTTCAAATATAAAATTTCTTATTCTATAATATCTAATTATTTCATCCGATATTTTATCATAATATTGTTTTTGGTTATCTTGACCGGTTAGTAAATTATCTTTCGGAATTAATAGTTTACAAAATTTACCGTCAGCAAATAAACAATAATTTTTTTTTCCACATTCTTCTTCATTATTAACGATACAACTATTAATATCTTCTATTTTTTCTAATAATGTATCGGTATATAATACAAATTGTATAGCATTATTGCTAAGTTCTTTAATTAAAAGATTAATTTTATTTAACTTTTCAAAATATACTAAATATTTGTTATCTATTATATTCTCCAAATCACTTCTAATTTCGCTATTATTTGGATTTCCTAATAATATTTTAATAGTATTTCTAAAAGAATCATAAAAATTCTTTTCTAATTTTATTTTTTTAATTAATTGTATTCGTTCGTTATCTTTTTCATAAGATAATATTGATGTTTTATCAGCAATTAAAAAATCATTTTGTTTTAATATTTCTAAATCATCATATATAATATTTGGCTCAGGAATTACTCCTATAAATTGATTTGTTTCGGTTATAATACCAACTATTAATTCTTGTTCAATTACTTTAATCTGTGGCAAAGAAAATATTTTTCCATTAGTTTCAATGCTAATTTCTTCTAACAAAACTTTAGTATTGGTATAAGTATTCCACGTAACATCATCTATCCATATTATATTATCTATATCTATTATTATATTTGACGGGAAACAAGGTATATAAAACGCATCTGAGCTATCTTTTTGTATTACTAATCCAATTACTTTTCCGTTATAATTTAATACTTGATTTTTAACAGTATACTTAGTTGATTTTAAAATCTTTATTATTTCGAGAGATGAAATATTTTGTTTAAATTTATACAGAGTAGGCATACTTGGTAAAGCCATACAATTGACATTAATCAGATTTATTATATGATTCATTGATTCTTTTAAATTTGGTAAAATATTTGGATCATTTAATGTAAATAATCGCGTTACTTCCATGCTGGATTTTTTATCTTCAAATGCATAAATTGGCTCATAATATTCTTGATTTTTTATAATTAAAAGAGTTTTTTTATTTATATTAAAGAATTTACTTGAAAAATGATTTGTAGGACAAATTATATTAATATTATCTGTTATATCATTATCCAATATTTCTAATATAATTAAGTTTAATCCGCGTGGAAATAAATTAGTATTTTCCATACAAATCAAATCCCATAAATATGTATAATCAATAATTTCATCCTGTGATGTTAAAAATTTAATAAAATTTTTATATGCTATGGCTATTTTTATTAATGATTTTTTTTGAAATTCATTAGATAAATCAGTTTTATTATATAATAGTGAATCATTATAATCATCTAAATTAATATCGTCATCCTTATTATAAAAAATATTAATTAATGACCCATTTTGTAAAGTAGTGAAAATATCAATATTTATACTATCAGCAAATATCTTTTGCATTTCTTTAATTGACGGTATTTTACTATCTCTCATATTTCCATAAATATCAGATATACATGCAACAAATGATTTTGTTCTAGTGAATTCTACACCTTGCCTTAATAAACATACATAATTTGGTTTTAATGATATATCAGATGGACTAATTTGACATTTTTGATTATCCGTTTTTAAAAATTGTTGTATAACCAAAGGTAAAAACCCCATTCGCTTAGCTTGTATGGGAAATTTATCAGCCCCTTTAATATAATCATCTGTTACTTCTTTTGTTGTTTTTTTAATTGGTAGATCTTCCTCTTTTTCTAAACATTGCTCTCTTCGTAATTGTTGTTCTTTACTATTCCATTGTTTAAAACAACACGGCAAACAATGTCCGTCTGGATGACTATCTGATTTTATAAACCCTGGATAATGTTCTATATATTCTCCTTTTTTATCTAAATGCTCTTGTGGTGCATTAAATTCAAATATAGATGTATTTGGTGGCACCGCCTTTATCGGTTTACCGTCATTTCCTTTAAATGGAATTATATTTCCATATTTACCAGATTTCACATCATCATCTGTTAAACTTGTATTTTCTTTCAAACTCCAATATCTAGGACATATAAACCAAAATTTATCACCACCTGGTGTACCATAATTGATCGCTTGATTATATGAACCCGGATGATCTCTATCTATTTTTTCTTTTTCATTATCTGTAAGAATTACTGGTTGTCGTCTTACATTTGATGGACATATCCGATTATATCCAGTATATTTACCACCTAAATCATAACTAAATAGTTTTGGGGCGCGTTTTTTTAGTCTTTCTTCGAATGGATTTGGGTTAGATAATGACATACCAGTTATATCACGTTTTAATTTATTGCCTTCAGTTGTAACCTTTGGTTTAATATTAATTTTAATTGAAGTTTTTGGTTTATCTTTAAGTGCATCAATATCTATAGCTTTTGGTAGTTGGTCTGGTAATTTTACACTTTTTTCTGGAGCTTTTTTTGATTTAGAAATTAATATACTCTTAAATGGATTGCTTTTTGGTTTTGCTTCGTCCAAGTCTTTTGCTTCGTCCAAGTCTTTTGCTTCCTCTAATTTTGTTTCATCTAATTTTGTTTCCTCTAATTTTGTTTCATCTAATTTTGTTTCCTCTAATTTTGCTTCCTCTAATTCTAATTCTTTCTCTAATTTTGTTTCGTCTAATTCTAATTCTTTCTCTAATTTTGCTTTTTCCAAGTCTTTTGTTTCGGCTTCTTCTTCGGCTTCTTCTTCGTCTTCTTCTTCGTCTTCTTCCAAGTCTTCAGCTTCTTCTTCTGCTTCGCTTGAAGGAAAAAACTTAGCGGAAGTAGAATCAAAAGCAAAAGAAGGCGACGAATCTTTTGATAGCGAATCTTTTGATAACGAATCTTTTGATAGCGAATCTTTTGATAACGAATCTTTTGATAGCGAATCTTTTGATAACGAATCTTTTGATAACGAATCTTTTGATAACGAGCCTAACGGTGAACCTAATTCAATACCCGATGTTGTAGGCGAGCCTAACGGTGAACCTAATTCAATACCCGATGTTGTAGGCGAGCCTAACGGTGAACCTAATTCAATACCCGAGTCTGGTAGTGACGAGCCTAGCGACGAACCCAATTCAATGCCCGATGTTGTAGGCGAGCCTAACGGTGAACCTAATTCAATACCCGAGTCTGGTAGTGACGAGCCTAACGGTGAACCTAATTCAATACCCGATGTTGTAGGCGAGCCTAACGGTGAACCTAATTCAATACCCGATGTTGTAGGCGAGCCTAACGACGAACCTAATTCAATACCCGAGTCTGGTAGTGACGAGCCTAACGGTGAACCTAATTCAATACCCGATGTTGTAGGCGAGCCTAACGGTGAACCTAATTCAATACCCGATGCTAGCAATGGCTTATTAGAATCGTCGTCTGCACCGCCGAATAATTCATCTTCGCTATCTTCATCATCAGAAACCATAAATGTTTTTGCCAAATCATCGTCATAATCTTCGTCTTCTTCGTCAATTTTACCAATTTCTATAGGCTTTCTAGATTGGAAAATAGATTTATCTATTTCCTCTTCGTCTAATCCGCTTTCTATAGCAATACTAGTATCATCAATATCCTTAATAATATCAGTATCTTTTATTTCTTTTTTAAGACATAATTTATTGATTTTATCTATAGAAACTTCAGTCGTATCTACATCTTGTGTTATACGTATTAAACTATCTAAATATATAGGAATAGTTGAGAGATAATTAATATTATTTATTCCATCTACAGATAATTTACATGTGTTAGTGAAATTTTCTAAAGTAATTTTAGTTAAAAACCCAGGATTTATTTTAGATTTAATTTGTTTTGTTTTATACAAACTTTTTACTATATCAGTTGAACGAAGTACTTCTGCCACTCTACTCCTTGCTGCGGTTTCAGTCATACTAAAATTATCAATTAATCCTTGGATAATTTCATCGGGAGTAATATCTTTATTCTTAAATACATCTAAAATATAAGCTTCAGAGCTATCCATTTCAGAAAAATTTGTAACTCTTTTAAATCTCATTAAAATGCCTTTTTTTAAATTAGCTTGTTCTATATTAAAGAATGATGATAAGCAACCTATATTAGTTTGTAAATTTAAATTATGAATAATATCAATAGAAAAACCAAATTCCATACTAATGATATCTATATTATCGTTGCGTATATTAGTAAATAATGGTATTTGAAACCCGGTTTGTTCTAATTTATTTTTTACTATTTTAATAATAGGATTAATTGATTCTAAAATAATATTATTGAGAATATCTTCAGTAATTGGTTTTTCTAATTCTAAACTAACATTAATTGATGTATCAGGATTTAAAGAACAAATTATTGGAACAGCGGTTTTATTTAATTGATAAGTAATATAATATGTTATACTTTTACTACGACCGATTGTTTTCATTAACTTAAATATTTTTGATTTATTTAAATAAGGTATTTTAATGCCTTTTGTTGAAATTTCATTAGCATATAATCTATATATATTTTCCATTTTTTTTGATGGATTAAATTTAATAAATGGTATATTAATGTCAGCGTGTATAGATTTAAATATTATATCTAATGGAATATTATATGTCATAAGAGGCTTTATTACAAATTCAATTTTAGATATTCCTTTTTCTATGTAATCTAAATCGGATGTTCTTTTTTTATATATTTCATTAAATAATGAAACATTTTCATAATTTCTCTCAAATGATGTATCAATTAACTCTTTTGATTTTGATATCAACATTGGAGAATCTTTTATTAGCTCTGATAAAGATAATATATTTAATTTCATTAAATATGGATAATATAACTTGATGCAATCACTTTCTAAGATTGTTTGACTAATAAAATATTCTAATACATCATTTGCATTGCAGCAATATATAATATTTTTATTAATTTTGGTAACATTATTAGATAATAATAATGATTTATTATTTGTTTTGATTAAATTAGATAATAAAGTTATTTCATCGGAAAATATTAATGAATTATATGGATTTACTGTTATAGGATATAGTTCTGTATCTAAACTAATATGTTGACCAAGAGGTTTATTTATAATTAAATCTACATTTTCAATATTTAATTTCAAAATATCTGAATAGTCATAAGCTTCTTTATCGGGTAAAATATCAAATAACTCTGGTTTATTTATATTAGTTATAAATTGTAATAATAAATTTTTTGTTAATATAGTCTTATTATTTTTGGTTAAATCATTAAAAATTTGATATGATGTCAATCTATTTATGTAACTGTAATACAAATATATTTCATCAAATGATATATTATTAACACTAATTATTTTTTTTTTAATTGCTTCAATGGTATCATCAATAAAAATATAAATATTATGATAAAAAACAATAACATTATCACTTAAAATAGTATTAATTTCTTCTGTATCAAAAATATTATTAAAAATAGTAGGTTCTGTTTTATATAACAAAGTTATATTTTGGTCTATGTACAATTCATTACCATTAAATACGTCAATTTTATATATTTTATTATCTTTTAAATGACAGATTTTAAATATTTCTTTATCCATATATAAAATATATCTTATTTTATTTTATTTTGTTTTATTTAAACTTTATTAATCTATTTTAAAATAATTTAAATTATATTTTTAAAATAATTTAAATTATATTTTTTCATATAATTTATTAAATTTCATTTCTTCATCTTTAATTTCCAGAAAAATTTTATTAAATTGCTCTTTTTCGTCTATTTTATATTTTTGTGTAAACTCATATATTTCAAAAAAATTTTGAATAATTCCATAAATAATTGTAGAATATACAATTAAATAAATTGTAAATCTAATAATATCATCTGAAATATTCGATGTAATAATAATATCTAAAATAAATATAATATTAGTAATAAACAATTTTATATGAAATTTATTATAATTATTATATAATAAATTTAAATTTTCAATACTCATATTTACTAAAGCTTCTCTCTTTTTACAAATATTTAAATACCCTTGTTTTATTTCATTTAAATATTTAATTTTTTCATTATATTCATCAGCATTATCAATTGCTAAAGTCATCTAAATTAATATACATCAAAATAAAAAAATCAATTTTTTAAACATTTTTTTAAACATTTATTAATTTAAAACTAATTATGTAATATTATTATTATGTATAATTTAATTGTAGCATTTGATAATAGTAGAGGAATCGGGAGAGAAAATAAGATGCCTTGGCATTTTCCAGAAGATTTAAAATATTTTTCTAAATTAACACGTGGAAATGGTAATAATGCCATTATAATGGGAAAAAATACTTGGGAAAGTATACCGAATAAACCACTTAAAGAGAGAGATAATTTAATATTATCAACAACACTAAATATTGAAAAAAATACACCAAAAAATAGTTATGTTAAAAGTTTTAATAGTATAGATAAATTGGAAGATTTTTGTAATAATCAAAAGTATGATGAAATATGGATTATTGGTGGTTCCAAAATATATAATTTATTTATTAATCAAAATAAAGTAAAGTATATTTATGCAACATTAATTGATAAAAAATATGATTGTGATTGTTATTTTCCTGTATTAAACGATTGGACTATAACAAATCAAGAAGATAAGATTTTAAAAGAGACTAAAATATCATATTTAAAATATGAAAAATCTAATTTTTAATTAGTAAAATTATATTTACTACTATTCATAAAATTTGATAAGGCTTCAATGTCTTTAATTTCTTCTTCGCGAGTAATTTTATAAATATTTCTTTTTTTAACAACCGGTGTCGTATGAATATATTTAGAATAACTAATATCATGAATATTTTTATTATTTAAATTAATTGTAAATGCAAGAATATAAAATGGGATAGCGATGTAAACAGCCATTAACATTTTATTTATATTCTTTATAATATTTTTCAATTTTTATTTTGTTAATATAAATATTTCATTTCCACAATCATAATTATGTTCTAATATTTTTAAACCAGTTTTTTCAAATAATTCTTTGATTTTTGATATTTGAAATATATAATAATAACGTTCATAAATAGTTCCATAATTATTCCATAATACTATATTATCCCCATATTTATCAAATGTTCTTTTAGTTTTTGTTGGTTGATTTATTGACCATACTGATAATAAAATTTTACAATCTGATTTAATAAGTCTTTTTATTTCTAATAAGGTTTGTATTCTGTTTTCATAGCTTGATAATTGATGAAACATAGCTATACATATAATAGCATCTGCTGTATTATCTTCTAATGGAATATTTGTAACATTTGTCTCAATTACATTTAAATTTTTTGATTCACAAATTTTAATAAAATTCTTACAATTATCAATTCCTATAAACTGTAAACCATCATAATTCATATTTCTTCCACTTCCACAACCAATATCATATACTAGACTATTTTTATTTAGAGTTTTATAAAAATCGTCTATCCATTTCCATTTAAATGCTCTACTATGATTAAATCTTTTTGCTATATTTTCATAAACACATTTTACATAGTTTTCTTCTATTTCAGTTAACATAATGATAATTTAATATCATATAATTGTTAAATCAATTTTTTGATTTTCTCTTTTTAGATTTTCTCATTTTAGTTTTTCTCATTTTTTATGTTTTTCTCATTTTAGTTTTTCTCATTTTAGATTTTTTCATTTTAGTTTTTCTCATTTTAGTTTTTCTCATTTTCTTTTTAGATTTTTTCATTTTT
>Ga0302138_10001600_pt1 | contig 10850 bp, 9 predicted proteins | sample CBN3_321_MG_FD_203110 | JGI IMG/M metagenome (GOLD analysis project Ga0302138, IMG submission 203110) | Marine microbial communities from Western Arctic Ocean, Canada - CBN3_surface | ecosystem: Environmental > Aquatic > Marine > Oceanic | place: Canada: Western Arctic Ocean | collected 2017-09-15 | reverse complement strand
AAATGGTCATACGGTATATGAAATTGAGATCAAGGACCAATACTATAATATGAAAGAAATGGTGGTGCCTGTTATGCACATTGTTGACATTGCAGAAGCTGCAATGAAGGAATTAAATATTAAACCAATAATTAAGCCGATAAGAGGGGGTACAGATGGATCCCAATTAAGTTTTATGGGATTACCTTGTCCAAACATATTTGCGGGAGGACATAACTTCCATGGGCGTTATGAGTATGTGCCATTAGAAAGTATTATGAGTGCTACAAAAGTAATTTGTAAAATTGCGGAACTAACACAAAAGCGTTATATATAAAAAAAGGCCGCTAAAACTAGCGGCTTTTTTTGTGAATTACTTAACGACCGATGTCAGATTTAATTTCTGACTCATGTCCATTGAAATGGCTGAACGGTCAAATTTAATTTTTCCTGCTTGTGTTTCTATGACGCAAGAGTTGTCTTTGTCATTTAACTCAGCAATTTTGCCGTGCATTCCACTTTTGGTAATTACCTTGTTTCCTTTTTTAAGTTCCGCGGCAAATTTCTTTTCTTTTTTTGCGCGTTTCATTTGAGGGGCTATCATAAAGAAATAAAGCACTAATAACATTAAAACTAAGGGAGCATATTGACCTATGTTTACCATATACTTGGGATTGGAGTATTAATTAATTATTGTTTTTTAGCAACAGGTGCAGCAGCAGCAGCTGACGGTGCATTAGGATCTGGAGTAATAAATGCTGAAATTCTCACTTGCTCTCTCCCAGTTTGCGTATTTGTTGTTAATGTAATCGTCTTAGAAGTTTTGTTAGCTCCTTTACCATTAAACTTAACGCTAAACTGTGATGAAGCTCCAGGCATTAGAGGTTCTTTACTCCAGCCTTGAGGAACTGTACATCCACATGTACTTTTTATATCAGTGACAACTAGTGGAGATTTTCCTGTATTAGTATAAGCGAAGGTTGTTTCTACAGGCGTACCATTCATTATTTGTCCAAAGTCATGCTCTGTTTTGTCAAAAGAAATGCTTGGAAAAACTATTGCTTGAGAATCTCTCTCAGCAGCTTTCGTTACATTTTCTTGATTTATTTTTTCAGTAGCGTTTTCTTTACAAGAACTAAAAACAGCAAGAGTTGCTATTGTGAGAGTTAAAAATAATTTTTTCATAAGTTAGAATTTTAATTAATTTGATTTTAAAAAATGAGAGGATAAAAGTAACTAAAAATTTACATTAATCCACGTCCTATTTTGTTTAAGGTGTTGTTTTCGTTGTGCTCTTTTACAATTTTGTCTAAAACTCCATTGATAAACACATTACTTTTTGGAGTTGAATATTCTTTTGCTATTTCAATATATTCGTTAATCGATACTTTGGTAGGAATTGAGGGAAATTCATGAAATTCACAAATTGCCATTTGAAGCAATACGAAATCAATATCAGCAATCCGATCCTTATCCCAGTTTTGAGTTTTCAAGCTAATCTCTTCAGTGTAGGCCTCTAGGTTTTGGACTGTATACCTTAATAATTCAACACCAAACTCTTTATCTTCATCATCCTTAAATAACTTAGGAGTAAAGTAATTGTCTGAACTGTTTTCTTTTGCTTTGTTTAGAAGCTTAACCAACGCTGTATTAACAACTGGTAAATCATCTAACCATGTTAAATTTCGGTCTTCTAAATAATCGTATAATTTCTCATTGGGCGCAATCACTTCTTTAAAAAGAGCGACGATACATTGTTTATCATTATTAAAGGACGAGTTAGAGTCCATATAAGCTGTGTAAATATCACTTTCGAGGATAGACCTGAAGATGACTTCTACGTACTCATTATCTAATTCCCAATTTTGAATTTTATAACGCTCAAATGCATTTTTCAAAGATTGACTTTCTGACATCTGAACTAAAAGTGTGTTCTGAATAAACTTCATATTCGGGTTTAAATCCTCAGAAGTTAATAGATGTTTTTGTTGCGATTTTTCTTGTTGATCTTTTGCCTTATCATGCACTTTAATAAGTAACGAAAGCATCAGTAAATAGAGTGAATACATACTATCCATACTAGATACAAGAAATCTTTCTTCAGAAGCCAAGTTAAGATCCTCCGATCTTTTAAGGGCATAAATAACTTGCATTACTTTAGTTCGAATATGTCTTCTATTCAGCATGGTATAAAGAACTTATTTGTTTAAGATCAATTTTTGATCTTTGTTTATCTTGTTTGTTGCAATTTAAATAAATAGCTCGACAAAAATAGTATTATTTTACTTCTAAAAATTCAAAAATTAGTTTTTTTACATAATGTCATCTTTACCTAAAACTACTATCTTTGTGAGGGGATCATAAGCCCTCTTATAATCTTACCGTTCAACCAATGAAAGAGCTTCAATATCTTAATAAATATTTCTTAAAGTATCGCTTTAAAATTATCTTGGGTATTCTTATTACGATTGGTTCAAAAATCTTCGCATTATTCACGCCACAACTTATTGGAAAGTCTATTACTTTAATTTCTAATCAAGTGACAGACCCTACAACTACAAATGTCTTTAGAAATCAAATAAGTCTATACATACTTTATATCGTAGGAGCAGCAATTGCTACTGGGCTATTCACCTTTTTAATGCGTCAAACTATAATTAACGTATCCCGGCATGTGGAGTTTGATTTGAAAAATGAAGTTTATAACCACTACCAACAACTTTCCATTGCTTTTTATAAACGAAACCGCACAGGAGATCTTATGAGCCGAATAAGTGAAGACGTTAGTAAAGTACGAATGTATATCGGACCTGCTGTAATGTATACCATAAATACCTTAACCCTGTTTATTGTAGCTTTAGCATATATGTACAACCAATCACCATCCCTTACACTCTACACCATATTACCACTTCCTTTTTTATCAATATCCATTTATTTTCTAAGTAAACTAATTCACAAGCAAAGTACAATTGTACAAACACACTTATCGACCTTATCATCTTCAACTCAAGAATTTTTTAGTGGTATATGGATTACAAAAGCCTATGCGCTAGAAGAACAAACAGAACAAAAATTTTCAGATTCAGCGAACTCACAGCGAGAAAAACGCTTGGGCTTATCTAAAATACAAGCCTTCTTTCATCCTTTAATGTTATTACTCATAGGAATAAGCAACCTAATCGTTATTTATATAGGAGGCAAACAATATATGGATGGGCAGATTGAGAACTTAGGCACCATAGCAGAGTTTATAATTTATGTAAATATGCTCACGTGGCCTGTTGCTTCAATTGGATGGGTTACGTCCTTAATACAAGAGGCTGAAGCGTCTCAAAAAAGAATTAATGAATTCCTAAAACAAACGCCTGACATAATCAACACAACTGAATTAGAGTCAAAAATTGAAGGCACTATCACTTTTAAAAATGTGCATTTCACATATGAAGATACTAATATTGAAGCTTTAAAGGGCATTAGTTTTGAGGTCCAAAAAGGACAAACACTTGCTATTATTGGAAACACAGGGTCTGGAAAATCAACTATTCTTGAGCTCATTGGACGTTTATATGATGTTCAAAAAGGGCAGATAGAAGTCGATGGTCAAACCATTCAAAACCTAAATTTAAATAGTCTTAGGTCTAGTGTTGGCTTTGTGCCTCAAGATCCATTTTTGTTTTCTGACAGCTTAAGGAATAATATCAAATTTGGGAAAAATAAGGCATCAGATGACGAAGTCGTAGAGGCCTCAAAGATGGCGGTAGTTCATGATAATATTACTAATTTTAAAAATGGATATGACACTGTTTTAGGTGAGCGCGGAATCACACTTTCTGGAGGACAAAAACAACGGATATCCATTGCCAGAGCTTTTATAAAAAACCCTCAGATCCTACTTTTAGATGACTGCCTTTCAGCAGTTGACACGGAAACTGAAGAACAAATCCTTAATAACATAGAGCTAGTAACTAAGGGGAAAACGACTATCATCGTCAGTCACCGGATATCATCCGCTAAGAATGCAGATATTATTGTAGTTCTAAACAACGGAATCATTACCCAACAAGGGTCTCATGTTCAGCTAATTAATGTAGAAGGTTATTACAAGGAGCTTTATCAAAACCAGCTAAGAGAAATTTCAAGTTAATTTAATAAAACAATAAATCGTTGATTTCTAGAAAATAAATTCGTTAATAAGTTGGTGTCTTAATTTATTTTTTAGACTTTTGAATGTTATAGAAAGCTATTAATTCAAACACTTTCTATTTTCAACACTACAACTATGGAACAAGAAGAAATCTATTCAAAAGTTTTAAGAGCTGGAAGGCGTACCTATTTTTTTGATGTAAGGGCCACAAAAGCTGGTGACTATTATTTAACGGTCACAGAGAGTAAAAAATTTACTAACGACGATGGATCTTTCCACTATAAAAAACATAAAATATACCTTTATAAGGAAGACTTCACTGAATTCAATAGTATATTAAGCGAAATGACTGATTACATAATAAATGAAAAAGGTCAAGAAGTTATAAGCGATCGACATCAAAAGGACTACATAAAAGAAGAATTTACATCTGAAGAATCTAATGAAAAACCATCAACAGGTAATTTTACGGATGTTAATTTTGATGATATTTAATAGTAAGGACACACAAAAACAAAAGGGCTCTTTTAAGAGTAATATGTTTTTAACGCACAGGGGTACCATTAGGAACAGTTTCTTCCGGGGACAATAAAACAACTTTAGAAGCTTCTAAAGCTCCTAAAACTAAGCATTCGCTTACATAATTAGCTATCATTTTATTTGAGAAATTAACATTAGCTATAATTTGCTTCCTCAATAAATCTTCTTTAGAGTAAACAGATGTAATTTGGGCCGAAGACTGTTTTAAGCCTAAGCTTCCAAAATCAATAGTTATTTTATAGGCCGGTTTGTGGGCCTCCTCAAAGTCAGAAACTTCTATTATAGTACCTATTCTCAAATCAATCTTGGAGAAGTCATCAAACGTAATTGTAGTACTCATATCTATTAAGTGAATTAAAGTAATCAAGATATGAATTTTTGATTACTTCTTAAATGAATAAACACAAATCTTTGTATATCTTTGAGAACATTAAACTCAAAATGGCTCAAACAACTTCAAACATGCTACCATTAGGAACGGAAGCACCAAATTTTAAATTATGGGATACTGTTTCAGATTCTATAAAATCATTAAATAAACTAAAAGGCCCAAATGGCACTATGGTAATGTTTATATGCAATCATTGCCCTTACGTAATTCACATTAATGAAGCTTTAGTGGCGCTAGCAGACGAGCTGAAAACAAAAGGAATTAGAGTGGTAGCAATTTCTAGTAATGACGCTGAAAAGTACCCACAAGATGGGCCTAGAGCTATGGAACTAAATGCTCGAAAAATGAGGTATTCATTTCCGTATCTATATGATAGAACACAAGAAATTGCCAAAGCATATAATGCTGCTTGCACTCCTGACTTCTATTTATTTAACTCCGATTTAAAGCTAACATACAGAGGTCAACTTGATGATTCTCGACCAGGAAATGGACTACCAGTAGATGGAAGTGACCTAAGACATGCTGTAAGTTGTTTGATAAAAAACAAAGAGAACAAACGGACTCAAAAACCGAGTATAGGGTGTAATATAAAGTGGAAACTCAACTAACAAACATACCTAGTTTTCTTAATAAAAGAGATTATTAGTCTTGGACTTTAATAATTTCTAAATCTTGGTATTTGAGGATAAAACCCGCTTCATTTTTATAACCGCCATTTGGCTGCTGTGTATAATTAAATTTATTTCCAATATAACTAGTCTGAATATTCGATGGACTTTCAAAAAGAGTTCCAAATTTACTAAGGCGTAATAAAATATCTATTGTTAAATCAAACCCTCTAATCGCATATTTATTAGGGAACGTTCCAAATTTAATTAAATATTTCTGCTGGAATCCTTCAGAAAGCTGCATATTATAATTAATAGATGGATACTGAAAATGTAAATTAGATAAATCATAATTAGATACATTTAAGCCTTCAAATGCTTTGTTTTTAGTCGTGGTCATTAATAATATATTGCGTTCAACCTCCGTTTCATTGTCATCCTCATCCACAAGAATTGTAATGCCGTTCATCGCGTTTAACATGCTAGTCACGTTGGAAACAAAGCCTTCATTGTTAGACTCCAGAAAAACAATTGTTCTTCCAGATAAAAGCACTTCCTGAATATCTTCTAACAATAAATAAAACTGCTCTACGCCCTCGTTATCAATTTTAGACGTCATCAAAGAAGCCGTCGGGAATGCTGTTTTCAAATAATTGGCAGTCGTCTTGCTTTTTGAATCGTGTATAATTAAAGTATGGTGTGGAATCGTATCAGTTTTGACATAAGACACCATTTTGTTTCGCAACCAATCAGCCTCTGGAATAGTTTGAAATAAGTTTAAATAATTCTTTTTTGATTTCACAAAAGGGGAAACAACAGGGATGCTATCCAACAAAACATGCTGAGCTGTTAGCTCTAGGTTCTGTGAGGTTATTGGACCAAGAATCGCATCATATTTAGAAAAATTAGACTGATTCAAAATTATTTTTATGTCCAAGGCCTTAGCGTTGGTGTCAAACACATCTAAATTTATTGAAATTCCTAACTGTTTGGCAGAGTCAATAGCCACAAGGACACCAGAATAAAAATCCGTTGCAATATTAATATAGCCGTCACGCTTTAATTGCTCTCTGGCAAGATTTAAAGAATCTGAATCGATACTCTTGGTCTTGAATGGCAACAAAAGTGCTATATTTTTTGGGGATAAATCAACTAGGCTATCTGAAAGAGAGGTCGTAAAAACGAGCGCTTTTTCAATGTTTTTGACACTTAACTTCGGAACTCTTAAGACCATGCCCAACTTTAATCCTTGTATGGCGAGTTCTGGATTAAGAGACTCTAATACCTCTTTAGATAATCCTAACTTTTTCTTAAGCCTATAAAAGCCCTCACGTGCTTTTACGATGTAATAACCGAACTGATCTTCTTTGATTTCATTTTTGTCTGAAACAACAATATTTGGAACATTTAGTTGCTGTCCTTCGTTAAGGTAAGACCCCATTCCAGGGTTAAGCGCTTCTAGTTGCGGCACAGAAATTCCAAACTTATAGGCTATCCGCCACTTCCCTTCTTTTGCTAAAACAGTATAAAGCTGTAATGAGCTATTATAAGCTGGCGCTTTATTTTCCTTAAAGATTGGAATGTATATTTTTTTGCCGGATCTTAACTTCTTAAGTTGTAAGAATTCATTGTGAGCCTTTAGATCTTCAACTGAGATGTCATATTTTTGAGCAATACTAAAAAGGGTTTCTTTTCGTCGGACCTTATGAACTTTATAAGACTCTAATACCTTATCAGCCAATGGAGCGCTTAATCTGTCTGAAAATGACTCCGGAATAATCAAAACCGAGTTAACAACCGCACTAGAAGAGGCATCTGGATTTAAGACATAAATATCAGCTGTAGATATTTTATAGCGCTTCGCAATACTTTCAATAGATTCGCCTGCTTTTACAATATGTTTCCTTAAATTTTGAGCGTGAACTGTTAAGCTAAAAACAAGGATTCCTAAAAAGATTAATAAATTCTTCATACGCTTATTTTAAAAACTCATTACTGCTCTAACTTTAGACTTACTCCCACTCTATAGTTGCCGGAGGCTTTGAGCTAATATCATAGACAACTCTATTAACCCCTTTTACTTTATTAATTATATCATTAGATGTTTTCTGAAGGAATTCATAAGGTAAATTTACCCAATCAGCGGTCATTCCATCTGTACTTTCGACAGCTCTTAGAGCAACACATTTTTCATAGGTACGTTCATCACCCATAACTCCTACGCTATTAACGGGTAACAAAATAGCTCCTGCTTGCCAAACTTTATCGTAAAGATCCCATTCTCTTAAACCATTTATAAACACCGCATCTACTTCCTGTAAAATGCGAACTTTTTCATGGGTAATATCACCTAAAATTCGAATGGCGAGCCCTGGTCCTGGGAACGGGTGTCGACCGAGTAACTTAGCATCAATACCCATAGAAGCACCTACGCGCCTAACTTCGTCTTTAAATAAAGCTTTAAGTGGTTCTACCACTTTTAATTTCATGAAATCTGGCAAGCCACCCACATTATGGTGACTTTTAATGGTAGCACTAGGCCCTCCAGTAGCAGAAACACTTTCAATCACATCTGGATATATAGTACCTTGAGCGAGCCATTTAACGTCCTGTATCATCTGTGCTTCATCATCAAATACTTCAATGAATACGCGGCCAATCGCTTTCCGTTTAAGCTCTGGATCTTCGAGTCCAGCCAACGACTCTAAAAAACGTTCAGAAGCATCAACTCCTTTGACATTAAGCCCCATTCCTTCATATTGTGTTAGAACACTTGAAAATTCATCTTTCCTTAGCAATCCATTATTCACAAAAATACAGTAAAGGTTTTCCCCAATAGCTTTATGTAAAAGAATAGCTGCAACTGTTGAATCTACCCCGCCGGACAACCCTAAAACAACTTTATCGTTTTGAAGTTTCGATTTTAAATCTGCAACTGTTTCATCCACAAAAGAATCAGGGGTCCAATCTTGATTTAAACCAGCGATAGAAACTAAGAAGTTTTGTAATAACTTTTTTCCGTCTGTTGAGTGGTATACTTCAGGATGAAACTGAATGGCAAAGGTTGTTTCTCCCTCAATCTTATATGCAGCATTGGCCACATCAGCGGTACTTGCTAATAAAACACCATTAGTAGGTAATTCTTTAATTGTATCACTATGACTCATCCAAACCTGACTCCCAGAGCTAACGCCTTTGAAAAGGATTTCATTTTCTTTTGTATACGACAAATTAGCACGCCCGTACTCTCGGGTATTAGATGGCGAAACAGTCCCTCCAGAAAAATGAGCTAAATATTGGGCGCCATAACAGACTGCTAACAATGGCTTAACCCCACGTATTTCTGATAAGTCCGGATGCAACGCATCCTCACCTCTTACAGAGTGTGGACTCCCAGAAAGCACAACGGCTTTAAACTCGTCTAAATGGGTTGGGATTTTATTGTAGGGATAAATCTCACAGTAAATATTAAGCTCTCTTACGCGTCTTGCTATAAGTTGAGTATATTGAGATCCAAAATCGAGTATTAATACCTTATCGTGTTGCATAATCAAAAGTAATATTTATAAATAAAATTGAACGTCTAATTTTAAAAATTATAGATAAAAAATATGAAAGTTTTGATTTAGAGGCGCTAACTCAAGTCTTAATCGGTCTATAAATTCATCACCATAGTCTAAGTAAAATTCTGAAAAATTCAAGAAACGTTCTTGAAGACTTCCATTTGGAAAAAGTTCTAAGTGTATCTGCTCCAGACGATCTATATAATTGATGTGAGAATTCTTTTCTGCTTTGAGTAATCTTCTCTCTAAAACTTCTAACCCATTAATTTGCTTTTTTTCCTGTGCAGATACGGCTCCAATAAAAGACTTATCTGTCTGACTGGCAATATCATAAAGTACTGCAAACTGCTGATTTATAACCGCTTTTTGCTCAGAGAAATCAATGTGAAACTTTGAGATTTTTTTAATTTGAGAATCAATTAAAGCTTGTTTATTTTGAAACAAATCTGAAACAGATATATTTAATTTATCTAATTTCTGTTGCTGTTTTTGATGCATTAAAAGCACCGCATTACGATGTAATAAAATTGGGAAATTGAGCTGTTCAGACTCAAAATAGGTTTTAAGCTGAAGCCAATAAGATAACTCTGCGCCGCCTCCTATGTAACAAAGATTAGGCAAAATAGTTTCTTGATACAAAGGACGCATGATTACATTGGGGGAAAATCGCTCTGGATATAAATTGAGCTCTTCTAAAATACCTTTTAAATCCCAAGATAGTTGAGTATTTAAGACACTGTAAAGTTCTTCTTTCCGTACAATGCGTTCACGCAAATTATCTTTTAAATAAAATAAATTTATTTCTCTAGGGTTCACTTGAATTTTATAATCGGCATCAATTGCTTTTAGCTCCTCACTGGTCTGAGAAATAAACTTGAAAGCATTACTCGACGTTAATTCTGTAGCAACCGCAGGAATAAATAACCGTTTTAAGCCTGGATCATTTCCATCCACAACAAGTAAATTATCTCCTTCAAAAAGTGCGTGAACTAAATAGCGTGTAGCATCGGCTAAGTTTGAATTATTTATGTAAGCATTTTTAACTAATTCTAAAAGCGCTTTGGCATGAGTCGTTTTTCCTAATACAATCGAAAATACATTTATCAACTCAGACAATTCAGAGGTATCTAGTAATCCAACAGCACCGGAGGTCTTTTTAGACCATTGAAATTGTTTGTTCTGAAAATTAAAGTGATTAATTTCTTCAAAATCATGATCTTCAGAGGCCATCCAAAAAATAGGAATGTAATTATTTTCTGGATCTTTTATCTTCAAATTCTTTGCCAAATTTATAGTAGTTATAATTTTGTACAAAAAGTAAATCGGCCCCCCTAATAGGTTTAACTGATGCCCTGTCGTTACTGTAAATGTATTTTTCTTGGCAAGAGACTGAATTCTGCTCGTTGTTAATTCAGAAGGCATTAATGGAGCATATTGTTGCGACAATGCACTAACTAAAACAGCTCTTTTTTCAATTGAAAACTCTGCTTTTTTAGCGTTTAATTGAGGTTTAAAATTCTCTAAGGTTGGATAGCGATTATATAGGGACTGGAGTTCTGGATGTTTTTCTACATAATCGCAAACAAGCTTTGAAGCGTAAGTAGTGTCTCGAAATGAAA
>Ga0302138_10001591_pt1 | contig 10885 bp, 3 predicted proteins | sample CBN3_321_MG_FD_203110 | JGI IMG/M metagenome (GOLD analysis project Ga0302138, IMG submission 203110) | Marine microbial communities from Western Arctic Ocean, Canada - CBN3_surface | ecosystem: Environmental > Aquatic > Marine > Oceanic | place: Canada: Western Arctic Ocean | collected 2017-09-15 | reverse complement strand
CCTCGGATCAGTACCCGACACCTCCAAAGCTAAAAAACCTTTTTTACACTGCTTACGCAGGATGAGAACCAATGAATCGCGCGCTATTGGAATGATCCTTCCGCAGGTTCACCTACGGAAACCTTGTTACGACTTCTCCTTCCTCTAAGTGTCCAGATTTAATTGACTTCCTTACGTCTATCAATTTCACCTAAACACTCGATCGGTAGGAGCGACGGGCGGTGTGTACAAAGAGCAGGGACGTAATCAACACAAGATGTTGACTTGTGCTTACGAGACATTCCTAGTTGGAGTCCCACAGTTACAAGAGACTATCCCTTAAGACGCCGACTGCTGATTATGCGTGACTTTCATCACGCAAACTCGTTCGTGGCGTCATTGTAGCACGCGTGCGACCCAGGACATCTAAGGGCATTCCAGATCTGCAATTGCCTCGAGCTTCCTTGGTGTAGCCACCAATGTCCCTGTAAGCAGCATAGCTATTTACAAGGCCGAGGTCTCGTTCGTTACCGGAATAAACCTGACAAATCACTGCACCAACTAAGTGCGACCATGCACCACCATCCATGGAATCGAGAAAAGTCATTAGCCTGTCAATCACGCCCATGTCTTGACCTGGTAAGTTTTCCCGCGTTGAGTCAAATTAAGCCGCAAGCTCCACGTCTTATGGTGCTCTTCCGTCAATTCCTTCAAGTTTCAGACTTGTGTCCATACTACCCCCAGAACCCATACACTTTCATTTCTGTGTGGGTCTCACAAAGCATCGCCCAGCAAGACCCAAGTTGGCATAGTTTACAGTCAGGACTACGACGGTATCTAATCGTCTTCGATACCCTGACCTTCGTCCTTTGTCGCAGAAAACATCCCTGACAGATGCTTTCGCTGCTGGTCGTCTTCGTCCGGTCCAAGAATTTCACCTCTCGCGGACGAGTACGAATGACCCCGGATGATCCTAAGACGAGAAACTTAAACTCTTAAGTTCCCTCACCCAATTCCATGTGAAAATATGAAGACTTGGTCTACCTTGAACAACCTAATTTGATCAAGGGAGTGACTGCAGAAACTACCGCATTCAATGAAGAAAACGGAAGACTGCAGTGAGTTTGGGACGACGTACAGACTACGGACGTTTTAACTGCAACAATTTTAATATATGCTACTGACGCTGGTATTACCGCGGCTGCTGGCACCAGACTTTCCCATCAGTTGCTAATCGGAATGACCTTTGGTTATTCCTCATTATAATAGCGAAACAGAAGTCCCGCTTTATTATTTCTCGTCACTACCTCACAGAGTCTGCATTGGGTAATTTGCGCGCCTGCTGCCATCCGTAGATGTGGTAGCCGTTTCTCAGGCTCCCTCTCCGAAATCAAACCCTAATTCCTCGTTACCCGTTGTTGCAATGGTAGGCCAATACCCAACCATCGAAGCTGATGGGGCGGAAACTGTTCCGGGACGTCGAGTCGATCAACTGTTTACCATGACTCAGCGACGGACTGTGCGAAACTAATAAACGCAGGAGCATGTATTAGTTCTAGTGTTACTGGAAATATCCATCGGAACTCCCGGGTACATCATAACCGTTGTAATGAGCCATTTGCAGTTTCACCATCATTTAGTTTGTACTTAGACGTGCATGGCTTAGTCTCTGAGACAAGCATATGACTACTGGCAGGATCAACCAGGTTACTTAAAAAATTAAGTTACTTCATGGTTGAATGCAATTCACGACCTACACGAACATCTGAAAGCAACGAACTTCATATGGTCACAGTCTTATAATAGCCAAGGTAGATAAGATATACAGATTTTGCTATGGGTAATGAACTTTTAAAAACCTCACGCTAAATTGTTTTTTTTAATTTTCGTGTAAAATTAAAAAAATTAAAAAAAAACATTTTATTTTTTAAAAAATACATTTAGAATTGTTTTTTTTTAATTTTCGTGTAAAATTAAAAAAAATCATTTTATTTTTTAAAAAATACATTTAGTGTGATATTTTGGTTTTATTGCTGTTTTGTCGACTCGTTTAGCCGTTTACTCGTTTAGCCGTTCAATAAAATCGAGTGTACGTGTGATTGAGGCTATAGCGATCGCATTGTGGTTCAAGGGAGTGACGGTTGGGTACTTGGACTGGCTGTGTCAATTTTTAACTAATTTGTACGGCTGGTCTAAGGCCGGCCCAGACCGAGCTGACTTTTGCTCGAAAAAGTGCCCCTGTTTTTTCGTCGCGGCCTGAACGGCCGCGACGAAATTTTTTTAGTTCTTCAGTGGGGGCGTGCGCGCCGGCCGAACCAACGGTACTCTGGCAGCATACACACTCGTATCATACCCCCGTATAACTAAGAGTTGGTTTATCAGCTGTATTGATGGGATATACTAATGTCCGAGCCTAGTATAGCTGAGAGTTGGTTGATCAGCTGTATTGATGGGATATCTCAGCGGATCGCATAAGAATGCTTTCCAGCTTACAATTCCCATGTTTAGTGTCGTCTGCACTTTTCACGCGTCATTCATCTTCATTGCGCTGCTCGGACTCTAACAGATTGCCTTCTGACTTAGAGGCTTCCAGTCATCGAACTACGCGTGTTCGTGTAGGCACGTGGCTATTCAACCAGTGCCACTACGAAAAACGCCGGCCGCCTGTTCCTCTCGTACTAAGACGGTCTACTGTTAGAGTTACACAGTAGGGTAAAACTAACCTGTCTCACGACGGTCTAAACCCAGCTCACGTTCCCTATTAGCGGGTGAACAATCCGACACTTTGTGAATTCTGCTTCACAATGATAGGAAGAGCCGACATCGAAGGATCAAAAAGCGACGTCGATATGAACTCTTGGTCGCCACGAATCAGTTATCCCTGTGGTAACTTTTCTGACACCTCTAGCTGAAAAAGTCAACGCGTAAGGATCGATAGGCCATGCGTTAGCATTTGTAGTCCGTACTGGAGACTACAATCAAGCGAGTCTTTCTCCTGTCAGTCTACGACAGATTTCTGATCTGTCTGAGCTCGTCTTAGGACACCTGCGTTATCTTTTAACAGATATGCCGCCCCAGCCAAACTCCCGATCTGGATTTGCCGATGAAAATGCATCCTGATGCTGCACGAACATCGTGGGTTCAGAAACTATGTCAGTAGTGGTATTTCATTGGCGAAATTCTCCCACCTATGCTACACCTGACAAGTCGCCAAACCGATCCAGACTAGAGTCAAGCTCAACAGGGTCTTCTTTCCCCGCTGTGTGTACCAAGCCCGTTCCCTTGGCTGTGGTTTCGCTGAATAGTAAACAGGGACAGTAGGAATCTCGTTGCTCCATTCATGCACGTCACTAATTAGATGACGAGGCATTTCGCTACCTTAAGAGAGTCATAGTTACTCCCGCTGTTGACCTGCGCTTCTGTCGGTTGCTCAACTTTAACTTTCAAAGCACTGAGCAGAAATCACATCATGTCCACACCACGCTGCATGATGCTACGTTTCGATTAAACAGTCAGATTCCTCGTTTGCGCGTCAGTTTCATGTATTGCTAGTGAGGTTGCTGTGCCCAGCGTAGGAGCAACTCGTGAGAGTCACATTCCTCGCTGAGACAGACATTCCTCACTAAGTCCACGAAGCCAATCCTTTTCCCGAAGTTACGGATCGAACTTGTCGACTTCCCTTGCTTACATTCATCCATTGAACCGAAGACTTTGCGTCTCGGAGACCTGATGCGGCTATTGGTACGGCTACACCACAGAACGCGGGTATTTTTCAGAGGTCAAGTGCTGGCTCAGGAGTACCCGCAAGAGGTACTTATTCCAGTGTCTGCCTCTATCTCTGTTTCACACAGTTCCAGAGGCGTACAGCTGTTAAGAGGGACGAAAGTCCCCCTCCTTCCAACACCTAACAAATACCCGCGCAAACGTTACCGTTTTCCTGTGTTGTCCAGGAATATTAACCTGGTTGCTTTTCTCGACTACGCGATTAAGGCCGACTTACCCACGAACATTGGCTGTTGTCGTGGAACCTTCGTCCAAGTGGTCCTAAAAGGTTCCATTTTAGCAAGTGCTACTACCACCGAGATCTGCAATGGTGGCCGGTCTACCAGGGCTCACGCTCTGGGTTCTGTCCGACCACTACGCTCTCTTACTTAGCGTCGAGAATTAGTTGCTACTGGTTAGCTATCAATTTTCTGAGCCAGTACATTCGGCAGGTGAGTTGTAACACACTCCTTAGTGGATTCCAACTTCCATGGCCACCCTCCTGCTGTCAGTATGCACTGACATCATTTAATTGATGTAGCTTTGAGCACGTTATCTCGACTCTAGGAGGAACCCTCATCGCCCGATCTGCTTACCAAAAAAGGCCCACTGATCCCTAAGATAATTCAGCAATTCACGAAGAAATCACTGATGCGCATTCTGAGTTTGAAAATCGGCCTAGGAAAAGCTTTCCCAGATACCTCTAATCATTCTCTTTACCGCACATTATTCTGTAGGGACCGCTATCCTGAGGGAAACTTCAGAGAGAACCAGCAACTAAATGGCTCGATTGGTCTTTCGCCCCTATACCTGCTTCACACGATCGATTTGCACGTCAAAACCGTTGAGACCTTCCATCAAAGTTTCCAATGACTTCAGCCTGAGCAGAAATAGTTCGCCATTTTTCGGGACCTAACATACGCGCTCCGCTAGTAGGGAAATACTTTCCGCTTTCGCGCGCCCAGCATCTGCAATGTTGAACTCGCGGGCATGTTAGACTCCTCGGTCCGTGTTTCAAGACGGGTAGGTTGATGTCGGTAGCCAAAAGTCTAAAAGACAGATGGAACAGCATTGAAGCTGCAGCGACACCAACGACTTTATTTTTAGCTTTTTAGGAGTTTAACCCTCCTCCAGGAGTACTTTTCATGTTTTATTCGCAATACTTGTTTGCTATCGGTGTACTGATCTGTTTAGACTTGGATGACTTTTATCACCCGTTCGTATTTGCTTCCCAACAAATACTACTCAGTCTGTTTACGCTTCTTCCGACTCTAAAGAGGCTATCACTCTCTATGGCCAATCGTTCCAGATTGTTTGGAGTCTTCCGAAGTGTAGGATCCACAACTTGAATTCGGATCGGTCTTTGGACTTTTCATTCGCCACTACTCAGTCCATCCTATTTAGTTTCTTTGTGTATTAACTTATAAGCTTAAATTAACTACATGCCCCGCTAGTGGTCACGTGAAAATATTTTTGAATTCTCACATCACGCGGAAGTGAGACACCGAAGGGGTGTGTTAGAGCGTGACCAGTAGCTCCGGCTTTGAGCATTCAGACACCCGACCATCCGCAGTTTTGCGATTCAGGTTGAATATCGCGTGTAACTGCGTCCTTCCTCGGATCAGTACCCGACACCTCCAAAGCTAAAAAACCTTTTTTACGCTGCTTACGCAGGATGAGAACCAATGAATCGCGCGCTATTGGAATGATCCTTCCGCAGGTTCACCTACGGAAACCTTGTTACGACTTCTCCTTCCTCTAAGTGTCCAGATTTAATTGACTTCCTTACGTCTATCAATTTCACCTAAACACTCGATCGGTAGGAGCGACGGGCGGTGTGTACAAAGAGCAGGGACGTAATCAACACAAGATGTTGACTTGTGCTTACGAGACATTCCTAGTTGGAGTCCCACAGTTACAAGAGACTATCCCTTAAGACGCCGACTGCTGATTATGCGTGACTTTCATCACGCAAACTCGTTCGTGGCGTCATTGTAGCACGCGTGCGACCCAGGACATCTAAGGGCATTCCAGATCTGCAATTGCCTCGAGCTTCCTTGGTGTAGCCACCAATGTCCCTGTAAGCAGCATAGCTATTTACAAGGCCGAGGTCTCGTTCGTTACCGGAATAAACCTGACAAATCACTGCACCAACTAAGTGCGACCATGCACCACCATCCATGGAATCGAGAAAAGTCATTAGCCTGTCAATCACGCCCATGTCTTGACCTGGTAAGTTTTCCCGCGTTGAGTCAAATTAAGCCGCAAGCTCCACGTCTTATGGTGCTCTTCCGTCAATTCCTTCAAGTTTCAGACTTGTGTCCATACTACCCCCAGAACCCATACACTTTCATTTCTGTGTGGGTCTCACAAAGCATCGCCCAGCAAGACCCAAGTTGGCATAGTTTACAGTCAGGACTACGACGGTATCTAATCGTCTTCGATACCCTGACCTTCGTCCTTTGTCGCAGAAAACATCCCTGACAGATGCTTTCGCTGCTGGTCGTCTTCGTCCGGTCCAAGAATTTCACCTCTCGCGGACGAGTACGAATGACCCCGGATGATCCTAAGACGAGAAACTTAAACTCTTAAGTTCCCTCACCCAATTCCATGTGAAAATATGAAGACTTGGTCTACCTTGAACAACCTAATTTGATCAAGGGAGTGACTGCAGAAACTACCGCATTCAATGAAGAAAACGGAAGACTGCAGTGAGTTTGGGACGACGTACAGACTACGGACGTTTTAACTGCAACAATTTTAATATATGCTACTGACGCTGGTATTACCGCGGCTGCTGGCACCAGACTTTCCCATCAGTTGCTAATCGGAATGACCTTTGGTTATTCCTCATTATAATAGCGAAACAGAAGTCCCGCTTTATTATTTCTCGTCACTACCTCACAGAGTCTGCATTGGGTAATTTGCGCGCCTGCTGCCATCCGTAGATGTGGTAGCCGTTTCTCAGGCTCCCTCTCCGAAATCAAACCCTAATTCCTCGTTACCCGTTGTTGCAATGGTAGGCCAATACCCAACCATCGAAGCTGATGGGGCGGAAACTGTTCCGGGACGTCGAGTCGATCAACTGTTTACCATGACTCAGCGACGGACTGTGCGAAACTAATAAACGCAGGAGCATGTATTAGTTCTAGTGTTACTGGAAATATCCATCGGAACTCCCGGGTACATCATAACCGTTGTAATGAGCCATTTGCAGTTTCACCATCATTTAGTTTGTACTTAGACGTGCATGGCTTAGTCTCTGAGACAAGCATATGACTACTGGCAGGATCAACCAGGTTACTTAAAAAATTAAGTTACTTCATGGTTGAATGCAATTCACGACCTACACGAACATCTGAAAGCAACGAACTTCATATGGTCACAGTCTTATAATAGCCAAGGTAGATAAGATATACAGATTTTGCTATGGGTAATGAACTTTTAAAAACCTCACGCTAAATTGTTTTTTTTAATTTTCGTGTAAAATTAAAAAAATTAAAAAAAAACATTTTATTTTTTAAAAAATACATTTAGAATTGTTTTTTTTTAATTTTCGTGTAAAATTAAAAAAAATCATTTTATTTTTTAAAAAATACATTTAGTGTGATATTTTGGTTTTATTGCTGTTTTGTCGACTCGTTTAGCCGTTTACTCGTTTAGCCGTTCAATAAAATCGAGTGTACGTGTGATTGAGGCTATAGCGATCGCATTGTGGTTCAAGGGAGTGACGGTTGGGTACTTGGACTGGCTGTGTCAATTTTTAACTAATTTGTACGGCTGGTCTAAGGCCGGCCCAGACCGAGCTGACTTTTGCTCGAAAAAGTGCCCCTGTTTTTTCGTCGCGGCCTGAACGGCCGCGACGAAATTTTTTTAGTTCTTCAGTGGGGGCGTGCGCGCCGGCCGAACCAACGGTACTCTGGCAGCATACACACTCGTATCATACCCCCGTATAACTAAGAGTTGGTTTATCAGCTGTATTGATGGGATATACTAATGTCCGAGCCTAGTATAGCTGAGAGTTGGTTGATCAGCTGTATTGATGGGATATCTCAGCGGATCGCATAAGAATGCTTTCCAGCTTACAATTCCCATGTTTAGTGTCGTCTGCACTTTTCACGCGTCATTCATCTTCATTGCGCTGCTCGGACTCTAACAGATTGCCTTCTGACTTAGAGGCTTCCAGTCATCGAACTACGCGTGTTCGTGTAGGCACGTGGCTATTCAACCAGTGCCACTACGAAAAACGCCGGCCGCCTGTTCCTCTCGTACTAAGACGGTCTACTGTTAGAGTTACACAGTAGGGTAAAACTAACCTGTCTCACGACGGTCTAAACCCAGCTCACGTTCCCTATTAGCGGGTGAACAATCCGACACTTTGTGAATTCTGCTTCACAATGATAGGAAGAGCCGACATCGAAGGATCAAAAAGCGACGTCGATATGAACTCTTGGTCGCCACGAATCAGTTATCCCTGTGGTAACTTTTCTGACACCTCTAGCTGAAAAAGTCAACGCGTAAGGATCGATAGGCCATGCGTTAGCATTTGTAGTCCGTACTGGAGACTACAATCAAGCGAGTCTTTCTCCTGTCAGTCTACGACAGATTTCTGATCTGTCTGAGCTCGTCTTAGGACACCTGCGTTATCTTTTAACAGATATGCCGCCCCAGCCAAACTCCCGATCTGGATTTGCCGATGAAAATGCATCCTGATGCTGCACGAACATCGTGGGTTCAGAAACTATGTCAGTAGTGGTATTTCATTGGCGAAATTCTCCCACCTATGCTACACCTGACAAGTCGCCAAACCGATCCAGACTAGAGTCAAGCTCAACAGGGTCTTCTTTCCCCGCTGTGTGTACCAAGCCCGTTCCCTTGGCTGTGGTTTCGCTGAATAGTAAACAGGGACAGTAGGAATCTCGTTGCTCCATTCATGCACGTCACTAATTAGATGACGAGGCATTTCGCTACCTTAAGAGAGTCATAGTTACTCCCGCTGTTGACCTGCGCTTCTGTCGGTTGCTCAACTTTAACTTTCAAAGCACTGAGCAGAAATCACATCATGTCCACACCACGCTGCATGATGCTACGTTTCGATTAAACAGTCAGATTCCTCGTTTGCGCGTCAGTTTCATGTATTGCTAGTGAGGTTGCTGTGCCCAGCGTAGGAGCAACTCGTGAGAGTCACATTCCTCGCTGAGACAGACATTCCTCACTAAGTCCACGAAGCCAATCCTTTTCCCGAAGTTACGGATCGAACTTGTCGACTTCCCTTGCTTACATTCATCCATTGAACCGAAGACTTTGCGTCTCGGAGACCTGATGCGGCTATTGGTACGGCTACACCACAGAACGCGGGTATTTTTCAGAGGTCAAGTGCTGGCTCAGGAGTACCCGCAAGAGGTACTTATTCCAGTGTCTGCCTCTATCTCTGTTTCACACAGTTCCAGAGGCGTACAGCTGTTAAGAGGGACGAAAGTCCCCCTCCTTCCAACACCTAACAAATACCCGCGCAAACGTTACCGTTTTCCTGTGTTGTCCAGGAATATTAACCTGGTTGCTTTTCTCGACTACGCGATTAAGGCCGACTTACCCACGAACATTGGCTGTTGTCGTGGAACCTTCGTCCAAGTGGTCCTAAAAGGTTCCATTTTAGCAAGTGCTACTACCACCGAGATCTGCAATGGTGGCCGGTCTACCAGGGCTCACGCTCTGGGTTCTGTCCGACCACTACGCTCTCTTACTTAGCGTCGAGAATTAGTTGCTACTGGTTAGCTATCAATTTTCTGAGCCAGTACATTCGGCAGGTGAGTTGTAACACACTCCTTAGTGGATTCCAACTTCCATGGCCACCCTCCTGCTGTCAGTATGCACTGACATCATTTAATTGATGTAGCTTTGAGCACGTTATCTCGACTCTAGGAGGAACCCTCATCGCCCGATCTGCTTACCAAAAAAGGCCCACTGATCCCTAAGATAATTCAGCAATTCACGAAGAAATCACTGATGCGCATTCTGAGTTTGAAAATCGGCCTAGGAAAAGCTTTCCCAGATACCTCTAATCATTCTCTTTACCGCACATTATTCTGTAGGGACCGCTATCCTGAGGGAAACTTCAGAGAGAACCAGCAACTAAATGGCTCGATTGGTCTTTCGCCCCTATACCTGCTTCACACGATCGATTTGCACGTCAAAACCGTTGAGACCTTCCATCAAAGTTTCCAATGACTTCAGCCTGAGCAGAAATAGTTCGCCATTTTTCGGGACCTAACATACGCGCTCCGCTAGTAGGGAAATACTTTCCGCTTTCGCGCGCCCAGCATCTGCAATGTTGAACTCGCGGGCATGTTAGACTCCTCGGTCCGTGTTTCAAGACGGGTAGGTTGATGTCGGTAGCCAAAAGTCTAAAAGACAGATGGAACAGCATTGAAGCTGCAGCGACACCAACGACTTTATTTTTAGCTTTTTAGGAGTTTAACCCTCCTCCAGGAGTACTTTTCATGTTTTATTCGCAATACTTGTTTGCTATCGGTGTACTGATCTGTTTAGACTTGGATGACTTTTATCACCCGTTCGTATTTGCTTCCCAACAAATACTACTCAGTCTGTTTACGCTTCTTCCGACTCTAAAGAGGCTATCACTCTCTATGGCCAATCGTTCCAGATTGTTTGGAGTCTTCCGAAGTGTAGGATCCACAACTTGAATTCGGATCGGTCTTTGGACTTTTCATTCGCCACTACTCAGTCCATCCTATTTAGTTTCTTTGTGTATTAACTTATAAGCTTAAATTAACTACATGCCCCGCTAGTGGTCACGTGAAAATATTTTTGAATTCTCACATCACGCGGAAGTGAGACACCGAAGGGGTGTGTTAGAGCGTGACCAGTAGCTCCGGCTTTGAGCATTCAGACACCCGACCATCCGCAGTTTTGCGATTCAGGTTGAATATCGCGTGTAACTGCGTCCTTCCTCGGATCAGTACCCGACACCTCCAAAGCTAAAAAACCTTTTTTACACTGCTTACGCAGGATGAGAACCAATGAATCGCGCGCTATTGGAATGATCCTTCCGCAGGTTCACCTACGGAAACCTTGTTACGACTTCTCCTTCCTCTAAGTGTCCAGATTTAATTGACTTCCTTAC
>Ga0302138_10001582_pt1 | contig 10920 bp, 9 predicted proteins | sample CBN3_321_MG_FD_203110 | JGI IMG/M metagenome (GOLD analysis project Ga0302138, IMG submission 203110) | Marine microbial communities from Western Arctic Ocean, Canada - CBN3_surface | ecosystem: Environmental > Aquatic > Marine > Oceanic | place: Canada: Western Arctic Ocean | collected 2017-09-15 | reverse complement strand
AAAGAACATGTGATTTATTTAAAAAAAATAGATAATGATTTTTGTGTAGAACAAATTACACCTTGGGATTTTCAAGGAATTAATGTTAGTAAAAAAGGTGATAACAGTTTAGAATTAAAATATAATAATTTTTAATCTTCGTTTTTAATAATATATTTTAAATCAGAACTTAGTCTTCCTAATACGTTTGGTTCAAGAGAATATGACGTACATAATCCAGTTGAAGGTATATAAATTACTTCGGTTCCATCTTCCAGCGTAATTAAATTTCCATTATATTCAATTTCGAGTTCTTCTTCTCTAGTAGAAATATCTTCATCAACAATAGGCTTACACAAAATTAAATTATTATGAATAGTTCCATAAACTTGTTTATATTTATGTCTTCTACAGAACTTCGTTCCATCTTTATGAGAACGTTTACATTGTGTTTCACCATTAGTCATTGCTTCACATCTAACACATTGTTCCGGAATTTTAATTTGTCTTTTACTTTTAGGTTTATAATTTTGTTTTTCTTCATTTGTTAAACCATATTGTTCTACCATTTCTACATAATTTAGACCATTATCATTTGCTATTTTTGATACAATAACTAATACTTGCTCCTTGACGCATTGATTAAATAAATGTTGAACTTTGTCATTTGAATCCATTAAATAAATAAAATTATAAATCAATTTTTTTTTATGTATTTAAATAATTATTTAAAATATATTTATATATAATATCTATTAATATGAAACAAAAATATATTATTGAATCGATAGATACTAATTCTGATATAATTAGACATACTTTTAATATTCCTAAAGCAATATATAAAAATGGTGATTATCTACATCAAATATTTATAAAAATTAAATTACCTGCTATATATTCATCAAATGAACGTAAATTTAAATGGATTAAATATTTAGGTTATAATATTATTAACAAGGTAATATGTAATATGAGCTTTAAAAATTCTAAAAATGAAAACGTTCAGATAAAATTATATACTTATACCGAATGGTTGTATATTTGGTATGAAATAAACTTATCTGAAAAAGAAAAAAATATACATTATGAACTTATTGGAAATACTACAGATTTATACGAACCTGAAAGTTATTATAAGAATAATGGTTCTTATCCTATATCTCATCTAAAAAAACAAAAATATAAATGGATTATTGATAATAATAATAATCAAACAGCCTCACCACAATTATTAACAAATGATAATAATTTTAATAGACCACCGTCTATTCCATCTAAAACATTATATATACCATTAAACTTTTATTTTTGTGATAATATAAAAAACGCATTACCATTACATATTTTTAATAAACTTGATTTTGAAATCTCTTTAAATAGTATTAATAAATTATATACAGTATTATTGAATGTTGAAGACTTTATTGTTGATACATCAACAAGTGCTCCTACTCTTACAAATGTTAACACTCTCAATTATTTCTCTAAGGTAATATTAGATACAAATGTTGTTTTTGTAAATAATGATAATTATTCATTCTCATCTAATGTTCATTACACTGAGCCTAATCATAAAGAATTATCAATGTTTGATGTTATTACTAATAAATATAGAATTATTCCACTTAATTATGGTCAGACTGCTATTAATAATTTTATTATAAATAAAAATATTACTAATTTTACTAATGATTTAAATGTTAATAGTATTATATCTAAAAATGATTTTTATCAAAGATTTTGTGATACTCATATAATGTTTAATATTATTACTAAAAAAAAATTTACTGATACTTCTTTTACAGTAACAGGATTATTATCAGAATGTGATAATAATCACCTATTATTTGAGATTAATTCTATACAGTCAGACAAATTAGTTGGCTCTATTAACGATGCTAATTTATCAATGAATGTTATTAATTCTAATAAAAATAATGACATCTTCTTTGTTCTAAGACATAATCAAAGATTATATAAAAATGATGCTTTAAACTTTACTAATTTAGATTTTAATATGACTATTCCATGGAATAATACTCTATCTAACTCAAATAATTCTTATTATGAAGATATTGAAATTTTTAATGGTTCATTATGGGAACACCAAGGTAATAATAAATCAATTAAAATAGGTATCGATGAATTAGGAACTTTTTTTATAAAAAAACAAATATTAGATAATAATATTTTTAAATATATTAATATTTTAGAATATAAAAGTACTAATAATACTAATAATATTAATAATACTAATAACTCACAATGGAATAGTTCAAGTCAATCTATTTTTAATGAAAGTATAATTGATGAATGTATAGTTAAAATTAATGTTAGAAATATACAATTAAATACTAATGAAGTTATTAATTTTTCTGATAATAAAGAATCTTATAATTTTTATAATAAAATTACAACACTATCTAAATATAAAAATACTATTCCTGGTTTATATTATATTAATAATTCTTATAATAATATAAAACAAATTGAATTATTACAAACTAATATTACTAAAATTAATATTAATAATAATAATTCTTATAATTATTTAGTTTTTTGTAATTCTTTTAAAATTATTAATATATAAAATATTTAAATTTACAAAAAAAATATAAACAAAAAACACGCTTCTAATAGATTACAAAGTTATAGTTCAAGATGTAATAGTAGTAAAAACACATATTTTTATTTAGATTATTCAAATACTTTCACACTTGTCACAATGTGACGGTAATATCATAATTCTTTCATTTAATGTTATAAGGCAATTCATCATTCCTTCTGTTTTTTTTGTCACTTTCATCACTTTACAATTTTTTATTGGTTTATTTATTGATATTATTTCCCCTTCTAATTCACAAGGGTTTTTATTATATTTTATTTTATCTCCTATTTGTAAATTATTAAAAAATTCTAATGATGTATTATATATACCCCATTTTCCCATTCTTTATATATTTATATAAAATATTTTTAATTTAATAATTTAAAATATTTTTCTATAATTATATTTATTGATGTTGTTATAAAATAACTATCATAATTTATATATAATTTATTCAATCTACAAAAATATATACTATTTTCTATATTATTTTCTATATATTGCTTTATTATATTTTTTATTAATTTATTATTTAAATCATTATTTAATTTACTTATATAATTGTATATATCTAATTGTTTTTCAAAAAACCAGCTATTATATAATTCTATTTTTCTTAAAAAACTTTTAGTTAAATTAAAATTAAAAATATCATTAATATATTTTTTTTCAATTATATTATCCCAATTTAAAATTATGTTATATATCTTTTTTATAGTTTTATCATTCAATTTAAACTTCAGTTTTTTACAAATTATATAACGCTCAGAGTTTGTTTGTCTACTTGTTTTTAATTTTGTTATAATCACTTTTTCATATAAATGACATAATAAATAAAATAATTTTAAATTAAATATATTTGTAATATCAAAACATTTAATAATAAATGTTCCATTTTTTTTTTGTAGTTTTAATGCTAAAATTATTTCACATAAAAATAGTCTCATAAAATTATGTTCCTGATTTATATAATCTTTAGTAAAATCAAAACCACCATCAGCTGTTACTATATCACAACTATTTTCACCTACTTCATTAACTATATTTAATATATTTATTAATTTATATATATCACCGGTTTTATCATATCCTGATAACAAATGTAAATTTTCATGTCTCAGTTTTTTTTTTAAATTATACCAACACGGTATATTATCATTCTCTTCCAATAAACTTATTCCATAATATATATCATATTTATTATTTCTTAATTTATAAAATGCCTCTATAAAACCTCCGGGTGCCTCCGCTATAAAACATACTTTAATTTTTTTTTTTTCATATCCTTGTAAAATATTATAATCACTCTGTATTTCTATCATTTTAAAATAAGATCGACTTAACACTTTCTTCTTATAAACCCCTATATTTTGTTTATTATCATAAAAGTTTAAAAATAACAATGATGTAAATATTTTACGATATATATCCCACTTCTCATAATTACATACTTCATCTTTTATTTTATTTAATTTATTTTTATATTCTCTATTTATAAATGGCTTACTATAATCATCACTTTCTTGTAACTCGATATCTATATTTTCTAATACTAAATCATTTAAATTGTTTATTATAATAGATTTTGATAATATCATAATATATATACCTATATTTAAATATCTAAGTTAATTATATTAATTATATTTAATTTTGTTTTTATAATAATATATATATATATATACAACAATGGATTTTAAACAAAAATATTTCAAATATAAATTTAAATATTTACAAGCACAAAAAATATATAATCAAATTAAAAAAACACAAGTCAAAAACATGAAAGGTGGCAACCCTCCATGTATTATTAAGACTGCCAAAGTAAGTACACATGCTAAGAAACCATATAAAGTCGGAAAAGCTACAAAAGAAAAAGATGAAGAAGAAGATGAAGAAGATGAAGAAGAAGATGAAGAAGATGAAGAAGATGAAGAAGAAGATGAAGAAGATGAAGAAGAAGATGAAGAAGATGAAGAAGATGAAGAAGAAGATGAAGAAGATGAAGAAGATGAAGAAGAAGCACCAGCAGTAGAAGCAACAGCAGCAGAAGAAAATGAAGAAGATGAAGAAGATGAAGAAGAAGCACCAGCAGTAGAAGCAACAGCAGCAGAAGAAAATGAAGAAGATGAAGAAGATGAAGAAGAAGCACCAGCAGTAGAAGCAACAGCAGCAGCAACAGCAGCAGAAGAAAATGAAGAAGATGAAGAATCCTCTGAAACAGCTATTGCCACAAAAGTAACTAAAAAAGTGGAAGGCTCAGAAACAGCAACACCTGCAGCAACACCTGCAGCAACAGCAGCTGAAGAAGAGGCATCCGCAGCTGAGGAAGAGGCAGCTGAAGAAGAGGCAGCTGAAGAAGAGGCAGATGAAGAAGAGGCATCCGCAGCTGAGGAAGATGCAGGAGCTAAAGAAGAGGCATCATCATCAGCAGCAGTAGCAGCAGTAGCAGCAGCAGCTGAAGAAGTGGAAGGCTCAGCAACACCTGAAAAAGTGGACGAAATAGTGTCTCAGAGTATAGAAGTGATGCAGACGAAACGTGGAAAGGCAAATACTGCTGCTGCCGGCGGTGGGGTAGGTGCGGCGGTAGATGATGATTCATTATCTGGGGGTGAAGGAAACTTATCTTCTACAAGTGAAAGTTTATTTGGATATTAAGGTATTATAATATTTTTTTTTTTATGTAATATATATATGATAATTGATGTAAATGAAGATATCATTATACAGATAAATAAAAATTTATGTGTTAATGATGTATTATTATTACGAAAAAGTTTTAAGAATGATTATAAAATTTTGAAAGAGTTTAATTATATAAGATTAATAAATCCAGAAAATGTTTTTTATATAGATGTAAATGATAGTTATAATATAGAATTAAAAATAAATGATTTTATGATTGTATATAATAAGAATGAACTTTTAAGTTATGAAAATATAATTGGTTTAAATATTATTAGAACGGGTATATGTAATTTTAATAAATTAGAAGAAAATGTGGATTTAAAAGATTTAATATATGATTTATTATGTAAAAACAGTACTAAATGTTTAGATATTGATATAGGATATTTTTATACATTATCTAATTATTTTAGAAAGAAAAAAAAAGATATAACTAAATTGAATATAAAAATAGTATGTTTAAAACAAATTTATAATTTAATTAATCCATATTGGGATCTGACGTTATATTGCTTTAAACAGGTAGTAAATACTTTTAAAAAACTGGAAAATATAGTATACATTAATTTAAAGTTTAATACATTATTTTACAATACATATTGTTTAAGTTCTGATGTAATATCTATACAAAACTTAGAAGATTATAATAATTATATTGAAATATTACAATATTATTTAAAAAATAATAAAATCAATATTTATTTAAATATTGAACTGAATGAGAAAAAATATAATTTATTTTTTCAAAAAGAGGATTCATTCAAATTAGACTTTTAAATAATACTTATATGTAATGGATTACTTTCTATTTGCTGAACTATAAGATTAGTATCTCTTTCAGCATTTGCTCTAATAGCATCATTAATTGCGTCATTTCTATTAGATGTTGATTCTAAATAACCATTTTTATCATCATTATCTCCATCATTTTCAAAAATAGGTAATAAAGAATTATTTATAATTGTTTTAATTAAAGGAGTTCTTGTATTAATACATTCATTTTTATTAATTTTTATATTTACATCGTCACTTGATACTGATGTCTTTGGACCTTGAATTGTAGGAGGTCTTCCTACAGCAACAGTTTCTTTAATTTCATTCATAGTAGCATTATAAATATCTTCATATGACATTGATTGTAAATCACCTTTTGTTGTTCCATAGTAATCTTTATCAGCATAAGTTTCTTTATTAGTTTCTTTAGCTTCAAAATTACTGGTTTTATATCCGTCACAATTTTCTTTACCAGTTATACCATAATAATCTTTATTTGATGTAGATTGTCTATTAGTATCAGTCATATCATAACTTGCGACTTTATAACCATCGTTAGTTTTGGTATTTGCTTGACCTATATTATGATTATCTACATATGTTTCTTTATGTGTAGTTTTAGCATTATCCATTAAATAAACTTTATGTTTTAATTTACCTAATACATTTAGTAATTGAGCGTCTTTTATTAATATTTCTTTTAAAGTAGTTTCTAATTTGGGTATATTAATAACATATGAATTTTTAGATTCTGTTACTTTTGTTGTAGGATTTCCTAATCGTGGAGTATGTAATAAACATTCTTTTAAAGTTTTAGCTATAGACTGTTGAGTTCTTTTTGGTAATTTTTTAAATAACTTTATATTTAATAAATCTTTTACATTATGAACTGTTGTTTCCTTAATAGTTTGTTTAGGTTTATCTTTATATCTCATTATATTTTTTTCACCAACTTTTATATTTAATATATTTTTATCATCATAGTGAGATGTGGTTTCTTTTATGGTCTTACGAGCTTTATCAGTATAATGTGATGTATTTTTACCACCACCTGTTTTAAGATTCAATATATTTTTATCATCATAATGAATAGTAGTTTCTTTTACAGTTTTTCTGGCATTATCGTCATAATGTCTTATAGGAATTAAAGCTTTTAATAAGTTTGATATATAAAGTTTCTTTTCGTATGGCATTATAGTTTGTGCTTCTCTTTTAGTTTGATTACAAGTATATGATTTTTTATTTAAATCAAACTTTACCTTACCTTTAAGATTTCTTGTTTCATCGTTCGTAAAATTATTTTTCTTTGATTTATTTAGCTTACTTCTATATTCACTTTTACTAATTCCTTTGTTTTCGTGACCCATCAATTCACCTTTATATAATGAGCGTTTTGAATCATATAATTCGAAATGAGGTCTGGTTCTATTTTTTTTTATTAAACCAACTGTTTTTTCTAATGGTCTATTTTCAAATATTGTAGTATTTTTAAATTTAGTAAAATTATATTCAGAATCACGAGCATTAATTTTAGATTTACCCTGAATTATTTTACCTTTATAACTCATCTTCTGATTTGTTTTTGATCTTAATTGATCAATAGTTTTAGGTAGTTCATATTGTCTTATATTTTGCTGGAATCCGTGATTTGAATTTTTATCATATCCTACACCTAAACCGGGTGTAATCTTTTTTTGTTCAAAGGGTAATTCATTAGTATAATATCTACCAGCATTCATATTTTGTTGATATGCTCCTGTATAAACCTGACTTCCATAAATATTTTGTTTGTCTTTTCCACCAGCGAATGATTCAACTTCTTTTTTAGGTTGTTTTAAAACACATCGTCTATCTCCTGTAAATAAATCCAATTTTCTTTGAAATCCTTCATCATAATTTTGATTTTTTGATTTTATCCATGGGGTCATATTATTATTATTATCATCCTTTTTTTCATCATCAGTTTTTTCTTTAGTTTCTAATGATTCATATAAATCATATTTTCCTACAGAAAATGTTTCAATTATATTCTTTTCGTTTTTTGTTTTATTAATTACGATTTCATTTTTTTTTGGTTCTATATTTACCATTTTTGTTTTATTCGTTACAATTGATTTGTGTTTTATTTTATTCAAATGTTTATCTTTCAAATAACCAATCATAAGTAATCCCGCAAAAATTCCAACTTCCATTTAACTATATATATATATACATTATTTTATTTATATTTATTAAATATTATATTATTTTTTAGTTCAGGTGATATATTTATATTATTTATATTATTTTGAGTAATATCATTTATCCATATCTTTATTATATAATAATTATTTTTATAACATAAACTTATTCCATTTACTATACCAAGATTATCTAAATTATTGCTAACTAAATCCATTGATAACTTTAACCATTTAGTTTCTATATTTTTTACTACTTTTATAGACCAATTTCCACCGTTTTTATTTTCATATGCTTCCCAGATAGGTATAATATCATTTTTCATTAAAAAAAACATTCCACATTTCAATGAATAATGATTATTATATAATCTCCAAAAATCACATATATTACAAATTGTTATTAATTTTTGATAAGACTTAATAGACCAATCATTATTATTAAAATTATGAAACCATAATGTCCATTCATGTTTAAATTTTGATTTAAATCCTATCATTTTTTTTACATTTATTTTATTTATATATTTATATATTAAAATATTAAACTTTTCATAAAACATTATAGAAATATATATTTATTTATTTAGATTGTTTATATATTTTTATATTTTATTTATTAAATTTTCAATATCTTTGTCTTTTACACTTATATCAGTTTCACCATGCATTTTATCTATCAAGCCATCAATATCAACATATTCATTCATAATCACTTTATTTAATTCATTATTCTTTAATATTTTAGAAGTATTTTTCAATTCAGTTTTTTGCTTTATAATTTCATCCAGTAACATATCTTTAAATAAAATATTTGATTTATTTCTAATATCAGTTAATATTATCATATTAATCACCATCTGAACCATAAAACTTTTTGGATAGAATTCATCCACATCTCTAATATATTCTTCAAACTTTTGATTATATTGTTCTAATAATTCTTGAATCATTTTATTATATTCATTATTCTTAACACATACATTAATTAAATTATTATTATATAATTCTAATATATTCATACTTGATATTTTGTTATCATTATAGTTATTTATATATTCTTTACATAAACTATTTTTATATAAAAAATTTTTATTTAATTTATTTAAACTTCTATGAACTTTATCCAATTGATCCTGAAATATATTATCTTTTTGAATACATGTATTTATTGATTCATTAAATACATTTATGATTTTTTCAGTATCTACCACTACTCTGTCATTATTTATTAATTTTTCATAATTTTCAATATAATCAGTTCGATTATTATTATCTAATCTTATGTTAGTCAGTAACTTATCTAATTCTTCTAAGTTCATTATTTATATATATAATTTAAATTATTTTTATAAATATGTAATAATAATATTTAAAAATATTAGTTTATATTTAACTATATATGACATCTATTGATCTTAATAATATAGAAAATGAATATAATACAGCTATACAATTATTTCATCAAAATAAACATACTGAATGCGAATCAAAATTAAAATATGTTTTAAATTACGTTCCTGATAATTCAGATGTTCTAAACTTTTATGGAAGACTAAAGCAATTTCAAGGAGACTTTAAAAAATCTATAGAACTATTAGAAAAATCAGTGTCATGTAATAAAAATAATCATATGGCACATTATAATTTAGGATTAGCATATTGTGTTCTTAAAAATCTCGAAAAAACTAAATTTCACTTTTTACAATATCAAGAATTAAATAATGACGATAATAATAAATTAAAATACTTTTGCAATTTATATATTTCTAAATTACACTTTGATGAACTCGATATTGAAGAAACTAAAGATTTCTATAGAAGAACTAAAATTCCTTTATTTCAAAAATTATCAAACTTACTTATACCACGTATTTATAATTCTAATCAACATATTGAAGATTCCAGAAAAGAATATTATGATACTCTCGTAAAAATATATAATGATTGTGATGATATGATTATTAACACAAAAGAATTATTTTCTGAATATTTACAATTTATTTATTGTTATGGATTTCCATTATCTTATCAAGGAAAAAATAATAAAGAAATATTACAATTACAATGTAAATTATATAGAAAAATCTTTCCTGTTCTTAATTACGAATCTCCTTATTTAAATGAAATCAAAACTAGACCTAAAACTAAAATAAAAATTGGATTCATCTCTACTAACTTCTTTAATCAATCCGTTTCAAGAGATAGAATGGGAATCATAAGGAACTTACCCAGAGATATATTTGATGTTGTTGTATTCTTTTATTTTAAACCTAATGATGATTTAGGAAACTTTATTTGGAACTCTGATAATACAAATGTTGTATTACCAGACTCATCTATTTTTGAAAGAAGAAACATTATAGAACAACAAAAATTAGATATTCTTATTTATTGTGACATTGGTATGGCACCTGATACATATTTCCTCTCATATTCTAAACTAGCACCTATTCAATGTAACACCTGGGGACACAGCGATACCAGTGGTATTGATACTATCGATTATTATTTATCAAGTAAATATTATGAACTCACAGAAGATGCCGAAAACAATTATTCGGAAAAACTAGTATTATTAGATAGTTTATGTACTTTTTATTATAAAATTATTCAATCACCAGAATTATCTACTAAAAATTATTTCGGATTCTCTAACAAAGTCAATATTTACCTATCTTCACAAGT
>Ga0302138_10001575_pt1 | contig 10941 bp, 10 predicted proteins | sample CBN3_321_MG_FD_203110 | JGI IMG/M metagenome (GOLD analysis project Ga0302138, IMG submission 203110) | Marine microbial communities from Western Arctic Ocean, Canada - CBN3_surface | ecosystem: Environmental > Aquatic > Marine > Oceanic | place: Canada: Western Arctic Ocean | collected 2017-09-15 | reverse complement strand
ATACCCGCGCTAAGCATTACCGGCCCGATATTGAGTGAGGTTTATCCAGACCGAGTTCCGCACGAATGAATCCGCTATCAAGATGAGACGAATAAAATGAAACGAATGAGCAGCGACACTACACACACCAAGTTTTTGGATACGGACAATGCAATGGGATTGAGAAAGGCCTCTCTAGTTTTATTGGCCGCAATCCTTTTCACGGTTTCTGGGTATGCACAAGATACTGTAGAGCCTTCACTGAATAGTGAAGAGGTTGAACTCACTTCCTGGCTAGATTCGCAGGAAGAAAATATGCTCGACATGCTGGAGAGAATCACGAACATCAATTCCGGTAGTCTCAACAAGCAGGGCGTCAATGAACTCGCTTCGATATTTAGCGAGGAGTTACGTCAGTTAGGTTTCTCCATTTCAACCCTACCCGGAGAAGTCATCGAGATGCCGAGCTGCCCAGGCAGCGACTACAACGTCGACGTCGCCGATCATGTTCTTGCAAGCAAGAGTGGCAGAGGTTCGAAACTATTAATGATGGGGCATTTCGATACAGTGTTTCCACCAAACAGTCCGTTCCAAGAATTTAGTCGCGATGGCGACACCATGTATGGCCCCGGCGTATCCGATATGAAGGGCGGACTGATTGTGATGCTGTACGCCCTCAAGGCACTAAACGAGAATGGTGAATTGAGCGATAAGTCTATTACTGTGTTACTCAATAGCGATGAGGAGATGGGTTCGCTCTCGTCGAGGAAGTACCTTGAAGCACAAGCCCTGTTGCACGATTGGGGCCTGGTGTATGAATCCTCTGGTAACAATCGACTTACGCGGGAGCGCAAGGGATTGGGTCAAGCACGTTTCGTCGTGCACGGCAGGGCGTCTCATGCCGGTGGCGCTCACGAACAAGGTAGGTCAGCGATCAAAGAGCTAGCCTATAAGATCGTGCAGATTGAAAACATTACAGACTATGAGACAGGAGTAACCGTCAACGTGGGTGTAGTCAGCGGCGGCGAAGCGCGGAACACAATCGCGCCCTGCGCGGAAGCACTAATCGATCTCCGCTATCCCCAGGCGCAGCAAGGGATTGATACGGTTGCCCAGTTCGAGGAAATATTCGACAGTATCTATAGCTACCCTGTCGATTCCGGAGAAATCACTACACAGAGCTGGACCAATCTGCATCGCCCAGCAAAAATAGCCACACCTGAGTCTGACTACCTATTGAACAAGACCATAGCCATTGGTCGCCTGCTAGGACAGGAGCTAGGTGTTGGTGATTCTGGCGGAGGAACAGACGGGTCGCTGACACAGGCAGTTGGCCTCCCGACACTGGATTCTCTCGGTAGCGCCGGCACCGGTGCCCATTCCAATCGGGAGCAAGGCCGGGTGAGTTCGCTGGTAGAACGTGCGAAACTCAGCGCGGTACTTATCCGTAGACTGGCAGCTGAATAAATGTTTTCATGCTAGTGATCGAAGTCCAGTCAATAAACTCGGCTCACAGAGCCGGTTAGAAATTTTCCTGACTGGTGAAAAAGAATAACGCTGAGGACAGCGAATGACTGCGAACATTAATAGTAACTCCGAAAACACCTCGGAAGATTCCGAATCCAATCTGTCCCCGGAAAAAGTAGCTGCCGCTAAGGCCTACCAAAATCCTTACTACCGCTATCTAGTGTTAGGCATCCTCACTGCCGCCTACGTCTCCAATTTCGTAGACAGGCAGGTCATCAATGTTCTCGCGCAGTTCATCATCGACGACCTGCAGATTAGCGATGGCCAATTCGGCATGCTATCCGGCCTCGCCTTCGCATTGATCTATACAACCTTAGGCATCCCCATCGCGCGTCTTGCCGACATCAGCAACCGACGCAATATCATTGCTATATCAATTACCATATGGAGTGTAATGACCGCTCTGTGTGGAGCGGCGCAGAACTTTGCCCAGCTATTCATGGCTAGGTTTGGCGTCGGTGTCGGCGAGGCGGGCGGATCTCCTCCAGCTCACTCTATTGTCTCCGATATATTTCCCGCCGCGCAACGCGCTACTGCTTTATCTATCTATTCTCTTGGCGTATACGGCGGCATTCTAGTCGGTACGGTCGGCGGTGCCTATCTCGTTCAATATTTTGATTGGCGTACTGCTTTTGTAGTGGTCGCCATCCCGGGAATATTTCTTGCGCTACTTGTTAGATTCGTAATTAAAGAACCGCCACGCGGCATGGCCGAATCACGCAAAGATGTGGCGCCGCCGGGCTTCCTGCGTGTACTGCATTTCCTTTGGGAAAGAAAATCGTTTCGACACCTCTCCTTCGCCTGCGCGCTGCATGCCTTTGTTACCTATGGCATGGGAAACTTCATGCCGCTATTTCTAGGGCGCGTCCATGACATGCCAATTTTAGATATAGGTTTGTACTACGGTCTGATCGCAGGCATCGGTGGTTTGGCCGGCACTTTCTTCGGTGGCTGGATGTCAGATCGTATGGCAAACAAGACCGGAGACAAAACTTGGTATATATGGATTCCCTTCATCTCCACGGTGCTGGCAATTCCTCTGGGACTGATTACTTTCTTAGTGATGCCAAGCGGATATAGCGCGGCATTCTCCTACTTTCTGCCAGTTTTCTGCGGCGGATGGTATCTTGCGCCCTGCATCGCATCAACGCACTTCTTGGTTGGTATTCGCATGCGCGCCATGGCATCGGCGATCTTGCTGTTCATGTTGAATTTAATCGGCTTAGGGCTCGGCCCAATGCTAACCGGCTTCATGAGCGATTTTTTCGAACCGAGCTACGGCTCTGATTCGCTACGCTATGCGATGTCGATTACGCTGATGGTGAATGTCTGGTGTGCCTTCCACTATTGGAAAGCGACCCACACGATTAGGGAAGATTTCGAAAGGGCTCCAGACTAGCTGGGGTGCTATCTGGATTACTAGATTGCCTCGAGCGCCTGGGTGATCTTGCTGACGCCGATTACCTCGAGGCCGGGGATCTTATTCTTCGGCGCATTCGCCTTCGGAACGATAGCCCGAGTGAAGCCATGCTTGGCCGCCTCCTGTAATCGTTCCTGCCCACCGGGCACAGGACGAATCTCACCCGCCAATCCCACCTCTCCGAACACGGCCAAATCCTTAGGTAGGGATTTATCCTGAAAGCTGGATACGATCGCGAGCAATAGTGCGAGATCGGCGCTTGTCTCAGTCACTTTGACCCCACCTACTACGTTAACGTAGACATCCTGATCCGCCATATACAATCCGCCATGACGGTGCAGTACAGCTAACAGCATAGCTAGGCGATTCTGCTCGAGACCGACTGCCACTCGACGCGGATTGCCCAATTGGCTGCCATCGACGAGAGCTTGTATCTCAACCAGCAGAGGGCGCGTACCCTCCCACAACACCATCACTATCGAGCCGGGGGTGTCTTCTTCGGTTCGTGCCAAAAATATCGCAGAGGGGTTCTTAACTTCTTTGAGACCGGTCTCAAGCATGGCAAACACGCCTAGCTCGTTGACCGCGCCGAAGCGATTCTTCTGCCCGCGCAGAATTCGATACTTACTGTCGTTACCGCCCTCCAACATGATGAAGCAATCGATCATATGTTCTAACACTTTAGGGCCCGCCAGATTGCCATCCTTCGTCACATGACCTACCAGAAATAGAACCGTGTTCGTTTGCTTCGCATACTGAATGAGATAGGCAGCACACTCGCGCACCTGAGAGACGCTGCCTGGTGCGGACGCTACGTCGCCGCTGTGCATGACCTGAATCGAATCCACAACCAGCAGCTGTGGCTGGTGCTCCTGCGCTGCTTTGCAAATCTGCTCGACATTGGTCTCGGCCAACATCTTCAAATTCTTTTCTGGCAGGTTCAAACGCTTCGCGCGCATGCCAACCTGTTGCAAGGATTCCTCGCCAGTGACGTATAGGGCCGGCTTTCCGGAATTTGCTAACAGGCACATTATTTGAAGTAAGAGCGTACTCTTGCCAGCGCCAGGATTGCCGCCGATCAAAATGGCCGACCCCGGAACCAGACCACCGCCGAGAACGCGATCCATCTCATCAATGGTGCTACTAAAACGCGGGAGGGCCTCTAGATCTATATCGGAAAGGTTTTGTACATTGGATTTATCGCCGGAGTAGCCCTGCTTGCGGAAGTCGACTTTGGTTGCCGGTGAGGTGCTACTGCTGCTGCCTAGATTGATCTGCGATAGCGTATTCCAAGCCTTGCAGGAGGCACATTGACCCTGCCATTGACCGTGTTCGGTACCACAGTCAGTACACACGAATGCGATTTTATTTTTAGACATACTCTGTATTCAGCTTTTTGTAGTTTGCTTTATTACAAATAGAGCGAAGAAAAGCGCATCGCAAGTCATTCGTCAGTATAGACAAATTCAACCCGCTTGGTGACTTTGCAAAACAATTCGTAAGAAATTGTATCTGCGTAGTGGGCTACTTCATCCGCTGGAAGCCCGTCTCCCCATAGCACTACCTCAGTGCCTATCTTTACCGAATCGAGTCCAGTCAAATCGATCGCAATCGTATCCATAGACACTCGACCTAATAGTCCTGCGCGGCGTAGCCCCTGCTTAGAATTGACCAAAACTGGCGTACCATTCTTCGCCGAGCGTGGATAGCCATCTGCGTAACCTACGGAGACGATCCCTACCCGCGTGCGTTGCTCACAACGATGGATCCCGCCGTAGCCGATGGTGCCACCCGCCTCAACGTTATTGATGGCAATGATCTTTGCGCGAAGCGTCATAACCGGCAACAGCCCTATTTCCTCGGCAGTGCGATTCCCAAAAGGTGACCCGCCATACAACATGAATCCTGGCCGCACGAATTGATGATGCGTTTGGGAAAGGGACAATATGCCGGCAGAGGCGGCGAGGCTAGCTTGCACCGGTCCCTGCGTCGAGTTAGCGACCTGCTGCTTGAGTGAATCGAAGTCCGCTATCTGCCGCTGCGTGAATTCAACCGCTGATTGATTCTCAAGATCGTCGGCGCTAGCTAGATGCGACATGAGAACGACCTCTGTCTGTGGATGCCGGTGCAATTCTTCATAGACTCGCAAGGCCTGTTCTTTGTCAAGGCCGAGTCGATTCATGCCGCTATTGAACTTCACCCAGACTCTACCAACCCCGGATAGCTTCTCCGTCTCCAAATATTTTTCAATCTCCTCAAACTGATACATCGAATGGATCACAGGCTCAATCTTGTTATTGAAACAGCGCTTCATTTCCACTTTGTTACGAAAGCCGCAGAGAAGGAGGATTGGGGTGCTAATGCCGAGAGTACGCAGTTCCATCGCTTCTTCAATAGAAGCCACAGCAAGGGCTGCAAAATTTTTGTGCATCGCCTTGAGCGCTAAAGCCACTTGTTCGACGCCATGACCATAGGCATTCGCCTTTATCACAGGGATGATTTGTGATTCAGGACAATGGACGCTTACTTGTGAGAGGTTCTTCTTGAGCGCACGTAGGTTTATCGTAGCCCAAACTCTTAGTGAGGGGTCAATCATGATCGCTTGGACAATGGCGGGTGACTATCCATGGGTGTAACTGTCGTCGTATCTTGGTTGTGCATGATTCTCGAAGCGCGTGTACTTGCCAACGAAGCTCAGCCTTACTGTACCGATTGGACCGTTACGGTGCTTACCAATAATCACCTCGGCGACTCCTTTGTCCGGCGAGTCCTCGTTGTAGACCTCGTCTCGGTAGATGAAAGAAATAATATCGGCGTCCTGCTCGATCGCACCTGATTCTCGCAGGTCCGACATTACCGGCCGTTTGTTAGGTCGTTGTTCGAGGCTACGATTGAGCTGCGAAAGGGCTATAACTGGACACTCGAACTCGCGTGCCAACAATTTCAATGATCGCGATATCTCAGAGATCTCTCCGACGCGATTGTCGCCAAAGCCTTTGATTTGCATTAGCTGTAAATAGTCCACTACCACCATACCGAGGCTGCCATGCTCGCGCACGATTCTGCGTGCCCGCGCTCGCATCTCCATCGGACTCAATGCAGCACTGTCATCGATGAAAAGGGGTCGGTCTTTGAGTTTCGCCACAGCGTTGTTAAAGCCCGGCCAATCTTCTTCAGTTAATTGTCCGGTACGCAGTTTGGTCTGATCAAGCTTGCCAATCGAAGAAAGCATACGAAAGATGAGGCTCTGTGCCGGCATCTCGAGGCTGAAAACCAGCACTGGCTCGTTAGTGCTCATCACTGCATTCTCAACCAGGTTCATAGCAAATGCCGTCTTACCCATCGAGGGCCTACCGGCAACGATAACCAAATCCGATTTCTGCCAGCCGGAGGTCATCTCATCAAGATCGGTAAAGCCAGTGGACAGTCCCGTGAGGCTGCCATCTAAGCCCGCAAGTTCATCGATTCTATCGACCGCCTTGCTGAGCAAGGGATTAATTGGGACGGGGCCCTGATCCTGCGGTCGCTCATCCGCAATGCTAAAGACTTCTTGCTCTGCCTCGTCCAAGACGACGGCGGCCTTCTTGCCACCGGTGTTGTAGCCGCTGTTGGCAATACCGTTGGCAACACTGATCAGCCGGCGCAGAATCGCCCGCTCGCGGATGATCTCAGCGTAGGCATGGATATTTGCCGTGCCTCTGGCATTGTCTGTCAACTCGCTAAGGTACTCAATGCCTCCAGCACTTTCTAATTCATTCAGGCTATTAAGGGATCCCATCAGTGTCACGACATCGATAGGACTGCGGTCTTCGCTTTGCTGCGACATTACTCGGAAGATGATCTGATGCTCAGGGCGATAGAAATCTTCGGGAAGCAGCACATCCGCCAAATTGTCCCATTCTGTGTTGTCCAACATCAGACCGCCCAATACCGCCTGCTCCGCATCAACTGAGTGAGGCGGCACTTTTAATGCCGCTACATTATTAATTTCACGGTTTTTAGGGCTATGAGGGGTATCGAAAGACATCTTTTGCTTCTGTGTGTTCTAGGGCTTTATTTTAGAATGACGGCGAAAAAAAACACCATCTGAGTGAACAGATGGTGCTTGATGAAGATAGATTGGTCAAGGGCTAGAACAGACTCCTCCAGCCCAGATGATCCTGTCTTAATCTTCCTTTGTCTCTTCTTCGGCTTGCTCAGTGACTTCCTGCGCTGCCTCTTCAGCAGCCTCGGCCTCGATGATCTCTTCGATCATACTGCCGTCAGCACTGATCCCTGCAACAGCATCAAGACCTTGTACTGCAAGGTTGATAGTCGCAGTCACTTCGTAGCCAAGATTCAATACGACCTCAAAGCTGCCCAACTCGCGGATAACACCGTTTGGCAACAATACTTCTGCCTTAACGATATCGGACCCGCATTGCTCGTTCAAAGCGTCCGCAATATTCTGAGTACCAACAGAGCCGAATAACTTGCCTTCATCGCTCGCATTAACCTGCATGCTCAGCGCAACACCAGCAACGATACCCTGGCGCTTCTGCGCCGTAGCTACGTTCGAATCGTGAGCCGCCATTAGTTCTGCTCTACGACCGTCAAAATCAGCCAGATTCTGCTTTGACGCAGGTATCGCTTTTCCCTTTGGAAATAAGAAGTTACGCGCAAATCCAGATTTCACATTAGCGGTATCGCCGATTTCACCCAGGTTTGCCATTTTTTCAAGCAAGATAACGTTCATTTGTTCTTCCTCATCTCTAATTCTTATCTAGCACTGACTGCCAATGCTTCATTCTGTTTAAGCCGGCTTCTGCAGGCGCGTTCTAAAGTCGTACCAGCTATCTAAAAGTGCAAGCAGCACGATCATATTCGCTATAAGGGGCAACACGATTAGCGCATACAATACAGCTAACCAGAGACTTGATAACTTCTTTGCCGCCACCACCGCATGCACTAGGGCAAGCCCGGAGAACATCAGCGGTAAAACCAAATACAGCATCCAACTCTGCGGGATGAGTATTTCAAAATTTGCCAGCATCATTAAGCCGACTAGGAGCAGTGCTACTTTTTGTTCTACTCGCAGTCCATGGAATTCTTTTTGAAATCCACCGGGATTGTACAGCGCGGCCTGCATCCAGCGAGACAACATCAGCAGGATTATGGCGAGAAACATATAGACCGCGCCCATAAAGCTGGTCATAACATTTCTCAGCGAATCCAGTTGCTCGCCTTGTATACCGTTTGCATCGAAGTAGGGCTGCATCTGAAGAAAGATCAAATCCAACACTGCCGGCTGCAAACGCAAATAAACCTCTACGCAAACACCAACGGCGATTGCCCCTAACAGGGTAAACTCCCAAGATTCTGATGCTCTGAGTAGTCCTGCCAACCCAGTAATTCCCAATAACATAATCAAGGGAACCGGATCGCCTGCGATGGCCCACCCTCCTATCGGAAATATGGCCCAAACCAAAACCTGCGTGGCCTCGATTAAACCTTTGCGTAATACGACTAAGCCGATGACTACCGGGCTTAGAAAATTGACGATAGGTATCAGACCTAACAGCAGTACTGCCATTATGGACTGCTTGCGTCCCTTCATTACGAATTCAGCAAGGCCGCGCATGCTTATAACCTTTTAAACCTGATGGCTATCCGTATAAGGAATCAACGCCAAGTAGCGCGCACGCTTAATCGCTGTTGAGAGCTGACGCTGATAGCGAGCCTTCGTGCCTGTGATTCTGCTAGGGACAATCTTGCCCGTCTCAGAAACATAGGCTTTCAAGGTTTCAAGATCTTTGTAATCTATTTGTACTGTGCCTTCTGCAGTAAATTTGCAGAATTTACGTCGTCTAAAATAACGAGCCATAATTTTTATCCTGTCTGTCTATCTCTATTCTTTCTAAGAATGGGTTCGGATTTGCAGTGACTTAGTCCTGCTTCTCTTCTTCAGCTGGTGCTTCCGGAGCAGCTTCTTCAGCTGGTGCTTCCGGAGCAGCTTCTTCAGCTGGTGCTTCCGGAGCAGCTTCTTCAGCTGGTGCTTCCGGAGCAGCTACAGGAGCCTCTTCAGCAGGAGCGGCAGCTTCTTCAGCGGCTTTTGCTGCGGCTGCTTTCGCTGCCGACGCTGCGGCTGCATCATCTTCCATCTTGCGCTTCTGCTCGGCACGTTGCTTACGCTCTTTGCCTTCGCGCTCGCCCTTTAGAATAAAAGTTTCTTCAGTTACAGCTGCCTTAGTCTTAATAACTAGGTTACGGATAACCGCGTCATTGAAGCGAAATAGCGTAGTAAGTTCTTCCAAGGCCTCACCGTTGCACTCTATGTTCAAGAGTACGTAGTGTGCTTTGTGGATCTTGTTTATTGGATAGGCGAGTTGGCGTCTGCCCCAGTCTTCCAATCGGTGAATCTGACCACCACTATCGGCCATCAACTGAGTATAGCGCTCGATCATCCCTGGGACCTGTTCTGACTGGTCGGGATGCACCAAGAATACAACTTCATAGTGTCTCATAGAGACTCCTTCTGGGTTAATGCCTTCCTCAAACACTGCTGTGCGCGGTAAGACAAGGAGTTATGTAGCTACGGAAACTAGCCCCGCAGATAAAAACGAGGGGGAATTCTAGGGATTCTGAGTGGGGGATGCAAGCTTTAGTCCTCCTTGAGGGGACTTAATCACCGATAATGGGCCGATTCTGCCTATTCGCTAGTTTGTTGCCTAACTATTACTGCTAATTCGCTGCCTACGAGCCTCATACAAGCAGACTCCCGTCGCCACGGATACGTTTAAACTGCTGAGCGTCCCCGCCATAGGGATAGATATCAAAAAGTCACAGCTCTTGTGCGTCAGACGGCGCAGACCCCGTCCCTCAGAGCCCATGATCAACGCTATCGCTCCACCTAAATCTTGATCATAAAGGGTGCAGCCTGCCTTATCATCAGCACCTACCAGCCAGACACCTTCTTCCTTCAGCTTGTCTAGACAACGCGCTAGGTTCGTCACCGAGACAAGATTAACCGTCTCCGCCGCCCCACAGGCCACCTTGCGCACGGTAGTGTTTAGGCCCACGGAGTTATCCTTGGGGATGATCACGGCATCGACGCCCGCCGCATCCGCGCTGCGCAGGCAGGCTCCCAGGTTATGAGGATCGGTAACACCATCTAGTATGAGCAATAAAGGTGGATGGTCTAAGTCTTTCAGCAACTCAAACAGACTCTGTTCTGACAGAGTACTGTTTTCAAATTCCGCGATGGCAGCGACACCCTGGTGCACGCCCTCGAATTCTCTCTCGAAGGCTTGCTTGCTGAGCTCTTCTACCGTGACATTCCCAGCAGCGGCGAGCTCTCGAAGCTCATTGATACGCTTGTCGTTTCTACCAAGCTGGATTAGCAGCCGGCTGACAGACCCTGGTCGCTGAACGAGTAGCTCGGAGACCGCATGTATGCCAATTACTTTTCCTTGATTGTCTTTTTCGTTCTTCATGATGAGCGTTGTTATTCTTGTTAAGACCCAGTTTGCACTCTGGGCTAAGCTAGCAGTTACGCTTTGGGCTTCGCGTTCGGTTTCTTGCTGCGTCTGGACGAAGGTTTCTTTTTAGGCTTTCCAGATTCCGCACTAGCCTTCTTCCCAGGGGACTTTGTCGCCGTAGCTGTTCCCTTTCCAGATTTAGACTGTGCATTGGCCTGGCGTTTCTTGTGCTTCAATTTTTTAGAAGGCTTCGGCTTCTTCGAAGAATCAGTTTTCTTCTTGGCGTGTTTTTCTTTTTTCGATTGCGGCTTTTTAGAATCAGGCATTTTGGCTTTCGACTTGCCGAATTTTTTGGCCGACTGTTTCAGGCCAACCATCTGCAGGTCGATCTTCTTTTCATCAAGATCAACGCGCACAACTTTAACTTCAACGCTGTCACCCAGACGATAGGTTTTCTGACTGCGCTCACCACTCAGGCTATGATGCACTGGATCGAAGTGGTAGTAATCGTTGCTAAGCTCGCTAATATGCACCAAGCCTTCAACGTAAATTTCATTC
>Ga0302138_10001568_pt1 | contig 10963 bp, 17 predicted proteins | sample CBN3_321_MG_FD_203110 | JGI IMG/M metagenome (GOLD analysis project Ga0302138, IMG submission 203110) | Marine microbial communities from Western Arctic Ocean, Canada - CBN3_surface | ecosystem: Environmental > Aquatic > Marine > Oceanic | place: Canada: Western Arctic Ocean | collected 2017-09-15 | reverse complement strand
TCAGGCTCAGGCTCAGGCTCAGGCTCAGGCTCAGGCTCAGGCTCAGGCTCAGGCTCAGGCTCAGGCTCAGGCTCAGGCTCAGGCTCAGGCTCAGGCTCAGGCTCAGGCTCAGGCTCAGGCTCAGGCGCAACAGCAACAACAACGAAAACGAAGCTAACCAAAAAGCACGACAAGTTCGTGAAGAGCACCTCGTTCAACCCCACCAACTCCCTGCTTGCCACCGCGAGCAGCGACGGAAAGATTCACGTTTACAAGTCGGACTCAACCTTTGCGAAATCTATCTTCACCTCGTTGTCAATAGAGTCGATAGTTTTCACAACCGACACCCAGCTCTGCGTAGCCTCGCGGGACTCATCATTTTTGAAGTATTTTGACGTAGAGGAAGACGCCACCACTGCGGCGTTTTGCACAAGTTTGAACGGCGAGAGGGGCAGGTGAGTCTCAATCAGTCTTTGCTTGCTTTGATGAAGACGAGAAAACGAGCCACTACTAAACTAAAACCACAACTCACTCGATTCGTTTGGCACCTTCTTCGCTCGCGCGCAGCTTCGACGAGCACTGCTCGTTCAGCGTCCTGTCGCTCAAAATGTGCGACAAGAACCCCAAGCTGCTCGTTGCAGCAACGGACAAGGACAGGAACATTGTTTTCGAGACTGGGACGAGCTGCCAAGTGCGGAACTTGTACGGGCACAAGGCGAACTCGTTCAGCAACCCGCGAGCCGTGTTTGGCAGTCCAAGTGGGGACGTTGTGATTGGCAGTAGGTGAGCGAGCGAAGCTGTAGGATCCGTTTAAGTGCTGTATTGGCCAAACAATGATGACCAAGCTAACCCACCCAATTCGATTGATGACACCTTCTTCGCTCGGCGCAGCGAGGATAACAAGATATACAGCTGGGACTTGAGGGACGGAAAGGTTGTAAGCACGATCGACGATGTCCACAGAGGTGTCGTTAGAGACATGAATTTTAGCTCAGGGACGCTTGTGACGTGCAGTTTTGACAAGATCGTGAAGGTTTGGACTTGACTTGACCATTGGTTAGGAATCAATAAACATTTTATGCGAACATTAAGGTATGGTATTGGCTTTGCCATTTATATTACACGATCGGAGGTAAGAAACCCGCATCGTCAAACTCCCCCGGCTGATCCCAACCCAAATTCTCAATTTCTGCCTCTCTGGCGACCTTCGCGAAGGTCGCCGCTGGTGGCGTCTTTTCTCTCGATTTCTTCGCTCTACTCCACCCCGCGGCGCTCTTCTTAAGCAGATCACTCGCACTTGCGTTAGCCTCAGCAACAGTTCCTCTGATGCTCTCAATGCTAACGTCATTTTCTCCCCTCTTCCCAGAGACAACCCCAACCCCACCCCCAACCCCAATTTCCACTTCCATTATATTATCCGTTTCCGCTGCCAGCACCACCGCCTCGTTCTTCTTAACCACCACCTCATTCGGCTTCTTAACCAGCGCATTCCTCTTCCACGTTTTTGCCAGTTTCATGACGCTCATGCTCCTCATGACCTCCTTTTTGAATACTGGTTTTTCGATTTTCTTGGTAATTTGTGTGTCCCCTTCCCCACCCTTGAGCTCATTTTTGCCCTCCTTCAAGTTCCTCCTGTCAACGTTGCAAATGGGGCATACGCAGCTGGCTCCCTCGCTCTTCTCATCCCCCAACCCCAGCTCCTTCAGCCGCCTCCACCTCTCCCCCGACCACTTTTTGTGCAGTTTCCCGTACCTATTTTTGATCTTGTTCAAAACTGGTACGCGAACCTGTCAAAACGGAATTAAATTGAAATTGAATTAAATGGTTGGTGGTGGCTCATCTCTCATTCATTGTTGTCTGCAGGCTCAGGCTCTACTAAGACAAATTTTTGATTTTTTGAGGTGTGTAACCCCACCCCCCCCCCTTTCCGCTGCGCTTGGCTTTCCGCTGCGCTTGGCTTTCCGCTGCGCTCGGCTTGATGGACGCAGCTCCTCCCTCCCTCGCTACCGCTCGGTCGATCGCAATGGACGCAGCTTCGCTCGCTGCGCTCGCTCGCGGGCTCACCTTAACCAAGTTCTCAACACGCTTTTTCATGTCGTTGAAGCTTATGTGCCCCCCGTTGGCTCCCCCCTGCAGCGCTTTTCTTAGATCGGAAATTTCTCCCACCGTGCTGCTCAATTTCTCCTCAAAGTTCCGCTCCTGCAAAAAGCTGAAGAACATAAGGGCACCGTAGGACTCGTCGCCTTGCATTAATTCTTCGTACTTGTTGGAGTTCAAAGCGCTCACTTCTGCGGTGAGCTGCAGGAGCTGGAGCTGCGCCGAGCGAAGCGAGGCGCATTTTTAATGAAGCAAGAGCAACGAGCGAGTCCAAGAAATGAGTGGGTTAGTTTAGTGGGATGTAGCCATTATGCTTTATGTCTGTAGCCATTTCGCGGGATTCATCGCGAGCATTCTCGTCTTCATCAAGGCTCGCTCGCTTCGATCGCTCACCTGGAGATCTTCGTACTTTTCGATGGAAATCGTGTCGCCATTATCGTTGTTGTTGTTGTTGTTGTTGTTGCTGTTGCTGCCCATATCCACCTCCAAATCGAACTTCCTATCGAAACTCGCCGCCCTCCCTCTCGCGCCCTTCTTCAGCTCGCTCTCTTCGTAGTCAATCGCAAGTGATTCTGCAGCGGTGTTGATATTTGAGTTTTTTTCAAGCAGCAAATTCAGCCTATCATCGGTTCTAGAAACTGACTTGATCAGCTCGTCGCAGGAGGACCTCATGCTCCCCAGATTCAGAGCTTCATAGAGCTCCTCGGAGCGGTCTACGTTGTCGTCTTCTGCTCCGTTGACTACAACTTGCACGAAACTCCCCTCGAGCTTGTCTAGCTCGTTGGCTGATTTGTCGAGAATCTGTTGCCGACCGAGGAGCTTTCCGAGCGTTCCGCTCGCTTCAATCCAATTCGTCATTAATTTTCGAACCGCTGGCCACGATTTCTTACTCGAGGAGCTGATTCTTTTGTCAATCGAAGTGAGCTCCTTGGTCAACGTATCGATCATGCCGTTGTGGCGCTTCACCGTTGATCTCAGGTTGTTGCACCGCGAATCTAGCATATCCTTAACGTTTTGACCACTGTACGGGTGGCTGAATTTTTTCTCCGCTTGAATGATAACGTTGCCCAAATTACGCCGTAAAGCAGGCGTTAACTGATCGTCAATGGCGCCAAACAGGTGCTGCAGCGGCGGCAACAATTTCTCTGTCAAAAACAGCTCAACCCTGCCAGCATCTTTGATGACAACCGCGTTTGTTATGCTTTCCCCAGCCGCTGCTGTTTTTTTTGCCCGTATCGAGCCAACCCAGCTTTCCACCAGTTTTAAGAAGCCCTCGTTGTTGGCGGAGGCGGAAAGATCATTGTCGTACCAATCGATATTTATATTGTCAATAGCGGAAATATTCTTGTTTTCTTTTGCGGCCATTTTCTCCATTTCCGCGTTCAAGTACTTTTCAACCTTCATCATTTTCGTTTCCATTTCTTCCTCTCTCTTGCTAACGTTCTCGCTCATAATCTTCATGTTCTTCTCGCTCTTCTCCAGCTCCTGCTCCATGTCGTTAAACTGCTTCTGCAGCTGTTCGATTATTTTTTGCTGGCAATACATTTATATATTATGTTAGTTTGAGAAATTGGCTCGCTATTCATTTCTCGTTCCGCTCGCTCACCTTTCCGTTCTCATCACTCGTTAAACTCATCATCTTCATCTTCTCCTCGTTCTCGGCACTTTTCTTCAATTTGTTGAGCTCCTCGTTCCTGTTATTCGACACCTCCTCAAGTTCCTCGAACTTCACCTCAAGCTGTTTGAATTCGATGTCCTTCTCCGTCAAGGACAAATTGAGCAAATCTATGTTTTCCTGCATGGCCATTTCGCTCAGCTCGAACTCTTTTTTAAGCAGCTTGACGAATTCCTGGTTGGTAATTTCGCCCGCCTCCTCGTCCAATTTCTCAAGGCCCGTTTTCAGCGCAGCTTCCTTCTCACGGAAAATGTTTTCCATTACCGACAACCGGCGTTCCTCGACGTCCATCTTCTTGGTCATTTCCACCAGCGTCTTGCGCTTAACAGATTGGGTAGTTAGCTGCTCATCCACTTTTTGTTCGGCAGCCATGTGCTCTTCTTTCTTTTTCAGCAGGAGCTCGTTGGCCTGCTCAAGATCGTGAATTTCCTGCGCCGAGCGAAGCGAAACACATTTTTAATGAATCACAAACAAACAAACCAAGCGAGCCAAACGAAATGGGAGGGTTAGCTTAGTAGTGGATGTAGCCGACTGCAGCCATTTCGCGAGATTCATCGCGAGTATGCTCGTCTTCCTCAAGGCTCGCTCGCTTCGCTCAATCACCTTGAATTTCGTTCTTAGCTGCTGCATCTCCTCATCCAGCGCTAACCCCTTCGTACTGTGTTCGAGATGCTTAGCTTTTTCGGCCTCCAACATTGAATTGTATTTATCTTCGAGCTCCAGCTCCCGCTGCTTGGTATTTTCCAGTATCGTGCTCGTCAAGTTTTGGGAATTTGCTTCAAGATTTCCTTGACTTTTGCTCAATTCGTCCTCTCTCATTCCCAGCTCCTTCTCCTTTACGCCCAGTAGCACTTCCCGCTCTTCCACCGACAACTCTAGCTTGTTAACGCTCTCCTCGCGAATATTTAGCTCATTCACCAGTTTCATTTGCGCGGCCATTTGTGAATTGCTGTCTCCTGAATTTTTAGCCGCCATCTCCTCAAACATTTCTTTTTGGCTCTTCATCATTTCTTCTAAATTCCCGACCATCTTGTCCTTTGATTGGACGAGATTCTGCAATCCTTCGCTCTTCAGGAATTGCGACTTCAAATTTGTTTCTGTGTCGGCCAGAGAGCTTTCCGACTGCGCCGAGCGAGCAGGGGGGAGGCGAGCGAGCCGAACGAATTGAGTGGAATAATGTAAGTTTAGTAGTGGACGTGGGTGGCTGTAGCAATTTCCGCTAAATCGCTAGCTCACCTCCGCAAGTTTTATTCCCAATCGTTCCTTATCGCCGACAAGTTGTTCATTTATTTTGGTGAGATGATCAATTTCAAGAGCAAAGTTCTCGGTTTTCTTCTGCTTCGACTCAGATCCAATTTTTAGTTCTTTGAGTTGGTTGGCGGACTGGGTGCTTTTTTCGGTTGCTTCGTTGAAAAGCTGTTCATTTTTCTCAGCACGCTTTGCAAACACACGATTTTCTCGCTCAAAATCATTGGCTTTTTTCGTTAAAGTTTCCTGCTCCGGCGCCGAGCGAAGCGAGGCGCATGGTATGGTTAGATGCAGTAGTTTGTGTGGTGAAGCCGTCTGTAGCTATTTTCGCGGGTTCATTGACGAATCTTCCTCTTACCATGGATGATTCCAATGATCGCCACTCGCTCATGTGCTCGCGCACAATAAGGTCATCGCAGTCGTACTCTTTCAAAAATTGCCCGAAATAGTCTAAAGAAGTTTGGGTCGGGTTTCTCTTCCCCCACTGTTTCTTCTCAGTTTGAATATCAACGTTAACCATTATCTTCTTGCTGCTCGACTGGGTCTTTATTCTCATCGACTCCATGTCGCTCATCGTTTGCATGTCCATCTGCAGGCTGTTGATCTGCTTGTCTTTCTCTCTCATAAGTTCCTTCGCCTCTCGCGCGGCAATTTGGTACGAGGAGATCATGTCGTTGTTGGCGGAGGCAGAAGCAAATCCCGATGAGGAGTTGGAATCGGATGACGACTTTCGGAGCAATTTAGGGGATTTGAGGGGGGAAGCAACCTTGGTGCCGTTCGTGTTTGACTTGGCGAACAGCTCTGCACTGAGCGTGGCATTGTTACGCTGCTCGTTCGCGAGCTGAAGCTCGAGGAGGTCGGTATTCTGCTCGAGCTGGCGCATCTCGTTGGTGAGCTCTTGGCGGTTCTCCTCAAACTTATCCCGCATCGTGTTCATCTTACTCGTCGCCTGCGTTCTGTACAGGTCGAACTCCTTGTGCTTCGCCGAGCGAAGCGAGACGCATTTTTAATGGAGCACGAGCGAACCGAGCCAAGCGAGCCAAACGAATTGAGTGGAATAATGTTAGTTTAGTAGTGGATGTAGCCATTATGTCTGCAGCCAATTCGCGGGATCCATCGCGAGTATGCTCGTCTTCTTCAAGGCTCGCTCGCTTCGATCACTCACCTGCCGCTCCAAGGTTTCACCCTTAACCTTCATTTCTCCCTCTAAATCGTGAAACACCCCGTTTTGCTTCTCCAGCTCCTCCGCCAAATTCTTTAGCTGCGCCGAGCGAAGCCAGGCGCATTTTTAATGAGGCAAGAGCAAAACGAATGAAACGAGACAAAAAATAATTGAGTGGAATTATGTTAGTTTAGTAGTGGGTGTAGCCGTATCAGATCATTTCGCGGGATTCATCGCGCGCTCGCTCGCTCACTCACCTCCTCCTTGGTCAGGCTCTTGTCATGCTTCATGCAGCTGCTTATCTTGGCCAGCGTGTCCACAATGTACTGCTTCGCCTGAGTACAGTTGTCCATCACCTCCGCGTTCTTGCTGCTCGTTTCGCTCTCGTTCAGCATTTCGATGAGCTCTGTGGCGTTCGCCTCGCTCAGCTGCAGCGAGCGAAGCGAGCATGAATTGGAAGGTGGTTAGTTTTGTGTTCGCAAAGAGGTGCGCTTGGCACGCAACGCCTGCTCGTCGTTCCGCATTCACACACACACACTCGCTTCGCTCGTCGCGGTATCTCACCTGCAGGTCGCTCGCCAACGTTGTCAGGGTTTTCTTGCCATTGTCAGCCATGAGCGTGAAGTCGTCGAAAATGCTGTCCATGTGGTACTTTGACGTGTGCTCTACAGAGCTGTCAGCGTCGGCGGCATCATTCTTGTTGTTCCACTCGGATATTATGTTCTCGATCTTTATGTTCACGTTGGAGAGGTCGTTCTTGAGCGCCCGTTTGGGGCCAGAGATAGACTGGGGGGTGGAGGGCGTGGGATTTTGTGGCATTAGGGGGGAACGGGTAGGTTGGGGCTTCTTCTTCTTAGAGTCCTTTCGTTTGATGAGGTGGGCAGGGACGAGATTCTTGTCGTGGATTGAAGTCATTTTTCTCATTTGGAATTTCTGCGAAGATTTTGGTGCCGGGAGAAGGGAAGTGATGGAATTGTGGGTTTCCATGCTAATCTATGATTCTAATAATGGCCTCATGGTTTTTGGTTGCTGTAAGAAAACGGTGGCGTCGTAGAGAATATCTTTTGGCAACGGCGAAATCGCGAATCAATAAAAAGAAAAAAATTGATTTAAGTACAACTCGAAGAGTCATGTCCACGAGCAAAACACAGGTAGCACTCGAAATCGAGTACTCAGCCCTGGCCCAACACTCCCCAGGAGGAGTTTACGTAATCCCATCGCTCGACGATGAATTGATTTGGTTTGGGGTTGTCTTTTTACGTGCAGGTGTGTATAAGAACGGCATTTTTAACTTCAGGATAGACCTACACAACTACAACGAGGTAAACTGCTGGCCCGGCATAACGTTCAAGAACAGGGTGTTCCACCCTATGGTTGGGGAGGAGTCGAACGATTTGGACCTGAAGGAGTATTTCCCTAATTGGGAAAGCAAGAACACGTCGCTCGTTACGGTGCTCACGTACGTGAAGAAGATCTTCTACATGAAAGCGAGTGAGTACGGCAAGGAGGTACTAGAGTCCCCTGGGAACGTTAGGGCATGCGAGTTGTTCAACGGGGGGGAAAGCGAGAGGGCAGAATATATAGAGGAAGTGAACCGGTGTGTTGAATTGAGTCAGGTGGAAATGTTCGAATGCGAAGAGTGTAGTAGTTTGAAGTTTAGCGAAGAGGAGAAGGCGCATGGAATTTTGAAAAATCTCTTGGTTGGGGATGAAAGTGAGGAAGGCAGTAGTGTATTGATGAAAGTAGCCGCAGTCAAGGAAATGATTTCAAGTTTCAACTGAGCGCAGTAAAGAATGTAGTAATGCTTTTAGAGTGTGTGATATCTTTAATATTATCCAAATCTACGTGTGTTATTTGTGTTCGTGTTTATGATTGTTGTTTCACCAACCGGCCAAACTCGCCCCAGCCAGGAACCATGGATGCGCCAAATATGCTAAAGTTGTCCCTCCCACGATCAACAGATACGGACCCCGCAAGAACTCCTTGTAATAATCGCTCGGCAGGACTTGCCTTCCGTCAAGTATGGCCGCAAAAGGCACCACGGACGTCCTCTCCTTGATCAGATCGAACTTTTCACCATGCTTCTGCTGCAACCGCCTGTCGCCATGCCACACCGAGTAGGCGTGGTGTCCGATTAGGACTGGGAATTGGAATTGGAATTGGGTTAGAGGGTATGAATGTGAAATAAATAGGCCCTCCTCACTCCACTCACCTGTTGAAGCGGCCAGTGCAGTGCTCGTCCCAAGCCACATCGTGTGCGCCGCGCACCACAGCACCTGCCCGACCGCTTGGGGGTGTCTGGTGATTCGGGTGATGCCCGTCTCCCACAGGTGCAGCTGCGGCTTCTCGATAGCTGCAATCTCCAGCAGATTGAAGGTGCTCGGGTAGAGGAAAATGAAGGAAACGAAATTCGTGATCCAGAACACCGTGTGAAGAGCCGGGCTGGCATTGGTGGAAATGTCCCAGAGGTGGGCGCCCTCGTGGCAGTGATTCACAAAGTAGGAAATGCACGAGAGGGCTAGGGGGAGGGAAACAACCGCGAAGATCACGCGGTGCGCACGTGCCCCGATCAAAGCTTCAGAGTAGGGCCGAAGGCCAGCAAGCCCAGAATGGGCAATGGCAAACACGGACAGCATCGAGAGGACCGTGAGGTCAGGGCGGGTGGAGTGGATGGCATGCTGGCAAAACGCCAAGAACTCGTTACCCCAGTGGGGGCCATAGGGGAGAAACCAAACGAAGGAGGTCGCTAGAAGAACTGCAGTAGTTGCTGCCGTGAACTGCCCCCACTTGGAGGCTGATTGCTCCGAAAGGGAAAAGGCAGCGGCGTCATCTCCGATTAGGGGAGGCGGAGGAGAGGAGGGGGTTGCACGGAGGGGATTGGAGCTGGAGTCGGGATTGAAGGAGGGAGATGTGATTGTGATTTTCTGCGATTTTTGAATGTTTCGGTAGGAGCGTGATTTAATGCTGTGTTTAATGCTGTTTACGGGTGTGAATGCCAATACATTTGGTGTGCCTAAGAGAAGGAGGATAAAAAGAGGGAAAATCATCTTTTTGTGAGCAAGAAAGGGGAAAAAAATTAAAATTTATTTTTCGATCTTAAGATTTTTACATTCCGCACGTGCCGAGAGCAAGCAATACATCTAAGAATACGCCTGGACATAGCTACACACCCAGATTCAACCCAATAAAATAAAAAATGTCGGCCCTCCTCACAGCGAACGACCCAATCCTTCCGGCAGTGCATTCTCTGAACCAGCTTATCCCAACCCTTCACCCGGACAACCCAAACATTCAGCCTTTTCCACAATCCCTCACCCATGAACTGTGCCCCACCCAAAACCCTTTAAACTACTCTGATCACACGGCGTTTGAGACTCTGTTTGGTGCCGAGATGGAAACCAAGTCCACTTTGGAGCAATTGCTTGATGAAGGTTCTGGCTTTGTTCAGATGCTCTACACGTTCAGGTCGGCTAGCCGGGCGATACCGATGATCACCGACCAGAACGCCACCAACAAGGTCGAGATGAACTGGGCGGCGTACAATGTGCTGAGGCCTGAGATCACAAAGTTGAAGAAGTTGATGGAATTTCAGGATTTGGCCATTCGGACGTTTTGTCAGAACATCCAGCAGCTAGTAACGCCCGAGGTGTGTACTAGTGCATGCTAACCTCAACCTTAACTTCCTCACATTCATTTTATTAACCCCACCCAACCACAGGCCCGAAAGAAGTTCGTCCCAGAGGGCCTCTACGACGCCCTAATAAAGGTGGTCGACTTGCTCCAGAAGCTGGACAACTTGAAGGACATGAAAGCGTGCCTAACGAACGATTTTTCCCGCTACAAGCGCGCTTTCAACTCCATTCGAAGCGAGCTCAAGGACGGCGACAGCCAGTCGGAGGAAATCCACCAGCTGCACCTGTTCTTGGGCAACCCGGCCTACCCAAAGCAACTCATCTTTTACACGCTGAGGGACGCCGTGAAGCGTATCACTGGGCACGAGACCGTGCTGTGCGAGATGATTGAGCAGTGCGCCGATTTTCTCGAGCAAGAGAACTTCCTGCTACCTGACGAGAAATACAGGCTGATTCGGGCGATTCCGCACCTGATGCTGCTGGCGGACGGGGAGAAGGAGGTGAGGGGGGGGGGGAGCGAAGCGGGGGGGGAGCGAAGCGAGCCGCGAGCGAAGCGAGCCACGAGCGAAGCGAGCCACGAGCGAAGCGAGCTAGTCACAACAAACATCCTCTAAACTCACTCGGCACTTCACTCGGAGCAGGCGGGAAAGAGCTCCTTCAACATCTTCAAGAACAAGAACGTGAATGCGGACAGGCTGAAGAAAATCTTTAAGCGCTACCCGTATGTGCCAGAAGTTGGCGATATGAGCATCACCATGAACTTTATTTTGCAGCGCGCTCCCCACTACTTGCCCGAGTCGATGGATAAGGAGTGGGGCGTGGCAAGTACAAACGACAAGCACGCCTTGCCGCACTACATGCTCAAGAATCAGTGGTCGGACTTTAGGTCGAATCATTTGGCTTGGAGGTGAGCATTGGAGTGGAGTGGAATGGAGCGCAAAGAGGTTGTGGCTCACGACTAACCAACCCAACCTAACCCAACCCAATCCAACCAATACCCAATCAATACCCAATCAATATCCAACCAACACCCAACCCAACCAATACCAATGCTCTTAGCACAAACTTCGTCAGCGCAATAAATATATTGAGCGACACCAAATTCGAGAAGGAGACCAGGCATGCAACCTTCTGCGGGGACGTGTACCACATCGTTCTAGACGGGTTCAA
>Ga0302138_10001565_pt1 | contig 10976 bp, 15 predicted proteins | sample CBN3_321_MG_FD_203110 | JGI IMG/M metagenome (GOLD analysis project Ga0302138, IMG submission 203110) | Marine microbial communities from Western Arctic Ocean, Canada - CBN3_surface | ecosystem: Environmental > Aquatic > Marine > Oceanic | place: Canada: Western Arctic Ocean | collected 2017-09-15 | reverse complement strand
AAATATTTTCGCTCTGATTTTTTCAGAGCCGATATACTCTAAAAGTGATGCCGAAATTTTTTCGGCATCACCCACCCCCCCCTTCCCTCCTCAACCAATAATTGCTAGGTCCGAAAACATAAAAAAAAAAAAAATTAATCTCATTTACAAAAGGGATGGTCGTTCTTCGTCCCATCACAGTGTTCTCGATCACCTCTTGCCCCCACTGTACATCGTCAAAAAACCTCCTCAAAAAGTTGTCCCTACCTTTTGTAGAAATCAACATTGGGCACCACCCTTCTGCCAGAACCTCTATGCTCCAGCTCTCGAATGCAATGTCGGTTCCTCAAATCTTTTTCGGCAACAAGCATGTCGGTGGAGCATCCCACCTTTTATCGAAGCTCTCCTCCTCGAACATTGTTGATAGCGACAGTTCCCTCATGTTGGACATCTCTTCCCAAGAAATGCAATCCTGGTTCGAGCAAAACATTGGAATAGACGATGGCGGTAATTTCAACCTTGACCCACGCCTCCTCCCCCCAACCACCCCGATCGTAGCTGAGGTCATCCCGCCGGCTCGAGACTTTGAGGGTATAGATTATATAGGTGTGGCATGTGATCTCGAGGATGAATTTCGTTTCCAAGGTAAAACAACGTTCTCGCGAGTAGAATTGGAGAAAGCCGCAGGGGAGGTGAACGTTCGTGTCCCAGGTGAGTACAGGCGCTCGCCGCAACACAACACAACACAACACACAGTTCAACTAACGTGTCCTCCTCCTCCTCCTTTGTTAGAGCTCTTGGACATATATAAAATAGTTCGGTCAGTTACCACCAAACCCAGTCAAAGTCTCAGTCCCAGTCCCTCGGAATTCGTCCTCCAGTCGCAATTTTCCCAAAATGCGCTGAACACTTTTCGCGTTTGGGACACTGAAACGCTCGGAAGTTGGGGTGCCGAGAATCCCATTGCCCTGACGCACCATTTGAAGAAGCTGTTGGATAGGATCTGCGACGAGAATAGGGTCTCGGGGGGCTCCGCAGTGGACTATAGAGCCGCTCGACAGAGCGACTTGTTCAAGGTTTTTGATGAGAGAATCTGCGAATTGCAAACTATCAACCTTCTTTCCATGAACCAAACGACCAAACTCGCATTCTTTGTCAACCTGTACAACATATTGATCAAGCACGCGTTCTGCAAAATCGGCATCCCGTTCGTCAACGGCCCTAATATAACCAATCCCACCGGCGGAAACGGAACGATAATTCCTTCCTTTTTCGACAAAATCGGGTACGAAATCGACGGCATGTTCTTCACGTTTGACGGAATTGAGAATGGTGTGCTGCGGGGGAATAGGGGCAAGGTGTTCACCACCGCAGATGATCGGCGGCTTACAATTGCGTTTCCCGAATCCACGGTTGACATACGAATTCACATGGCGGTCAATTGCGGCGCCTCGAGCTGTCCGCCCATTAAGAAGTTCACCACTGATGCGATCGACGAGGAGCTCGGGATCGTGGCAATGGCGTACACTGAGGGTGACGGTAACTGTTTAGCTGACGAAGAAAACTCCATTTTGAGGTTGAATATGATATTCAAGTGGTACAGGGTGGACTTCGGAACAGATGACGAATCAGTTGCAAGAACTGTGATGGGCTTGATGGGCGAGGGTGATAAAAAAAAGAAGCTGGGTAGGATGATTGACAAGGGGGGGGTGAAGATTGAGTACTTTCCGTACAATTGGGAAAGTGACAGTGCCGAGCCGACGGTCGTGTTCGACTACGATAAATTGAACACAGTTGTGTATTAAAATGCCAAATGTTTATTTTCCAACACAATCATTCATTTGCTTCCGCCTCAGCCTCAGCTTCAGCCTCGGCTTCAGCTTCAGCCTCAGCTTCCGCCTCCAAAAACTCTTTCTCCAACCTGTGCTGACTCTCCTTAACTTTCCCCCTCATCTGATGCCTCCCCCTCAGGTACATTTTGCTGCTCGCCCTGCTAACAATTTCCGGCTGAAAAGTGCACTCCTCCTCAATTTCCTTCTCCCTCTTTCTCCTGAGCCCCTCCGTTTTCTCCTGGTAAATTTTGTGGGCTTTGTAGAGCATAACAATGCTGGCCTCCTGCATGCTCTTGTTGAGCTGCGCTGGGGTGAGCCCATTGCTCCTCCCCTCCCTCTCCCTCAATCTCTTCCCCACGCTCCTTTTCTCCTCCACCAATTTCTCGCTTTTTTTGTTTATTTCCGGGTGAAATTTCTCGACAATTTTCGTTTTCTCCTCGCCCTTCCTCCTCCCGTCCTCCTCCTTGCTCCTCAGAACTCCAAACGCCCCGGGTCCAATATGGTTGATTTCTATCATCATCAAGCTCGTGAAGTCCTCCAAGCTCAGCGCGCCCCCCCCGCACCGTTCCAAGACCGGTCTGACGATGTCCACTACCCCCTTGTGTAGCAGGTTAATGTCGCAGTCGTCCACCTTTAAGTCGCCCTCGATTCCGCTCACGTCCTTCCCCTTCTCTCCATTCTTAAACGCAGCTGTAACCAACAACGTCCGAAACAATTCCTCGCACGCCTTTCGTTTGAACCCGTCCAGCAGCCTGTTGCTCTCCGGCAGCGCCTTGAACGCCGCCTGCCTTCGCTGAAACTCCTCCAACCTCTCGATCTTCTCCGCTTTGTGCGCCAAACTCTTGGCGCTCTCCTTCTCCAAGTACTCAAAAATCGGTAACTTCTCGGCGTTCCGCTCCTCCAGCGGGCTCCTCCCAGTGCTCGGCTTGAACAACAGCGCCTCTTCGTTCTTCCGCATCTCCTCCTTCTTCGCCAGCTGCGTCGCGTGGTCGTCGTACAGGCGCTTCACGAACGCATCGTGATTCTCGTCCGGAATCGTTCTGTGCTTGTCCGGACCGATGTCGGGCTTGAACGAGCACTCCGGCTCGTCCGTCGTTGGAAGCTTCTCTCCGTTTAATTTCTTAAGTTCCTGCTTGATGTTGTAATCGTAGTACAACTGATCCCACTTCGAGAGTGTGTGTGTGTGGGTCCCCTCAGTGACCTTCTCCAACAAAATCTTGCTATTCTCGTTTATTTTCGGCTTAAACGTGCACTCCGGCTCACAAATCTTCAAATATGCCTCCGCCCTCTCCTTGTACACCTCACTGTCTGCGTATAGCGACTCGTAAATATTAGCGTGCTCGTTGAACCGTTCGATGTCCTTGCTGCCCTTGCTTATTTCGGGCTTGAAGGTGCACAGCGACCGCTGCACCGAGCGAGCCAAACGAATTGAGTGGGTTAGTTCAGTGTGGCTCGTAATTTTTCTTGTCTTCCTCAACCACATCCGCGCTCCGCTCGCTCACCTCGTAAGCGGCCTTTTCCTCTGCGGCAAGCTTTGTTGCTTCCTCTTGGGCCGAAATTTTTATGGAGGCTTGGATGAATAGCCTGGATCCCACGTCGTGAAGCTGCACATTGTCGTCGATCGGTTCTGACTGCAGCAGCGATTTCTCTTCGCCTCCTAAGCTATTGTTATTATTATTGTATTTGTCCTGAAAGTAAACAGGAGTAATCATCTGCGCCGAGCGAAGCGAAGCGCATTTTCAACGAAGCACGAGAGCAAGAGTGGGTTAGGAGCGGATCAGTCACTTCACACTCTTCTGTCACAAGGCTCGCTCGCTTCGCTTGCTCACCGTGCTGTTCCTCCTCTCCGCCATGACTTTGGTCTTCCCGCTGGTGGTGAACGCGTGTTTTGCCATGTACGCCAGCTCCGCATTTTCGTACATGCTCCTCCTCGTCTCCTTCCTCTCCGCAATTTTACTGGCGTGCTCGTACAGCTGCATGGCGTGCCTGTTCCCTCTCACCCTGTCCTTCTTCTGCTTGGCGGTTGTTTTTATTTTTGGCCTGGTGCCGACGGTGCCGGAGCCCGTCACCGAGCTCGAGGTTGAGCTCGTAGGATGAGCCGAGTGCTGCTTCGCCGTTATCTTCGGCTTGTTTGCGCTGCTGGGCGCGTCGTACGCAGATTTGAGTTTTTGCCAGAGAAGTTCCTGTTGCTTTTTCTCGCCGCAACCCCGCAATTTGTTATTCGTTTTTGATTTTGTTGTGTTGCTGGCAACCGGGGTGAAGGAGGTGGAGAGGCTGGACATGTTCAGAATCTCGCTCGCGGTTGTGGTTGTGGTTGTGGTTGTGTTAAGTTGTGTTGGTGAAGATTTCCTGTTTTTTTTCGTTTTTAGATTGGGTTGTTGTTGGTTTTGATTTGTTATTTTCGGTTTCTCTATTCGAACCTTTTCAACGGGGGTGACTGGGGGCGTCATTTCGACCTCCGTTTCGGTTTCAGTTTCTGTTTCAGCAACGCTCTCGGTATTGGAAATTTCGCTGATATCGCTGCTGTTGCTATTGTTGTTGTTGTCGTCGTCGTCGTTGTCATTGTCGTTGTCGTTGCAATCCCTGTCCCGATCCCTATCCTCTGCCTTTTTCTTCGCCACCTTGCGAGCGTGCCTCTTCTTCTTCGTTTTCTTCTTCTTTGTTGGTACGAGCAAATTGCTTGCCATGTTTTGCAAGATGTGTTTTTCAAGCACGCCACGATAGCTCTCCTCCAAGTCGTTGTCGTCCGCAAACTTGTCAGCTAGTGTCTTTGGATCGTCAAGTTCATGAACTATGATCTTTCCCTGTTGGGTGTCGGAGTGGAATATGTCCAATATACAAACTACTCTGTTTTGTTGTGAAGGTGGTGGTTGGGGGGGGTTATAATTATTGGCTTCGAGAGACTGGATGTTGCCTTGCGGTTGGGGTGTTGGAAGCTCCATGTGAAATGGTGGATGAGAGAATGGAGAGTGTAAAAAGTATATGAAGATGAAAATTAACGAGAAAAAGTGAAAAACAAAAAGCAAAAAGATATTGATAACCGCCATCCCCATTTCCTCTCCTTCTCTTAAAATTCACACACACCATGGTTAGGGCTAGAGCTCAAACAGCTAGTTCAAACTTATTTGGACTTGGAATTGGAGAATCCTATCACACACCGACGAGACCTCCATCACCAAAGTCGTCAAACGTTCATTATGAGACAACATCTCCTCAACCTCAATTACCTCAGTCCACTGAAGCAGCCAACGATAAAGGCGTTGATGTCCTCACTGGCAACGTAATTATCCCCCCCTGGAGGAGGAAGCGAACGCACCTTCCTTCCCATCTTAAGATAGCAACCTTTTGGCGAAACGATCTCCTGGAAAAGGCTACGAAAGAAGAGATGCTCAACGTAACTCTCCCGAAAGCCCGTACAGCCCGCCAGAAGCTTGGAATTGACGTGTACACGGCCCGCGGTCTATATAAAGTATTGAAAGTTCGAACGATAGAGAGCCTCGCTCATTTGCTGAAAACGCAGATTCACCTCCGCGGCCCGGAGTACGCTTTCAGCATGCTCCTCGAAGCAGTGAGCACGAAAAATATTGCGAAAACGATATTAGCGTCCACCGAGTGCTTGCTCGGGGACGACAACAAGTTCGAGGAAGCGACCCACGCTTGGGAGGTGGCAATGGGGGGGGGAATGGCTCCTGAAGTTATGATTGCTGAGTTGAGGGCGAAGGAGCGTCACAACGGGCATGGACATGGGCGTGGGCATGGGCATGGGCATGGGCATGGGCATGCTTCTATACTAAAAACACCCACCCACAACATCAACAACAACAACATAAACAACAACAACTACAGCAACAACAACACTCATAATATCCACCACCACCCCAACCACAACAACCATCACGACAGCATTCAATTCGGCCAAAACGACGCTACAACAATCGCGAACAATCTAATGATCGCCTCAATAGCAACGAACATCGCCGAGAAGAAAGCCGACAACGACACAGTCTTCGACGCGGCACTATTCGAGGACAGCGACATTGACGACGAGGTCGACCAGGTCACCAACAGCAAGTTCCAATCAAACGAATTTAACCTGCTGCTGAAGGACTACGAACTGCTGAATGAGAATGACCCCGCGCTAAAACTGGCGACAAACTATAGACGAAGCTGTGAGCGTTTGAAGGTATTTCCGAGCAAAAAATTTATCAAGCAGGTGAGCGAGCGAACGAGCGGAAATGGCTTACAACCACCCACATCCACTGTAAACTAAGCTAACCCACTCAATACACCTCGCACCTTCTTTGCTTGGCGCAGCTCGCCAACCAAGCGATATCAATGGCCGGAGAAATTCTCCAAGCTCTGAACATGCGTCCGATCATAGAAACTATTCTCCACGCGGACAACATACTATCGCTCAACGTGTCGGACAATTCCCTGAAGCATGAAGGCGGACTGCTCCTGTCCGAGTGCCTTCCAAAAATGCTCCGACTGAAAGCGTTGAACCTGGCCAACAATTCGTTCGGCAGCTTGGCCTGCAACCATATCTCAAACTCGATAAAATCCATCACCTACCTTCACTCCTTGAACTTGAGTAAAAATCAGTTCGACGACAAAGCAGGTGAGTGAGCGAGCGAAGAAGCGCCCGAAATTGCTACTAAACGAACTTTTATTTTTTGCGCAGCGGCAACCCTTGGCAATTCTCTCAACCATAATAAGTACGGACTTTTGTTGGATCTTAGCTACAGCGAACTAACCGATGTAGGAATTACGGCGTTGGCGACTACTTGCATACACAATTTGGTCAACCTTCAGCTGCAATGGAACCAAATTTCTCACCAGGGGGTTATCGCACTTGCGGATGAGTTGAAGCAGAATGCAGCTGGGTGTCCCGACCCTTCGCTACTGGCAGCTGATAGAAAAATTCTCGCCGCAAGGCGTCTCTCGATGACCAAAACCGAGCGGCGCATGTCAATAAACCAAAACGAAAACCATTTTGTCCCCCAACACAAACAGCGCAATAATAAGCTCGAGGTTCTAAACCTCAACTTCAACAAAATCGGAGGCCTGGGCGGAGCGGCCATTGCCGAAATTCTGTTATACAACAAATCCCTCCTAACCCTCAGCTGCGCCAACAACAACATAAATTGGGAGGTGAGTGAGCGAAGCGAGCGAGCCTTGATGAAGACGAGAATACTCGCGATGAAGTGCGCGAATAGCTACAGACGGCTACATTTACTACTAAGCTAACCCACCCAATTCGTTTGGCTCGCTCGTTTCGCTCGTCCTTTAAAAATGTGCCTCGCTTTGTCGGCGCAGGGTGGATACTTGATTTCTCAATCTTTGTCATTCGTCAGATCGTTGACCTCGTTGGATTTGTCCCACAACCCGCTCACCAAGTACTCGGTCAATTGTTGCTTGGAAGGTTTGAACGGTGATTACCCGGCAATTTTTACCAATTTGAAGTTCGACGGGAGCTTTGTGGCGCCCCGAGGAACTTCTGCGGTGGTGCCGAATCTCGATTCGACGAGTTACGATTTGACTCTCTCCGACCATTACGATCACTGCGTCGCGGAAATTCTCAGGGCAAAAACGCTTCGGCACCATTTGCCGTCCACGGCCCACATAGATCGGTTTTCGTTCAAAGGTGAGCGAGCGAAGCGAGCGAGCCTTGATGATGACGAGCATACTCGCTATGAATCCCGCGAAACTGTTACAGACATAATGGCTACATCCACTACTAAACTAACCCACTCAATTCGTTTGGCTCGCTTGGTTCGCTCGTGCTTCATTAAAAATGCACCTCGCTTCGCTCGGCGCAGAGTTCTTCGATCCGTTCCCTAGGGCCGGTTTGCTTCACTTTAGCGTTGGAGAGAGCACCAGGAACGTGGGCCGAACGGCGAACATTTTTGTTCCTCAAGTTTCCACCGTGATTAAACTAGATTTGGCCAACGCCATGCATCGGAAAGTTGCGATTGCACACCACTCCCATCACGAGAGGTGGCAAAAATTGGGCTTGGAGGGGAACAGTGGTCCCAGCAGCATCGAGGCAATCGCGCTTGACAACATTTTGTACAACAACAACAGGTGAGTTGTGGAAACGAGCTAAACTAAAGGCTCGCAAACTAACGGCAAAGGATCGGCGCAGAATGAAGCCTGAAGATGTCACCGAAGATTTTTTTCAGAACAACCAAAATGGAACGCTCGTGTACACCATGCGAGACCCGGCCATGCATCTGGGCAACAAAATTGGATTCGATATGAAGAATGCGGAGGAGCGGAATATGCTGCAAAAAAGGTTCGAAAACATTTCGGGTGTTCTCAAGGACGTCGATGCTGTTCAGAAAGCAAAGTTCATGGGCCGCACTGACTTACTGTACAGCAGTGAAGATCGCGACAAAAAAGAAGACAATGACAAGGGTAGCTACGACGATGCAGTAGTGAATTTTGACATTTACAAATTTCAGCAGCACGTTGCAGTTGTTGTGGAGCACGGTTACAGATCTACCCATGCGGCCAGATTGACATCGAGGCCGATGAAGTCAGTGCACCACCGGTGAGTTAGTTGTGGAACGACTGAGTGTAGTGTGTGTGCCTAATTTAACCCTTTGACAGCTCAATCAAACTCCCAACCCACGGCAAAATTGAAATTGAAACGATGCCAGTAAAAAATTCTTTCGTTCTCTCGGAAGTCGTTGACTTTGACCTATCGAACTACGACCAATGGAAGATGGCAACTATCTACCTTCACAGGTCAAAAAGGTGCTGCGGCGAGTCATCGCTAGACCTCGTTTTAGACAACAAAAGATTGAAGCTCTTCTCCAATCAATTCATGTTCAAGGATGCGCCTCTCCCAAGGCATGGTAGGTTCCGGTGCATCTACATGGTTACCCGTCCCACGAAGCTCTTGATGACCAGGGGGAACATCGAGCAGGAGGTGAGTGGGTGGGGGGGCGTGGGGGGAGGGTGGAGGGTGGAGCCACAACTAACCCATAAATAAATCTATCAGGCCTTCATGCTGAACCTGGCAAATCAACTTGACTACGAACTAGCAATGTACTTGAGATCGTTCGTGCTGGGTGTAAACGCATTTACCAAGTCAGTGTGGACCCAAGTGAAGTACAACGGGGAGTGCTGGCCCTTCGCAAAGGTTGTGAGCGAGGAGTGCTGGAGAATTCCACAAGACGGCGTGCTGGAATTTCGGTTTGTGCCGGTCGCGTTGAAAAGCAAAAGCTGTAAAACGCGTTGGCTGCACACGATGGTAGGGGGCTTGCACGGTGAGTGAATGAGTGAGAACACGAGCCGAATACGAGCCGCAAACTAATTCATTCATTTGGCTCGGCGGCGCAGCGTGCAAAAACGACTTCGATCGGTTCGATTTGATTGAGCTTGGAGATATGAATGGGCGAAGTGACATGACGTGCGAAATCATTCGCACGTTTTTGAATGAGTTTAGCAGCCCAGAGTCCAAGAGGAAGGCCTTTAAAATGCTGTTACCGAGCTGCAGCGAGAAGTTGAAATCCAAAGATTTGGCCAACGAGATCCAGTGGCGGGAAGGGCACCACGTTGGCGACGTGAATCTTCACCCGCACCAAGTTGTTATAACCAAGGTACTGAGAGAGAACGGCGTGTTGGCGTTGGAAGGGGGAGAGAGTCTGAAAAAGGATAACCTAGAACAGAGGGGAGGAATTTACAAAAGTTTCTGCTGCGAAATATGCGAGGACGAAATATTTGAGGGGCACACGGCGTTTGCAGAACACTTCAAACGCAACAAGCATTTAATGGGACTTCGAAAATTGGGCTTGGAATGGGCTGGGAACGAAAAGATGTTACAAGGCTTGGGGGAAATTGAGAAAGCTAAAGGGGCATGGAAACACATTGTCGGGAAAAAAGCAAAGAAGTTGCGGGTTGTAGGAAATTGGAGAAGATTTTTGAACGGTATATTGGAACCGGCTGCGAACACGTCCAAGGCTCTGTTATTCAATGACAGCGACGACGAAGAAGAAGAAGAAGAAGAAGAAGAAGATGATGATGAAGAAGTTCGGGCAGCTGTGGCAACCTCAACGAAGCGCAGCCGGAGTAAAAAGTTCAGCAAAAAAAATAAGAAGAAGAAGAGCAACAGGAAGAAATCAGTCATTAGTAAAATAAAATAAAGTCGAGATATGTTAACAAGTCAGTTCAGTTCAGTACATCTTAGGTTTTTTTTAGGTTTAATTCTATCTTAGGGTCATAAAATAAATTATTTCCGGACAAACAAGCAAACTTGTCGTTCAAGTAACAAACCGTCTCTTTCCGTCTACACCTGTTGTGCTACACCTAACGTCTCCTCAATGACACCGTGGCTAGAAACCGCGGCTCTCTGAACCTTGCTCAATACACTCCTCCTCCGTGAGCTGAATATGAGATGACTTTCGCTTACTGCTCCCTCAGCTTCACCATTTCGTATAACCATTGGATTTTCCTCACTTATCTTGCTCAAAACAAACACCAAAACTCTAGCAAAAAGACTCGTGTTCCTCCCAAATTTACACTTGTGTTTGATACTCTCAATCTATAATAATACAGCATGGATTGAATACTATTTTGCGGGCGTAGAGGCTCTATATCTAAGATCCCCTTATAAAGTTCGATTAGTTTTTGCATGAGTAACCTCTTCATGGCGACCTCGCCCTTAATCACGTGCCAGCTGCGGGAATTCTTCTTCTGGTTTCTTGACTATATATTTTTCTTGCAGCTCGTCCGAATCAATCAAGTACCAGCCCGCTGGATACTCCCGCCCCCAAAACCCCCCCACCGTCCACTGCTGATTCTCGTTGAAATGTGTTTTCGTCGTGTAGTAAGTAGTTTTGTCGTTCTTCAACAAATAGCCCCTCAAACGCGTAATGTAGCCGGAGAAAGTGCTGAAGTACGTGCCGAAGAAAACTCTCCCACTCGCAGCAACCAGACTGTCAACCATTCCCAAGAAGTCGGTGTCGAGGTGTACTTCGCCAAAATCGCCCAAAAATCGAATTGTGTGACCTTTTTGAACAAAGAAGTCGAAATAGGATTTGTCCCTCTCGTCAGTCGCAAAGAAGATTAATTCGTTTTCGCGAAGTTTGTCTTTCGTCGTTTCGTAAATTTGCTCCGCAGTTTGAATCACAGATTTATACTGGTCGTGAAAATCATTTC
>Ga0302138_10001559_pt1 | contig 11013 bp, 10 predicted proteins | sample CBN3_321_MG_FD_203110 | JGI IMG/M metagenome (GOLD analysis project Ga0302138, IMG submission 203110) | Marine microbial communities from Western Arctic Ocean, Canada - CBN3_surface | ecosystem: Environmental > Aquatic > Marine > Oceanic | place: Canada: Western Arctic Ocean | collected 2017-09-15 | reverse complement strand
GAAAGGCAGGAAACTTTTTCCCTGAGTGGCTCAATGTCTCGCACGTTGCCCAATTTGAGAAAGTTGCCTCCTGTTCCTCCAACCTTTCTTACGCGTTCGCCAGGTTCAAGATGGCGAATCGGTATCGAATCTTTTTTTGACTCAAACTCATATCCAAACTCTTCAATAATACGTCGCTCTTTGCTGCTGATAAGTTCAATAAGATCTTCATTATAATACTGAGAGTAATGTCCGCGTGCAGATTTGTTTTTCTTGGGTTCGTTGATTAATATATTCTCTACCTCTGTAACCTGCTTTATCCCAAGCTGCTTAAGAGTACTTATAAATTCACTTTCAAGATTCTCAAACTGGATGAGGTGTACCCCTTTAAAGTCTTCTCCAAACATGCGATTAGCAAGCATGCTGTAGTAGCCATCTGAAGCGGAGTAAAATTCATCTAAGCAGCTTTTTTTGAACCCCGAACCGCCATCGTTTTCAAAGTCGTCAGGCAACAAAGATCTATGAGCAACTTTCATGATTTCGTTGTAGTGAGTTTGCTCTGTATATTCCACGAGGTTCTTGATTGTGTCATTGAAGCCAACCTGTTTTCCGCGCGACACAATGCTGAATAGAGGATTTTTTACGCCATGCAGGTTGTTGAATGCGTACCAAGAGACATACCAATCCCATGGGTTGCGTAGGACGCCAATAACGGGCAGCGATGTCGCGTCACTAGGTAAGTATTTTAAAGGAAGGTGATAGCCGATCTCTCGCGCGTCTGGAATAGTCTGTAAAAGTGCATTGCTTATGGACTGACCACCAGTCTTATGGAGATGGATAAAAGTAAATTCAGAGGTACAAATCATCAGTTTATTGTTTTACTCGAAATTGGCCTTTGATAGTACCAAAAATAGTAGTGTATAAAATACTTTATTTACCAGCTCCCCTCTGCAAACAATCTATGCCGCATCTTTTATGGATTTTGAGAAGATTACAACAATCTGTCTGCGCATCATGCAGATCAATAGAGGTAAGTGGAAAGCACTTCCGTAAATATCGAGTCCGTAGAGTTTGAGGCCATAAATGGGAGCTTCCTAAATACGGCGACACAAATAACTATATATTCGACCACGCCCATGTATCCATGCAAAGGTAATAGTGGCTCTCTAAAGTATCTCCCCAGGTACAATAACAAGGACTCAGCAGACTCCCCCGCCCCCTAAATAGCTACATCACAGCTTTGAAAAGTTGCTTTGCTATTTGCCCCAAAAGACAACTCATACTTCAACTTCACCGCATAGTACTTCTCAACATACTCACAGAACCTGACAATCTTATACTCCAGACCCTTGCCGTCATTGCTTCTGCGCAGAAAGTCCTTTGGCCCGACAGAGCCTTTAGAGCTTTTCACACGGCCACAGGAAGGCACATGGTTAGCCTTGTCGTTGGCGAAGGTTCGTTTCTTGTAAGTACTCCAAGAGGATGCACCGCTGTCATGCGCATCTTTTAGACTAACTACGTGGTCTATGTTTATGGAGGAACACGTTTGATTTGTGTAGAAGCCTATTGAGGTGTCTGGCTTGTAGCTTTGGAAGTAGAATTGTGCGCGATTGTAGCTACCCGCAACTACAGCTGATGTAATCAAAGACCCAATCCCAAACTGCGCCCATGTTTCTCCTTTCTCAGTTAATGCCCTATGGTCATAAAAGTCAGATGCTAAAATACCATAGCTAAGCAAAGCCGCAAGTATCAGTATATATTTCATAGAGCAGAGCCTATTGAGTAATCAATCTACTATCTCAGATCAAGTCAGCAGAGGCAAACTGGGGCAGGAAGCAGGCCTCAACCGGACACAGAGAATGGTATGCGTTTTAAAACAAGTCGACCATTACTCATCACGAGCAAGACGTCTTGCAGTGCTTCTATGTTTGTCAAGGGATTGCCCGGTATCAGGATCATATCAGCCTCGAAGCCTTCTTTAATTCGGCCAGTGCGATCCGCTATCTGAAGTAACTCAGCCGAATTCACTGTAGCCGTTTTCAGAGCATCAAAATGACTCATACCGAATTCAACAAAGCGCTGTACCTCGATAGATATTCTGTTGATCGCATCCTCCTCGTAATAGTGATCGGCTCCGGTTGCAATTTTTACGCCAATTCGATACGCCTCCCGAATCGCTCGCTCCAGCTGCGGCACCATATGCTTGCCCCGCAAGCGGAGCACGTAGCCATAACGTTCTTCGTTCATAGCATCCATCGTCACATAAGTCGGCACAAACCAAGTGCCTCGCGCTTTCATTAATCGTAATGTCTCGTTGCTAAGATAGGTGCCATGCTCAATGCTTCTTGCACCGGCTAACACTGCGGCGCGAGCGCCTTCATCGCCGTGCGCATGAACTAAGACGGGTAACCCGTGTTTGCTTGCCTCCTCTACTACTACGCGCAGCTGACGCTCAGTGTAAACTTGCTGTCGTGGATCCGTGTCAGGTAGGCCAGCACGTTGGGTGCCACGGGTCTTGATAACGTCAACGCCACGGTCAACATTAACATTTACCAGCAGCCGCAATTCGTCATCCGTATTAACGCCATCAGAGAGTGCCACCAACCTAGGGTCTGAAAGAATAGTGTCGCCGAGATTTGGTGTAATATAAATGCCTGCAGCAAAGAACTCAGGACCGATAATTTTCCCCTCTCGAACCAGTTCACGTAACGCTACGTCTTGAAATGAGGTGACACTCGCACTCCGAACAGTTGTGACGCCAGACTCAACAGCCTGTCTGGCACGATCAACGGAATCGATGTGGGTATGCACGTCAAACATGCCCGGCATCAAGTAGTTTCCCTCTGTGTCGATAACCTCGTAGTCGCCTGAAATATTTACTTCACCTGTTATGATGCGTTCTATCAATCCGTCTCTTACGAACACCGTTACGTCTTTAATTATCTTATTTCTTGATCCATCGAATAGATTTGCATGCGTGAGAGCAAACGGCCGGTCTTGAGCCATTGCCGGCAGCGACAAGATCAGGCAGAGGGTAGCCGCAATAAATCGAAAAGTATTAGAGACAGTCATAATATGGCCCATGATGATTTCGCAATTCTAATGTTAGGTTCTCACTAGCTTGGTCTATGGTCAAGGTTAAATTTCGCAGACCAACGATGGCTATGCAACTTAGATGGGCTGCGCAGGTGGGTTATGGGGCAGGTAAGGTTTTGAAATGGGCTTAGTTTGTACCAAGGCAAGCACAGTAACAATCATAAGGACTCGGCAACCTCCCCCCCGCGGCCTCTGCTGATTTGGAGACTAAGCAAGTCATACTTGAGACCTGGCAGGAAAATTTTAAAGGTTAAGCTCTACCGAGATTTAGGTCGAGCAGAAACATCGGAAGGATATTAGGCTGAAACTGATTATTGTTTGTAAATCACTCCGCCCTTCATCACAAAAGTTACGCGTTCAGTCACGCTAATATCCACTAATGGATTAGCCGATACCGCCACAATGTCGGCTAAAAATCCCGCTTTGATTTGCGCGATGTCATTGCGCTTCATCATGGCAGCCGCATTAACAGTGGCAGCCTGAATAGCTTGTAACTCAGTCATGCCATATGTCACCATTCGAGAAAATTGCTTAGCATTATCGCCATGAGGGTAAATAGCAGCATCGCTACCAAAAACCATATTCACGCCTGCTTTAACCGCGGCAGTAAAACTGTCACGCTGGATCTGGCCAATCGCTTCATCTTTCTTTAAGTTTTCCTCGGGCACACCATTGGCTTTACCAAACGCGAAGGTATATTCGGTATTATAAATATCCATCGACAAATAAGTGCCGTATTCTTTGGCCAGAAGAATAGTTTCATCGTCTAATATACTGGCATGCTCTATGCTGTCCACTCCCGCAATTATTGCGGTTTTAATACCCTCGGTACCATGTGCATGGGCTGCAACGATCATGTCCCTGCGGTGGCTTTCCTCGACAATCGCTTGCATCTCCTCTAGAGAGTATTGAATCGCCCCAACCTTAGTGCCCCTAGAGAACACACCGCCGGTGGCACAAAATTTAATGGCATTTGCGCCGTACTTTATATTTTCTCGTACCTTTGCTTTTACGGCCCATGGGCCATCAGCAATGCCTTGGCTTTTTTGTTTTAATTCTGGGGGCGAATAATTGTCATCACAATGGCCGCCGGTGATACCTAGCGATGGGCCTGTAGCCCAAATGCGTGGCCCAGGAACATCACCGATATCGATCGCATCGCGCACTGCGATCACCGTATAGTCAGAGGCGCCAACATTACGCACCGAAGTAAATCCAGCCAACAACGTTGCTTTTGCATTTTTAACTGCATTAACTGTTCTGCGTGGTACTGATTGCAACCGTGCTTCTAAAAAAGAGATGTCTTTAGACGCAGAAGACAGATGCACATGCATATCCATTAGACCAGGCAGTAGGGTCTGTCCTTGGAGCTCTACCACTTTAGCATCACTAGGGATAATATCTAAGCGCGCTGCAGCTGCACCAGAGACCACTTTAACAATCCTATCTCCTTCAATAAATACCAATGGTTGGTCTACAAACTCGCCCGTGACAACATCAAGCAGCCGATCTGCCCGCACCACCACTAAGTCTTTTAACGCCATTTCATCAGAGGATGCGCCGTAGCTTGCCAGCACTGAAATACCACCTATCAAAATACATCGAATAACATGATTCATCGCTAACCTCATACTTTTACTAAACCCAAAAGATGTAACCACTTAAAACCTAATAACGTCCCATGTTATCTAGCATCGTGACTTGGCGTTGCAGCACCAAGTAAACCAACCCATAACTGCACGACACCTACTCAGAGCCTCGCGTTAAATTCTACCAAAATATTGACGCTTTAATCAGCTATCTTGTATCTACGCAGGTACAGTAACAATCATAAGGACTCAGCAGACTGCCCCGTGACGTAGATAGCTACACCACAGCTAGCAAAGGTCTCAGCACTATTGCTTTCAAAAGACAACTCATACCTAACCTTCACAGCATAGTATTTCTCAACATACTCACAGAACCTAACAATCTTGTACTCCAGACCCTAGCCATCATTGCTTCTGCGCCGGAAGTCCTTTGGCCTAGTAGAGCCTTTAGAACTGTTCACACGGCCACAGGACAGTACATGGTTAGCCTTGTCATTGGCGAACGCTCATTTATTGTTATTAGTCCAAGAGGATGCCCCGCTGTCATGCGCATCTTTATTGTTGAGTATCCCCATTAAAAAGCTCAAACTCTGTTACTACTGCGTATTTGGCACGATGAGTACCTTCCCATTCCTACCACGTTGCGCAGCGCGAGTGACTGCCTGATCGATTTCATCAACGGTATAACGTGAGTCAACATTCGCCTTAAGAACACCCTTCGCGATCAAAGGAACGATTTGCCCAAAAGCAGCTTTTTTGTCTTCCATACTTGCCTGCTGATACCACTTATAAAGCCAAAACCCACGTAGCCTAATGTCATTAAAAATAATCTTTCCTGTATTCAATGTTGCAGGTTGTCCTGAAAGAACGCCATAGGCTACCAGAGTACCGCCATAACCGAGGCTATCTGCCAACCGAATATAGGTATCGCCACCAACTGGATCGAGCGCAAGAGCAATAGGCGCACTGCCGGTAGCCTTAGCAATATTCTCGGCAAGATCTGGCCCATCGATCAACACTACATCAGCGCCCTTTGCCATCAAATCCTCGGCTAGCCCTTCGCGGCGCACAACATTCACTGTCTTAATACCTCGCTGTTTCGCCAGCTGGATAACATAGCCGCCAACTGCAGAATTCGCCGCACTTTGCACAATCCATTGCCCTTCTTGAAGCTCGACAAAAGAAGTCAGCATAAGTAACGCAGTCACAGGGTTAACCGCCGACATAGCAAGCTGCTCGATAACGTCAGAATCTAGCGGGCCGAGATTGGGTAAGGGAAGAAAAGCGGATGCCGGACCGACGATTTCCTCACTCCAGGTTCCGCCACCGACAGGAAGTACCAACTGCCCAACGACCAAGTGCTTCACTTCTGCAGATATCTCTAGCACCCGAGCAACGCCTTCGCTACCTGGTCTGGAGGGTAATTCTGGGTCGACGCCATATTTTCCTGCGATCTGTAGTAAGTCTGATGGGTTAATCGGCGCGGCCAATACTTTTACTCTGACTTCACCACTTTTCAGGGCGCGCAAACTCTCTGACTTTACTTCAAGTACATCGGCAGGATCGCCAAGTTGACTAAACTCAATGTATTTCAGACTGGATTGAGGCTGCTGATGCTCAGCGTAAGAGTGATGACCTGCAACAGCGAAAGAGATGCAGCCTATAGAAAGCGCCAAAATTGCAATAATAGAGAAATGTTTCATGGTCTGAATCCGTTACCTATTTTATTTTTGTCAATATAACACCAATAAATTAATCGGCATTACAGCCTGTTGGTAATACTAAAAATATGACCTCTATACTGTTAAATTCTTCTGCGTTATCCACCTGTAACTTTCGGTGCAACCTCGCGCAACAACTCGATGTCAGTATCATCCCGCTCAAAACAGCGACCCAGATAGATGCCAACTAGTGACCAAAGCGCTGCTATACCAGCACCAACGATTGCGACAGCCGCTAAACCGAGGCCCAAGCCCTGCGTCAGGCCAGTAAAAAGCCAAGCCATCAGCATGTCTCCGCCACGATATGCGACAATGTCGATCACAGGCTTGGCCTTAAAGCGGGTTTCGCGGTCAACTCGTGTAAACAGCATTTCGCGGGCAGGCCGCGTGACTGAGTAGTTACCTGCGCGTCGTATTACCTGCAAGACCACAACGGCACCTAAAAATGGTGAAATAGCCAGCACCAGCAAACCAATACAGATCATTACAGGAACCAGCGCGATAGTCATCGCCATTCCAAATTTTACGACAATGCGGCTCGTTACAAATAACCCCGTTGCGATTGATAGTACATTTACTGCTAGATCCATTTGCGCCCACACCGCCGTCCGCTCTGCCCGACTCAGTTCGCTCAGTAGATTCTTTAATTCGAAATAGACAAAAGAACTAACGCCGGTATAAAGAAAAATAAACAAGCCTATAGCCAGTAAATAGGGGTTTGAGAAGAACATCTTGAAGCCCACAAACGGGTTACCACCAATTGGCTCGCTGGGAGAGGTTAACTCCAAATCTTTATTCTGTAGGTCAGTGGATTTCAATGATTGTAAATAAAAGATAATCGGTATGGGGATCAGCAGCATCAGGCTAGCGATTAACATTAAATTGTCGGTGCCCAGCGATGCTGAGAAAAATGACGGTATAGACGGACCAATAAGACCGCCGACACTGGCCCCAGCGGCAATAATGCTGAAAAGCCTGCCCGCCTGTTCTTTGTTGAACAGGTCCGACATAAAGCTCCAAAAGACGGAAATATGAAAAAGGCTAAAGACACTAACCCATACATAAAATGATTTATCAATCAATGTCCGATCAGTAGAGGTCGATACCAGCCCATAAAAAACCACAAATGTCAGTGCAAAAATACCGTACATAGTCGGTACCAGTAGACGAAAACGAAACCGTGAAACGGCAATGCCATAAACAGCAACCACTGCGGTACTGATAAAAAAGTTAAGCGTCCATAACCAACTCACCTCTGCATCTGTCCAATCACTGGCCATGGCGTCGCGTACTGGTCGAAGAATGTAATAGGCCGACATCAACACAACCACAAACATAAATGAACCTGCGACGGCTTTTACTTCCTGAGCTTCAATATTAGAGGCCGCCTTTAAAAACTTGATAATCGGGTTGTTGTTACTCGCAGGCATTACCGTCTCCTAGGCAGAACCTAGTTTTTTTTCGTCTGTAATTTAGGGTTTTCTACGGATGTCCGAACTAAACGTAGGTACAGTTTGACCGACACTGGGGCACCATTATCGCTGAATTTTATCATGGGGTAAATGCGTAAATATGGGTATCTTTATTGCAATAAAGACGATATCGGGGGCAAGGACTGTAGATTTGGTTTAGTTTGTATCTATGCAGGAACTACTTCTAATACAGCAGCAGTCAGCAGCCCCCCGCCCCCCTATTAAGATTTGTAGGTACAGAAAAACGTGGATTGACTAAAAAGGGAGATATAGAGGACAATTTTGCTACAAAGTTTTGCTACAAAGTTTTGCTACAAAGCAGCTACAAAAACGCCCTACAACCATTGAATATACTGAGGCTTAGAGGTATAGCGGTGAGAGAGGGATTCACTATAGTTCTGCCCAGAAAATCCTTGTAAATCAGGGGGTTATCTTCTATATAATACTATTACTAATACTAATGCTATACTCAGGTCAGCTAACCTGTTGATATCTCTATATATTGTATTTTACATTACTACTCAGTGCGTCAATGACGCACTTACAGGTCTTGGTTGGCTATAGCGTCTAGCGATATAAGAATAATTCCGATAATGTACAGCATCATAATTGCCATACTGCGTATTTTTCGCACTCTAACGACGTATTGAACAAAAAAAGCGATTGTTATTATAGGAGAAAAAAGGGGTACCATAAGTTCATGATATCCCCATATATTCCAATCACTTCAATTTTCAAGTGCGTTCTGAAACCTATCCATCGTATCTCTTAAAGCGGCTATCGCAAATTGCTCACTTATTACGTGACATTGGAATAACAAAATTCGAAGGATATAATCTGTGCTTATCTGTAATGGCATCTGTAATTCCCAGGTCAAAAAATACTACACTTCCTGCGAGTTTTGCGGCTTCAATAGTACTCGCGATGCTGCCAAAGGCCTCCCGCCCATCAGTTGTTTTACAGGTATATGTCAGCGCGTCATCTGATCGTCTTATCATTGGAGTGCCCGGGATATTAGCTTCAAGTGACATTCGTTTATTACGAAGATTACAGCTACCATCGCTTCCATCGCTAAACGAAAGTGCTACTGGAATATATGCATCATTTGTTATTGTCGCGCATCCCGAGAAAATGAACGTGGATGCTAGAATAGAGAAATACTTTAAAAAAATTTTAGGTCTTAGCATTTTAGATCTTCCTTTTTATTGTATTGTCTAGTGAGTTAAGAGTATCCTATTGCTCATTACATTTTGGCTATATTCACATAATATTCAGTGTATTTATAATACTGTGAATACAACATACAGTAATTTCGTTTTTTGTCACCTATATTCATCGCATCCTTTGATTGCTGAAAGATAGAGAAACTGGAATTTAGTACGACTTAGTTCTGCAATAATCATTTATACATAAAGTTAATGAGAAAAAATAAATACCCAATTTTTAAAGCAAAATAGTAAGAAACCCTTTAACTTTTTATTTTGACCCGCTCACGGATATTTATAATTAACTGAAGGGAACTATCCGACCGTTTAAGATATAGCTAAATATATTATCCTTGCCGAATATCATCCAACAGACTACAGCTATTTTTGGAAAGAACATTTACCTAGAGGAATACAAGTCATGAGAAATCTTTTGATTATCAGTATCGCGGTTCTAACTCTTTCAGGTTGCGCATCGACGCAATTCGGTCAGGACGGGACTAGAACGTCAGCAACGATTCAGACAGTTGATGGCGTAACGCCCGAGGTCACAACAATCTCAAATACCAATGAAATAATAGTTACTGAAAACGATATCACAGATCGCCCCTATACTACTCTGGGTGAAATCAATGTATCAGCGAGCAAACTTACCATATTTAATAAAGATCCGACGAGGGAAGATATTGACGGGAGACTCCGAAACGAGGCGGCAAAACTAGGCGCGGATGCGGTCATTTTCACCAGATACGTGGCTCCGACCATTACGTTCACGAGTTGGGGAACAATGACCGGAAATGGGCGTGCAATTAAATTTTCTAAAGAGTAGCGATGCTGTTAATACTTTGGGGATTCTTTGCTGCATTCAGTCTGCACCTGACTTACCTTTGGGTCTATTTATATTAGATTAGTGATCATTTTGTGGTGAATCATGGTAACTGGATGGGACCGTGAAAGCTGCGCTTGCATAAAACACCAGCCAAGTCATCTGGAACCTGAAAGATGCAGTGGTCCGCGTTGGAAGTGATATAACTTAGGGATTATCAATGGAACTAGATTTAAACTCAGCATCCTCTGGTAACTTCAGAACTTCATCTTTGTGTGGCTGGCCAACACCTTCAACAAACAAACCATTAGATGTTTCTAGATAAGCGACTTTTCGACCGGTTTTAAAGCCAATCACAAGCTCTTTAATGCTAGGTAACAGCATGAGTATCTTCTAAAGAAAGCGATGGTACCCATGGCATAGGGTCAGCGCATCTGGGAATCGGTTTTTTTACAGGATTGTAAACATCAACCTGTCACCCCCCTCCTGGGTGTGCCAAAATTGTGCCTGAGAGTCGCAAGGTAGCACAAACTTCAGCAAAAAAATAGGCTTATGATCTTGGCGGTGAGAGAGGGATTCACTGGATGCTTAAGCGTAAAGTGACACTCGGTAACTATTGGGTGGAGGCCTTCTGTTGTTGTTTTTTTGGCGTGAGGGTTTTGGAGCCCTATCTTTGCCTTCAGGGGGTATTTTCTCTCTCGATTGCTGCGATTCTGTGTGGAAAACGGGTTGGTCTGTGTCTATCTTTATGCGTAATAGCTGGGATAGTAGCTTTGGAATTCCTATCCTTAATCTGCGCTGGCTGAATCTAATAAACCTAAGCTCTGAATTTGCTTATCGCTTACTAACAACACTTTGCTGATGTTAAGAGACGTTATTTCGGGCAACAACTGAGAAAGCTTGCCACTGCAACCAGCGCCTATAACCACTCGGCTGACACTATTATGGATGTGCATACGTATTCAACCTTCTCGCTCCTAGGGTATTTTTAAGCTTTTTTTATGTGCATGAAAATACACAATTATTGATAATTCAGCACTAAACCTGCATGTCTACAAAATTAGCGCTCTTATATCCCGCATGCCAACCAATTTCATGTGTCATTAACGGCTAACCGATGTCATA
>Ga0302138_10001550_pt1 | contig 11045 bp, 10 predicted proteins | sample CBN3_321_MG_FD_203110 | JGI IMG/M metagenome (GOLD analysis project Ga0302138, IMG submission 203110) | Marine microbial communities from Western Arctic Ocean, Canada - CBN3_surface | ecosystem: Environmental > Aquatic > Marine > Oceanic | place: Canada: Western Arctic Ocean | collected 2017-09-15 | reverse complement strand
TCCCCACAACAAGTTTAATCTTGATAGTATTCTGCGATTATTTGTAAACACCAAAATATGCGCATCTGGTCTCCATGCAGATATCTGAAATGCTGTATACCCACTATTGGTCAGGGTACAAATAGCTTTTGCATTAATTTCATTAGCCATGTTGGCTGCATGATAACATATTGATTTTGTTATGTAACGGTTGGTTCTAACATGAGGAGGCTCATGTGGCACAGAGATTAGAGATGAGTTTTCTACCTGGGTACAGATACTGGCCATTTTTTGGATTACCTCTACAGGGTATTTACCTACCGATGTTTCTCCGCTTAGCATTACTGCATCTGCCCCATCCATAATAGAGTTTGCAACATCATTTACCTCTGCTCTTGTTGGCGTGAGAGATGAAATCATTGTTTCCATCATTTGGGTGGCAATAATTACTGGAATTCTTGCTCTTTTTGCTGTAAGAACTAGTTCTTTTTGAATCAGCGGAACCTCCTCTGCAGGAACCTCAACTCCTAGATCGCCCCGGGCAACCATCAGGCCGTCACAATGAGCAACAATTTTATCAATATTAGCGACTGCTTCAGGCTTTTCTATCTTCGCTATGATTGGAATTTTATATTTACTGTTGGCTTTAATTAAGGCTTGTAGTTCTTTTAAATCCTCCGCATGGCGCACAAAAGAAAGTGCAATCCAATCTACTTCAAGAGAAATTGCAAAAACAGCATCTTCTTTGTCTTTGGTAGTTAGTGCAGGTAAAGAGATGTTTGTGTTTGGCAGATTGACACCCTTACGAGAGCGTAAAGGACCTCCTTGTATTACCTTGGTTTTTACCTCTGCTTTTCCATCTGTGGAGATTACTTCAAACATTAATTTTCCGTCATCAAGAAGTACACGTTCACCCTTTTTAACATCTTTAGGGAAATTGTTGTAGTTCATGTACACTCTCTTGGAGTTTCCTTCAAATTCTTCCCCGGTGCAAAATGAAATTTCATCTCCTGGATGAACAATCACTTCCTCTTTCATCATTCCCACTCTTAATTTTGGGCCCTGTAGATCTGCAAGAATCGCAGTGGAGGTGTTGAGCTCTGTTGCTAGCTCCCTGATAAGTGCAACTACCTGTTTAACATTGTCATAATTTGCATGAGAGAAATTAACGCGAAACACATTAACTCCAGCTAGAATCATTTGTTTAAGAATCTTCTTGTCTGCAGTAGCAGGCCCTAGAGTAGCTACAATTTTAGTCTTTTTTTGATTTGGCATTTAGTCAAATATTAGGTTGTCCTTTGATTTAAGGGTTTCTGGCTCTACTTGGTAGGCAGAAATTATTTGTTTTATATTGTTGATTTCGTTGATCAATATTTTAGTTCCTACGTTGTCAAAATCGCTCTGGATTTTTAAAAAGTAGTCTACTTTCTTTAGTTCTGGAATAAGGTATGTAATCACTGTTTCTTTATCTGTAGTGTTACCAAAAAGCTCTCCATTGTTATTAGTTTTAGTAATTGCAGATTTACATTTGTTTGCCACTAAGCTATAGTCTGTATATTCTGTATGATCTTCAAACCCAAAAAGCGGTAATGTTATTTCCATGGCGCCAGAGGCAAATGCTAAATCTACTTTTTCACGGCGCAGTTTTAAACGAGCAAATTGATTTAAAATATAGGCAACTTTATAAGGCTCCTCACTACAATGAATAGCGATAAGGGAGAAGTCTTCTTCAAAATCATCATCCAACACTAATTTATGAGTTCCCATAGCCTTAAACGTAAAACGTAAAAGTATATATACTTTTAGTAGAAATATAAAAAGATGCTATAAATTCTAGGCTAAAGTACAATATGTTGTAGTAATGTAGAGGTAAATTGATGGTGCCGCTAAGATATCTTAGCTTTTTTTGCTAAAACCGTCTATTGCCTCTTGTAATTTATAATACGCTCTTTTGGCTGCTTGCTCTTCCGCTTTCTTTTTTGAGGTTGCTCTTGCCTTGCCTACTACTTTACTGTCTAGGGTTAGTTTTACGCCAAAATGTTTAAGAGTATCGTTTCCTGTGTCTTCATAGACCGAAAATTTAAAATGATGTTTGTTTTTTTGACACCATTCAATAAAAAGGCTTTTGTAACTAATAACCTTTCCTTCTAGTTTTTCAATATCAACGTAGGGCTCTATTACCCGTTTGTTGATAAATTTTTCGCAGTACTTATACCCTCTGTCTAAGTATATGGCACCAACCAAGGCTTCAAACACATTGCCATGAATATTAACACCAAACTGGCCAATGGGCACAGTTGTTTTTACATGTTTTGTTAGTTCTAGATCTCTTCCTAATTCGTTAAGGTGTTCTCTGCTTACCACCTTGCTTCTCATTTTAGTTAGGTAGCCCTCATCTCCACCAGGTACTTTATTGTAAAGGTGGGCTGCAATAATAGCGCTTAACATAGCGTCTCCAAGAAACTCCATACGCTCATAGTTTTGCGCATGCCCTTGGGTGGATGTTGTGTTTGTGGAGCGGTGGGTAAAGGCTTCTTGGTAGATGCCAATGTCTTTAGGGTTGAAACCTAGGAGTTCTTTTATTGCTAAAAAAAAACCCCAGTCCTTAGGGGCACGGGGATTAAATATGTTTTTAAAAGTAGCCATTGTTTTACTCCTTTAGTTTTCTAAACAGCACACAAGCATTGTGGCCCCCAAATCCAAAGGTGTTGCTCATGGCAATGTTTACTTCTCTCTCTTGAGCTTTATTGAGTGTTAAATTTAAAGAAGGATCTATGTTTGGATCAACCTGGGTGTGGTTAATGGTAGGAGGCACTAGATTGTGCTGCATGGATAAAATAGAGGCAATTGCTTCTATTGCACCAGCGGCACCAAGTAGGTGTCCTGTCATAGATTTTGTAGAGTTGATGTTTATTTTATTGGCATGCGCACCAAATACTTTACTAATTGCTTTTAATTCCGCAACATCTCCAAGAGGTGTTGAGGTACCATGTGTGTTTATTGCGTCAACCTCACCGGCCTGAATGCCTGCGTCATTCAAACAATTATGCATTACACGTTCTACACCAATACCTTCTGGATGCGGAGCGGTCATGTGATATGCATCACTAGACATACCACCACCAATTACCTCGGCGTATATTTTTGCACCACGTGCTTTTGCGTGATCGTAGTCTTCTAATACCAATGCGCCAGCACCTTCTCCTAATACAAATCCATCACGAGTAGCATCAAAAGGTCTTGATGCAGATTCTGCAGATTCGTTTCTTGTAGAAAGGGCATGCATGGCATTAAAGCCACCTAAACCAGCCATGGTTACAGCTGCTTCACTTCCTCCTGTTACAATAATATCACAATGGCCTAAACGAATGTAGTTTAATGCATCAATCATAGCATTGGCAGAAGAGGCACAGGCAGAGACCGTTGTATAGTTTGGTCCCATAAACCCATGTTTGATTGAAATATTACCAGGGGCAATATCTGCAATCATTTTTGGAATAAAAAAGGGGTTGAAACGTGGCGTTCCATCCCCTTGTGAAAAGTTTATTACTTCATTTTGAAATGTTTCAATACCTCCAATACCAGCTCCCCAAATAACACCAACTCGAAATTTATCGATGGCATCCATGTCTAGGGCGGCATCTTGTATGGCCTGATCACTAGAGACTAGTGCGTATTGAGCAAATCGGTCTAGTTTTCTAGCCTCTTTGCGGTCAAAATGTTGTAACGGATCATAATTCTTAATTTCACAAGCAAATTTTGTTTTGAACTTCTCAGTATCAAAATAAGTAATGGGTGCACAACCACTTTTACCGCTTTTTAAAGCATCCCAATATTCTTGGATATTATTTCCAATAGGGGTAAGTGCGCCAAGACCTGTTACAACAACTCGCTTTAATTCCATAAAGAATTTTTCTTATTTGTTTTCTTCAATATATGAAACTGCTTGACCAACTGTAGCAATGTTTTCAGCTTGATCATCTGGAATTTGGATATCAAATTCTTTCTCAAATTCCATAATAAGCTCAACCGTATCTAGTGAATCTGCTCCTAGGTCGTTGGTGAAGCTTGCTTGGTTTACAACCTCATTCTCGTCAACACCTAATTTGTCTACGATGATAGCTTTTACTCTTGATGCAATGTCTGACATAATCTTTGTTTTTAAATTTTAATTAAGCGGTAAAAATAAAATATTTTAACTTAAAACACCACTTTAAAAAAAAAATCTATAACCAAATTTAACATTTTTAATAGAAGTGTATCTCGATTGCCTTACTTTTGTGATATTTATTGATGATAACTTCTGTGAACACCCAATCAAACCCTATGAAGAAGCGTATCGTACTTTTTGCTTCCGGCAATGGCACAAATGCACAAAATATTATAAATTATTTTCAAAACTCAAACCAGGTTGAGGTTGTTTGTGTGTTATCAAACAATAAAAATGCCAAGGTGCTGCAACGCTCTTTGGCTCTTAATGTAATGGCTTTTTCTTTCACTAAAGCCGAAATGCTAGCTCCCCAGGGCCTACTTTCTTTGTTAAAGCAGCACAATCCAGATCTAATTGTATTGGCGGGGTTTTTACTTAAATTTCCTGAAATTATCATAGATGCCTATCCAGACAAGGTCATAAACATACATCCAGCCTTATTGCCAAAATATGGCGGGAAAGGAATGTATGGCCAACATGTACACAAAGCTGTTGTAGCCAATAAAGAAACCCAGAGTGGCATAACCATACATTATGTTAACAACCAGTATGACCAAGGTGGAATCATATTTCAGAAAAAGACAAGGATACTACCACAAGATACTTCGCAAGATGTTGCCACCAAAGTGCAGCTTCTAGAACATCAGTGGTTACCAAAAATAATTGAGGATATTTTAACTAAACCCGCACTGCGTTAAGAGCCATGGCACAAAAAAAACAAAAATATTATGTTGTTTGGTTTGGTAACCCCGCAGGTATATACCATAGCTGGAAGGAGTGTCAATTGGCTATAAAAGGAATTTCTGGAGCTCAGTACATGAGCTTTGAATCGTTGCCGGCAGCAAAAATAGCCTACAATAAAAGCTACCAAGACTATAAAGGTAAAACACCTGGGAAAAACAAAACTCTTACCCTCTCACAAAAAGCCGAATATGGCCAACCAAATTTATATTCTATAGCTGTAGATGCTGCATGTAGTGGAAATCCAGGGCTTATGGAATACCGGGGTGTAGACGCCCAGACCCACCGGCAACTATTTCATCAAGGGCCATTTGATCAAGCCACCAATAATGTAGGAGAATTTTTAGCCCTAGTTCATGGCTTGGCATTTCTTAAAAAAGAGAAAAGCGACCGTATTATTTATTCTGATTCCAGAATTGCTATAGGCTGGGTAAAAAAGAAGAAATGTAATACCAAATTAAAAAAAACAACAAAAAATGAGGTCATCTTTGAGCTTATATCTAGGGCAGAACTATGGCTGAAAAATAATTCTTACAGCAGTTTTATTGTTAAATGGGAGACCAAAGCCTGGGGAGAAATTCCTGCAGATTTTGGCAGAAAATAACAAAGGGATACACATATTATAGGGCTTTTTTCCTATCAAAATTTCAGGATTTAATTTATGTATTAGACTGTTTAATAAAACTTCTTTTTTCTCATTTAATTGATTAAATTTACACCTTAATTATTGGAAATAATTGTATGAGTAAACTAGTTATTGTAGGAACCGTGGCTTTTGATGCTATTGAAACCCCTTTTGGTAAAACCGATAAAATTTTAGGAGGTGCCGCAACGTATATTGGGTTGTCTAGCGCTCAGTTTGATATAGACCCAGCTATTGTGTCTGTGGTGGGGGGAGATTTCTTGCAATCAGATATCCAGATGCTGGAGAGTAAAGGCATCAACACCCAAGGGCTTGAAATTGTAAAAGAGGGTAAAACATTTTTTTGGAGCGGGAAGTACCACAATGACATGAACTCCAGAGACACACTAGCTACAGAGCTTAACGTGTTAGAGACATTTACTCCAGTGGTGCCAGATTCTTACAAAGACGCAGAGGTGGTTATGTTAGGGAATTTGCACCCAATGGTACAGATGAGCGTAATAGATCAGATGCATGATCCAAAAATGGTTGTCTTGGACACCATGAATTTTTGGATGGATATAGCCCTAGATGATCTTAAAAAAGTAATTTCTAAGGTAGATGTTATTACCATTAATGATGAAGAGGCAAGACAATTATCTGGAGCGTACTCTTTGGTGAATGCTTCAAAAATAATCATGGAGATGGGGCCAAAATATGTAGTGATTAAAAAAGGAGAACACGGCGCATTGATTTTTCACGAAGATGAGATGTTCTTTGCCCCAGCAATGCCTCTAGCTGAGGTGTTTGACCCCACTGGAGCAGGAGATACATTTGCTGGTGGCTTTACAGGATATCTAGCAAAAACAGGTGACTACAGCTTTGAGAGCATGAAAAGAGCCATTATTTACGGCTCTTGTTTGGCTTCTTTTTGTGTAGAAAAATTTGGGACACAGCGCATGGAACATCTAACCAAAAAGGAGATAGATTCGCGCTTACACAAGTTCAAGAGCTTGACACAATACGAAATAGAATTATCATAACAGCGCGTCCCAAATTTTTGGGACGTTTTTTTATACTTGCAATTATTAATCATTAATACAATTCCCGACTGTCTGGGTAACCAATATGAGTGACGCTTTAAAACATGAATGTGGTATTGCCATGGTTAGACTTTTAAAACCTTTGGCGTTTTATAAAAAGAAATACGGCACCGCTTTTTACGGAGTGAATAAAATGTATTTAATGATGGAAAAACAGCACAACCGTGGTCAAGACGGTGCTGGATTTGCAAGTATTAAATTAGACCCAACCGCAGGAGAGCGATATATTAGTAGAGTTAGGTCTAACAAATCTCAACCCATACAGGATATTTTTGCCCAAATAAACAACCGTATTAATGCAGAGTTTGAAAAAAACCCAGGTATTAAAGACGATGTTGCTGCCCAGAAAAAGGAGATTCCTTACATAGGGGAGCTGATGTTAGGGCATGTGCGTTATGGAACCTTTGGCGGTAATAGCGTAGAGACGGTACATCCTTTTCTAAGACAAAATAACTGGATGCATCGCAACCTTATTATTGCTGGAAATTTTAACATGACCAATACCACAGAGTTATTCCAGAATTTAATTGATCTGGGAATGCATCCCAAAGAAAAAGCAGATACCATTACCATTCTAGAAAACATTGGTCATTTCTTAGACCAAGGTGTTGCTAAATTGTATAAAAAAGCAAAAAAGAAAGGGCTCTCTAAGATGGAGGCTTCTGCCCATATTATTGAGAATCTTAATATAGAAAAGATATTAAAAAAGTCTGCAAAAAACTGGGATGGTGGTTATGCCATGGCAGGACTTTTGGGGCACGGAGATGCATTTGTGTTGCGTGATCCGGCAGGCATACGCCCGGCATATTATTATAAAGATGATGAGGTAGTGGTTGTGGCCAGTGAACGTCCTGTGATACAAACTGTTTTTAATGTAGCATTTGATGATGTAAAAGAAATTGATCCAGGAAATGCTCTGATTCTTAAAAAAGACGGGGGCATGAGTATCTCAGAAATACTAACCCCCCTTACGCGCAAGAGTTGTTCTTTTGAGCGCATTTACTTTTCTCGAGGGAGTGATGCTGAAATTTACCAAGAACGTAAAGAGCTGGGTAGATTGATTATGCCTAAAGTATTGTCTGCCATTGATCATGATACAGAGAACAGTGTATTTTCTTTCATACCAAATACCGCAGAGACCTCTTTTTACGGAATGCTAGACGCTGCACAAAACGAGCTCAACAAACAAAAAAATGCTGCTATTTTGAAAGAGGGAAACAACCTTACCCCAGAGCGCCTAAGTGAAATACAAGCTCATAAAATACGCACTGAGAAAATTGCCATAAAAGATGTTAAGCTTCGCACCTTTATTACAGATGATAGCAGTAGAGATGATTTGGTAGCACATGTATATGATGTTACCTATGGTGTTGTTAAGGCTACCGACAATTTGGTGATTATAGACGATAGTATTGTAAGGGGCACCACCTTAAAGAAAAGTATTTTACGCATGTTAGACCGCTTAAAGCCCAAACAAATAGTGGTTGTGTCTTCTGCTCCTCAAATACGGTATCCAGATTGTTACGGAATTGATATGGCCAGGTTGGAAAAACTTGTTGCTTTTAATGCAGCAATCGAGCTGCATAAAGACAAGGGTACAGATGCAATTATAGAGGAGATTTACCATAAGTGTAAAAAACAACTTGAGCTTGCCGATGCAGCGGTAATTAACCATGTTAAAGATCTATACGCTCCTTTTACAGATGAGCAAATATCTGAGAAGATTGCTGAGATTATTTCAGAAGAGGGTATAACTACCAAAGTGAAATTAATATTTCAGTCTGTAGATGATTTGCACAAAGCCTGTCCTAAAAATCTAGGAGATTGGTATTTTACAGGAGATTATCCAACTAGTGGAGGCAATAGAGTTGTTAATAGAGCGTACGTTAATTTCTTCGAAGGAAATCCAGAAAGAGCATATTAAATGGTTGTTAGTTGCTAATACTGTGATTTTTAAGTCGTTTGTCGGTTTTTGTTTTCACTTTATCCAAAACCTATAAAAGTTGCTTTGTTAGTATAAAAATAATGATACATTTGAGACATACCATAACATAAGTAGGTTAAGTTCATGGTAAAATTTGGGGCAAAAAAAGGTAAACATCTCGTTTGCCTTTTTTTATGCGCTTTACTTTTTTGGAAAAAAGAGTTGTTTGTTGAAGTATTTTATCCAAACGAATAAATCGTTTTTTGGGAAGTAAAAGGAGGTTTATTTTAAATTATCAATCATGATCTTGGTCATCTTATCAAGGTCTATGGTGTGCTGCCATCCCCAATCTTTTCTTGCCACAGCGTCATCAATACTTGCTGGCCAAGAATCTGCAATTGCTTGTCTGAAATCTGGTTGGTAGTTAATTGTAAAATCTGGGATGTGTTTTTGTATGCTAGCGGCAAGCTCTTGAGGATTAAAACTCAATGCTGCTAGGTTATATGCATTTCTAATTTTTATTTTCTGTGGCGGGGCTAGCATGATATTTACAGTGGCATTAATGGCATCATCCATAAACATCATAGGCAAGGCGGTTTGAGCGTTTAAAAAACAAGTGTATTTTTTATTTTCTATTGCTTTGTGGAAGATTTCAATAGCATAATCTGTGGTGCCTCCCCCTGGAGGAGTTTTGTAGCTAATTAGGCCAGGATAGCGGATACTACGCACATCTACACCATAGCGTTTGTGATAATACTCACACCAACGTTCTCCGGTTTGCTTGCTAATTCCGTAGACTGTTGCGGGTTCCATTATGGTGTGTTGGGGTGTATTAATTTTGGGCGTAGTGGGTCCAAAAACAGCAATACTCGAGGGCCAAAAAACTTTTTCAATTTTCTTGTCTTTTGCTAGATTCAGTACATTAAACAAAGAAGTCATGTTTAAATCCCAGCCTTTGATTGGATATTTCTCTGCAGTAGCACTTAACATGGCTGCCATTAGATAAACATCTGTAATTTTATAGTTTGTTACTATTTCTTCTATGGCCTTGGCGTTCATGGCATCAAGAATTTCAAAAGGGCCACTTTCCATAACGATACTACTAGCCTCCCGAATATCACTAGCAATCACATTTTGATTTGAATACATATTCCTGAGATACATGGTAAGTTCGTTACCAATTTGCCCAGAGGCGCCAATGATTAATATTCTTTTTTCCATATTAAATAGTCAATTTATCATGTAAATATAGCACTATTTACCACTATAAAACACACTCAAAAACAGCCCTTTGTGAGAGAAACGGTATATTTGCTGTAATTACATTGTTTTATGAAACGGGAATTTCTTTTTTTTTCTAGCATCTGTCTGTTGTTTGTTGTGAGCTGTATTGATAGCCAACGGGCAGCCACTCAAACCAAGATAGATCAAGTTGCTGACTCTAAGTTATTTGGTCAAGCAGATGCTATGCTGCCAGATTTTTCTGATAGTTCAGAAAACTATATTTCTCAATGGCCTGTCTTTGAAGACCTCATAACAGAGGTATTGGCTATTAATCAAGCAAGTTTAACAACAATTCAACAACGCAGTAACCTGCTTGTATCTAGGATGGATTCTTTGACAAAAAACATTCCAGACACCTTAAATACCCGGCCCATTTATTCTAGGGTTATTATAACTAAGACAAGAGCGGCTATAGTTAAGCAAGTAGCTAATAAGGGTAGGTTAGACACGCTAGAAATGCAGAAGGCTATAATGCAGATGAACTTGGCAACTGCAAATTTGATTATCCAAATCAACGAAAAATTTGAAAAAGACACCCAAGATAATAGCGTAAAAAATAACGAGCTTAAAGAAAAACAGGTGCTTAAAAAACGTTTAGATTCTGTTTATAAACCTTCTGCAGAAATCAATAAAAAGTAGCATTATAACATCTCTTTAAAACGATACCCAATAATAGCCTCTAGATGTATAGAATCAACCTGTTTGCTTGGCATGTCATCTTCTGACCCTGAATACCTTGGAGCAATGAGATCCAATTCCTTTGCTTTTTGTGTGTAATACTCTTTTTTCTTTGGGTGATTTGGGTGCGCAGCATTAAAGATATGCCCGTATGCATCCTGTTTTATAATACTTGAAATAATACCAATACAATCTTTTTTGTGGATGAGGTTTACGGGGGCATTACCGCCGTCTAGATCTGTTCTGCCCGCAAGGTGCTTTACGGGTTGTCTAGCGCCCCCTATGAGCCCTCCAAAGCGAACAATAGTTGTTTTAATCCCAGGGGCGTTAAAAAACAACTGCTCTACTTGAAATAATTGCTTTGCCGCCTGGGTCCGGGGCAACGGAACTTGTTTTTCTGTGACTTTTCCTTGGGTGTCATCATATACAGAAGTACTGCTTATAAATACAATGTTGGCCACCTTAGATTTTAAAATTTCAGTCAATAAATGAGACATTTTTAAG
>Ga0302138_10001546_pt1 | contig 11066 bp, 2 predicted proteins | sample CBN3_321_MG_FD_203110 | JGI IMG/M metagenome (GOLD analysis project Ga0302138, IMG submission 203110) | Marine microbial communities from Western Arctic Ocean, Canada - CBN3_surface | ecosystem: Environmental > Aquatic > Marine > Oceanic | place: Canada: Western Arctic Ocean | collected 2017-09-15 | reverse complement strand
CACTACGAGGCGAAGACGGAGGGAGGAGGAGAGAAACGGAAAGCGGCGGCGCAGACGGACAGCGCCACCAGTGTGAACGAAAGGACGAAATTGAAAACAACAATAACAACAACAACTATAACACCAACAGCAACAACAACAACACCGACGGCGCCAGCAACAGCGTCTCAGACACCAGCACCGTCACCGGCGCCAGCGAGCCTCACTACGACGACGTCGCCGCTAGCGCCCATCCTGGCAGCACGAGGAGACCGACCAGGCCCAGCACCCAGCACAGAGTGCGGCAGCACAAGCCGCTCCAGGTTTAACGCTGACCGAATGGCACAACTCAACGAGGCCAAATGCGCCGCCGCAGCAGTGAAGCAGCGACGAGTCGACCTCGCCACCGCGAATGACACAGAGCGGAGACGGCGCTCTGGAGAACACCGGGCAATCACAGATTTCCCGACGGACCCACCATGCCTGTCAACATCTTCAGCAGCGGCAGCAGCAAGGCCAACACTGACAGAATCCGACTGGGGAATCCCTGCCCAACCAATCCCTACGCGCACCGCCGAAGAGGTGCGGTGGGACGGCAACGAGTTGCTGACATGCTGGTGCCCGATGCCTCAGCACCAAGCTCACCCGAACTTCAGTCACGCAGAGGACCCCGAGTACATCATCTTCCATGCACCGGACCCTACGGTGTTCAGGTCCGAAGCAACCGACCACACGCCCATCATGTGGTGGCACAGCGAACAGCGCGCCGCCGCGGACGCGGCCGGCGCGAGCTACGACCTGATCGAAGGTCCGTCACCGTACGGTGGCTGGGCCGAACTCCCAGCAAGCTTCGAATCCATGCACATCAACCCAGCGAGCACGTGGTCGACGATGGTCACCGACATGGAGCAAACGGCACGGCAGCAGCGCCTGCTACGAACGCAAGGCATACCACTACGCCCACAGACAACGGTGGGAGGGAAAGTCGGTGTCTCATACAACATCACCGACGCGATCTTCCCCCAGTGGCAAAGAGTACCATGGAAGACGGCAGACGACGGCAAGCCTGTCCCCAGGGAACCTGCGCTCCCTGACGGCGACACCAAGGTCAAGCTGCACGACATGTATGCCGAAGGTATCAGGCGCAGGATCGCGGACATGGATATCCTGTCGGAGACCAGACTCTACGGGCTCAGGTCGGGCACCACCGCAGACGATAGAGTCAGATTCTGCAAGAACTACAGCATCGACCAAGACGGCCTCGAGCACATGGACGCGGAGAGAGCAGAGGCCATTTTGGAAGGCCACATCGTCCCTGGACCCCTCCGGCCCACCGGCATCCCGTTCATGGCCAACTCGAAAGGCGTGATCACGCAGATCAAACCAGGCGGCCGCGTTAAGCGCCGCACGGTGACGGACGCAGGCTGTATCAGACAGCCGAGAGAGACCAGAACCAAGATGATCTGGGACGTCCGCGGCTCGGGCAGCTGGTGGAGCGTCTCCAACTCAAACCAGAGCCTACACCAACTCATCGCCGAAGACGGCAGCGTGTTCAGAGCCGAGTCGACGGGAATCTCACACTCTGTGATCTCGCACGCCGTCTCTCGCACCCTGCTGTCCGACGGCCTGCACCTCACCAGGAAAAGCTTCCTGGCGAAGAAAGGCAAGCCGGGGTTGGACTCAGTGAACGAGCTGATTCCCAAGCGCCCTTCGTGCCGCTACGCCGATTTCCAAGAATGGTGCCGCGGCAACGACATTCTGATATCGTCCGGAGTCCCAGTCGACATCGTCTGCGACGATTTCAAGGGCTGGTACTCGCAGTTCCCCCTTGGAGAAGGCGACAAGTTCTACTCGAACCAGCTGGTGAGCGGAGACTCAGTCGACCAAGGCCTGCGTGCGGAGTTCGGCATCAGGCACCTACCGGACTCACTCAACCGCCTCAACTTCGTGATGTGCGAAATGATCGAGCAAGACGCAGCCACAATCATGACAGAGTTCTTCAACAACCCCTCACCGTGGTCACCAACATGGGTGACCCTGCTAGAGAGGTTCGTGTGGATCCGCAAGGGGCTCGGATGCTCTGCGAAACTGTGGTGCTGCTACCCGTACTTTGACGACTGCTGCGACGCCGTCATCCGGCCATTGACCGAACGATTCAGGAAGCTCAGATACGACACATGGACGCGATTCCACTGGGAGATCCAAGCCTCCAAAGCGACGGTGAACCGTTGGGGTGCAACGGCAGCCGATCCAGTCGTAGGCTTCGAGATCCACCCGTTCGAGCGCAAGTGGTGGCTTCCGACCGAGAAAGTAGCCAGGTACACGGGCGCGATCGACGCGGTGATCGACGCAGCCCTCCTGCACCCCAAGCACCTCGTGCTCTTGTCCCAGACCGACTCCATGATGGGCAAGATAGCCAGCGCGGCCGAGGCAGTCACGCGAATATGGCGCCACTACGGGTCGCTGGTATCTCTGATCACGTGCCAGAAATTCGAACAGTACTCGCTGTACCACCCAGAGATGATCGTACTCCTGCAGCGAATCAAGCACGAACTCGCGACGCAACCAGGCCGCCCTCTCACACCATACAGACTCAGGCCGGGCGAAGACGACCGCCCAGTGTGGCAGAACTTCAACGACGCCTCTCGCAGGACAGACAGCTGGTTCGGCGCAGCCGGAGGCTGGTTCCGGCTATGGGAAACAGACGTAGTATTCTATTTCTGGCACCTGTGGCCACCTGGGCACGTCGAGCAATGCAACATCGCCGAACTCGAGCTGCAGGCAGCGATGATCGCGCTCCACCTGCAGCTCGAGGTTCACGAGCAGCTGTTCGGCAGGAACTCACCACACTACACGCTGGTAGCGGGTGACAACAGCAGCATATCAGACTACTGCCTCAACACAATGAGGGCCTCCAAACCAGGCCTACGATGGCAGATCCAGCGCCTCGCAGCAACAGAGGACAATGGCAACAGACTGCTCTCATCTAAACAGTGTCACCGCGAGTTCAACACGGCGGCCGACCACCTCGCCAACGGAGCCCTCCAGGCTTTCCTGCACTGCATATGCTCAGTCGCCCCCAGGGCGACATGTATACGACTAACGGTCCCACACAGCAGCGCAGACCTGTCTGAGTTGATCGCTTGGAAACAGCAGATCAGCACTTACTCTGGCGTTGTTGCCGCGCCACAGAAAAACGCCCAGGAGCAACCGCGCCAGTAAGCGAGACCACCGCGGACCCCGCCGAACTCCAGCGCAGAATCGTGGCAACCGACGCAAAGTTCGCCAACATCATCCCAGAAGACGTCGCCTTCAACATCGACATGTCGGAGGCCGACCTGCGCGACACTGAATCCGAGCTACGCAGTATCTCCGAGCTGGCACTTCAGAGAGACTCGGACGCCCACGCAACACTCATTGCTCTGGCGAACACCCTCGTCGAGTTCGACGACACCGATGAACCTGAGGTGATGCGGACAGCAGCTGAAAATGTGACAGCCAACAGCACCCGTCACACAGACCCGGTCCTAATGGGCAACGAGATGTTATCACGAGACCCGGACAGACTGATCGGGCCCCCGCCACCAATGAGGAAAGCTGACGGCGACAAACTTTCAATGAACCAGTTGCGTACGATAGCAGCTACGTCTAAGGCAGACCTGATCGCGACCCTGTCAGACCGGTACTTCGAAAATCAGCAAGCTCTGTCGGTGGGCTACCTGGGTGCACGCCTATCGATCGTTCGCAACATGTGGGTGTACTTCGCGACATCCATGGGCGTGAGCCCAGTGCGCAAGTTGTGGCCGTCGGACCCCGACGGCGCCGAAGACATGCTTATGCAGGGCTTTGCGCTGTACTGCTCGCTGAGATACCTGACATGGGGCTCGGTCGCCGCGGCAAAGGCTCACGTACTCGAGTGGCACGCGGCTACACTGGGCATCATGGCTCCGCCGATGCCGAAGACGGTATACGTGCTGGCAAAACTGAAGAAGACACTGGCGGTCGAGAGGCCACTAGGCAAGGATGTGCGGACAGGCTTCACAAACATCGAAATCAAGAAGATATTCGACCTAGGATGGGCCTGCGTCGACGACGAGACCGACCCAATCGCCAAAGCCGACGCCGCGAACGCGATGGCCGCGCTGGGCATGATTTTCGAGCAAGGCGAACGGCCTGGCCACCTCCTGCCCGACACCTGGCGCGCAGAACGCCACCTGAGTAGAGCGCACCTCCTGGTGTTCCTCACAGAGCAGGGCAACTCGGCCATGGCCGAGGCGGCGATCATCCCACGGCCAGACTCGAAGACCACGACGTCGACTAGTGAAGCGGCACGGGCAAAAGCGAACGAGCCGTACGTGGCAGATATGCAGAGCACACACTCGTGCGACGGCGCCATTTGGTTCCCTAAGCTCGACGCAGCCGACCCGGTGAGAGGTGCAGAAGCGAGGGCGACGCCAGCATTCCGGACAGCCGGCAACAAATGCCTGACAACGAAGCAGGCGGCCACAACCCTGCGGCACTTATGCCGCTCACTGGGCATCGATGAGGGGCGCCGGCTTATCAGCCTCTATAGCTTCCGAATCACAGCTTTCAACCTGATGAAGGAGGCGGAGCGCACAGGCCTGGTGCCAGTTCTCACAGAAGACCAACGCAACAAGATATGCAGCGAGTCCCACCACACGAGGTTCTCCACGACGCAATTACACTACGTGCAGGCCAACATCATTGAGCGAGTCGCCCTGAGACGGGGGGCGCGCCTGGCAGTTCTGACCCCAATCCAGTCATTCACGAGCTTCCACCAGAACAAGTCCATCGCGAAGTCATTCGTGGTGGGAATCGACGAGAACGGGGTTCAGACAGTCCTCACTGGCCCGGAGGCAGCCGCGCTGTACGACGAGGACGAGATCACGCGCATTGAAGAAAACCAAGCGCTATCCAGGGCCCAGAACAACCCGCCGCCGGCAAGCAGTGGGGAACAGCGCGCAGAGCGCGGCGGGCTTGGCCCCGCGGCGAACAGAAGCGCACCGGACGCGGCCTCAACGCAACCGGCCGCAGCACCGAGCCGATTGACGCGCGGACGCAAGCGAGGTCCTCACAACGCGCCTAACCACGGCCAATCATCGGCCACCGAGCGTACTGCCGCCGGCACCGACGCACACCGAGATGAGACCGATGGCGGCCGTCACCTGAAGCGCACTCGCAGCTCGACGATCCACGCGGCCAGCACGGCAGCGCCGGTGACAGTAACCGACGGCGGCACCACACGAGTGCCCACCAACAGTGCAGCAGCTCAGGCACCGGCACGCAGCAACCCGACGGCCATGGACGTAGACTGGGACACAGAGTGGGACAGCAACTCGGCGTTCTTTGCGAAGCGCGATAAGGACGGCCTCACTATCGACGCATGGTCAACCAGGTTCACCAAGGTGGTGACAGAGGCATGCAATGCTCGCAGCCTCGCTATGCGTCGCATAACAGTGTCAGACGACCAACTAAGGAGGTACAAGAAACCGCAAGTCGTCTCCTCGATAATGTCCTGTGTCGGCCCGAAAGGAGTCGCATCACTGCACAAGCTGCTGTCGGCACCAGACGGGATCACCGGGGACACAGACATCGAACGGCTGTCGGATCAGATCGACGACGCTCAGGCAAAGTTCGAAGTAGCGGCCCACACTGACTCGATCGCCAAAGGCGACAAGGTCTACGTAGGAGCCGCAATCCAGGCGCTCCGCTTCGCCCACCCGGCTTTGGCGACCGCGGCCAACCAGCGCGACGCAGACAAGCGGCAGGACGACGCAGACGACAGCGACGACGAGAGCGCGGGCTGGCTCCCACCCTGCTTCCGCCCCGCGCAGCAGCATCGGCCACCACATCAAACCGTGGCGACAGTGCCGGCGCGACCCGCATCCAACCCGATGTTGAACTCGGCCCGGGCAGGATCGACGCTCGGGCTGCACACCGGAGGGACCACAGAGCCCGAGCTCAACGACGTTCGAGACCTGCGCAGGACACGTTCTTCACCTGCGTCACAGATTGCCGCGAAGCTGGCAGGCCCCGCAGGCGTTGCCCAACGGAGGGCCGTCGCACAGACAACCCTCCAGCGGCTCGCCGAAGCGGTGGCCGCCGCGGACGAGTTCGACGCAATCGTCACAGCCCTGCTCCCACACAGAGGCCCGCTCAGACAAGCAGCCCTCCAGGCAGAGAGGCGGGAAATCAACAACATGATGCACCTGATCCACGTCAAGTTCGCGTACGCCATGGTCCAGACGCGACGCGATCACGTCGCGTCGGAGGCCCCTCCACCTGCGCAGCACGACAACCGGGCACACCGACCGGCAAGGCCAGCGACGAACCCGATGCTCAATTCGGCTCGGGCCGGGTCTACTCTAGGCCTACACACCGGAGGACCGGCGCAGCAGCTCGCAGCGGCAGGCGCGGCACCCAGCGCACCTGCCCCACAGCTGCCAGCAACCCGACCACGGCCTAATCCCGATCTTTGGGGCCCGGCTCTCTGGCGCCCGGCCGCCCTAACCGGTGGCACCGAATGCAGCGCAGCGCCGGCATCCCCGAGCACCAGCGTGGTGCCGGCCGGCGAAGTCTGGCAGACCGGCGAACACGAGACCGTCGCGACCCACGCCCTCACGCAGCTCCTGGGCTGTTTCCGCTGGGACTCGCCCGGCCTAGCAGCGTCCAGAAGTCCGGAGTGGCACGCGGCGTACCAGGCGTCACCGGACGTCGACTTCCTCGGGCTGGTCGCATCGCACGTACGGCACTGCACAGACCCGACGGCACCACAGCCACCGACCGCCGCAGTAGGGACCGGCGCAGCAGCAGCGGCGACGGCACAGCCAGCGCAGCCAACGGTGCAGCGCATCAAGATCCGAGCGAGGGTGCGTGGCCAACAGCTGCGCTCGATGATGCGCGACAAGCCAGTGTTCACCAAGGAACAGTTCATCGCCCTCACCGAGCACCAGTCGGCGGCGATGACTGCCTTCGACGTGGTGCTCTGGACGATAGCGAAGGTCGCGGTGTGGCATTTTAACTTCCTCACGCAGGTCGCCGTCATCTGCAACGGCAAACGGTACAGCCTCGTCACCAAGGTCGCGGACATGGCCAGAGCGCACGGCGACGACCCCATCGACGCGCGGCGACCCACCGCCGACATAATCATCGCCGTCCACGACGCACCAGGCCAGACGAGGATACGCTACGGGGATTTGCTGCTAGGGCGCTCCGGCGGGCCACCTAAGCCACCTCTCGACCTAACGCTCAGTGGGCTAGGTTTCTGGCCCGCCGCGCGGGGCGCACCGTCACACGCGCAGGTCGACAGCCGTAATGTACGGCTGGACGCCTCCGTGCAGCGCCATACTGGCAAGGACGGGAGGTACAGATTTCAGGTGCAACTGCGCCCTCGGCAGCGCGATGGAGTCGCCCCACTGAACGGCGCGGTCTTCGACGCCGAGTTCGGGTGGCAGAGGGGGCCGCACACCCTTTACATCAACTGGCAGGTGTCTTCCGACGGCACGACGTCATCGTACGCGGAGGCGCACGAGCTCAACTCGTTGCTAGACACCGTGGACCTACTCATGCCCACGTCGTCGGCGGCAAAGGAATCCGGCTACGTGACGATCATCAGGGCCGACGCCTACCTGGAGCATGGCTACACCAACCAGAGCTACGACGGGAACAACTTCCAGTACCATCGACCCGATCACCTCGCAGTCCTGCCGAGATCAACGGCAACACCTCTCCGCGTCCTCTCCAATGACGACCAGCTGCCAAGGCAGATGCAATGCAGGCCGGAGCACAGGCACCCAGCACCGGGGGCGATGGTGGTTACGGTGACGGCGACACTGTCGCGCACGAAAGACGCGACATCAACACAGGAGGTAGTGGTCCAGTTCGCGAGAGCCAGCGAAACCGACAAGGGCGCACCGGCACCCGGAGACACCGCGGTGCTCACGCCAGCCGGCACGCCATCGCATCACCACGAGCAGCACATCGGCGAACAGCACAGATACACCAACGTGAATGTGAAGCGAAAAAACATCGCGGTGTTCCCCGGAGACGAAGACACAATGGCCGTCCTCAAGTACGCGGAAGAGGCCGCCCAAGGCGCCGACCAGCACGGGCTGGTGCACATATACAGGGAAATGCTACGTAATCGGCTGCTGCAGCGGCTCTACGCGAGTGGCTTTTTCTCCTGGGACGAGATATTCGGCGACACGATCGAGACGATGCCCGACGGCTGGTCGTCGTACGTCATCGACGCGACGAAAATACGCAGGCTACGTCAGCGACTGCTCAAGGCTGTCCCAGCGGGTTTCTCCCACAGGTCGACCGCGGATGGGTCAGACTCCCAGTCGCTAGACGAGTGGGTGGACTCACACCTGCATCTGCTACACGGTGAACACGCGCTCATGATGTCAGGCCTCCGCAGTGAAGGTTTCACGACGCCGAAGGATCTGATCGGGACCGACCTGCACCCATGGGACATGCGTGAGATCTTCCCACAGGCCCCCAGACTCCAGCATCTGATGAGAGCGCTGATGATGGCGGTGGGCTTGAACGAGTGCCGCGCGAACATGCTCACCGCGGCAGCTGGGCACGAACGGTACGCTCCGCTGGCATCCGCGCAGACGGCGTCGCTAGTGCCACCAGAAGCGGCATGGCCGACCATCCAATGGGCGACAGCCAGCAACCTCCACGCCACGAACTACGCGGAGTGGACGGCCCCCTGCGCGACTAGGTGGGCCCGAGAAGCACGGGATTTCACTTGGCACCCAGTGGGCGGACTCGTCGACGATCTCATTAACGCAGGTCTCAGCTTCATCATCGGCCGGTTTGGCCCGCAGGGCCAGCCGACCCTGTTTGACGCGGCGCGTGGGACCGCCGCATCTCTGACCAGGCCACGACGCTACTCCGCGCTAGTGGTGACCCGGACGGAGCATAGACAGCCGGTCTACATCCCAATCAGCGATGAACAACCGGACCGCCGTGACGAGAGCGACGAGAGTGGCTCAGACGACGAGGACAGCGACGCCGACGACGGCGGCGCTACAGAGCACATGGTCCAAATTAAGGACAACGATGCGAATTTCTCTAAGTTCGAGATCCAGAGCACACGAGCCGAGGGGCTGCGCCCAGCGGCATTCAGCCCGGACCCACAGTCGCAAAGCGACGGCGCGATCCGCCACAAATGGTCGGAGTGGGTGCTGTGCTTCCACGCCGACGTCAACACAGTGTCTCAGAGGCAAGCTTACAACAAATGGATGACAGACGAGACGGAGCGGCTCGCCTTCACGGCACGCCACCCAGCGATCGCGCGCCGCATCACAGTATACTCCGACGCGATGCCAGCAGCGATATCCCTCGACACCGAGGCAGCCGCGGGCGGCGCAGACCGAACCACCCAGCTGTACGCAAGCCTGATCGACCACCTGCAGACCGACCTGAACGACAACGCTCAGCCGAGTGGAAACTGCGAGGATCTGGATCAAATGCTCCACGACCAGTGGGCAGAAACCAGGCACCGGCTCGGCTCCAATGTCAGGAGCGCCGAGCAGTCCGTAGTAGCGTCAGTGGACAAGCTGATCAAGACGGCTCTCATTGACGAGAATCACGGGTGGGCCCTGGTGGGCGACAAGGCACAGCGCCGACCGAAGCGCCAACGAGACCCGACCACAGCAGCACCGACAGCGAAGAAACGCCTGCCTCCGACCGCGAACGACGACCCCGCTACCGCGGCGCTCGAGGAAGCGGCGGGGACGCACCCACTACAGCACCTGGTCGGCATGAAGTTGGAATTCCAATCTGACGCAACGCTGTACGACCACGACATCGCCACTGGCACCTGCGTCGGCACGGTCACCCACTGCAGCGCCTCCGACGCCTCGCTATGTATGATGGTCGAAGGCAGCGACGCCGGCACCGGCTCGTTGGTGCCGGAGATACCGGACCTGCTTCTCTCTGGCACGATGCCCGACACCGTCAAACAGGTGGACTGGTGCTCCCAGAGACAGGTCAACCCTGACGGGTCGAGCCAGCCACGCATCGTCACTTTCGCTGTCGTGGTATCGGCCGGCCGAGACGAGGTGCACCTAAGCCTTCCTGTGACGGCCACGGTCCCAGCTCTGGTCAGCGCGATTAAGCGAGCATGCAACGCGAAGGCCGTGGCGATCGGAGCAGGCAGGGACCGGAGGCCAGACCCTTGCGATATAAGCTGGGCGGCATACGACGGCAACGCTAACTTGCGAGCCTTCACGGGCCGACGCAACCTCGACACCTGCAGCGCTGACACGACGATACTCGACTGTGCCGAACTGGTGTACGTCCAAGGACCCATCCAGCCAGGGTCGGCGCCACCGGCCGTGAAGATCACGATCGTCAACGCAGGCACAGGGGTGTAACGCCACATAACAAATCGCACCGAGCCACGGCTCAAGCGTCCTGGCATACGCCGGAGAGACCAGACGGTCGGCAGGGCGGTGCTACGAAGCACCCGCGCGCAGGAACGGGTTCCCGACTGCGGCAGAATTCTGCACTGCTCCAAGACCCAGTAGCGGCCGCCTCACAGCGACCACTACGTGGGCGAAAATTCGCCTTTACTGAATACAGGAAAGAGCGGCGGGGAAGGTGACTGCCTCACGGCGCGTCACCTCGTCTCGTGCCAGAAAGGAGCGTTTTTTTGCGACCTTGTGTGAATGGCTACTAGAATAAATGGGAAAAAATGTTGTTAACACGAGTGCGTGCAACCTCACTGACGTGCTAGCTAGCAGCAAGCTGCTTCACTATGGAGGAGGAGGGTTTACCTCAGACGAGGCTCTACCCGCACAAAGGGATTACCTCAGTTTAGTTACACACACTAGCTGAGAGTGCGAAGCAGAGAAAACTATTGAGCAACGCCTGCAAAGCAGACGGGCTCAGAAATATTGCTGCATATTCGCACGCCTCTCTTGTGACGGACGGAGTCCGCACTGCACTTCAAAGTGTATCACAACACATTGTGCACCAAGTACAATTATACATTGACACGTTTCTATGTCATTATTCTCTCCGTTCTACATTGCTGTTTGTACAAATACAAC
>Ga0302138_10001535_pt1 | contig 11107 bp, 8 predicted proteins | sample CBN3_321_MG_FD_203110 | JGI IMG/M metagenome (GOLD analysis project Ga0302138, IMG submission 203110) | Marine microbial communities from Western Arctic Ocean, Canada - CBN3_surface | ecosystem: Environmental > Aquatic > Marine > Oceanic | place: Canada: Western Arctic Ocean | collected 2017-09-15 | reverse complement strand
CTCTTGTGGACACACAATCAGAGGTTAATGTTTTTGAGAGTGGGGCAATATTACTCTATCTTGCTGAAAAATTTGATGCATTTTTACCAACTAAAACCAAAGAGCGCGCTGAGACAATGAATTGGCTGTTTTGGTTGCATGGATCCGCACCATATTTGGGCGGGGGCTTTGGTCATTTCTACGCCTATGCACCAGAAAAATACGAATACTCAATTAATCGATTTTCAATGGAGGCAAAGCGCCAACTTGATGTTTTAGATCGTAACCTTGCCGAACGTCAATATTTAGCTGGGAATAACTACTCAATTGCAGATATTGCAACTGCACCCTGGTATGGTGCCTTAGTGAAAGGTTTATTATATAGTGCGGCTGAATTTCTTGACGTCTCAAGCTATAAGAACGTGACACGCTGGGCAGATGAGATTTACGCTCGCCCTGCCTTCCAAAGAGGGCGCATGGTGAATCGGACACATGGACCAGGATCCCAAAAGTTGGAAGAGCGCCATAATGCCAGTGATTTTGAAAATTTAGATTTGCCTACTAAATAGATTGTGGTCCTTCAACACCTAGGTCAAAAAATTTAGTGACAGGAGTGTCGCAACAATGAAAGATGCCAATTTCTTAAAGGCACATAATGCTAAATATCTCTGGCACCCCATGGCGCATCCAGCAGAAATGCAGGCGAAGCCACCTGCAATCATTACCGGCGGCGAAGGCTGTGTAATTAAAGACATCAATGGAGCTCACCTTATAGACGCTGTTGGCGGGCTGTGGAACGTAAACCTTGGCTACTCGTGCGAGCCCGTTAAACAGGCGATTACGGACCAACTCAACGATCTGCCTTATTACTCAATTTTTCGTGGTACAACAAATGACAAGATCATTGAGCTCAGTGAGGTCCTTCGAGACTTTTTCGCGCCCGAAGGAATGGTTCGATCTTTTTTTACATCGGGAGGGTCCGATAGTGTTGAAATCGCGCTACGCCTCGCCCGACAGTATCATAAATTACGCGGTGAGCCTGGGCGAACAAAATACCTAAGCCTTAAGAAAGGCTACCACGGAACCCACACAGGCAGCGCATCGGTGAATGGTAATGCCAACTTCCGCACCCAATACGAGCCCTTAATGCCGGGATGTTTTCATATCCCCGCGCCTTACACCTATCGCAATCCATACAACGAAACCGATCCAAAGGCATTGGCAGAGCACTGCCTCACCGCATTAGAAGATGAGATAGTTTTTCAGGGTGAGACTACTATCGCAGCCTTCATAATGGAGCCAATCCTTGGTGCTGGCGGTGTGATACCCCCCCACGAGAGCTTTATGCTTGGAGTTCGTGAAATCTGTGACCGACACGGCATTTTGTTAATTGCAGATGAGGTCATCACAGCCTACGGGCGCACCGGGGCTTGGTCGGGATCACGGCTGTGGGGCGTCACGCCCGATATGATGTGTACCGCCAAAGCGATCACTAATGGCTACTTCCCGTTTGGCGCCGTCATGCTGAACTGGAAAGTTGCAGAAATTTTTGAAAGGGACACAACCGGTGCAGGGGCTATTGGATCTGGATATACCTATTCCGGCCACCCGGTGGGCGCAGCTGCAGCTCTAGCCTGTATCGCCGAAACCAAGCGTTTAGACGTGACAAAAAATGCAGCGGCACGCGGAACGCAAATGTTTAAAGGTCTAAAAAACCTTGCCTTGAAACATGAAATAATCGGTGATGTTCGTGGCGGGTATGGCCTGATGTCTGCACTCGAATTGACCTCAGATCGCAAGACTAAGGCTAAGCCTATTAAGGCCACGGTAGACGATATTTATCAGAGAGTTTACGAAAATGGCGTGATGATCCGGGTCTCAGGCCCAAACATTATACTATCACCACCTTTAGTCATTTCGGAAGCCGAAGTGGACATTGTAATCGCAGCTTTGGACATGGCATTTACGGCAGTTAGCCAATAAATTATGGTTGACCCACTTCTTTGAAGATCGCTCCGGCGTAAGAAGGATATTGCAATGAATAAAACAATTTTGATCGTGGGCACCTTTGACACCAAGAATGACGAACTGCGCTTTATTCAAGACGTTATCCACGACCAGGGCGGTCACACTTTAGCGATGGATGTAAGCGTTCTGAAAGACCCCAGAGAGCCAACTTGCATTTCAAAACATGAGGTCGCAAGAGCCGGTGACAGCGACATTGGCGCTATTATCGCGCTGGGTGATGAAAACGTAGCAATGCAGGTTATGGCCCTTGGGGCCAGCCGCCTAACTGCAAAGGCTTATGGCGATGGTTCAATCGACGGTGTAATTATTTTAGGTGGTACGATGGGCACGGATTTGGCACTGGACGTGTGCCTCTCTTTGCCGATCGGCGTACCAAAATATATCGTCTCCACTGTCGCCTTTTCCCCACTCTTGCCGCCAGATCGCATTGCGGCAGATGTACAAATGATTCTTTGGGCCGGTGGGCTCTTCGGGTTGAACTCCATATGCAAGGCTTCGCTCAGCCAGGCTGCGGGTGCAGTCCTAGGCGCAGCCAAGGCCACTAAAAGCATTGATACTTCCAAGCCCTTAATCGGCATGACGTCGTTTGGGACAGCTATTATGAAATTCATGGTGACGCTGAAGCCAGCACTTGAAAACCGCGGGTATGATGTAGCGGTTTTCCATCCTACCGGTATGGGTGGCCGGGCATTTGAAGACCTTGCCAGGCAGGGGCGATTTGCCTGCGTATTGGACTTTGCAACTCAAGAAGTGGGAAACCACTTATTTGGGTCGAGCGTATCAGCTGGCGCTGATCGGATGACCAACGCAGGGCAGAATGGAACCCCACAAATTGTAGCTCCCGGCTGTCACGACCTAGTGGATATTGCCGGTTGGGCACCAATCTCAGACCGTTGGGATGGGTACGATAGCCATGCGCACAATCGTTTGGTTAGCTCGATCGTGTTGAAGAACGATGATCGCGTTAACGTTGCCCACACTCACGCAGAAAAGCTGAATATCGCCCATGGCAAAACAGCTTTTGTTATGCCCATGGGGGGGTCCCACGAATGGGACCGGCTTGGCGCACCATTGCATAATCCGGAGGGCCCTAAGATCTTTGCTACCGCCTTGCGTTCGAAACTATCAAATGACGTTGAATGGCATGAAACTCAAGGTCATATCAACGATGACGTTTTCTGTACTATTGTGCTGGATATATTCGATCGGTGGTTCAAAAATTAAGTAGTTTTTTGCTCATTCGGGTAGCGCATCAGAACAAAGATGAAAATTTATAATTGGAGAGCGATCCTTCAAAAAGTCCATGATAAGGCTACCACAACCCCAATCTACGATGCAGCCTATCACACCAGCACCAAAGGTCGGGCGATCCAATGGTCCAAAGAGGGTACGTAAATTGCCTTTATTTATTTTGTGATCACACAATATTGATTACATTTATTTGTGATCACAAAGTCAGTGGCCGAAGTATAACGATGGCAACAAATTGATCAGTCATGGGCTGGCACTCGCATAGGTCACTGCCGTTTGGAATTTGGGAGAAACTCTGTTTTCAAACTTGCCTATTACGCCACCTTCCCTGCATGATGGCACAGCACGACCTTGGAGGTTTATCATGTTTAAGACAGCCCTTGTGACAGGCGGAAACGGCAATCTTGGCCGTTTGGTGGCCCAAAATCTTGAAAAGACAGGCACCAGAGTGGTGAGTTTCGATTTATCCGGAAGCGAAGGCGCGCATTCAGATCCGCGCCACGCCGTGGTTTTAGGCGATATACGAGATCATACTTTACTGGAACAGACTATCAGAACCCATAAACCAGATGTAGTTATTCACCTTGCCTCAATGCTGTCTGGAAGTTCTGAGGCCAACCCAAGCTTGGCTTGGGAGGTGAACGCCTCCAGCTCCATCCGCTTTATGCATATGTGTCTCGACCACAAAACTGGCCCATTTTTCTTTGCAAGCACCGCCGCAACCTATGGCCCAGACCTGACCAGCCCCGTGGGTTTAGATACACCACAATGGCCGGAGAATATCTATGGCGCAACCAAGGTCGCCGTGGAGCGGATGGGCGTTTATTTAAAGCTCAAACAGAGTTTTGATTTTCGCTGCCTGCGCTTTCCAATGGTGTTGTCCCCCTTTGCACCTGCCGGTGCAATGACCGCCTACCCCAGCCATGCCATTGCCGCCGCGGCCAAGGGAGAGAACTTTGTTTTCCCCGTTTCTAAGAATACTGGAATGTCGACGCTCTATCTTAATGATGTTACCCGCAGCATAGTTGAAATTTGCGCAGCCGATCGCTCCTCTCTGCGCAAGCATATCTATAATCTGCACAGCTATATGTTTACGGCCCAAGATCTCGTGGCCGAAATTCAGCGGCGCTATCCTGATTTCACGTGTAGCTTTACCGAGGACAGCCCAACGGAAGATTTGATCCGACGCTGGCCCGATATCTTTGACGACAGCGCCGCGCGGCAAGATTGGGGCTGGGAACCGCAATATGATTTCGAGGCTACCGTCGATACCTTAGCCCTGCACTCCAACCTCAAGTGAGACTTGATATGACATCCTTCGAAACCCTGCTTATAAGCAAACCGGCCCCGCATGTTTTGCAAGTTACTTTGAACCGGCCAGAAGCCGCTAATGCCTTCAATACGCAAATGGCACTAGATTTAGTATCAGCCTTTGAGACTGTTGCAATGGAGCCAGCTGACACGCGCGCCATTATCCTCACCGGCTCAGGTACTCGCGCCTTTTGCGCAGGAGGCGACCTAAAAGAACGTAATGGCATGAGCAACGCCACTTGGGAAAAACAGCATTTGATCTACGAACGTATGGCCCGCGCAATCCTAAATTGCCCAATCCCCATAATTGGCGCCATCAATGGCGCAGCCTATGGCGGTGGATGTGAACTAGCGGCGGCGGTAGATTTTACCTATGTGGCCGAAGGCTCAAAATTTGCACAAACTGAAGTGAAGATTGGCATTATACCGGGTGCAGGCGGAACTCAAACTCTGCCCCGCGCCATAGGCGAGCGCCGCGCCAAGGAGCTGATCTTGACCGGCCAGGTTTTCAACGCACAGCAAGCCCTTGACTGGGGTTTGGCCAATGCAATTTATCCTCTGGAAGATCTTCTGCCTGCCGCGATTGCGGCCGCCGAAGCGATCGCAGCCAATGCCCCAGTGGCAGTGCGGCAGGCTAAACAGGCGATTTCCAAAGGGTCAAGTATGGCGCTGGCCGATGGGCTGGCCTTTGAGATTGAAGCCTACAACCGCACCATCCCAACCCAAGACCGCCGAGAGGGCGTCCTGGCCTTTAACGAAAAACGCTCGCCAAACTTCACAGGTGATTAATCTTTAGTGTGATCTTGACGGATGGGGCCACGGTATTTTTCCGTGAGTTCATCCGGTACTTCACTCCCATCCACTAAAAATGGCAAAACTCCACGCCGCAAGGAGCGCCCGCGCATCGCAATGATGTCACTCTCAGATTTTGTCACGCGCTGTGACATCCGAAGGCCCCAATGGCGAAGATCTAAATAAAGCTTGTCGATGATCTCATTATGCTCAGATCCCTTCGCCAGATCATAAAATTCCTCAGGGTCCTCGTGCAAATCAAACAGCATGGGGCGCATGCCACCCTCTGCGTGCATCATTTTATAACGGCCGTCGTACACCATAAACAAACGCGCGTCGCGCGGAGCTACCCCCAATTTTGCAGCTTGTGGTGTGGAAGAGTAATCATACTCAGAAATCACATATTTCCGCCAGTCGGGCGTTTCACCACACAGCCAAGGCATCAAAGATCTGCCCTCTAAAATATGATCTGGCACTGGACCACCAGCCACTTCAACAAAGGTGGCCGCCAGGTCAATACTTTCAACCAAGGCATCACATGTGGTGCCCCGCGTGGCGTCCGCCTCAACACGCGGATCATAAATAATCAGGGGAACTTTAACCGACGCCTCATGGAACAGATCTTTTTCCCCAAGCCAATGATCACCAAGATAATCACCATGGTCAGAAGTCAGCACGATCATTGTGTCTTGCATCCGGCCTGTAGCCTCAAGGTGGCCCAGCAGACGTCCAAGTTGGTCATCACATTGCTTAATCAGCCCCATATAGGCTGGGATCACCTTGTCCCGCACATCTTCTCGCTGAAAAGCCGAGGCAACCTTATTGCCCATGTAAGCCCCATAAACTGGGTGGGGATCTTCCCGCTCAACTTCATGGCGCCTGGCTGGCTTTACGTGGTTGGAGCCAAACATATTGTGGTAAGGCGCCGGCACAATGTATGGCCAGTGGGGCTTTATGTAGCTCACATGCGCCATCCACGGACCCTCAGCCTGATCGATAAAATCGATAGTTTGTCCAGTCAGCCATGGTGTTTCGCTGTCTTGCTCACGAATGTTGGCCGGTTTATCGGCATTACGAAACATCCAGCCAGACGCAATCTGCTTATCACTGATGCCGGCATTGGCATAATCAGCCCAAGGGTTTTCACCATCATAGCCCTTAGACTTAAGATACTCATTATAGGGACTGCGGCGCTCATCATAAAACCCGTCCGGCCCATAGCTCCAAAGCCCGTCATCACGCACCCAATTGTCAAACCCACATTCTGATTGCCGTGCACCGATGACGCTATCTGCCGCCAACCCAAGCCGTGCCATACCTTCCGCGTCAGCGGTCATATGGGTCTTACCAATGATCCAAGAATTCATACCTAGCTTGCGCAGATGGTCTCCAATAGTTTGCTCTCCCACACGAAGTGGAAAGCCATTCCATTGCGCCCCATGGCTGCTCGCATAGCGTCCGGTATAGTAACACATCCGGCTGGCGCCGCAGATTGGAGATTGCACATAGGTTTGGGTGAAGCGTACGCCCATACCCGCAACCCTATCAAAATTTGGTGTGTCTAAGTGGGGGTGCCCAGAGCAGCTAAGATAATCAAATCGGAGCTGATCATACATTATAAACAAGATATTCATGCCGGCCCCTAATATGCGTACTGTTATTTTACCTGCTCACCAAACCCAAATTCAAGCCAATTCAGATAGCGGAGATCTAAACCTTACCGTCCCGCGCTGCCAATAGGCGCATCAATCCGGCGTCACGAGCTTTTTCCAACTCTTTTATGCTTTTACCTTTAGCCTCGGCCTCCACACCAGAAATTAATTTAGCGCAGACCTCTGGGGTTAGAGTTGGGTTGCCGAGATCTTCCCAACGGCTTTCTTGGCTAGGGCCTAAATGTTTGAGATATTCGGCCATTCCGCCCTCACCCCCACCCAGATGATAGGTCATATGCGCACCAGCCACTGCCCAACGCAGACCTGGGCCATTCACCAAAGCCAAGTCTACGGCCTCCACATCAGCAATACCCTCCACCACGATATTGACCGCTTCACGCCACAGAGCCGAGGCCAGACGATTGGCGATATGCCCTGTTGCCTCCCGCTTCATACGAACAGGCACCCTACCAATTTGGCAATATACACGTTCAGCCCGATCTAAGACTGGATCTAATGGGCTATACATCTCCACCAATGGCACAAGGTGTGGTGGGTTAAAGGGGTGAGCGGTAAGCAACCGCTCTGGCACGCTCATTTTAGCGCTTAGGTTGGACCAAGAAAGACCAGAGGCGCTGGAAGCAATCAGAGCATCGGGACCAGCGCAGTGCTCAAAGTTGTGATAAATCTCGTGCTTCAGATCTATCACCTCAGGTGCACTTTCTTGCACGAATAAGACACCCTCAAGCGCAGCTGACATCTCCGTAAATACGCTTAAACTACCCAAGGTGACCGGCGAAGGGCCCATATGAGCCAGTTGGGCCATCGGAGCCTTAACCTTTTCAGAAAGCCCGTTGCGCGCTGCAGGATTAGGGTCCCAAGCACGCACATTTATACCATGATGCAAAAACAAAGCGGCCCAACTAATGCCAATCAGGCCACAACCAAGTATGGCGACTGGAATTTGAACATCCTGTGGCGTACCGCCTTCTGACTGCATCTTATACATCAACTTATAATATCACCTTGGCGCCATGCGGATGGCACCATCCAGACGTATGACCTCACCGTTTAACATTTGGTTTTCCACAATATGCGCCACCAAATTTGCATATTCTGATGCCGCCCCCAAACGGCTCGGGAAGGGCACCTGAGCGCCAAGCGCATCTTGAACCTCCTGAGGCATACCCTGGACCATGGGGGTAGCAAAAATGCCAGGGGCCACAGCGCAAACGCGAATGCCTTTATCAGCCAGATCTCGTGCCATCGGCAAGGTCATCCCCACAATCCCACCCTTCGATGCTGAATAGGCCACCTGTCCAATTTGCCCATCATAGGCGGCAACAGATGCCGTGTTCACGATCACACCCCGAGCCCCATCTGGGCCACAAGGGTCGCTTGCAGCCATCAACGTTGCGGCCTGCGAGGCACAATTGAAGCTACCGGTGAGATTGATCTGAATGGTTTTGGAAAACGCCTCGGCATCATGGGGTGCTCCCCGCGACACGGTTTTTATTGCTGGCGCAATCCCCGCACAGTTGATCATAATCCGCGGCGCACCAATCGCCGCAACTACAGACTCAAATCCAGCAGCGACGCTAGCTGGATCTGCCACATCTACACACTGGAAAACTCCACCTAGTTCCTCCGCCAAGGCTTCACCACCAGCCAAGTTGACGTCAAAAATTCCAATACGCAAACCCATAGAAGCAAATTTTCTAGCAGTCGCCGCTCCAAGGCCAGAGGCACCACCAGACACAACAGCAACAGCAGATTTTCCAAATATCATATTTTAGTCTCCATGCCAGGCCACGTGATCATGGCCAGCTTTAACCCAACGTATTCCAACCTGCGCCAAGGTCAAACGACATAATCCAATTGGGAGACCCAGTGTCCTATTGCGGTGGCCTACATCGCGGCTGTAAGTGTATTTAGACAACTCCCGCAGTGACCCACTCGAAAGCCTGAGCCTTGAACAAACTAAGTTATCCAAACTATCCGACCGAACATGGGTATCTCACCGAAACTATTCGCCAAAAGTATATAACAGCTGCCACGGCATCACAGTTGTTGCCTAAAGACGCGCATCGGATCCCAGAAATATTGTCACTAGAAGCGTCAAGCGACATCAAAAAACCAATCCAGTTTTGGCAGTTATATTCAGTTCTGGGGCAAGATCGCATTGTTGGGATCGTGGGCAATTTCTACCAAAGGGTGTTTGCTAATGAAGATTGGTTCCGCTCAGTATTTGCGAATGTGGGTGGAGTTAATCACCATATCGGGACGCAAGCCAGCATGTGGATTGATGTAATGGGCGGCGGTCCCTATTATCACGGCGCCGAATACAGGCTGAGCTTTCACCACACCCATAATGCCCATCAGTTGATGGATGAAAAGGGCGCAAGACGTTGGGTCACACTGATGGTGGAGGCGCTTGAAGACTCTCAACACCTGATGACAGATGATCCGCGGGTGCGCCCCAGCCTCAACACATTTCTAACGCATTTTTTTGCTAAATATGCCACAGACTTTGGGTTCAAAAACTTAGAGACGTTTGGAGAGATCAACCCACCTTTAAAACGTAAAGTTAACTTTATGAATATGACTGCCGTGGCCATAGAAGCGCTATCAGAAGATGAGCTGCGCGACGCCCTGACTGGTCGCGGAATAGACTTGCAAAGAAACCAGACCAAGGCAGATTTGGTTCAAAAGGCACTCAACCTGTGAGCCCAAAACAGGGCGTCATATCTAAAATACGATCAGCGAACCAAATTGCGAGTTGCACGACCTTAGTCAGACCAGTATCGACGATACAACTTGGAACTAATTGAATGGGGCTAATGATGACCAAATTGATATCTTGTCAGATCAGTTATATTTAGTTTGGGACACCCCTTTGAAACCAAGGATTACAAATCGACTGATGAAAGGCCAGTGACCGAGTTCCGCTATGATGTTCTTGTCGTTGGGGCTGGCCCCGCCGGGTTAATGGCCGCTGAACAGGCGGCCCTGGCCGGTTTGAGGGTTGCTATTGCGGACGCAATGCCATCACCAGCCCGCAAATTTCTTATGGCGGGAAAATCAGGCCTAAACCTGACCAAACATGAGGACTTAGCCAGCTTTATAAAAAACTATGATGCCACTGAGCCTTTACGTCCAATACTGAACGAGTTTGGCCCAAAAGAAATTATCGATTTTGCGCAGTCGTTGGGTCAAGAGGTTTTCACAGGAAGCACGGGCCTGGTGTTTCCAAAGGTTATGAAGGCATCTCCCCTATTGCGGGCATGGCTCACACGCCTCCAATCTCTGGGCGTCACACTACTGCGCAGACATCGCTGGGTAGGGCCTATCGGAACCAGTGGTATCCATAAATTTCAAACACCGCAGGGCGATTCTGAAGTCCAGGCCCCGGCGCTTATCCTTGCTATGGGCGGCGCCAGTTGGGCACGGTTGGGCTCTGACGGGGCGTGGGCAAAAGACTTCGCGCGGGCGGGCATTCCACAATCAGACTTTCTAGCCGCAAATATTGGCATGCAAGTTGCCTGGTCAGCGCACATGGCGCCCTACTTTGGCAATCCACTCAAGAATGTGCGACTTTCTGTTGCTGGGGCTCAAAGCCGTGGGGAATTTGTAATTACTAAGACGGGGGTCGAGGGTGGGGCCATATATGCGCTCGGACGCATGTTGCGTAAGAGCGCAACCGCAAAGCTCGACTTGGCTCCACAAATAAATGCAATTGATTTGCACAAGATGATTGCCAGCAGAAAGTCAAAGGATAGCTTAGGCAACTTCTTACGAAAATCGGTCAAGTTAGGTGCCACCAAACGCGCCTTAGTTTTTGAGCTGACCCAGCCCACGCCACGCGACATCAATGGCTTGGTGGCTGCAATAAAAAATGCGCCTTTGCCATTACTGGGCCCGCGCCCAATTGACGAGGCAATCTCTACGGCTGGCGGGGTTATGTGGAACGCGCTCACACCCGAGCTGATGCTGAAATCTCACCCTGGTATTTTTTGCGCGGGTGAGATGGTTGATTGGGAGGCACCGACAGGCGGCTATTTGATCACAGCGTGTCTCGCGACCGGCCGCTGGGC
>Ga0302138_10001531_pt1 | contig 11129 bp, 10 predicted proteins | sample CBN3_321_MG_FD_203110 | JGI IMG/M metagenome (GOLD analysis project Ga0302138, IMG submission 203110) | Marine microbial communities from Western Arctic Ocean, Canada - CBN3_surface | ecosystem: Environmental > Aquatic > Marine > Oceanic | place: Canada: Western Arctic Ocean | collected 2017-09-15 | reverse complement strand
ATTTTAACTAAAGAAGTTTATCAATCTGCTTATGCAACACTATCAACATTCACTCCAATAACATATGATTGTATTAATGAATCTTGTATAGATCCAGGTACTGGAAACGGACAATTCACTACACTTGCTAGTTGTGAAACCAGTTGTAATTTAACTTCTATTGGAGAAAATAGTAAAATAATTCAACTTATTTATCCTAATCCTGCAACTGATAAAATTTATATATCAAATTTAAAAGAAGATAATACACTAATTAAAATATATGATATTAATGGAAGATTAGTATTAGAAAATAAAATATCTAATCAAGAATATTTAAATATTTCAACACTTTCAAAAGGAATTTACCAAATTAAATTTGAAGGTAGTGATTGGAATGAAATGAGAAAATTAATTAAAGAATAATTAGACTAAAATAAAGTCCATTTGCTTTCTTTCAAGGTCAGCTCTTTGAATTTTAATTTTTACTTTTTGCCCTAGTTGGTAGCCGACTTTTGTTCGGTTTCCAATTAGGGCATATTTTTTTTCATCAAAAATATAATGATCATCTTTAATACTACTTACTTTAACTAACCCCTCACATTTATTTTCAGTAATTTCTATATATAAACCCCACTCAGTAACTCCTGAAATTACTCCGTCATAAATAAATCCAATTTTATTTTTTAAAAACTTAACCTGCATATATTTAATAGAATCACGTTCAGCTCTTGATGATACTTTTTCCATTTCAGAACAATGGATGCATATTTTTTCAATTGAATCTTTATCTACAGATTTACCGCCATTCGTATACTGTTCTAATAACCTATGTACTATTAAATCAGGATAACGCCTAATAGGAGAAGTAAAGTGAGAGTAGTGTTTAAAGGCTAAACCAAAATGACCTATATTGTTAGTGGTATAAATTGCTTTTGCCATAGAACGTATAGTTAAAGTTTCTACCATTTGTTGCTCTGCCTTACCTTTTACGTTTTTAAGTAATTTATTTATGGATTGAGTTAATTTATCAGAAGTGTCATTATTAATAGAATGACCAAACTTTTTAACAATATTATTTAAAGTTGAAATTCTATCACTATCAGGTTTATCGTGTATTCTATAAACAAAAGTTTTAGCATCTTTTGTAGGAAAACCAATGTGTTTAGCAACTGTTTTATTAGCTAGTAGCATAAACTCTTCAATCAAATGGTTGGTGGACAAGCTTTCTTTAAAATACACATCAATTGGATTGTTATTTTTATCTAAAATAAATTTTACTTCTTTACTTTCAAAATTTATAGAACCATTTTGTTGTCTTTTTTCTCTTAATATTTTTGATAGTTTATCTAGTAACAGTAATTCAGTTACTAATTTACCCTCTTTATTATCAATAACATCTTGTGCGCTTTGATAGGTAAAACGAACATTTGAATGAATAACAGTTTTCTTAATAGTATAATTAAGCATATTAGCCAACTCATCCATCTCAAAAAGAATTGAATAGGCTAAACGGTCAACATTAGGTTTTAATGAGCAAATATTGTTTGAAAGCACTTCTGGAAGCATGGGAATCACTCTATCTACTAAATAAACTGATGTAGCCCTTTCAACAGCTTCTTTATCAATAACACCTCCTTTTTCTACATAATGAGAAACATCAGCAATATGAACTCCAACTTCCCAGTTTCCATTTTTTAATTTTTTAACAGAAAGAGCATCATCAAAATCTTTTGCATCTTTAGGGTCAATCGTAAAAGTGGTTGTTTTTCTTATATCAAGTCGCTTAATAACCTCTTCTTTTGAAATTTCTTCAGTAATTTTATTCGCCGCTTTTTCTACTCTATCAGGAAATTTAGGAGAAAAACCATAATCATATAAAATTGAATTTATCTCAGTATTATGATCATCAATTTGACCAATAACCTGTATTACTTTACCAATAGGATTTTTATACTTTGAATCCCAACCATCAACTTTTACAACTACCTTTTTGTTAAGGTATTCCTTTTTTATTGTTTTAGGTGGTATAAAAACATCAAAAGAAATTTTTCTATCATCAGTAATTAAAAAATAATTAGAAGATGAATCATCAATTATTCCTACAAACTCTTCTTTTTTTCTTTTTATAATCTTAATTATTTCTCCCTCTTGTTTATTTTTTCTTTTTGGAAAAAGTAATATTTCAACCTCATCACCTGCTAATGCAAATAGAGCATATTCTTTTGGAATAAAAACTTCATTTTCTTCATCAATATTTGCATAAGAACCCCTACTATTTGTGTTTTTTATAGTTGTAATTAGGGTTGATGTTTTTTCTAATAACCGATAAGAACCTCTTTGTTCTTCAGCTAGAGTACCAGAAATAACCATTTCCTTTATTACATCAATAATTTGGATTTTTACACCCATTTCTTTTACTTTCAATATTTTTGAAACCTGCTTATAATTTAATTTTTTATTTGGATTTTCTCTAAAAACTAATAATATTAAATCAAATAGTTTTGAGTTAGAAAAACCTCCTTTTACTGAACTTTTATTTTTTTTATTTTTTTTCATAATGTATACAGCAAAAATATGTTTAATTTTACCACGTGAGACTATTGAAAAGTAAATATATCATTATCTTATTGTTAAGTGTTATTATATTTAGTTCATGCAGAACAAAAAAAACATTTAATGGTACAGCCACACTTCCTTGTTCTGATTATGAAGAATCATCCAAAACAAAAAAGAAATCAAAATGGAAGCTAGTGCTATATAAAGATGGAGAAAAGTTAGGTAATAAGTCTAAAAAAGGAAAAAGCAGGTTATTTAAGAAAAAGTAATTAGAATGCCATTAGCGTAACTAATCTAATTTCTAAATCGTTTATACTTTACAAGTATGAACAACAATGAAATATACACTTTTAATATTATTTATCATTCCTGCTTATTTGTTTTCTCAAACAAGTAGTGAAAAATTGTTTTCAACTAAAAACTCTCCTCTTACAGAAAAAAGTATAACAGCAATTGCTACTGATGCAACTGGTTTAAATTGGATTGGTACCCTTGATGGCTTAATTTGTTATAATGGAAAAAGATGGGTCACTTTAAATACAGAAAACAGTAAGTTACCCTCAGATAAGATATTATGTATTGAAATTGAAAACACTACAAAATACATTGGCACAACAAATGGCTTGTTGGTGATAGAAAATAATAATTGGAAGGTTTTTACAACAACAAATAGTAAACTGCCCTCTAACAAGATAAGAAAGATAAAAATAAATAAAGGAGTGGTTTGGCTTGCAACATCTGCAGGACTGGTTAGATATAAAAATGATTTTAAAGTAGTGCTAAGTAAAATCAAAAACAATATTGAGGATGATGATTTTATAACTCTGAATTTTGATAATGATGAGACTATTTGGCTAGGAACAAACAATGGATTATATAGTTATAGTAACGATATATGGAGGGTTTTTACTACACAGAATTCGTCATTACCAAATAATCATGTATGGAGTATTGTTGTTGATAATCAAAATAAAAAATGGATAGGAACTAAAAAAGGAATAGTAACTATTACGGATGATGTCTGGGTGTTGTTTAACAAAAAAAACACACCATTAAAAACAAATATTATAAAATCAATAGTTTGTGATGACTATGATAGAATTTGGGTTGGTACTGAAAAAGGAGTGATTTCACATGAAGGAGATTCTTGGATAAAACACAGATTAAAAAATAAAAGATCATTAATAATTAGCCTTTTTGTAGATTCATTTGATAATAAATGGATATGTACTTCTAACAATATAATTGTATTTAATACTGAGGGGGTAGAGTTTAAAAACAATATTACAAATGAAAATAGTGTTGTTGTAAGTAAATAGGAATCAAAAGAGTAGTATTTATATAGAAAACAATTTTGGTTAATACGCAAAAAGTCCAGCTTAAATAGCTGGACTTTTTGTTTGCTCCCCCTCTAGGACTCGAACCTAGGACCCTCTGATTAACAGTCAGATGCTCTAACCAGCTGAGCTAAGGAGGAGTGTTGTTAAAACGGCTGCAAAAATAACACAAAGGTTGAAATAATAAAATATATTTGCAAAAAAAATAATTATGAGTATTTTAGTTGTAGGAACAGTGGCTTTTGATGCAATAGAAACCCCCTTTGGAAAGACAGATAAAATAGTTGGTGGAGCAGCAACATACATCTGTTTGTCGTCATCATTTTTTGCTAAAAACTTAAACTTAGTATCTGTTGTTGGAGAGGATTTCCCTTCTGACGCAATACAAATGCTAAAAAACAAATCAGTAGATATTGATGGTTTACAAATAAAAAAAGGAGAAAAAACTTTTTTCTGGTCAGGAAAGTATCATAATGATATGAATACCAGAGATACTTTAGATACTCAATTAAATGTATTAGAGAATTTTGACCCAATTGTTCCTGAAAAATATCAAGAATCAGAATTTTTAATGCTAGGCAACTTAATGCCAAGTGTTCAAAAACAAGTGTTAAGTCAGATGAAGAAAAGACCAAAACTAGTTGTGTTGGATACTATGAATTTCTGGATGGATCTTTTTCTGGATGATTTAAAAGAAGCTTTAAAAGAAGTTGATGTATTAACTATAAATGATGAAGAAGCAAGGCAACTTTCAGGAGAGTATTCATTGGTTAAAGCAGCTAAACTAATTTTAGCAATGGGTCCTAAATACTTAATAATAAAAAAAGGAGAGCATGGAGCTCTTCTATTTAACAATGAAGAAGTCTTTTTTGCTCCAGCCTTACCTTTGAAAGAAGTGTTTGATCCGACTGGAGCTGGAGATTCTTTTGCAGGTGGATTTATAGGTTATTTGGCAAAAACAAATGACATATCTTTTGAAAACATGAAAAGAGCAGTTATTAATGGCTCAGCAATGGCATCATTTTGTGTTGAAAAATTTGGGACACAGAAATTAACAGAAATCACTCAGGAGGATGTTAATGCAAGAATAAATGAGTTTGTAAAACTAGTTAAATTTGATATCCCTTTAAAATAGAGAAGAACCACTATTTTTAACATTGTTTTCATACCAATTATCAATAAGAAGATTATTTGAGTCAGCAGCTTGCGCAGCTAATACATCACACCTTTCATTTTCTTTATTATTAGCGTGACCCTTTACCCAAGTAAAACTTATTTTTTGTTTCCTGTATGTTTTTAAGAAACGAATCCATAAGTCGGGATTTTTCTTTTTGTTAAAATTTTTCTTTTCCCAGCCAAATACCCATTTTTTTTCAACTGAATCAATAACATATTTTGAATCAGAATAAATGGTTATTACTGAGTTTTCATTTTTAATGCTTTCTATAGCGACAATAACAGCTAACAACTCCATACGATTATTAGTTGTAAGCCTAAATCCTTGCTGCAACTCTCTTCTATGGTCACCACTCATCATCACAATTCCGTACCCACCATTTCCAGGATTTCCTTTAGCTGAACCATCTGTATAAATAATAATACTCATTAATTAAATAGTGTTTTTAAGATTACCAATAAGGTGTTCATTTTTATAATTTTTTAAGAGTTTTTTCAATCGCAATAGGAAAATAATTGTGCTCCAATTTTTGTATTTTTTGTATTAGTGTTTCTACAGTTTCATTACTAGAAATAACACACTTCTCTTGCAAAATAATTTTTCCCTCATCATAGTTTTGATTCACAAAATGGATGCTAATTCCACTTTCAGCTTCTTTGTTTTCAATTACAGCCTTATGTATATTAGCACCATACATTCCTTTCCCACCATATTTTGGCAATAAAGAAGGGTGAATATTGATAATACGATTTGAGTAGCTATTGACCATTATTGCAGGTAATTTAAGCAAAAAACCAGCTAATATAATAATATCAACTTCAATATTTTGTAGTTTTTTATGTAAATCAACAAAATTATTTAGTTCACTTTTACTAAATATATATACTGGAATATTCAGTTTATTAGCCCTTTTTACAATAAAAGCATCTCGTCTGTTTGTACATATTAAAACTACCTCAATATCAGATGAGTCAGCAAAATAATTGCAGATATTTTCGGCATTTGAACCTGACCCAGAAGCGAATATTGCAAGTTTTTTTAGCATTATAAATTTTTCATTAAAAATAGTATAAACAAAGATATGTTAAAATAGAAAATAAGAAAGGTTGCAGGTTCTTTAATTTATAGTTTTATTTGCACCTTAATAATTAAAATATTTAGATATGTCAGATGTAGCAGAAAAAGTAAAAGCAATTATTGTTGATAAATTAGGAGTTGAAGAAAGTGAAGTAACTAATGAGGCTAGTTTTACTAATGATTTAGGGGCTGATTCTTTAGATACTGTAGAGCTTATTATGGAATTTGAAAAGGAATTTGATATCCAAATTCCAGACGATAAAGCAGAAGCTATCGCAACAGTTGGTGATGCAGTTTCATTTATTGAGGCAACCTAACTAAATTAAAATGAAAAGCAGAAGAGTAGTTGTTACCGGCATAGGTGCTTTAACACCTATCGGTAATAACTTACAGGATTATTGGAAATCATTGCAAGAGGGAGTAAGTGGTGCTGCACCAATTACTCATTTCAATGCTGAAAACTTTAAAACACAATTCGCTTGTGAAGTTAAAGATTTTAAGGTTACTGATTTTATTCACAGAAAAGAAGCTAGAAAATTAGATAAGTTTAGTCAGTATGCAATGGTTGTTGCGGATGAAGCTTTTGATGATTCTGGATTAGATGTGGATAAAATTGATTCTGATAGAGCTGGAGTAATTTGGGGTTCAGGTATTGGCGGGATGCAAACGTTTTATAATGAATCAATTAATTTCGGAGCCGGAAATGGTACGCCAAGATTTAACCCTTTCTTTATACCAAAGTTAATTTCAGATATTCCCGCAGGACACATATCTATAAAATATAATTTTAGAGGTCCAAATTTTACAACAGTTTCGGCCTGTGCATCTTCTACCAATGCATTGATTGATGCATTTAATTACATTAAATGGAATAAAGCAGATCTTTTTATTGCTGGTGGTTCGGAGGCTTGTGTTTATGAGCCAGGAATTGGTGGTTTTAATGCCATGATGGCTTTATCAACAAGAAATGATGATCCAAAAACAGCTTCGCGACCTTTTGATAAGGATAGAGATGGCTTTGTAATGGGCGAAGGAGGAGGAGCAATTGTAATCGAAGAATACGAGCATGCAATTAAAAGAGGAGCAAAAATTTATGCGGAAATAGTTGGTGGAGGCTTAACGGCTGATGCTCATCACATAACTGCACCACATCCTGAAGGTTTGGGTGCGCATAATGTTATGCAGTTAGCAATTGAGGAGGCTGAAATTCCAGTAACTGATGTAGATTATATCAATGTACATGGAACATCAACCCCACTTGGAGATATTGCAGAAACCAAAGCAATTAAAGCTTTGTTTGGTGAGCATGCTTATAACTTAAACATTAGCTCAACAAAATCAATGACAGGACACTTATTAGGTGCTGCTGGAGTTATTGAATCAATTGCTTGTATTATGGCGGTAAAGGACAATGTTGTTCCCCCTACGATTAACCACTTTACTGATGATCCAGATATCGATAATAAATTGAATTTAACATTCAATAAAGCACAAAAAAGAACTGTGAACTATGCCTTAACCAATACTTTCGGTTTTGGAGGTCATAACGCTTCTCTCTTATTTAAAAAATATACATCATAACTTTTTTAAAACGAATATATGAAAGACTTTCTTTTTATAATAAGAGCAAGTCTTTTTTGTTTAAAATACTGGGTTACAACCCAATACATAAAGAGGTATACCTAAAAGCACTGCAACATAAATCCTATAGTGTTAAGGAAAATAATGAGTGCTTAGAGTTTTTAGGTGATGCCATTTTGGATTTTATTGTTGCTAAGCAGTTATATTTAGAAAACCCAAAGCAGGAAGAAGGTTTTTTATCACAACAAAGAGCCATAGTAGTAGCAAGAAAACACTTGAACTTAGTTGGAAAGAAAATTTTCTTAGATTCTGATATTAAAAGCAACCTTAAAGTAATTCCTAAAAGTGTTTATGGAAATACGCTTGAATCAATTATTGGAGCTATTTATATTGATAAAGGAATAGAACAAGCGGAACAGTTTATTATTGAGCATATCTATAGTTCAGAATTTATTGAAGAGCTTTCCGATACAGACTATAAGAGTAAGTTACTAAAGTTATCTCAAAAGTTAAAAATAAAAACAACATACAAGGTTATAAAAAGAGAGGGCCCTAGTCACAAGCAAGAATTCTTGGTTGCTGTTTATATAGAAAATATTAAAAAGGCAGAAGCAAAAGCATCCTCAATTAAGGAAGCAGAACAAAAAGCAGCTAAAAAAGCATATAATAGTGTATTTTAGCGAATATGAAAACACGCTTTACATTAGAATGTGCAGAAGAATTCGATTTTGCTGTGTTGGCAATAAATAGCCATATAAAAGGGTACAAGTTGTGTTGGAATATTAATAGCTCAATGCAATTAAATTTCGAAAAAAAAAACGATCACAATATTAATAAGGACCTTTGGTTTTCAAGATATACTTATATTTCAAACGAAGGAATAGAGTATGATTTATTAGCTAATCGTTCAAAAAAAGGATATTTAGTTCCAAACCAAAAAAGTATTAATTATTTTTTGGTTGTCAAGAATGATTATTGGGAGCAGGAGAAGCTAGACTTTATGAGTAAGTTAAGAAATATACCAGATGTTTTGTTAGCCTTTGAGATTGATATTGCAAATTTAAAATACATAGATAGATTTATTTTTAATGATAAGGAAAACTAAAATAATAGCGACTATAGGTCCAGCAACATCATCCAAAGATATGTTGAGAAAAATTATCCAGAGAGGGGTTAATGTGTGTAGGTTAAATTTTTCTCATCTTGAACATGATGCAGCAAAAAAGATTATCTCAAGCATAAAGGAGATAAACCAAGAATTGAATATGCATACGGCTATTTTAGCGGATTTACAAGGACCTAAAATAAGGGTTGGGATATTTAAAAAACCACTAAAACTTAAAAAAGGAGAGGAAGTAATTTTTAGTACAAAAATAAAGAAAAACTCAATTCATATAAGTCATATTAATTTTGCTAAAGATGTTAGTGTAAAAGATAGAGTTTTATTAGATGATGGGAAACTAGCATTAGAAGTTATTAGTACAAATAGGAAGGATACTGTTGTTTTAAAAGTAATATTTGGAGGTTTTTTGCAATCAAGAAAAGGAGTTAATTTACCAAACACTAAAATTTCATTACCCTGCTTAACGAAAAAAGACATGAAAGATTTAGCTTTTGTACTTTCAGAAAAAATAGAATGGGTCGGCTTATCATTTGTGCGTTCAGCTAATGATGTTAAAATTCTAAAAAAAATAATTGATAAGCAAAATCTATCTCATAAAGTAATTGCAAAAATTGAAAAACCTGAAGCAATAAATGATATTGACGCAATAATTGATGCAGCTGACGCAATAATGGTTGCAAGGGGAGATTTAGGGGTTGAGGTGCCATCACATAAGGTGCCTGTTTATCAGAAAATGATTGTTAAAAAATGTATTACAGCAGGAAAACCAGTTGTAATTGCAACACAAATGCTGGAAAGCATGACTGAAAACCCAACTGCAACAAGGGCTGAAGTAAATGATGTGGCGAATTCTGTTATTGATGGGTCAGATGCCGTGATGTTAAGTGGAGAAACATCTGTTGGAAGTTACCCCTTGAAGGTTGTGGATACTATGCGAAAAATTATTAGAGATGTAGAGGGGAGTGACCATAACATTTCAGAAAATAGAATAAGTAAAATCTTGATAAATGACGAGCGGTTATTGACAAATGCAATTTGTTCACATGCTTGTGATATTGCTAAAACTACAGCAGCCAAAGCAATAATTACAGTTACTTATTCTGGATTTAACACGATAAAAATGTCAAGCTATCGACCGAGTGCGTTTATTTATGCTTTTACAAATAATCATACGATTTTAAATACACTAAGCTTGGTTTGGGGGGTAAGAGGCTTTTATTATGATAGAGGAACGACAACAGACCAAACTATAAAAGAAACTAAAGAAATTTTAAGAGATGGAAATTTCTTAAAAAAAGGAGATTTAGTTGTAAATTTGGCTAGCATGCCAGCCCAAGAAAAAGGCATGACAAACATGATGAAATTAAGTAAAGTAAAATAAATACCAAAAATGATAAATATAGCATTATTAGCAGAAATTTGTAAGGTTGCAGGAGCTCCAGGGCACGAACAAAGAGTAAGAGAAATTGTACTAAGAGAAGTAGAATCATTAGTAGATGAAATAAGAATAGACAACATGGGAAATGTTGTAGCAATCAAAAAAGGAAAAGAAAGTAAAAAAGTGATGATTGGTGCTCATATGGATGAGATCGGATTTATTGTTACTCATATTGATGATAAAGGATTTGTATATTTTCATACTTTAGGAGGCTTTGACCCAAAAACACTAACTGCACAAAGAGTAATTATACACGGAACTGAAGATATAATTGGCGTAATGGGAGGTAAGCCAATCCACTTAATGAATGCGGCTGACAGAGCAAAAGTACCTACGATTAAAGATTACTTTATTGATACAGGAAGACCAAAAAAAGAGTTGGATAAAATTATTTCTGTTGGGGATACTATTACTAGAAGTAGTGAGCTGATTGAAATGGGTGATTGTATAAACTGTAAATCATTAGACAATAGAGTTTCTGTTTTTATACTTATTGAGATGTTCCGTGAGATGACGGAAACTCCTCCTTATGATGTTTATGGTGTATTTACTGTGCAAGAAGAAATAGGAATTAGAGGTGCAAATGTATCAGCATTAGATATCAATCCTGATTTTGGTTTTGGTTTAGACACTACTATAGCTTGGGATACTCCAGGAAGTACTAAACAAGAACAAGTTTCTGCTTTGGGTGAAGGTGCTTGTATTAAGGTGATGGATTCTGCTACTGTTTGTGATTACCGTATGGTAAAATACATGAAAGAATTAGCGAAAAAGAAGAAGCTAAAAACACAATTGGAGATATTACCTGCAGGAGGAACAGATACAGCAGGAATACAAAGAATGAATCCAGGAGGAAGT
>Ga0302138_10001525_pt1 | contig 11152 bp, 6 predicted proteins | sample CBN3_321_MG_FD_203110 | JGI IMG/M metagenome (GOLD analysis project Ga0302138, IMG submission 203110) | Marine microbial communities from Western Arctic Ocean, Canada - CBN3_surface | ecosystem: Environmental > Aquatic > Marine > Oceanic | place: Canada: Western Arctic Ocean | collected 2017-09-15 | reverse complement strand
AGAGGCTTGGATAACCAATAGAGGTAACCAAACTCAAGATGTGCGCAACATTGTAGCCCTTCAAGATGTTGGTGAGTCTGACATATCAAATATCGGTTTAAATAATATTCCAGGTGGATTTTTAAACAAACCACCTAATTCTTTTCCAGATAATGGCAACAATGATTTCAATCCATTTGGTATTGATGACTCTAGTGCCCAAGGAATCTTAAATGAACAAATAAGAGATATAGCTACCGTACAACAAGGATTTGGTGGTGTGCAAGTTCAAGATGGTTCAGACTTTTTAACCCTAGAGAACGCAAGAAAACTAAGAGTTAATGAATTTACTACTAACTCTCAATTAGGATATATTTCTTTGAACCAACGGTTAAATAATGATGAGGTCATTGCCGTTTCATTTCAATATACTGTAAACGGAAAAGTCTATCAAGTTGGTGAGTTTTCTACAGATGGTGTAGATGCCACCGGAGGTCTTGTAAGACCAGGTGAGCCAGGCAACCCAGGAACGGATGATATAGAGGGTATTCCTCAAAACCTTATTGTTAAATTATTAAAAAGTAACATCACCAATGTAACAGAGCCTATCTGGGATTTGATGATGAAAAACATATACAGTCTAGGAGCTTTTCAGTTAGAACAAGAAGACTTTAGGTTAGACATCCAATACAGAGACCCAGCACCTTTAAACTACATAATAGCTGCTGAGGGAACAATTACAAACCCTGCCATAGCATTACCTGAAGACGTTGATAACAAAACCCTATTAAAGGTTTTTAATCTAGATAGATTAAATTTCAATAATGACCCCCAACAAGGTGGTGATGGCTTCTTTGACTTTATACCAGGTCTCACCGTAGATCAGCAAAATGGCCGCATTATATTTACCAGTGTAGAGCCTTTTGGAGAATACCTGTTTAATAAACTAGATGACACCTCCGCTGGCGCTGCGGCTTATAGCATGCCCGCTACCTATAATGCCAATCAAGACAAATACGTTTTTAGATCTTTGTATAGATCCACCAAAACACAAGCAGAACAAGAGGATAGTGATAAGAATAAATTTCAGTTAACAGGAAGGTACAAATCCAGTGGCGGAAACGGTATACCCATTGGGGCCTTTAACATACCTCAGGGATCTGTGGTGGTTACTGCCGGGGGAAGAGCCTTGTCTGAAGGTGTGGATTACACGGTTAATTATCAAGCAGGAACAGTTCAGATTTTAGACCCATCTTTGTTGGCCTCAAATACTCCTGTAAATATTACAGTAGAAAACAATACCCTGTTTGGACAACAAACAAAGCGATTTACGGGATTAAATATTGAGCATAAATTTAACGATAACTTTATCATAGGTGGTACTTATTTGAAGTTAAACGAACGCCCGCTTACTCAAAAATCTACCTATGATGTAGAACCAATTAACAATCAAATATTTGGAGTTAACTTAAATTATGCTACGCAGGTTCCTTTCTTTACTCGTCTAGTAAACAAGCTCCCTAACATTGATACAGATGTGAAGTCAAACTTTTCTATACGTGGTGAATTTGCCTATTTATTGCCAAGTGCTCCAGAGGTTTCAGACTTTGGAGGAAGAACTACCGTATATATTGATGATTTTGAGTCTTCACAAACAGAGTTTGATATTAGTTCTCCCATCTCATGGCGTTTATCTTCATCTCCAGATGGTTTTGGGGGAGAAGTGCCTAACAGTGTTTTAGATTATAATTACAAACGTGCCCGTTTAAACTGGTACACCATTGATCCTATTTTTTATAGCAGTCAACGGCCAGATGGCATAACAGATCAGGACTTATCCTCACCATTTACAAGACGTATTTTTAGAGATGAAATATTCCCGGCACAAGACATAATTCAAGGGCAAACACAGGCGCTATTCTCTTTAGACCTCTCTTTCTACCCAAGCGAGCGTGGAGAGTATAACTTTAATCCAGCTGCTGCAGGGACAAATGATTTGCCAAATCCAGCAGGCAATTTTGGAGGAATTTCTAGACAGTTAACCACTACAGATTTTGAAAGAAGCAATGTAGAATTTATCCAGTTTTGGGTAATGGATCCATTTATATACGAAGAAAACAACACCAACAATGGAGGAACCCTAAGTTTTAACTTAGGAAATATTTCTGAAGATGTTTTAAAAGATGGGAGAAAGCAATACGAGAATGGTTTGCCTCAAGATGGTGATTCAACAAATACAACACCAACGGTTTGGGGTAAGGTGCCTACCAATCAATCTTTAGTATACACCTTCGATACTGAAGGGCAGCAGCGCATTAACCAAGATGTAGGGTATGATGGTTTAAACAATGCCCAAGAAAGTGAGATGTTCCCCACCTTTAGTGGGCTTGCAGATCCTGCAAATGATAACTATCAATACTTTTTGCAGGCCTCTGGAGATATAAGAAATCGTTATAAATTATACAATGGTACAGAAGGGAATTCTCCCGTTGAGGTTACAAATACAAATCGTGGTTCTACCACCCAGCCAGATGTAGAAGATATTAACCGTGATAACTCTATGAACACCGTAGATAGTTATTATGAGTATAACATTCCTATCTCTCGTGATGCTCTTACCCCAGCTACCAATGATTTTGTGACTGATGTACGGGAGAGTACAATCACTCTTCAAGACAATAGTTCTTTGGATGTTAGGTGGGTTCAGTTTAAAGTTCCTGTTGCAGATTATGACAGGGCAGTGAATGGAATTTCAGACTTTAGATCTATACGTTTTATGCGTATGTATATGTCTGGATTTGAGCAGCAAACCACACTTCGTTTAGGAACTCTAGAACTAGTTAGAGGAGATTACAGAAGATACTTGCAGACTTTAGATAATGTAACCCAGGAAGATCCTGAGTTGGACGATACTGTTTTTGAAGTGGAAGCTGTAAATATTATTGATAATGAGAACAGGCAACCCATACCTTACACATTACCTCCAGGAGTAATAAGAGAGCAGCTCAATAATAACAATAATATTATTAGACAAGATGAACAATCTCTTGCCCTGCGTGTTTGTGGCCTAGAGCAAAATGATGCTCGTGGTGTGTATAAAAACTTTAGCGTGGATATGCGCCAGTACAAAAATCTTGAAATGTTTATTCATGCAGAGTCTATCGTAAATCAAACAGCTCTGGCAGATGGTGATTTGGTTGCATTTATTAGAATGGGTAATGATTTAACAGAAAGTTTCTACGAGATACAGGTGTCTTTAAAGCCAACGGCTTTCAATACAACTAGCGCTGAAGAAATATGGCCGGTAGAGAACAGGTTGGACCTGCCTCTTGCTTTATTACAAGATTTAAAGTCTACAATACTTGGAGATCCTGCCACCTATGCCCCTAACCAATTGCATTTCTTTGAAGAGGGCCAAATTGATGGCTTACCATCTAACATACTGAGAGTAGGTATGAAAGGAAATCCTAGTTTTGGTGATGTGCGTGTTGCAATGATTGGTGTTCGTAACGAGACCAATACAGAATTATGCGGAGAGGTTTGGTTTAATGAATTGCGCCTATCCGAGTTGCAAAACCAGGGTGGTTGGGCAGCTGTTGCAGCTATGGATGCAAACTTTGCAGATTTCGCAAATCTAAGTGCAACAGGTAGAGTAAGTACCATAGGTTTTGGTTCTTTAGAGCAAGGTCCAAATGATCGTAGCAGAGAAGATGTAGAAGAGTATGATTTGGTAACCAATTTTAACTTAGGACAGATGCTGCCAAAAAAATGGGGTATTCAATTGCCTTTTAATTATGGTAGGTCAGAAAAACTAATCACGCCGCAATTTGATCCAGAGTATCAAGATGTAGAGTTACAAGCCAGATTAGATAATGAAGGAAACTCTGAAAGAAGAGAAGAGATTTTAGGACAATCTATAGACTATACAAAAAGACAGAGCATTAATTTTATTGGGGTTCGTAAAGAACGCACCTCAGAGGGTAAACCAAAAGTGTATGACATAGAAAATGTTACACTTTCTGCCTCTTACAATCAAATAGATCACAACGATTTTGAGATTCAAGATGCCCTGGATCAAAACGTGCGTTTGGGCGGAACCTATGCCTATAACTTTACGCCCAAAACATTTGAACCATTTAAAAAGAATGATTCTATTTTTACAGGAAAATATTGGCAGTTTTTAAAAGACCTTAATCTAAATTATTTACCCACTAGTATTGCAGTAAACTCAAATATTCTGCGCCAGCATAATGAGCAAAAGTTTAGAGAATTAAACCTAGAAGATGGCAATATAGGCTTGCCGGTGCTTTATCAAAGAAACTATTTGTTTGACTGGGATTATGCAATTAATTATAACCTAACAAAATCATTTCGTTTTAATTTCACAACCTCTAATAATAGAATTGTCACCAATTATATAGATGACAATGGTGTTGCTGACAATCAAATTGGAGTCTTTGACGGTCTGTTTGATATTGGAGATCCAAACCAACACTTCCAATCATTGCAGTTAAATTATGATCTGCCAACTGCAAAATTCCCTTTCTTGAAGTGGATACGAGCAACGTATTCATACACCGGAGATTTCCAATGGCAAGACGGTAGTGATTTGTTTAATAATATTGATATTGAATTATCTGACGGATCTGTAGAAACCTATGATTTAGGAAATTCTATTCAAAACGCAAGTACACATCGTATTAATTCAACCTTCGATTTCAGTGCTTTTTATAGGTATATTGGTCTTTCAAAAAAGAAAGCCAACAAAAACGCAGGCAATTCTAGAAATAGCACATCCAGAAATGGAGGTGGTTTTAGCCCAAAAGGTGGATCAGGTAAAGGCGGTAAGGACTCTAAAGCAAGTTCCAAGAACGATGCCCAAGGCTTTGCAGCAAAAGGTGGTAAGAATACTTCTGGTAGCGCAGCTAATTCTGGAGGTGGCTTAGGTAATGGTTTAAGTGGAGGGGATAAAGCAGTAAATACACTCGTTGGCTTGGCTACCATGATTAAAAAAGTGCAATTTAATTACCAAGAAACCAACGGAATTTTCTTGCCTGGATACAAACGCTCAATTGGTTTTGTAGGTACTTTAAAACCAACGGCAGGCTTTACCTTTGGAAGCCAAGCTGAGGTTAGAGACCAAGCGGCAAGAAACGGTTGGTTAACCCTGTATCCAGAATACAATGAGCAGTACACAGAGAATGAAACCAACCAGTTAGATGTTCAAGTCAACCTTGAGCCAATTAGAGATCTTAAGATTGATATTAATGGAAGTCGTATCTACTCAGAGAATTACTCAGAGAATTATATCATTGAAGATGGCTTGTACAATTCTTTAACACCTGTTACCTCTGGAAATTTTAATATTTCAACCCTACTTATTGCAACGGCTTTTCAAAGCACTACAGATGCGCTATCTGAGCCATTTGATGCCTTTAGAAGCAATAGACTTATTGTTGCCAATAGCTTGGCCTCAGAATTTTATGGTACAGACACCTTTCCTGTTGATCCAGAAACAGGATATCCTGTTGGATTTGGCCCTACTAGCCAAGACGTATTATTGCCATCTTTTATTGCAGCCTATAAAGGCGTTGATGTCCAGAGTGAGAAAAAAGGTATTTTAAGAGATATCCCTCTACCAAATTGGGATATTAAATATACTGGTTTTATGCGCATGGGGTGGTTTAAAAAACACTTTAAAAGGTTCTCACTCCAGCATGGATACACTGCCGGGTATACCGTGAACCAATTTCAAACCAATTTAGACTACAACCGCTCTAGAGATGGCAATCCAGTAACGGCTTCTACAAATCAAGCTGGAGATTTTAAAAGCGAGCAGTTTTTAACCAATGTTAACCTTACAGAGCAATTTTCACCTTTGTTAAAAATTGATCTTGAAATGAAAAACTCTATTAAGATTAGTGCAGAATATAGAAAAGACAGAGCACTAGGTCTTAGTTTTGCAAATAATCTTTTAACTGAAATAAAAGGAGATGAAATTATTATTGGTCTTGGATATAGAATAAAAGACCTTCGTATTGGAACTAATTTTGGAGGTAAAAAACAAATATTAAAAAGTGACCTAAACTTTAAGTTAGACCTTTCAAGAAGAGACAACAGGACCATCATACGCTATTTGGATATCGAGAATAATCAAACCACGGCAGGGCAAACCATTTACGGGGCTCAGTTATTGGTAGACTATGCTTTAAGTAAAAACTTAACTGCAGCATTTTATTATGACCACACATTTTCTGAGTATGCAATTTCTACGGCTTTTCCTCAAACAACTATTCGTAGTGGTTTAACTTTGAGATATAACTTCGGTAATTAAAATATAAACACATAAAAAAATTAGGTAACTATGAACATTCCATCAAATTTAAAGTACACTAAAGACCACGAATGGATTCTTATTGATGGCGATACTGCTACAGTAGGTATTACAGATTTTGCACAAGGCGAACTTGGGGATATTGTATATGTAGAAGTTGAAACACTAGATGAAACTATGGATGCCGACGAGGTATTTGGATCTGTCGAGGCTGTTAAAACAGTATCAGATTTATTTTTACCACTCTCTGGAGAAATTATAGCATTTAATGATACCCTAGAGTCTGATCCTGAAAAAGTAAACAACGACCCTTATGGAGAAGGCTGGATGATAAAGATTAAAATTTCTAATCCAGATGAAATAGAAAACTTATTAGATGAGACAGGGTATAAAGAGCTTGTTGGGGCCTAAACCCCTTCTAGGGATTGCCATTACCTATACGCTGCTTATTACTGCGGCTTTATTGACTCCTATAACTGGCGCTCCAAAAATAGAAATTCCTTTTGCAGATAAGATCGTGCATCTTATAATTAATGCAGGACTTTTTGTGGTTTGGGCAAATTATGTTTTCTCTGGCAAGACCAAGACTACAAAGACCCTCACATTACCTTTGTTATTTGTTTGCACCTTGCTTTACGGCATACTTATTGAAGTAGTACAAGGGAGTTTCATACCCACAAGAGGGGCAGACTTTTTTGATGTAGTAGCAAATGTTTGTGGCTTGATTCTCGGTTTTTTTGCAGTTAAACTGACTAAGAAATTTATTTACTAATATTACAGTGCTATTGTTTTACATTACAATAGATTTTCTATATTTTTATCAACGATAATTTATATTCATTTATGGAAACTAAAAAAAATCCAAAAGCAGATTTAAAACAATGGAGTGGAGTCTACTTTTTAGCAGGCCTCGCTTTTATGTTGTTTTTGTCTTGGCAAGCAGTAGAGTGGAAATCTTATGATAGAGATCTCTCACTAGACACTTTAAATGTTGGTGATGATCTTGATGAAGACATTCCGATCACAGAACTGTTAACGCCACCGCCACCGCCACCACCGCCGCCACCAGCTCCAGAGGTTATTGAGGTTATCGAAGATGAGGCAGACGTGGAAGAAACAATTATCGAATCTACAGATGACAAGTTTGACGAAGAAATCGTAGAGATTGAAGAGATTGATGAAGCTGGAGAAATCATTGATGATGTTCCCTTCGCAGTAATTGAGAATGTGCCAATATACCCTGGTTGTGAAAGTGCAGGTAACAATGCTGCAAAGAAAAAGTGCATGTCTAGTAAAATTCAGAAATTTGTGCAAAAGAAATTCAACACAGATCTGGCAAGTGATTTAGGGTTGGAAGGAATTCAGCAAATATATGTGCAATTTAAAATTGACAGAACGGGTAACATTACCAATGTTCAGGCACGAGCGCCGCACCCAAAATTAAAACAAGAAGCAATTAAAACCATCAAAGCTTTGCCAAAGATGACGCCAGGAAAGCAACGTGGTCAAGCGGTAGGGGTATTGTACTCACTTCCAATTAGATTTCAGATAGAAAATTAAAACACACTAATTATGAAAGTATTTAAATATTTATTTACGCTAGTTATTTTTGTATCGTTAATTGCTTGTTCTAGTGATGACAATACTCCCGCTTACGCACTAAACAACACCAATTTAAGTGCAGGAAGCTATGATGTTACATATCTAACTACCGCCGCAACAGAGACTATTAATGTAAACGGACTCGATATTATAACAGAGTCAACCACTGATGGAGAAACATTTCAAGTTACTGTCACTTTTGCCGACAATGACACCTATATTGTAGATGGCCAATATGTTCTCAATACACTTGTAACTGTTGCAGGAGAATTTGTGAGTCAATCTACAATAATCGTGGATATTGATAATGAAATTGGGACATATGATGCTAATAATAGCACAATGCAACTTCTTTTGGATGAAACTCTTTATGATGTAACACTGTTTAATACAAATGAGCTTAGATTATCATCTAGTAATGCATACTCAGAAGATGGAGTAGATTACTTTGAAACATCTGAAATTAGAATGGTACGTTAAAAATTAAAAAATTTACATAAAAAAAGCGCTGTAGATAATTCTGCAGCGCTTTTTTTTATTGGGTTCTTATTACAAGTAGATACCTCCCTTTTTTTTAATGGGATTTTTTTGGTGTACGATCTCTTATCCTGTAGTGTTTTTTTAGGCTTATTTTTAACATAGATAATGTGTTATAAATTGGTTAGAATTAGAGTTGTACCGTATCTTTGCACACTCAAAACACAAGGTAAAATTTAAATAGATTCTATTGTCAGTAACACAAACACAGGTACTTCCCACCTCATGGGTTAAGAACTTTACAGAAATAACCAAACTTAGGTTGTCTGTAAGTGTTGTGTTTTCTTCGGTTGCAGGGTATTTACTTGGCGCAGCAGAGGTAGATTTTATGATCTTATTGCTTTTGTGTATTGGTGGATATTGTATGGTAGGAGCCAGCAATGTTTACAATCAAATCATGGAGCGTGATTTAGACACTTTGATGGATAGAACAAAAAATAGGCCTATTCCAGCTGGCAGAATGAGTATTGCCGCTGCGCTCTCTATAGCTATTATTTTAACTATTGTTGGTATTTCTGTACTGTATAGCATAAATCCACAAACAGCAATGTTTGGTACGATATCCATCTTTATATACGTTTTTTTATACACCCCTTTAAAAACAAAAACACCCTTATCTGTTTTTGTTGGCGCTTTTCCGGGAGCTATTCCCTTTATGTTAGGATGGGTTGCTGCTACCAATGATTTTGGTATAGAACCAGGGACCTTGTTTATGATTCAGTTTTTTTGGCAATTTCCTCATTTTTGGGCTATAGGTTGGTTTTTATTTGATGATTATAAAAAAGGAGGCTTTTTTATGTTGCCTACAGGAAAAAGAGATCGTACTACAGCGGTGCAAGTTGTTTTCTATAGCGTGTGTACGGTGTTGTCTTCATTGATTCCTGCATTTGGAGTAACAGGAGCGTTTTATATAACTCCAATTTCGGCAGTAATTATTGGCGGGCTAGGAATTTGGTTTGTGTATTATGCCCTGCGATTATACAAACAAAAAACAGACAAATCTGCAAAACAACTTATGTTGGTGAGTGTAAGTTATATTACCCTTCTACAAATAATATATGTGGCAGATAAATTTATTAGGTAAGTAAAGCGATTAAAAATTTTAAAATATGGACTACACACAAGGTACAGAAAAAGATAAAATAGCACGCGCTAAAAAGAACATGCTGCTTTTTGGTATGATAAGTCTAGGGATGAGTTTTGCAGGTCTTACTAGTGCATACATAATAAGTAAAGAGCGCGTAGACTGGTTAACAGATTTTGAAATACCAGAAGCTTTTTTTATTAGTCTTGCTGTTATCATAGCAAGTAGTTTTACATTTATATTGGCAAAAAATGCGGTAAAAAAAGAGCAGAACTCCAAAGCAATGGTGTTATTAATAACAACGTTTATTCTAGGAGTTATTTTTGTGTATTTACAGTTTCTTGGCTTTTCTCAAATTATAGAAAATGGCTATTTTTTCACTGGTAGTGAAAGTAGTATTACCACCTCATTTATTTATTTAGTGGTGCTATTGCACCTTGCTCATATTATTGCTGGCCTAATTTGTGTCTTAGTAGTAATTTATAATCATTACAAATTAAAATACACGAACGGAAAAACCCTTGGAATTGAACTTGCTACTACTTTTTGGCACTTTGTAGATGTTCTATGGGTGTATCTGTTTTTGTTTTTATATTTCGTGAGATAAAAAAATAATGTATTTTTGAACCAAATTAAAAATTGATTTCTATTTATGGAAACAACTGTTGCAACAACGGCGTCTCAAGGCGGTGTTTGGGGAGGTGGAAACCAACCTTTAAGAGCTAGTTATGGTAAGATGATGATGTGGTTTTTCATCGTCTCTGATGCTTTAACCTTCTCTGGATTTTTAGCTGCTTACGGCTTTTCAAGATTTAAATTTGTAGACGCTTGGCCTATCGCCGATGAGGTGTTTACTCACTTTCCATTTTTACATGGAGTGCCGGCACCTATGTTTTACGTTGCCTTCATGACTTTTATCCTTATTTTCTCTTCTGTGACCATGGTATTGGCCGTAGATGCAGGGCATAAAATGAAGCAAAGTAAAGTGGCCATGTACATGTTTTTAACCATCATTGGTGGAGCGATATTTGTTGGTTCTCAAGCCTGGGAATGGGCAACTTTTATAAAAGGAGAATACGGAGCCGTAGAGACAAAAGGTGGTAAAATACTACAGTTTTTAGATACAGAAGGAAATCGTGTGGCCATTGGTAGTTTTGCTGAATCTATGCATACTACAGCCACCGAGCACGAGCCAAGTAATGGTATTTGGTTTATGAGTGGAAACGATCAAACCTCTTACAACTTTGAAGAAGTAAAAGCTGGGTTTTTAGCGAATGATAATTTGTTGATACGCACACAATACCTAGATGAAAATGGGCATCCAACGGTTCTCTCAAGAGAAGCCTCTATTGCAAAAATTAAAAAAGACGGTAAACTAGTTGTTGAGGGTGCAAACCTAAAGCGCAATGAGTATGGGCATCCCTTATTTGCAGATTTCTTTTTCTTTATTACAGGATTTCATGGATTTCACGTTTTCTCTGGAGTACTCATTAACATCATTATTTTCTTTAATGTTGTTATAGGGACCTATGAGCGTAGAAAGAGTTATGAAATGGTAGAAAAAGTAGGGTTGTACTGGCACTTTGTCGATCTAGTTTGGGTATTTGTATTTACCT
>Ga0302138_10001520_pt1 | contig 11190 bp, 4 predicted proteins | sample CBN3_321_MG_FD_203110 | JGI IMG/M metagenome (GOLD analysis project Ga0302138, IMG submission 203110) | Marine microbial communities from Western Arctic Ocean, Canada - CBN3_surface | ecosystem: Environmental > Aquatic > Marine > Oceanic | place: Canada: Western Arctic Ocean | collected 2017-09-15 | reverse complement strand
AATTAGTTTTGAGATGACTAATCTTCTTTGATTTTTGATGGACTCATAACTGATTTAATCTTGTTAGCAATTCCTGCAAAGAGAATCAAGTATGTGAGAGTGGACATGACCCATTTCATCATGTTCAGTCCAGAACCTACTGAAACAAGTGTTTCAGAAATTGTATTTGAATCCACATAGCTGTTGATCATCAAGATTTCAGTCATGTTTTCGGCCCAATCGGCAACCATACCAAGGAGTGGTACCACCAATAAAATCCGTCGGTTTTGGAAGAAGTACAGAATCCAAAAACTATACATTGAAGTATAGATGATTGCAAAAATCACATCCCAAATCAGTAAGAATTCACTGTAGCAATCAAGTTGACTTGTACTCCTTGATTCAAAAAACTCCTGGACCATCTGCAATGTGTAGCTGAATGTAAGACCAAGCGAATTTGATCCATCAACCACATTGAAACATTCACCAGCTGGAGCAAATACCAGAACTGAATACAGGATGAAGGCCAAAGTGGAACCTAGAGCCATGTAAAGCGTACGTCGAGTTACGTGAGAATCACTTTCTTTGATTCCCTCGGAGTCCGCTGCCAAGGCATTTCCTTCCATGATTTTTTTGTAAATTTCATCATAAATATGTTTTGTGGACTATTTTTTATAATCTATGAACTGCATTGAGTCTCGCTTCGTCTCGTTGAGACCAATCTATGATTCTTGAGAAATGTTATTGACCACCCTTCAGTGAGTGAAGTATACCAACCAAGCCTGCATTGATTCTATTTTGCGTTGGCATGTTGCTCGCTCTCAACAGATCACCATTTGTGTCCAAAACAACCCCGGTAGCAAGGATATGAGTTGCACACAGACCGTAAAGAAACCCATGCTATCGGAATGAAGGTTCCAATTCTGAGTGGCCATGTTTCGAAGCGGAACTATAGAACCGTCCATTATGGTCAGTCATACCGGAAAAAACGCAAGTTCCGTCCGGACAATTTCAATTGCTTCCGTACAGTTCTTCGTTCCAGGAAACTATCTGGAAATACCATGGTAAATCGATCGTTATTGAGTCCAAGACTCCCACTCTTCGGTTGTGTGAACACGGTAAAACCATACTCCACTGCCCGTAGGGGATTCGAGGTATTCATGCCCGTCCGTTTCATTGAGTTCACCTTTCATCTCCTTTGGAGGATGTCCAGCAGAGGTTAGCGCAGCATTAACAGGTTCACTGTGAGGGAGGTCGGTTTCCATTTCTCGCATGAGCACATCTTGCGACATGTATTCCGAACGTAGCTCTGTGTCCATGGCACCACCAAGACCGAAGTACGCATCATTGTGTGCGACGTGACTCACGTCTGATGACTCCATGGCCAGCAAATCCGCAATGAGGGTGTTGATTTTCTCCAAGGTGATTTTCTTGACTTCGCTGTTTGTGTAGCGAGCAGTCAGTTCAGATTTCAACTGGTACAGTTCATCGCGCAACACTTCGGGGTCTTGATAGTAGGTTTGAACAAGGGATTTCAGATACTCCAATTCCCGTATTTCTTCTTTGTTGAGTTTGGCACCTGTACGCAAAACACGAATCCAACGAATCGAATCGGGAAGCAAGGCAGCAACCAAGTTCGTTTGCAGGAAACCAAACAAAGCCACGATGAGGGCTCCAACACTAACGGTTTGGACAACTGCGCCCCGTTCGCCCGAGCTCAAGGATTTAAAGAAACTGCTCGATCTCTCAAGTGTGACTGAACAGCCATTGACGTCAACGGTTGCTCCGGAGGTTGTTCCAAGGCAATCGTCTTTGAAGTCATCAACGCCATCGCCATCTTCATCGATCAAGCATCCATCAATATCGACAATGCCGAAGGCTACCGTTTCAGGGCAAATGTCGTACAGGTCATCGACCCCGTCGTTATCAGAATCCACTGGCCCTGTTTGATTTGTTTCGTTGGAAGGCGACCCTGAAGTATTCCCAACATCCTCATCGTAGATGTCAGCCAGGCCGTCTCCATCGATGTCGAGGCAACCGAAGTAACCGTCGACGGTGGAGTTGCCAGCCTCAGTTGGGCAATGATCTGCAAGAACCGTTCCATCAACAAATTCCCCCGGCCAAACAAACAGTCGAGTCAAGTTCCAGGATGCATCGCCCCAATTGTCACCGTAGCCGTCACCATCGGCATCGGACCATTGTGTGGAAACGTTCACGAAAGCATCTGGATTGTTACCCGATGCGTTGTCCCCATAACCATCGCCGTCAGCATCGAGCCATTGCGTTGCATCATTCGGAAAAGCATCATCGATGTTCGCTATTGAGTCACCATCGCTGTCGTCATCGCTGTGTTGTGTGGGGTTCGGGTCGCTGTTATCGCCGACTCCATCGCCATCTGTATCCATCGTTTCATTGGCATCGGTTGGAAACGCATCGGCATTATCGCCAACACCATCGCCGTCTGAATCAAGTGATTCAAGGGCATTGAATGGGAAAGCATCAGCATTGTTGCCAACACCATCACCGTCTGAATCAAGCGTTTCGTTGGAATCACTAGGGAAGGCATCGCTGTTGTCACCAACTCCATCGCCATCAAAGTCCACGGTTTCATTTGCATCGTTTGGGAAAGCATCGGCGTTATCGCCGGTTCCATCCGCATCAGCATCGCCCCATTCGGAGGCATCCATAGGAAAGGCATCGATTGAATCGCTGAACCCATCACCATCGCCGTCTGGGCAGCCAACTTCGCCAGAAGTAGATTGACCTGCAATTTCAGGGCAGTCATCATCGGCATTGAGCACACCGTCGCTGTCAAGGTCATCTGGTGAAATAAACGTGAATGATGCGCCTGTTGTGTGGCTCACATTGTCCTTGTCCCAAAGAGTGAGGTTGACTGTACCTGCGGTTTGCCCAGCCATTAGCGTTGTCACGACAATCGTCGTGTCGTTGACCACTGTTCCGGTCACAGAGCCATGTTCACCGAATTGAACGGTTATTTCCTTCGTTTGAATCAAGCCGGTTGATTTCGTAGCGTACTTCAAAACGTCATTCGTCTCATCGCTGAAGGGAACATGCATCACGCCGCTTGGATCGATTAAAAGAGAATTTCCGGTGCCAACGTCGCCATTAGTTGCCATTGTACCCACAATCCAGTTGGAGGTTGATGGGTTGATTGTTGCATACTTCAAATTCATTCCAGACCATGTTTGGTAAACGATGTGAGGAAAACCTCCCCTATCCACTGCGATTGAAGGGTCGCGTCCAGTATGTCCTGCTGAATCGACAATGGTGGCCGTCCATAGGCCGTTGGGAACGCCCGTTACGTACCGTAAATCATCCTCTTTTTCATCAAAGTGAGCGATATGAAATTGCCCTTGTTGATCCATGGCCATCGATGTCATGTATCCAGGATGCAAATAGCTCGGGGATGTTCCTGTGTCAACGATGTATGCATCCCATGAACCGCTTTTGTCCGTTGCTATTTTCAATTTCGAGGTGTCACGGTCTTGATAGGCGATGTAAATGTCATCGTTCTCATCAATCACTATGGCTGAATCGCATCCTCGGTTGTCCCCACTATCAACGTTGTCGTGTGTCCAACTGGACCCACTGTATGAGGCAAGGCGTAGTCCCTCACCGCAGAATTCTCCCTCGACAGCATAGGAAATATGTGGATGATTATTCGAATCGACAGCAATACCGACTGGTCCGAAATTTGCGTTTGAAGAGACTTCTTCGCTCGTCCAGTTAGTTCCGTCATAGTGCATGTAAACAAGCCTTTCAGCCCAGTTGGTGTATGTTGTGTACGCCGCGTGAAGGTCATCGTTATCGTCAATGACCATGTGAACATCCCAGCAATACGTTTGTCCACAATCTTTGATTTTTACGGAATTCCAGGATGTTCCGTCATGGATGCTGTGCCTGATCTGGTAATTTTCACCGCTGATATGGACCACATGAATGTCACCGCTTGAATCCATGGCGATTGCATTCCATCGACCGGCTTCAACGGTGTAATCGATGGTCGACTCCACCCATTGGTGGTTGATTCCATCCTCTGTTGTGTTGGAAAAGGCGAGATCGGTAAAGCCACTTCCTGTGATGGTCAATTCCTCTCCACCAGTTGTCCAGCCATTCGATGGAGATACAACCCAGCTGGATGTATCAGTTGAGGATTTTGAATCACTCTGAGATATTTCATCGACCACTGAAAGAGTCGATTCATGACTGGAGTCTAAGAAAAGTCCCGTCGACGTACTGAGACAAAACATCAACACAAGAAGAAACGCTTTGCTCCGCACAAATACTGCTAAGCGTGCAGTTTTATAACTCTCTTTGTAACAGTTCTGTTACAGGAAAGAACAAATACAGCCAAGCAAGAAGAGAACATGTGGAACAAAACTGCAACCCGACTTATGGCCGAGTAGATGAATTGCTTTCGCTCTTGACCAAATCAAAGTCATTGCATATATTGATGGTTTTAGACAGAAAAAGAAATCCAGCACTGTTTTCGGAGTTGAAGAAATCTGTTGATTCATCTTCGACCACCGTTGCTCGACGGTTGAACGAACTTGAACGACATGAACTTGTTTCTCGAACACCACAAACAAACTCTGAACATGGGTTTGAATATTCAATTACTGAAACTGCAAAATCTCTCAGCCCGATTTTGCAGACACTTTTCGATTGGGTCGATGAACACAGCCACCTACCCATTTGAAAAAATGGAAGCTTGTACCGGGAAACGATCTGCAAATATCATTCTAAACCCTTCTTTCATCCGAATCGGAATGAAGGTTCCAATTCTGAGTGGCAATGTTCCTAAGCGTGGAACTATAATCCGAGTGTTGAATTCCACCGCATGGAAGAAGACATCGACGAGCCTAAAGAAGAATTATTGGGCGATGTCGATGTAGAGTCCACCGAAGAAAAAACTTCGGAAGTCGAGCAATCAGATGAAGAATCACTTGTAGATGAGAGCGATGAAGACATCGCGGATGATTCAAAAGATGAAGACGCAATTGAAATCGTTGAATCAAAAGATGGAGAAGTCAGTGATACTATTGTAGCAAAAATACTGAATAAAGCTCGCAATCTAACGACTGAACAGATCCTCACAGTCCTAGCCATATCTGTACTTATTTTCTCAGCGTTTACAGGTATACTGGCTCAGACATTCAACGAAGTAGATCAAGAGGCGACAAGTTACGAAATGAAAGCGAGCGAATATGCATCTGAAGCAAGAACAATCGAATCAATGGAAAATCAAATTATACTTCGAGAGGAAATTCTCCTCATGGAAGTAAAGAATTTAGCAATGCAGAAATCACTCTATGAAGCCGAAGTGGAACTCCTAAATTCGAGTATGTCTAAGAATACAGATGATTACAATAAAGCAAAGCTCGCCAAGGATATTTTCTCTTTCCACCAGGATGGAATAATTGATTCAAATAGCATTTTTGCGGTATGTGCAATAGAGAATGCTTGTTCAACTTCACCCTATACCCAAAACGGAATTCTCTATGAAATCTATTCATTTGAGTCGGGAGTGAATGAATCTGTAGATTCTTACATTTCGATTTTTTCTGAAGTGAGGGATGAATACGGCGGGGCATTCATCGACGTATCTACACAAAGTAGTCTAGAAATGATAAGTTTCAGAATAGGGCACATAATCGATGATGGAAACCAAAGCCTTGATTTGTATATCCTAAAAGACGACTCTGAAGGAATGAATGGAATGATATCATTAAGAATGTTAACACTGGTTCAAAACCAACAGGTATTGCTAAATTTTGTGGATGAATTCGACCGGATGGAATCTATTGAATCCGCCTCTACTGACAACTGGATCGCTATGTCGAATATGAGGAACACTTATTCCCTATTACTACAATTTGCTGAACTAACAAATGATTCTGAAAATCTGAGCCGATATCAAGAGGCTTACGATTACTACGATAATGATGCTGATTACGAACTTTTTGTGGCAGAATATTATTACGAAAAGAAAACAGAAGTTGGGGAGAACATCAGCGCCGTAAAAGATCTGATTTCTTCGGGTGAATTCAGTATTAATTATTTAGAATCAGTGCAATATGATTCTGAATTAGAAAGGGCAATCAATAAATTCGAAAAGGCGAGTGATGATTACGAACGTTACCTGGATTCGTATAATTTCGCAATGACAGGCATGGGAAATTCCCAGATCCTCATCAACAAATTATTGGATGAGAGTATGGCCAATTCAAGTGGAAACCTCAACAGCGAAGGGGAGTTCAATTCCGATGAATTGCAACAAATGTTCTATGATGAAATTCACAAAGAATCTGCCGATATTTACGAGGACTCAAAGCAAGCAGCCCAAGAAGCAGAAAAAGTAAGAGAGAAAGCTTCGAGCGTTTCTACGTCGGTGATGTTCGTGTCGATTGGAAATGTAACTTTGGGAATCGCAGGAGGAATGGTCTCGAGTGCTAAGTACGGACTAGGCAATCTCCGCAGCATCGGCGTTCTTCTTGGTGGAGGATTGAGCGCTGGTTTGGCAGGAGCGATCACTTCATTGAGTTTAATTTTCTAAAATTAAGCACATTATGAATTGCCACCTAACAAGACATGGAATCTATAGAAGAGTGCTCGTACCGGAATACTATCTGCAAATACCACGGTAAATTCTTCTTTCAGTAGAATAGGAATGACTATTGAACTATAATATATAGCAGAAATATGGGCCGAATCGCCGTGTTTTTGGTAACTGTTTTTTGTGTTTCTTTGTGTTTTCCAATGGTGGATAATGATCTAACCCTCGATGAAACTTTTGCGAGCCATGTCAACGCGTTAGGTTCTCAAAATCTATCGCCGCATGAGGGGGAATTCGCCATTGAAAAAATCGATTTTAATCGAAGCAGCTCTTCGTTTAGCATAAAGGAGTCATCGGCAGGTGGATTCTATTTACTGAGCGGTAGTGCTGGATCACTAAATGGAGATTGCAGTTATGCAATAAAAGACCCGATTATATCTCACCTCAATCACAACTTTACGGTAAATTGGAGTATTGACCTTCTCGGGTGGTGCTTAGTTGAATTTGACGTGTTTGAATCAAATGTAAGTTTCATGTTGAATGACATGTATCTATCGACCCATGCATCGTTGCTTTACAACCCATTTGGTAGTGATGCAACAGACGATGCAATGAGAATTATATCAGTCACATCACAAAATGTAACAAGGTATTCCACCTCATTAGATCTTACAACCAATTTAGAGGGCTTGTACAATAATGACTTGTATCCGGATGTATATTTTTCACTGACACAAGATGGAGGATTTATGCTTGGTGGAACAACAACTGACAAGGTCATCATCAACGGAACAACGGAAGGAAATGCAAATTCACGTCGTAATGACCGATATATGAGTGCTCCACCGTTTTACGAGTGTCTAGCTTCTTACAAAGTAGACACTCCTTGGTTTACGAAATACGATCACCAGGGCCTACAACAGATATTCTACATCGCCAGCGGGAATGACGACGGTCAAAAGTTTGCGGGATTCTCTCAAAATTTTGAAAATCAAACATACAATGTATTCTTGATGTCGAAGCAAAATAATGCTAACTGCAACGGCGGCTCGAGCAGTTGGACAATAAATCAAAGCACTTATTCATCAAACTCCGAGTCTGTCATAAAATTAAATTCCAGAGGCGAGGTGTACGATATTACCAATGCCGATTTTGCATTCACTATGGTCGAAAATTTGTATTCTTTTGGACCGGAGAAAAACAGCACTCAGATTGCTTTTTGGGACTCTACGACAACTTGGAACTCTTCCACAGAGATTACAGCAGGAGGAATTACTACGGGAATTTCTTTTATCAGAAGTGGAGAGTTAATCGCTAAAAACCCCGAATCTGACGTTGGAACCTCTGGAACATTCAGACCGAAAAAGTTTGCAAATTCTGGCCCACCTCAATTAATGCCAATTGTAGTGAAAAATGAAAGTATTATTATTCAATCATTTTACACTGGAACTTTTAATGGATTGTACATACCAAATTTCAGTTATCCCCTTGTAGAGTTTGATTACGCTGGGAACTATACTCCACCAGTATTCTACAATCTTTCATCAACTACAGTGTCAAATTTTTCACGTGCTTCAAACCACTTTTTATTAACTCAGAATCTAACCATAAAGACTGGAGTTCAAGGAGATAATGGATATCACTTGGAAGGTTTTCCAACCAGCTCTCTTGTTCAACCTATATTGCATGTATATTCATTCGACAATGACAACGACTTTTTGGCAAACCAGATAGATCCGTTCCCTAGTGAACCAACTCAATGGAGTGATGGTGATGCTGATGGGTATGGAGATAATCCTAACGGATACCAAGCGGATGACTGTTCTATGACATTTGGAACTTCTTGGAGAGATTTGTTTGGATGTCAAGATTCCGACAACGATGGTCAATCAAATACCAACGACGCATTTCCAAATATGAACTCACAATGGCTCGATTTTGATTCCGATGGGTATGGAGATAACCTCTCCGGTTTTCAAGGAGATAGTTGTATTACAAATTTTGGAGAATCACGCAGAGGTTCTGTTTTCGGATGCGTAGACTCCGATTTTGATGGATGGGCTGATGTGATTGATGATTTCAGCAATGATTCAAGCCAATGGTTGGATACAGATGGTGACGGATATGGAGATGAAATCGGTGGATACAATGGGGATTCATGCAAATTTGTGCAAGGCAATTCAACCATCGATAGATTCGGATGTATTGATGACGATGGTGATGGATATTCAAATCTCAACGATGACCTCCCTACTAATCCTACACAACATTTAGACCGAGATGGGGATGGATATGGAGAGAACATTTCAGCTAATGCTACGATGTCAGATGCATTTCCAAATGACGGGACTCAGTGGAATGATACTGATGGAGATGGTTACGGGGACAACCCCTATGGAACGCTAGGCGATTGGTTCCCAAATGACCCCAACCGTTGGCAAGACAGTGACCGTGATGGTGTTGCAGACGAAGATGATACCTTTCCAACCGACGCCACACAAACTGAAGATACTGACGGAGATGGTTATGGCGACAATCCAAACGGAACAAATCCCGACCGCTTTCCAGATGATTCGAATGAATGGAAAGATACCGATGGAGATGGTTATGGAAATAATGGAGATTCTTTTCCAAATGACGGGACTCAATGGAACGATACCGACGCAGACGGACATGGAGACAATCCTTACGGAACACTAGGTGACTGGTTTCCAAACGATCCAAGCCGTTGGCAAGACAGTGACCAAGATGGTGTGGCCGATGAGGACGATGCATTCGTGAACGAAAACAGCCAAAATTCAGATCAGGATGGAGATGGTTTTGGTGACAATCCAAACGGAACCCGAGCAGATCAATTTCCGAATGACCCGTCAGAATGGTATGATTCTGATGGTGATGGATATGGAAACAATGGTGATAAGTTTCCAAATGATGGTACTCAATGGAATGACACTGACGAGGATGGATATGGCGATAATCCATTTGGAACCCAAGGTGATTGGTTCCCGAACGATCCATCACGTTGGCAAGACAGCGACAGAGATGGTGTAGCCGATCAAGATGACGCCTTTCCGAATGAAATAACCCAGTGGGACGACACTGATGGAGACGGATACGGCGATGAGGCGACTGGAAACAGAGGGGATGTTTTTCCGAATGATGATGCAGAATGGTTAGACTCTGACATGGACGGACTTGGAGATAATGCAGACGCATTCCCATTCGATCCGACCCAAAAAGTCGATGCTGATGGTGATGGAATGGGCGATAACCCAATGGGTATTGGTGCTGATAAATTCCCTGAAGATGCGACTCAATGGGGCGATATTGATGGTGATGGATACGGAGACAATCCGAACGGAACAAGTCCTGATGCCTTCATCACCGATGCGACTCAATGGTCTGATGAAGACGGTGATGGATACGGAGATAATCCAGCTGGAAGACTGTACGACCAATTTCCACTCAATCCAACCCAGTGGCTTGATGAAGACGGCGACGGACTTGGGGACAACTTGAACGGAACAAACGCAGATACATCCCTCAATGACTTTGACAATGATGGCTACAACGATTCGATTGATCCATTACCAAAACTTGCCAGCCCTGGTGACTTAGATAATGACGGTGTGCTTGATGTCAATGACCTCTTCCCTGATGACTCACGGGAATGGTCAGACTACGATGATGATGGTGAAGGTGACAATGCAGACACCGATGATGACAATGATGGTTGGGCAGATACAGATGAGGTAAGGCTTGGAACCGATCCTTTCGGTGCTGCAGATGTACCGATTGATAGTTTTGAAATCGTTATTCCAGGAACTGCAGTAGGACTTGGAGCGTGGGACTTGATTGGTATGTTTGGTGGTATTCCGCTGTTTATGTGGATTGGATTTGGATTCGTCACTCGAAATGGTCGAACAGCAAAATACGAAAATTTGCTACGTGAAGCACAAACTCGAGATGAACTTGAAGACGTTGCTCGAATGTGGGAATACTCACTGATGTTGCGTATGCTTGGTCCGCATCAAGGCATCCGTTTGGAACGACTTCGTGCAGAACTTGATGATATATTTGAATCGCAAAATCAGAAATTATCATCCATTGAATCTGAACAGAAAAAATCGAACATGGAATTGAATGACTCAACAGAAATTCAAACAAAATCTCTTCCAGTAATCGACTCCAATGTTCCAAGCATTGATGCTGAAAGCATACCTGATGAGAAAGGGTATGAATGGCATACGAACGAAGAAGGTATCTCATGGTATCGCAATGAAGGTTCCAATTCAGAGTGGCAACGTTTCGAAGCGTGAAACTATAGAAGTGTTGATTGAGAGTGCTCGTACCGGGACACTCTAAGGTTTCGTCCGGACAATTCCAAGTCCTTACGTACGCTGTCACGGGAAGTATTATAGGGACAAACCATATCAGTTATTTCAATGAAAATAAACCCTCATGAATCGCTAAGAATGTACGGAAAGAATGAATTGGGAAAGGTCACTTTCACCATTTCAACCAATTACCAACCGAAAATAATACGAAACACAACCGAAGTTCGGCCGAATCTCGGCCTAAAATCGACCGATAGAGCGAGGTGGTGATGTTTTGGCAAAAATCGCAGCACTTAA
>Ga0302138_10001512_pt1 | contig 11214 bp, 12 predicted proteins | sample CBN3_321_MG_FD_203110 | JGI IMG/M metagenome (GOLD analysis project Ga0302138, IMG submission 203110) | Marine microbial communities from Western Arctic Ocean, Canada - CBN3_surface | ecosystem: Environmental > Aquatic > Marine > Oceanic | place: Canada: Western Arctic Ocean | collected 2017-09-15 | reverse complement strand
ATAGAAAAAGGCTCTGTTACAGTAAACGGGGTAAGTCTTACGGTGGTAGACTCTAGGCCAAACACCTTTAGTGTTGCTATCATACCCTACACCTATGCCCACACAAATTTTAACACCTTTGTAAAAAATACGATGGTAAATTTAGAGTTTGACGTTATCGGTAAATACGTAAAGCGCATAACCCAAGGGTATCTATAGTTTTTCTAGTACAACAAAAAAAGCCCCGCAAATTGCGGGGCTTTTTTTTGAGAGTATCACAAACTACTCTTTTGCTTTTTCTTCTTGCTCTTGCACTAGCACTCTTTCGTTTACAGAAAACTCTTTAATTTTTCCGTCAACAATTAATGCGTCATGCACCTGGTTAAGCTTAACTTCCTCACCTTCAACAGTAAGAGTAAGATCGTGCCCAGAGGTAATCCACTGCTGCACCTTTCCTTTTTTGTCTGTGTACATGTTTGTGATTAGAAACTTTGTAGTCCAGGTTGGGTTGGTTTGTTCAAACCAAGTGGTTAAAAACGCCATATGCGCCTCTGTCCCTTTAATAACTTCTCCGTTAGGACCATAAGCCACGAAATCTTTTTCGGCATTTAAAGCTGCAATCGTTTCAAGGTCTCTTTCATTATGTGCTTTTATGTAAGTTTCCCATAGAGAAACAGCGGCCATATCTCCTCCATACAAAGAGATTTTTTCTCCCTTGTCAGAAATTTGAAATCCAATTTGTTGTGGGGCTGAATCTGATTTCATAGTCGATTCAATCATGGCAGCATGAGCTTCACCGTCTGATTTTTTTGTTTCATTACAAGCAACAAATAAAGTAACTGCTAATAAAATTATAAATACTTTTTTCATTTTTATTTGATTTAATCGTTAGGCTCCAAATGTATTGTTTATTTGCATTAATTGCCGTACAAGTTTAGTTTGTTTGATGCATTGTTTTTAATTAATAATTATCCCAAAATTTATATTAAAAATTAATTGCCCTAAAGAAGTAATTTGTTAAATTTGGATTCTAATTAAAACATTTAAAGTCATGAAAAAATTACTTATTACACTTATTATTGCGGTTTTTACGCTTCAATTATCTGCACAAACTACAGCCTACAGCGTTGTTGAGTTTAAAGCGAAGCCTCACACACAAAAAGATTTATTAAACATTTTTAACAGAACTTTTGACTCTGTAGCAATGAACCAGGGTGGTGTTAAATTGGAGCGAATCGGAAATGGAAGAACCAACGGAGCAACCCACCGTATGGTGTGGTTTTGGACCATGGGTGAGGATTTAATGGCAGAAGACGCCATGAGTGATGATAAAGCAGATCTACTGTGGTCAAGAATGGCAAACTATATCGAAGAGTGGCAAGTGTCTTACTCTGGAAGAGTTACTAGCTGGCAAGAAGGAAAAGAGGAAAATAGTACCATGCACATTTGGGATGTTAAAATTGAAGATCCTAACGTATTTAAAGCGGGTCATGAAAAAATCGTGAAAGAGTTTAAGGAAGACTTTGAGGGTAGAAGTGTTGGTTTTGGAACCTATGATTTTGGAAGACCAAATGGAGCAACACACTGGATTGCCTTAACTGGGAAAGACAAAGAAGATCACATGATGTTGTATGAGAAGCTTTGGAATGACGGGACTTTTGTGAAATTAATTAAAGAAAGAGGCCCTGTAGAGAGTGTAAAAGACTACGAGGTGCGTATTTTAAAGCAGTTTTAATAAGCCGCATCACTCTTTAAATTAAAACAGAAAACCTCTCAAATTTGAGAGGTTTTTTTATATTATACCAATAGCAAACTGGCATGCGTGTTGTTTTGGTCTTAATAGCGCGGCTATGTTACAATTAATTTAGCTTATTAATTAAGATCAGCAGCTGAAAGCGCTAAAACCAATAAGGCAAAAGTAGTGCCTGCAGTAAAGCCAAGAGTCTTTAATGCAGAAAAGCTTTTGGTGTCAACATAGAGAATACTGGCATGTGGTATTGTTAATTGTTGGCCGTTTGTCTTTGAAATAATTGAGATTTCATCTTCATTGACTGAAACGAACCGTCCTTTATAACTTTCTTGATTATTGGTTTGTACTTTAACCTCTTGACTTACCTGGATTGCATATCCTTTTTTGTAATCTATTGCGTTATAGCTGAAACAGCTTTGGAGTAAAATAGAAAGTGACATTAAAAGTAAAAACTTTTTCATAATATTATGGTTAGTTGTTATATGCAATTTATGAAAAAGCGCACAAAACAGTTTGTTTAAATCTGAAAAAAGTGATTATTTAATATTTCTGGCTGTGTGGCTTTACAAGAATGATCCGTTTTTTGTGGTTTTATACTCTTCTTTGGGCTATGTTCTTTAATAGTTAAACGCTAAATTGAACGCTAAAAACCCCTAAATATCTGTGAAGGTTTTATGTGTATAGGCCAACGTCTTTATCTAAACCAATGAACCTTGTCGTGTATGGATTTTCTTTTCGTCTTCCTTATATTTTTAGAGTTGAGAGCTCCTAAATAAAAAAATCCTAAACACGCCTCATCTTGACTAAGCGAAAGAAAGGATTTAAGCTTATTTGCATATTTTGGAGTACTCCAGTATCCTCCAATATTGCTTCCAACACATGATATCCATAAGTTCTGGACCGCCATAGCTGTAGCAGATATTTCTTCCCATTCAGGTAATAAATGATTGTTTTTTTTCATGCAGACGCATATTATATGGCTTGATCTATTAAAATTATCTTTTAATTTCCCGTTTTTCTTTCCGGGGGTGTCTTTTTCTTTTATAATCTCTTTAAGAAGCATTTTTTTAGAATCGCCACAGAAAACTTTAAAGATCCATGGTTGAGTCATTTTATGAGAAGGGGCGTGGTTGGCATTTTCTAATAATTCTAGAATCACTTCCTCAGGTATAATGTTTCCATTAAAATCATTTGGATATATTGACTGGCGAGATTTTATTATTGATGAGATTTCTTCTTTAATCATTATGTAGTTTATTTTTCAAAAAGTACTAATCGTATTCTTTTGTAGTAATAAGAACATAACAATATATTTACGGAGAGTATTATTCCGGTCAGGATGTTTTCATCCATTCTATTGTCGAAGAATACATGCATAAAGAATATATTAAATATAATAGGCAGTAATATTAATAGCCCAGCAAGTCTTGTCCTGGGAATTATCATAAGCACGCCAGCTAAAATCTGAAACAATGAAATAAGCCTTATAAAACCTGATTGGCGCATAGTATTCATGGTTATTCTATAGCCAACCGGGGCTTCGTATGATTCCTTTTCTACTATTGTACTTATTATCTGTTCTTGTGTCACCTCTTTTAGTTTAATAGGTAATTTATCTATTCCTTTGAAGATAAAAAAAAGTCCTAAAATAATTGTGCAAATAGCGTGTATGGTTGTTTTCATTGTTTACTTTTTGTGCAAATATAATAATTTCATTAAAGAGTATATGGCTCTTATAAGAAACTGGTTTGGTATCGCTTTCTATAATAGCTTCTCTTGGGTTATTTTCTGATAGCATTATCAAGCTGTTTATTTGAATAATCACTTAATCTATCTATTATTTCTACTTTGAAATTTTGTTGTTGTTCTAATTCCTCTGGCTTATAAAGTCAAATTTTTACTTCCGAATAACTACGTAATTTGCATCGTTCAAATAATTTAATTATATTAAAGTTCTTAACAAAATATAAAAATATAATGGAAAATCAGACAGAACTTAAGTGGTATCAAAAACCGAAAGGCGTAATTATTCTATTAATTTTTTTCTTCCCTGTAGGTCTTTACCAAATGTGGAAGAATGAGTTATGGACTAAAAAAACAAGATGGATTGCTACTGGAGTAGTTACAGTAATGCTTATAGCTAATTCTGGCAATAATAACAGCGGTGTAAGTAATAGTAGCAGTAGCAGTAGCAGTAGCAGCAGTAAAGGTCTAGAGACTTCAAAAAAAGCATATAGACAAGGATATTCTGACGGACAAACGGGATATGGATTACCCGCATCATCTACAGCTTCAGCCTACGAGTATTATTTGGCATATGGGTATAATTATTCAAAAGCAGATTATAATGTCTATGTAATGGGTTATAATGACGGATTGTATGGAAGAACAAAACAATATTAATTGTAAGTATTTGACAATCAATTTTATTAAAAGAGAAAAGGGTAATGTCTTCATTGAGATACTGCCCTTTCTTATTTTTAACGTAGCGGTGCTTTTGCTATTATGCCAGCAATCTCTTCGAATTTTTTTCTACAGACATTTCGTTTAGCCAAAAAGAAACAGATATACCCATTACAATGACCAGAAATTCAAGCGAATATTTTACTGCGTATTTTTTCATAATTATGGATATAGTTTAATACTAGTTGTTACTCCTTAGTGGCTATTTCTTTTTTGATTAACTTTTCAATAAACGCATTTCTTTTGAGTTCAAAAATTGTTTGATCTATATAAAACTGGTGAAACCGCAACTTTTGCTCAATATTTTGAATAACAGATTGAGGCATCTTAAAATCTCCTGTGTAAGTTCGGTCTATGGCGTATCCAAGATTATTCTTTTTTTCGCTTAAATATTTTGTGTTTGTATAAAGGAACTGAGCGTTATTTTTTACATGGTCTGTAATGAATTCTTCCATTTTGGTGATCACAACACGCTGTGCGTGTTTATTTTGAAGTACCGAGACCAAGCTGTCGTTCTCTATAAGCTCTATTAAGCCTGAATTCTTTAGCCCCCTATACTCTTCTGTATTGTCAACAAAAAAAGTGTTTCCATCGATAGCAAAACCAAGATGGTATCCTATAGAATCTCTAGAAAAATCTGACAGATTATTTTGATTTTGTAAAATCCAATAACTAGATTTAACGAAACCTTGGTGGGCTTCTAGGTTAAACTCAAAATCACTATTGTCTGTTTTAGAATTGTTTAAAATTCTTTTTAATGATTGATTTTTTATGGTCTCTTTATACTTTAACGCATTCTGCTTTTCAATGTAAAAGGAAATAGAAACACCTAGAATTATGACAAAAAATTCTAAGGTGTATCTAATGATTAGTCTTTTGGTTTTCATTCTTTTTTATTTTAAATACTTTTATATGTCCTAAAACTCAGGGCCCTGGAAAAAACAGCTTTTTAATAGTCAAATTAAAGGACTTTCCCAGAATTTCATAAATATAAAACAAACTAGTTTCTACCTCAAATATAATTCTTTCTGCCACAAAAAAAGCCCCTACATCGCTGTAAAGGCTTTATTTTACTAGTGGTCCCACCTGGACTCGAACCAGGGACCACCTGATTATGAGTCAGGTGCTCTAACCAACTGAGCTATAGGACCGGCATTATGGCTGCAAAAATAATGTGTTTTAATAGCTACACAAACTTTTTTTAACTTAATTACGCTCTTGGCACAATTCTACCAAGACACCATTGCTGGATTTAGGATGCAAAAATACAACCCATTTATTATCTGCCCCAACTTTAGGCTCTCGGTTTAAGACCACAAATCCTTCTGTTTCAAGCCGCTGCACTTCGGCGTTTATATCATCAACGGCAAAAGCAATATGGTGTACCCCTTCTCCTTTCTTTGCAATAAATTTTGCGATTGCACTGTCTTGGGTAGTGGCCTCCAAAAGTTCTATTTTGCTGTCTCCGCAGGTGAAAAATGTAGTGTTTACTCCTTCCCCTGGCACTTCTTCAGTTTTATAGTGGGTGTACCCAAGTAGGGCGCTGTAAATTTGAGTGGCTGCCTGCATGTCTTTTACAGCAATACCAATGTGTTCTATTTTGCGCATAATTATTGTTTTTTACCTAGCGTGGAGCAACAACCAATGTGAGGTTAAAAAACAGAGATGCCTCGCTAGTGTTTCACAAACGTATCAAAAATAACAATTACCCAGCAACCAAAATAGGCCTCGTACCATTAATTATAGTACTTTTGCCATATGATAGAAAGTAACAGACAGAAAAAAATTGCAGGAGTGCTACAACAAGACCTTGCCAATGTATTACAAAACAAGCTCAGAGAAGCAGGGCAATCAGGAATTTTAATCTCGGTTAGCAAAGTGAGCGTAACCACAGATTTATCTATAGCAAAGGTGTATGTAAGTGTTTTTCCATCCACAAACGCTTCACAAATCACCCAGGAGCTAAACGGTATTAAGCCGAAAATTAAGCACGAAATTGCGCAGCTAACAAAACACCAGCTTCGCAGAATGCCAGAGCTTACCTTCTACAATGATGATTCCCTAGATTACATCGAAAAGATTGAAGATGCCGTAAAAGGAGAAAAAAACCCAATACAAAACCCAGGCCTACTCCCAAAAAGAAGAAAATCATAATCTATTGAAAGTCTCGCTGTACATCGCAAAGCGGTATCTCTTTTGCTCAAGCAGCAGCAACGCCATTAATATTATTACCGCCATTGCTGCCACCGGAGTTGTGGTGGGGTCTTTAGTTCTCTTTATCGTGCTATCTGGCTTCTCTGGTCTTAAAGAGTATAGCCTTGAGTATACTAACATCTTTGATAGCGATTTAAAAGTATATCCCGCCACAGGAAAAACCATAACATTTGCAGAGGCCCAAAAAAAAGCCCTTGCCGCCATCCCTGAGGTAGCTGCAGGCTCTCAAGTCATAGAAGAGAGAGTCTTTATACAGTTCAAGGGCAAAAACGACATGGCCTTTATTAAAGGGGTAGACACTAAGTACGATCTTGTAAACCCTACAGACAGCATACTTCTCTCCTCAGAGTGGTTAACCCCAAATAGAAACGAAGTGGTTATTGGTTATGATACCTCACACAAGCTTGGTCTTGGCGCTAGAGATTACAGTGGCCTTCTAGAGGTTTTTGTGCCCAAACCAGGAATGGGGCAAATAGATCCATTAAACCCCTCAAAAGATTTTACCAAACAAAAAGCAGTGGTCTCAGGCGTTTATTTTGTAAACCAGGAGCTCAACTCCAAATACGTCTTTAGCGATTTGGGCTTTGCAAGAAGCCTTTTATCTATGGATAGCACCAAAATTTCTGCCCTAGAAATTAAACTTGCTCCAGACGCCTCTGTAGCCAGCGCAAAAGAAAAAATAACGGCCCTATTTAAACAAGGTGTTATTATAAAAACCCGCGTCCAACAAAATGATGCGCTTTATAAGATGCTAAACACAGAAAACATAGCGGTATATCTTATTTGCACACTTATAATGATTATTGCTTTATTTAATGTGATTGGCGCCATTATTATGATGATTCTTGATAAAAGAAAAAACATTAAAACCCTCTACAATATGGGTGCAACCATTAAAGAAATAAGAAGCATTTTCTTTACACAAGGAGCCCTAATGACCCTCCTAGGAGGAACCCTGGGTATTATTCTTGGGGTGATTGTGGTGTGGCTACAGATAACGTTTGAGTTTTTGTACATAACCCCTAATTTAGCATATCCCGTAAAATTACTTGGATTAAATGTGGTTATTGTGTTTTTTACTATTTCTAGCCTTGGGCTATTGGCTGCAAAAATTGCGGCTAGTAGAGTGAGAGAACAACTGCTAGGGTAGGGTTATACAAACTGGAAGTCTCCAAAGGTTTCTAAAACCTCATCAAAAGCCTTAAAAACATCTTTACTGTGATCACTGGTTACCATTTTCATGCGGTATTCCTTAAAGTGAGGTATTCCTTTAAAATAATTGGTATAATGTCTTCTGGTTTCAAACACACCAAGAACTTCCCCTTTCCAGTCTATGGCCATTTCCAGGTGGCGCCTTGCAGCCTCTACGCGCTGTTGCATTGTTGGGGGAGCTGCGTGAGAGCCTGTTTCAAAAAAATGTTTTACCTGGTTAAAAAACCATGGGTTTCCTATACTAGCGCGGCCAATCATGGCCCCGTCAAGGCCAAATTCATCTCGCATGAGCATAGCCTTTTCTGGAGTGTCAACATCTCCATTTCCAAAAACAGGAATGTGCATCCGTTGGTTGTTTTTAACGGCAGCGATAGGGTGCCAATTAGCTTCCCCCTTGTACATCTGTGCACGTGTTCTGCCGTGAATAGAAATAGCCTTACACCCAACATCTTGCAAGCGCTCTGCTACCTCAACAATTTTAATAGAGTCCTCATCCCAGCCCAAACGCGTTTTTACCGTTACGGGCAACTTGGTGTGTTTTACCATAGCCTCAGTAAGAGAAACCATAAGGTCTATGTCCTTTAAAATACCGGCGCCTGCTCCTTTACTTACTACTTTTTTAACAGGACATCCAAAATTAATATCAATAATATCTGGGCCACTAGCCTCCACAATTTCTATGCTCTTTAGCATAGACTCCAAAACAGCTCCAAAAATTTGAATTCCTACGGGGCGCTCTTTTTCATAAATATCAAGCTTCATGACGCTTTTAGCGGCGTCACGAATAAGCCCTTCGCTAGAGATAAACTCTGTGTACACAACATCTGCTCCTTGCTCTTTGCAAAGTGCTCTAAATGGAGGGTCGCTTACGTCTTCCATAGGCGCAAGCAGTAGCGGAAATTCTCCAACATCTATATCTCCAATTTTAGCCATGTATTTTGCCCATACTATTGAGCGTGTTTTTTGTTGTTACTGTTGTTGCAAAAATAGTAAAATTATATTCTGAAAGTTTCAAAAAAGAGGCCATTGCTTTTAATTAAGCCTGTCGCTCTCTTTTGTAGTGATCTCGCGGTTGTTGTCTCGAAGTTTTGAGTTTCCGAAGTTGTAGGTAAAACTAACCCTAAAGAGTCTAGACTCTGTTCTGGCAAAATAACCATTGTCTTGGTTTGCATACCGCGAGACCACAGGAATGTTGTTGGTGTTAAAAATATCATCTACGCCAATGGTAATGCTTGCTTTTTTGTCCCAAATTTTTTTCCGCACAGAGGCCGAGAGATTAAACTGATTTTTATAGGTGTAAGACCCAAAAATAAGATTTGAAATATATAGCGCCGTAACATCACTAGTGATATTTGCCTGCTCGCTTAAAACCAAGCCGTTATAGATTTGTCCATAAAAACCATAGGTGTTTGCAAAAGCTGTTTGTTGTGCGCTCTGCTGGGCTAAAAACTCATTCTCTATAAAAAACCCAGAAGTAACCACCTGGAGATACCACCAAGATGTTACTGATTTTGCATAGGTTACATCCAGGCTGTATTGGTAGCCCTTAATAAGGTTTGTCTCCAAGTTTTGTAAGGCTCTGGTGGTGTTGTTTTGAAACCTAAGCTCCTCTAATGGGTTTTTAATATGCCAGTAATACGCCTCCAAAAACCAAGTATTATTGTGGGTGTAGCTAAAGGTGTATTTTGAGTCTATTTCGGGCACCAAGTTGGGGTTTCCGTCTGTGTAATTATTTTCATTAATAAAGTATCTAAATGGGTTGAGACTCTCATAGTTTGGTCTGGCTATAGACCTAGAATAACTCAGTCCAAAGCTATTGTTTTGATTGGCCGTGTAAAGTAGAGACATTTTTGGGAACAATTCAAAATAATACTGATTGTTAACTTCTCCTAAGTTTTTTGAAGACGCCCTAACTTCTGTTTGCTCTGCGCGCAATCCAAGGTCAAGGCTCCATTGCTCCCAATCTCTGGCTATATTAAAGTAGGCTGCAAAAATATTTTCTTGGTATTGAAAGTCGTCAGAGAGGCTCGGGTCTAAAACAGCTCCTTGCTCGGTTTGATCAAAAAAATCCTGGGCACTGCTGGTTTTTATATCGCTTATCTTTAATCCCCAATCAAGGGCTCCTGAGGTAAGAGGGGCGCTTAGGTCTATTTGGCCCGTAAAAATGGTGCTGTCTTGATTCCCGTTGGTGTTAAAATTATTATTTCTTAACTGTAGCCCGCTTGGTGAAAAATAATTCGTCTCAACGTCTTGAGCTCTATCTGCGCTGTAAGTAACATAGTTGGCCTGGGTCACTAATTGGGTTTCGCTATTGGCTAGGCTAAAGGTGTGGCTTACGTTAAGGGCAATGTTAGATGTGTTTCTATTGGAGCCACTTGCAGTGGTAAAGGTAGAATCTAGTTGCCGCTGCCTGTTTGTGTTTAAAGACAGTGCTTGGTTATCAAAGCGTTTGTTTGGTGACACAAAAATAGTAGCGCTAATCCCAAAGGAGTGTTGCTCGTTTGCCGTTAGGTCTAAAACCACATTTGCTTGATGGGGGTTGCTTTTGGTTTCCCTTGTGAAATAAGAGTCTCTATACCCGCTTGTTGTAGTTTCGTCTGGAGCAAAAAAACGGGTGTTGTTTTCGTCTTCTTTAAACTCTTTTCTTGGCGAATAAGAATAGCTTGTGTACGCATTGAGCCAATCATTTTTATAAAAGTGAGCAGTTGCTAAATTGTATTTTGCATACACCGCCTGTTGGAAGACTCCAGAGGCAGACCCCTTATAGCCAACAGCAACCGTTTTTGTGGTGTTAATGTTTAGTGCCGTTGTAGCGTCTGCATCATATTTTGAAGATGGGTTTGTAATCACCTCCACAGATTTTATAAGGGAGCCGTTTGTACTCTCGAGTAAAGAGAGCGTTTCTTCACTAGACAAATACACCCGTTTATTGTTTACATATATAACAGGACTGTTGTTTTTTATAGAAATCCCTTGTTGAGAAACAACAACTCCAGGTGTTTTTCTAAGCACATCTAAAGCGCTTCCTGAGGCTACAGAGGTGTTTTCTACATTAAAAACAAGGCGTCCCGGCGCTTTTTGGATGGTTGGTCTTTTTATGGTGATAACTGCTTGATCGAGCATCTCGCTGCTTTCTAAAAGAATAATAGCATCAACAGCGGTGTTTGTTGTAAGTGTTATTTTCTTAGTCTGTGTTTTAAAGCCAATAAAACTAAAGTGAAGCCTATAGGTTGCGTGGTCTAAATTTTCAAGACTGAAATTCCCTAAATCATCTGTTGTGGTTCCTTTTGTAGAAACAATATCTGTAGCGCCACCACTCTCTGTGGTTAGCTGATGGGCAAGTACGGTCACAAAAGAGATTGGGGCTTTGTTTTGGTCTAAAACAGTCCCGCTTATAGCGCTTTGCTGTGCAAAAATAGTTACAGGGACAAGCATAAAAAATAAAACCGTAGATTTTATAACGCTACTTAGACTAGCTGGTTTTAAGGATAAAAAAACTAGATTGTGCCGCATAAAAAGGAAGCTAAAATCATGAGATTTAGTTAGAGTATGTCACAAAGATGTCGATTTATGGTGAAACATGTTCCTGGTTTTAC